>Ga0179593_1607029_pt1 | contig 11308 bp, 10 predicted proteins | sample CZODoug2_1_08_16_FD_185931 | JGI IMG/M metagenome (GOLD analysis project Ga0179593, IMG submission 185931) | Vadose zone soil fungal communities from Angelo Coast Range Reserve, California, USA - CZODoug2_1_08_16fungal (PacBio error correction) | ecosystem: Environmental > Terrestrial > Soil >... | reverse complement strand
AGTCCCTTTGCAATCCTTCTATAATCCCAGCTTTTCGGAGGCTTTTTTGCTTCCCGGCTCCTGACTTCTTCCCCCCAAAGCGCCTGCCTTTTCCCGCTAATTCTCCTTTCCTGGGATTTTCTCCCGTTATGTTAAGCGACCCAGTTTGGCTCAAGTCCCTACGCTTTACTTTTTTACTTGTAACGGACTTTTTCTTTGTCCCTTCTCGGCCTTTCTCTTTGCTTCTTCCTTCTCCCGCCCCTTCCCTGACCGTCGAGTCTCAGACACTGAATTATCGATTTTCTTCTTTTGAGATCCGCTCCTTTCTGTCATACGTGCGCTCCAAGCTTAATCGCTCCACACAAACCCACCTCGTTTATACCTTTTCCTTAGCTCCTCGATCAGCCATCAGGTGACTCTCCTAGACCATCCCCCCCCCTTGTGAATACTTGTCCAGTAGCTGTCCTTTGCATGGCAGCTTTTTTTCGAGTATGACGTTTTTACTCTTCTTCCCGGCCGTCTCCTTAGTCGAGATGCGTTCCCCGTGGTCTTTACCTGACTATTCATCCCGTCCTGGCCATTCTCTCACTCCTTCTTTTTTTGGTGTCATCGGCTGTTTCAGTGTTGTATCAGTCAAGCGACTCTTTTGCCTTTCCCTCTGAACCTGATCTCGATGTTATCGGGACCTGGTTTGTTTTGCGTTGAAGCGTTCTTGATATGGGTCAGCCCGGCTGCGACCATTTCTTGTTCTTCCTTCCTTTCTTTAAAGCCCTACTCGCCGACCCGCCCCCTGTTACTGTTCGTTTTGCGACTTTTCTTTGCGATAGTCTCCTTCGGCGCCTTCCCCCTACAGAGGACTTGTTCCCTTTTAGTCAAGTTTCCGTCCCCGTTGATCTGCCCCCCACCTTCCCTATCCATTCGCCATTTTTCAGCCGTCGTCCGATTTTCTTTGAAACGTCCGCGGAGCTTGGTTTTTCTTCCTGGTTTCGCCCCTCTGAAGACGCTCGCCTTGCGGTTCCTATTGTATTTCTGTTCCGCCTCATACAGCTTTCTTCATAAGAATATTCTTGGAGAGGTCTTCTTTTTCTCCTTCTTCCCTGCATCCGTTGGCATTCCCTTACTTTTTTGCATGTGCGGCGCGTTCGAGATAGTCGCTTTTTTCTTCCTCTTCGGACCCTTGTCGCATTTGTCATTTGGCTTTCGTGGGGGGAAGACTTTTAGGTTTTTCAGTGTGAATGATTTACCGCCTCCTTCACACTCACTTCGACGAAGTGTTTATAGGAGAGCATTCCTTTTGTTGGCGATGTTCTGGCCAATGTAATTCGGCTTTTTCGGATCGTTTTTCCTTGAGTACGTCTTTTTCCCCTTTCCATCTTGCCCGGTTTCCGGGAGTTTTTTTCATTGGCGCTTTTTTTGGCAAAGCGTCTCCCAGCACCCGTTTTTGGGGCAAACCTGCAAGACTTCTGGCTTCTCTTTATGGCCTTTTGGAGGTTCCTTTTTGCCCTCGCAAGTGGGGTGATTTTTTTTTAGGCCCGTCGGCTTCTGACCGCTGGAACTTCCTAGCGTTTTTGCGCTCCCGTCTAATCTCTTTTGCTCTACCCTTTTAAGTTCCTTCCCTCTCGCTCCGCTTGGTCCCCCCAGCCATTTGAGGCCCCGGGTAAACGTAGCTGACCCTTTTAGGTACCCTTTTCTACTGCTTTCGGGCTTTCAGTCCCCCCTCAAACCGCTTTAGACATTCTTTTTTGGCGTTTCATCTCCCAACCCTTGAACGGGCTGGCCGTAGGCAAGTACCAAGCCTTTACGTTTTAATAGTTACGGTACCCCCCGGGCCTGGGTCTCCAGAGCCTTCCTTTCGTAACCTTAGTGACATTCTTTTTTCCTCGAGAATTTCTTTTTTAAGTGCGGAGCCTGTTATGCTAAGGTTTGGATTTGTTTTCCCACCTCCCATCTTTGAAGCCGCCCCTGTATTTTTCCCCTCCTCGATCCTTCCGGTTAGTTTTTTTTCTTTCAGATTCATTTCCTCCTCCGTTGTTTTTTATTTTATTTTCGAGGGGGGTACTTCTGACCATTCTTCAGCCCTCTTTTTGGTCGCGTCTTTCCCCTTCCGAACTCTTTTTTTTTCTGTTTGACGCGCTTTTTTTTCTCCAGCTTGTGACCTGCGGCATCAATTGGCTCCCCCACCCCGTCAGCTCTTGTCTCCCTTGACCCTTTTGCCCCCCCATCTGCCTTTTTTTTTCTTTGTATTCGCGGGCCGGACCGGGTTTATATCTCTCCTCTCTCCTGGACTGTCTCGTCCTCACTACTTTCGGCGTCTTTTTCCGAACTTATTTAAACCTCTCTTGAATTGCTTCCACCGCATCCAGTCTTTTTTTCGATCCCTTTACCCAGCCCACCCCCGATCAATTTTAGAGGATAAGTAGTATTGTTAACAAACGTGCCGATCGCTACCGGCCTGACCCCCCATCCTTCTATCTCAGTTCTCTAGGCGTAGTCAAAGAGATATAGCGGACTTGAGCCCTCTTAGACTCTTTCCTTTAAATTTGTTTTCGGCTGTAGTTTTCTCTCTTTCCGCATGTTCGACGAACAGACCGCGATCCTTTTTTCGGGAACTTCTTGAAGGAAGCTGCTTTCCGAGACTCCCTAAACAGCGTATAGCATGTACCCCTTGGATGCGCATTTATGTCTCCTCATTCCTGAGCGAGAACCTTTACCTCCTCGGACAGGATTTAACAGCAGAAGAAGAGTTTTCCTTTTCCCCAAGATGTTGAAGACCTTAAGCTCCCTCACCTCGCATCTTCTTCGGCATTTCATCTTTTCGCCCCCTCAAGTGTGTATTCCCCAGAGCAGACCAGCGCCCCTTCCTTTGAGGTGGTTCCGCTTTACGACTACTCCCTCTTTCGTACTTGCAGATTTCCAATCTTCAACTTCCGTAGAAATCTGAATTCGACACGGCCCCCCTAGAATGGAACCCTTTCAGTGCTTCCTCTCCCGACCTCCCCCATCTTTTAGAGCTCCCTATCCGCAGTTCCCGACTCTTTCCTGCCTTTTCTTCGCGGCCTTTACCGTCCTAGCGGCCCCTTTTTCTTCAATCCTCACTGCCTTGCTCACCTACTATTCTCCCCGTAGTCGTTCTGCGCTGGTGTGTTCTCTTTCGTCGGCGACTTTTACTCTTTGGGCTTTGGGACACTTTCCCCTGGATTTTTTCAATTGGAAGCTGATCCTTTTTATCCGGCCGCAACCAGTCTCGAAGACGCAAAATAAAACCCCGATCTTTCTTTTACCCGGAGTGTCCCGTTCGCTCCGGGTTTCTAGGAGTGCTCCTGTAACCTTTACAATATTTTTTTGGTGTCACAGAACCATTCAATGCTAATTCTTTTACACCGAAGCCTTCTTTCTCTTGCTCTCACTCTCTTCCTACCTCTGTATGGCCTTCCTTTCCTCACTTTTTCGCGTTTTTTTCGCCCAACCTCGCTGAATGACCACTATCCTGCACGAAGTGTCTGCGGCGCGCTCGTCCCCTCCCGGGACGGGCATTCCCTGCCCTAACTTCCTTCACGCCCGTTTCTCGACGCCCGATTTCTTTTTGTTCTTGCCTCTCACAACTATACGAAATCGATATAGCCCTTCCTTCCTCATTTTTTAAGCGGTTTTCGTACTTTGTATAGGGCCCTCCATCCGTCCCCTCGCGATATCCGGTCACCCTTCTGAACTCGCTTAAAACTGATTTTTCCCTTGGGTGCTTCTTGGGATCTCCGTTTTGCTCTCTCATTATGATCTACCCTCGATGCCCAGTGCTAACCAATTATAGCTTGCGCGGACAGTAGTAAGAGACGTATAGGAATCTTTCCTTACTTTTTCAATAATCCCTTCTTGCTTCTGCTTTAAGTCTGAGAGTATCTATAACCCATGCCCCGTCTGTCCCAAGCTTTATCTGTGCCCTCCCCCGCGGATGGACTATTTAGAGTTGGTTTACCGCCTTGCTGCCCGTTTTATTTATCTTTTTACTTAACTTCTCTAGCAGGCTTGTCGAAGTGCAAATCTTGAGAACCGAAGATTACCCTTTTTTTACGTCTTGCTGGGAATCTGCGATTAATCCATATTTTCGTTTTTTTGTTCTTCTTTCCTTCCTCACCTTCTTTATTCCTTCGCAGTTCGCGGCCCTAAGATACCCTCCCTTTCCTTTATTTGATAGATCGCGGCTCCTTTTACGGCCATGGAGGAATGACGTCCCCCCGTAAAGACGACTCCTTTTGTCAAGCTGTGTGAACCCCCTTCTTGTCGTGCTGATTGTCCCTAGGAAAAAGCCCTTTCTTCCCCCCCCCTACCGGTCTGAGTACGAAGACTTTTTCTTTATGGCAATTGATGATTAGATTATTTCTGTTTTCCGTTCATGCCCTCCCTAACCCCGCGGATTCTTCAGCGATCTATTCCTGGTTCAAGTTTGCCGATAACTCCTTCGACGAGCTCAAAGCGCTCCAGTCCCACACCCTTCGCCCTTAGACTTCTCTTTTCGCTCTTATGGCGCTCCGCTGGCTTGAAGTAAGGGGCACGTTCCCTCCCCCCATTTCCTTTCAGTAGATTTGGGCTCCTGTACATTGGATGGCCGAAAAGTTTCCCAAGAGCAGTCCCATTGAACTTTACCGTCTGCTTTCAGCGGTTGTCGCATGTCCTTCAAAATTGCCCGGTTGATAAGCCTCCCTCCGGAGCCAAGGAAGGATCCGTCCCCTCAGCAGGTGTGTTCTCTCTTGATGTTTTCCTCCAGTCTCCCGTCCTCTTGCTCTCGGATATAGCGAGTCTGCTGTCTTCTTTGTCTCAACTAAATCTGCTTCTTCTCGTTTTCTTTTTTACAGATACTTTTGTGCCTCTTTGCCTTGATGGAGGGTCCTCGTCATACCCGTCGAGTTCTGCTCTGGGCGGCTTAGACTTAGAAGACTGGTTTCCTATATCTTTTGCCCCCTTTCTTTTCTTCTCCTTTATCATAGAGGCTTCCTTGCTCCTTTCCCGGAACAGGATGCACCGCACTTTCCCCCTACCCCTCTCGAAAAATGAAGATTGACCGCGCTTTGAGACCCCCTTCAGATTTTTTTGACCCCTTTTTCTCTTGATCATGACGTACTTTGACGACTTCTCAAGGGCTCAGGGCTTTGCGGGATGCCCTTCGATTAGCTTTATCCGCATCCTCTATTTTGTCAATTATTCTTCCTTCATCTTCAGATTTTTGCAGATTCCCCATCTGCGGGGCTTCGTTGGACACTCTTTTCGCGACGGAAAGGTTTTTCGCTGGGCTGTCTTCCTCCCTCTTCTTCGATTGTCAGCGGAACCAGTTCTTATGTTTTGGAGGACCTTTTTTTTCTTACAGTTGGGGCATCCCTTCCTTCTTTCGCGGACTCTTGCGCGGTTTTCATCTTTTTTTCCCGCGGCTTCTTTTTTTGCGTTTTTTCTCGCCGCTGATCGCGTGCTCTGTAAGCCTAGGAGGACTTTTCCCTTTTTGATCGGTTTGAGAAGCTAGCTCCTGGCCTCCTGGGCAGTTCTGGCTGAGGGACTGACTTTTATTAAGCTTCACTGCCATAGTTTTCTAGTGGGCCCCTCTGACTCTTTCCGGATGACAGGGAGCAGTTGAGCACCCCCGACATTCTTTACGGCCCTTTCAGACAGTCCTTTTCGTTTTAGTTTCCTTTGCTGACTCGCCTTCCCCCTGAGATAGCCTCCTTCTTTGCATAATAGAGGCAAGAGCTGAGCTCTTTTCCTTCCCTCGAGCTTGTTCTTTCTATTCCTCATTCCCCTGGGTCACTTCTTCCTTCCCTCCCTCTTGACCAGCCTTCTCAGAGTTTTTAAATTCCCCACGCTTCTCGCGGACTGGCCGGACACCTGTGTTCCCCGGGGAGCTGGCTCGGACCCACCCTTCCCCTTTTCCTGATCGTAGAATCGATCTTTACACCACCCGGGCTTCGCGTTTCCTCCTCGATTCCTTGTTTTAGCGGTTCTCTCTTTTCTGTCGGCCGAAGGCATTGTCGCGGTTTTGGAATTTCCTTACCCCGTTTTTCTCCGACATTCCCTTTAGGGGCACTTGAGTCCCCTCCCTCGACCCCGGACCTAGCTTTTTTTTTCTTGCGGCTGTATTTTTTTTTTTTGAAAACGGTCTGCCCGACCTCTTTCATACGTTGTTTTTTTCTAATTGTTCTTGGCTTCTGCACCCGCCTTCAATTCCCTCGCGGCTCTTCACTCTCCTTACGCGGCTTTTTTTTTTTCCGACTGGTGCTGTTAGCCGGCGGTCTCTGATGCGGAATGAAACGGATGTCCCCCCCATCGCCCTTTCTAGTAGTCCTTAACATTTTTCAGAGTTGTCGTTTTTTTGCCCACGTGGGTGGTAAGAGATGATTCTCTCCAAGGTTGACTAGCTTCACCGCCCTTTCCTGTCGAGTTCCTTCCCCCAATCTTCTTGTTTTAAATAGTGTTTTTTGTGTACCCTCCCGTCCCGCTATGAACTGATTGTCCAGGAACAGTTCGCAACCCGAGATGTTTATCTGTTGCCATTTAAGGAGACTTTTTCTGTTCATTCTACCCTCCAATTTTTTTTTCCTGCCGTGAGTTCGCTGGGCGCTTTTCGTCTCTCCGTTGCGGTTTCAGCCGCTTCTTCAGTCAATCAGACCACCACTCTCTCTGCTGTCTCTTTTGAATTACTTGAGTCATTCGGTCTTGGCTTTCCCGCGCGGCGCTTCTCTGCGTCGCAAACCCGACCGCAGGCTAACCTTTCAATCTCACGATTTCCGTCTCCTCCCGAGCCCTCCCCCTTTCTCCCCTCTCTCCTTCCCGCTGGCCTTTTTTTTTTGCGACCTTTTTTTGCTTTTCCCCGACGCCGCCCAAGGAGCGGTCGACAGCCTCAGCCCCTTTTTTAGACCTTTGCATTTTCCTCTCCGCCCGTGGCTTCACCCTCCAGCAGCGCCACAGTTTCAGACGCCCAGATATTGCGTGAGTCCTTGTCTTCCGCGGAAATCGCCTCACTGACTATCCCGTTTTCATTTTTTCCGACCCCCCCCCCCCGTTCCGCTCTCGAACCGCCCTACGCACTTTTAGATCCCTCGAATTGCACATGGACACTATTCTCATACAAGTCCTATTAGTACGAATAGATGGAGGCTTTGTTCTGTCCGCACGGACTCCTTTCCTTGGATTTTTTTCTTTTTTTTTCGGACCCCCTCCATAGAAAACTTTTTGTGTTTTTTCTCTGTGCTTTTTTTTGCTCTGTTTTTTTTCTTTCTTTCCTTAAGGAGGAGAGATTGGTCCCGTCATTTCTCCCTTTGAGACGGCACTTTTTCCTTTAGTTGTCGTTTGAATCCCTGCAAATATCTTATCGTGGTCCTAGGAGAAGGTCATCTTTACCAAGTCTCCTCCATACCCGACTGCGATCTAGTCTTTTCCTTCTGAGCTTTTTGTCCTTAGCTGTTTTTTTTTCACCCGTCAAGTTCAAGCCTATGTCTTCGCTGTTTTTCGGGCGAACCCCCCTCCCCCCGAGTGCAACCCATAATCCCTCCTTACCCTTCCCCTATATGACCCAGACGCACCTTTTAAATTCTTTTTTAGGCTTCTGTCCACAGTGGACCTTCGACTTCCGTCTTTCAAGGTCCTTTACTGTACTGGAAGCCGAGCAGGTTTTTCCTTGCTGGGGTATCTCTTAGTAAAAGACCTGCTGTCTGGCCTCTCCCTTTATCGCCCTCGCTTACTAGTCGTAGTATTTTTTCTCTTGTCACAGCGTTGCCTTCATACTATTTCCCACCGTTCGTTCTCAGTGCGCGACCCCCCGGTTCCGACTCGTTCAAACAAGATTTTGTCTTTTTGTGGACCGTCCAAGTCATGACTTTTTGCTGTTTATTCTAGACGTTTTGAGCATGTGGCCCCCCACGCCAAGAGATACCACTCAATCCCTCCATTCCTCTGCTCCATCCGAACCCATTCTCAGAAGTCGATTTCCCTTGACTTTTGTAGCAGCACGGGTATTCCAGAGATCCCTTTCACTGTAAGGTTGCGGTCCCCCCCTTCCTCTTCGGTTCCACTCCTTTTTCCGACGTTTAGTAACTCTTGCTTGAAAATGCGGGGTGAGGTATCGGGAAGGTGGGTCCCTTTTTAAGCATAGCCGCATTGTTAGCGGTGGTTACTTCTTTTTCCTAAGGTTTTTTTAGAATGCTGTTGGCTCCGTTTTCTACTCCTGCGAATGAGAATGATAGTTATAGATTTTCCCGCCCTGTTGTTGAGTCGATTCATGCAACAGTGCCTTTTCTTTGAGCTTTCCTTTTCTAAAGACTTGTGGAGCCCCTCTGGTCACCCTCCGCCCCCTTTGACCCTGAGAGAACAGCCTGCCTTTCCTAAACGGTGACTACTGTCTTTTCGTGCCGTTGCAACACTACGGCCTGATTACCCTGTACCGGATTTTCCCGACTCTTCCCAGGGAACGTAACGTAATCCAGCGGATGATGGTGCACCTTCCCGGATATCTTCTCTTTTGGCACCCGTTGCTCTCAGACCATCTGACCTTTTGGATCAGTCTAAACCGGCATCGCTCATCCTGAGCTTTTGTAGACCACTATTGCTCATCCCGTCGCCCCCCCCTTTTTTCCCCACTCCTTTTTTTGTTCCTTGATTTTCTGGTTGACATACAGCGGTACGCCAACCAGGAACGCTCACTTTCTTCATTGCGGTATCCGGAATCATGGATATGTTTGAAGACCATGGCCGTCCCCTCGCCTTATCGGCCAGCCTTTTCCTTCCTTGCAAGCCTGCTATTGGTAATCATCAAAAATGCCGTTCCACTTTTCAACGCCTGCCGTCTGTCACTGGGAACCGAAGCTGTGCTGGCTTCCTACCCTATATGACGGTGGGCGGACCTTTTCTTCCTTCTCCGCGTAACCTTGGCTTCCCTTTTCCTTGGTTCTCGACATTGTTTTTTATCTCCCGTCGTGCCGACATAATTGCTTGCCCCCTTGGACGGTAGAGCCCCCTGCCCCGTTGCTCGCCACCCTCTTCTAGCTCGACCCAGATTTTTACGACTCTTTTTTTGACCCCATTACTCCCTTTTACATTTCTTCTTCTGAAGGCCGATCCGACTTACGTGACAGACCCCGGTGTCTGACCCACATGGCCTCCTTCTTCCTCCTCTATGCCCGGTGAGGGCATTAGCGGGAGTCTCTGTTTTCTTCAAATGTGTTTTAGCAGGTCGCTCCCTTCGTCCAGCCGACCGCTCAAGTGTCTGGTCATTATCTCTTCCTCGCTTCGCGGTCCTTCCCAAGAAGAGCCTTTGGATAGTGATTTTACGAATAGGTGCGCGTTATGTTTATGGCGCGCGATCCCCCCCGGGGCGATATGGCTCGATCCAGTCTTCTTTAGAGGCGACGGGCTTTTATAGTTTCTGTTTTGCTGGGGTTACCTTCTTCGATTTTCGCTCTTCGTACTTGCGTTACTTGGCCCATTAAGTTCGCTGTCCTCCTCGATTCTTTTGTTTGCAGTCATTCCGAGTACTCCGCGCGGCGGCCTGTCATGACTGATCGATTCTGCGTCTGTCTTCTTTCTTTTTGAAGTTCCGACTTAGACTGCATTTCCTTCTTAATTCCCTTCCATAATTTTTTTGGGTTTTTTTTTTCAGTCTTGCCTCTTTGAATAGCACGGCGGCGCGACGTTTCAGGCTCTTGTTCCGGACTTTTTTAGTGTCTCTGCCTGATTTCCGCCCTCGGGCAACGTTCCCCTTATTCCTCTCTTGTTTCGTTAGGCTTCTTTTTAGACTTGTTCATAGGCTTTCTCTCCTCTCCCTGTCTTGTGCAAATTTCGGCCCTTTCTTCCGTGTGCACACTTCGCGATTCGCGCGCCTTTCCGCCTCGCATCAATCCCTCTCTCTGCTCTTTTATAATCAGGGTGATCTCTCTCCGCAAGACGCGGTCAGCAACATTTTTGCCCCCAATTGGCCTCCTCGGTTCATTTTAACATCGCAGGGTGTTTTCCTGCACAGACGTAGCGTGTCCATTTTGGTTCCTCTTTTACTCGCCAGAGTCTCTCCGCCCGGGGATTTGGTGAGGCCATTTCAGGCAATCAAATTTCTCCGCAATTTTGCGTTCCCGTTACTTAATGAGAATTAGATAGTTTCTTTAGTATCCACCCTGCTTTCGAATCGATTGGGGCATTTCCTTGCTCCAAGCCTTAGCCATGTTCACCTCATGATGTACCCCCTCCTTCTAGAACGTTCTTTTCTCTCCTTTTTGATTTTGTACTGAGTTTTCCGAGCGCTGGTCTCCCCCCACACCGTTCAATCTAGCGGTTTTTTGTGCCGACTAAGACCCCGTCTCCCCGATCTTTCTGCCGATGTCATTGTCCTCGACGCTTTTCCGTTCCCGACCTTTTTTCCTCAAGTAACTTTTTTTTTTTGAGAGAGAGCGGATTCGGACAGGGACCCTTCGACCTACGTGACAATGCACTCCGAGCACCATGTCTCTATTTTCTTGCAAAACAAGGACTCAAGTCGGATGCGGTGGGTTCGCGCCTTCTGTGGCAGGATCCTGAGCATAACAGGACTCGAACTTCAAAAATGACATCCGGTCTCCTCGTCCTAAGTTTTTGACGGAAGGCAGAGAACCCCCGCCGGCGTGCGGCGAGCCTTTTTGTTTGCTATCGTACAGACTCGACTGGCTCTCGACGCCCCCTTTCAAAGTACCGTTCTGGCATAGTCCGGTCATCTCGGCTTCTTTTTGTATGAAATTCTGCGGTTTAGATGCGCCGGGTGCCCAACCAGCCCCGGAACGCTTAACGTCGAGCTCGTACCTCCACCAGTTCGGCTTAACGCATTGTTACTTGTCTTCTAGACTTGCTATATTTTTTTCTCGGTTATCGACCTTATGGAACCCCCTGCTCCATTCCCTTGTTTTGCTTGCTTGGACCGCGCCCTGCCCCCCTTCCCTAGCCCTTGGCTTTTCTTTCCTCCCTAATCTACCAACCCGCATTTGATCGTCTTTAGTTCAGAAGTGGAGGCCGTTCCGGTACTCTGCCTTCAGGAGCAGCTTTAAAGCCTTGAACCCCGGTCCGCCCCGGTTCCCGAGCTGTTTACGGACGAAGCTGGTACCAAGACACCCACACAGTGTGTTTTTAGACCGCAAGTCCCTCTACCTCCATGACTGCCTTTACATTCCGCCACAACTCCAGATTGACAAACCCCATAGCGTGTTACCTCATTCCCCCAGCGTGATTCGAAAATCTCGAGAGTCCGCACGCCGTAAACTGCCCCGCTTCCGCACTGACCTCACTCTTTGATGCACCTAAGCCCAGACTCTGTTTTCTTTTGACACGGGGTGTG
>Ga0179593_1525597_pt1 | contig 11308 bp, 16 predicted proteins | sample CZODoug2_1_08_16_FD_185931 | JGI IMG/M metagenome (GOLD analysis project Ga0179593, IMG submission 185931) | Vadose zone soil fungal communities from Angelo Coast Range Reserve, California, USA - CZODoug2_1_08_16fungal (PacBio error correction) | ecosystem: Environmental > Terrestrial > Soil >... | reverse complement strand
CTACCCTTTCTTCCTTCACCATTCGGCAACGAGACTTCCCGTCAAAAGAATCGCCCTCATTGCCTCTTTTCCCCCCTCTGGATCACTCGCGACCCGAAGCGTGAAGTCTCCATTCTCCTTTTTCTTATCCTCCAGAAAATCGCAAAAGATGGCAATGACCTTCCTCTTTCTTTCCCCGAAGATGAAATAGACTAGGCTCTATTCTGTCCTTCGCCGCGGGCGGGCTACTCTTCCCTCTTTTCCCCCTCTGCATGGCCCGGCGCGATCAGAAAATGATTGTATGTAGACGCGGCTTTTTCCCCCCCTCTTTCCTTCCAAGGAATACCAGTGAAAATCCACCGATCCTTTTTCGCCGCCGCGGCAGCTACAATGAGCTTCCCCCTTTTTTTCCGCGTCGAGGCAGCGTCGCGGCGTTTTTTTCTTTCAAGCGATCGCCATAATTAGATATACATTGTATCTTCCTCTCCCCTCTCATCTAGAGGGGAAGTCGTCTCTCTCCTCCTTTTATCGGGTGTGTTGTGGGAAGGCACAACGTTGCATTGTCCGTCCCTTTTTCCCCCTTCCAAGAGCAATCTTAAGGCCGCAAATGGGCGCTTTTTCCTCTCTGCTTTGGGTACCTCGTGCATCCGGGGAGCTGTGGAAAAACGGAAACAGCTTTTCTTTCCTTGGCGTGTTCTGAAAGGGCATTCGTTGCGCCGGCTTTTTTCCTTCCGAAAGTGCTCCATCGCAGGAGAATCTCTTCCCCCCTGAAGAGTCGCGATGGAGGCCATCGAGTTTCCTTCCCCTTTTTTTTTTTCTTGATCCACGGTCACTTGAATGGAAGTGGCAAGCATGATTCCCTTCCCCCTCCTTCGTCCATACGCAGGAACCTGACGATCGCCGTTGCGTAGCCTCTTTTTTTTTCCCCCCCTCTTTTTCTTCCAACGGGCTTGGTGACGGGCAGGTTTCGCGCCGGTTGGGGTTAGAGGCGCGGCCATCGCCCTTTTCTCTTTCAGTGCGCAAGGTCGTAGTCCACGCCCTTTTTTTTCCTTCGCTGTTCCGCAGTGAGGGGGGGAAATCGCTACTTTTTCTTCCGGGGCCATGCATCTCGTGGCCGACAGACCCCTTTTTTCCTCCAGCTGCAGATTGAGCAAGAATCCCCCTAATTCTCCCCCTTCGCCAACGCAGGCGGTAGCTTCACTCCTTCCTTTCCCTCTTTTCCCTTTGCGGGGCCTCTCTCGATGGCAACCGGCACAGCGACGTTTCTGACAACCCCTCTTCCCCCCCCCTCCCCTGAAAGAGACGAAGAGCCTTTTTCCCCTTCCTCGGGCCGCCGCGCGAAGGACCACGCCGCGATCGCCAATCCCGTTCTGCTTCCTCCCCCTTCGCCGAGAAAAATCCTTACCCCTTTCTCTTTTTCTAGCGGATCGAGGTCTTGGGGAAGGGTTCACGGCGCCTTTGGAGGCTCGTCTTTTTTTCCCCCCCCCTCTCTTCGTGCGGCCGGCGCGAGGCGGCCGAGGAGATAGTGTTCTTTTCCTCCTTCCTTTTCTTTTATTTTTTCCGAACGTCGCTGTGAGGTGGGCCTCGAGAGAGGACCGCACATCCCGCTTTCCTCGTCGGTCCGGGCTTAAGTAAGCTACCGCCTGCGTGGCTTCCCTTTCCTTTCTCCATCGGCAGGCGAATGGCCGATGTCACTGAATTGGTTCCCTTTTCCCCCTTCCCCTCTTGCATGGCCGTCCGCACGGCGTGCTCGATTTTCCCCCCCTCCCTTTTTTTTCCCCCCCCTCCCGCCGTGGACTACGAACATTGGCGCACTGACGCTTCTTTTCCTATTTTGGCCGCGCCGATAAGAGCGAACTGCCCGTCACCCTCCCTTTTTCCCCACTACTCCTCCTTTTTCAAATAGCTAAGCACGGCGATCGGCAGGGTACTGTATTTCCTTCCTCCCTTTTCCCCTTTCCTGGTCAGGATAGCGTGCCACTCCCCTCTTTTCTTTTCTCTCAAAAAAGATGAGGAGAAGCGTGGCATTTCCTCCCCTCTTCGCAATCGAGAACGATTCGGATTCGCCTGCGCTTTTCTCCCTTCCTATACGAAATGGACGAAGGCGGCCAACGAATGTCACTCCCCCCGTCCAAAGGAAAGATTCAACTCTCCCCGATGCACGATTCCCCCCTTCCCTGTCGCGACAAAAAAATGAACAGCCGCGACAATTTGCTCTTCCTCCTTTCTTTTCTTTGTCACCTGCTCGAGCATGCGAACGTTGTGCCTGCCCCCCCCCCCCCCCCCCCTTTCTTCCGAGGGTGGCGATTAAGGTAGCTCGCATGCCCGACTCCTTTCTCTGGGAAGCTGGAATAATCCACTATCCCCTTCTTCCCCCGCGCCACAGAGAAGCCCCGCCGCGACGACTGCCGGCTCGTCCCCTTCTCTCTTGTTAGCTGCGCGGAGGCGGTCCTCGGGCGCTCCTTTTCACTGTCGGAAGTGGCAAGGAAAGCTTTTTTTTCTTCTCCTTGACCGTCTACAATCAGTTCGGACTCTCTCCTTTTTTGTCTTCTACGAGGAGCCGCCCGCTCCTTCCTCACCGAATAGAAGAGGGGGCGATTTCTCTTATTACCTTCAGGTCATTGCATCTTCCCTCTTCTTCTCTTCGATCCCCGTGCTCTTGGGTCCTTTCCGCGAGTGATCCAGAGTTTGATGCGAGTTTTTTCCTGCAATGAGCGGCGGAGGCGTTTCTTCTTTAAGAATTTTTCTGCGTTCACACGCGACCTATAGATCTCCCTCTCCTCGGCGCGGGGTGTTTGGAACGCCTTACACTCGTCCCCTTCCCCCTCCAGCAACGCCTACGCCGCTCATTGCGCTCTCCCCCCTTCTGGATCACTAGAGAACGCAGAGTGAGGCCGCCCCCTCGCCACGGGGCTTTTTCCCCCCGGATTCAATGACCTGAAGAATAAGGCGTGCGGATCATCTTCCCCTTTCTCCCGGTATTCGGTGCAGGCCGCCGCTTTTTTTCCTTCCTTGCCCGGCGAGATTAAGAACTGATTTAGAGGTAAATTTTTTTCTTCCCCCCCCCCCCCTGCTTTCATTTTGCCAATGCCTCCCTCTTTCCCCCCCCCTTTTTTTCCGCGAAGAGGAAAGACGCAAGGCATCCTCTTCCCCCCCCCCCTGAGAGCAGAGGGTCCGCGGCGGCAGCTTTGCTTCGATAGGGGAGAGGGTTAACGTCCCCGCCTCCTCCATAATGAGATATACAATAGTTTATAGTGAATTATTTCCAGCTCCCTTTTTCCATGCGAGTAAAATATCGTCAAAAGCGTGCCCCCCTTTTATCTGGTGTGTGTTTTGGTCCTTTCCTTTCCTTCCAATTCAAAACAGATAAATTAGTAAGCCGCAAAGGGCGCGTCATTTTTGTCGCGACGGAGCCTGCTTTGGTACCTCTTTTCCTTTTCCCCCGGAACAGATTATTGAATGCGGGGAGTGTTCTGCGAACCCCGTCTTTTTCCCTTCGTCCCAGGGGCGTATAGGGGGATCGGCCCTCCGAACTCCATCGAAAAAGCGTCGCGCTTTTCCTCGTGGCAAAAGGCCAGGCGTCGCCGCAGCTTTTTTGCTTCTTTCTTTTTAGTGGCACGCTATGGATGAAGAAGAAAGAGCAGACGTCCTAAGAATTCCCCTTTCTTTCCCTCCTTTGCGTAGCGATTTGAAAAAGGAGGATGTGCGTGGTTTTTCCCCCGGGCTTTGGTGACGGGCAGGTGAGAGAGGTATATTTTCTTCTCCCCTCCTTTTTTCGCCGCGGAGTGCCGCAAGGTCGTATTCCCTTCTCTTTCCTTCCCTTCTTCAGATCAGTTTCCTTTTTTCCCTCTCGGCACGCCGGCGGACGGGCCATGCATCTCTTTTTTCTTTCCCCCTTCTGCCATGCCGCTGAAAGATTTGAGCAGAAAATAGTGTCCCCTCCTATATTATAGTCGCAAAAGCAGGCGTTCCCTTCTCTCACTTGATAGCGAAGAAAAGAAAGGCGGCCTCTCTCGATGGCACCTCACCTCCCCTTCTCCCCATCAAGACCTTTTGCCACAGAAGGGAAAAGAGCGAAGAGCCTTTTTTTCCCCCCCCTCTTCCGCCGCGCGCCGGAAGCCAAGCCGGATCGCCACCAATACCGTACCGCTGCTCCCCTTTCCCCCCTCCGTAGGAAATAATTAACCAAGACTCGCTTTTTCTCTAGATCGGAGGGTCTTGGGTAAGGATATAAGGAGCCTTGCGGCAGCGTAAGGGATTTGCTCCCTTTTCCTTCCGTCGCGCGCGGCAAGGAGATAGTGATGATGTTGCCGGCTCTTTTTTTTTTTTTTTCCCTTTCTTTCTTTTCCGAAAGTCGCTGTGAGGGTTGAAACGAGAGAGGCCGCCATTCGGATTTCCTTTCAGTTCTTTCCTGTGGCTTAGTGAAGATACCGCCTGCGTTGGCGACGCTTCCTCTTTTTTTCACGCGCATGGACTAGATGTCACTGAACTTGGTAAGGTCCCGGTTTTCCCCTCTCTCTTGAAAGTCCGAAGGAGTGATCGATTTCCCCCTTTTTCCCCCCCCCCCCCCTGCCGTGGACTACGAAATTGGCGCACGCCGCGAGCCCTTTTTCGATGACGAGACGATCCGCTTTCCCCCCCCCCCTCCGTTTTAATCTTGCAAAAGAAAACGCAAATCCTCCTTTTCAAATAGCTCGCCCCCCTTCCCTCTCGGCAGGGTCATGCCGTAGGACGTCGCGCGTTCTTTTTCTTTTTTCCCCCTACCGTGATCTCAAAAAAGATGCGGGACGCGCTGGCCTGGGGACCCCTTTTTCCTCCCCCTTTCTCGACGCTGCGGATTCGAATGCAGATGGAGCTTTCGGAGGGCCATCCTCCCCCTCCCTTTTCTTTCCCTTCTCAGAACACGACCAAGGGCAAGACTTCTTTCCCAAGTACCGATGCACGACCCCCCCCCCTCTTCCGACAGGTCGCGAAAAACAATGCCAGCCGCGCCCATTTGAGTCCCTTCATTTCCTGATCTGTTTGATTGGACCTGCTCGAGCCACTTTTCCCTCCCCCCTCCCAGTGCAGAAAGAGGGTTGACGATAAGGTTCTCTCCATGACGACAGTCCCTCTAGGATGACGCTGGCCCCCCCCTCCTCTCTGTGACGTGACCGAGAGCAAGAGCGAAGCCCCCTCCCCCCCCCTCTCCCCCGCTGCCGGACGCGGCCCCCCCCTTCCCCTTTTTTCTTTCCCCTGTCCTCGGCGAGAACGAGGGTATCTTTTCTTTCACTGGAGGCAGTGGCAAGGCCCCTTTTTTTCCCTAGCCGACCGTTTTCTTCCCCCAGTTCGGATCGCGACGGCGCCCTTGCCCTTCCCTTTTTTTTCTCCCTCCCTCCCGCGGCGGCTGCAAAGATAGCCGAGGAGCCTCTTCTTATCCGCAACGCGGAGCTTTTTCAGGTCATTGCCAATATTTTGAGTTTCTGGAGCTAAGATCTTTCTTTTTCTCCGTCAAGCCTGCGGCGCGATTTTTTTCCCCCCCTTTTGCGCGAGCGCAATGAGAGGGGAGGGAGTTTGCTTTCGGTTATCTTTTTCCCCCTAAGGGTGCGAAGGCGTTCAAACGAGCCCCTTCTCCTTTCCTTTGTTGTGGTGCGAGGAGAGAGAGAGGGCGCGGGTGAACGAAGTCAACCATTCGGCCCCTCCCTCCAGCAAAAGGGCTCCGCCGCTCATGGTCTCTTCCCCCCCTAATCATCAAATATGGATCACTCGCTCCCCTCTTTTTCGAGCAACGGGGATAGTTAGCTCTCCCCCCCTCCCCTTTCCCTCAAAGATGGCAATGACCCTGAAGTACCCCCTTTTGCGAATCAGAAGATGACATTAGCCCGGATATTCCCGGCCCTTGCGCGAGGGAGGCTCTCTCGTCGACTCTTTTCTTTCCTGTCCGAAATGAGTGGAGAAGGTTCAGGCGAGACACCCCCCCTCTTTTTCCCCTTGAAAATGGAAGAAGGTTGACCTTCCCCCCCCTTCCCCTCAGGGAGCGAGAGGACCGCCGACCGCTGCAGATAAATTGCGAGCTTTTTTTTCCGTCGCGGAGGGAGGCTCGATAGGGGCGAGGTTCACCTCCCTCGACGCAAAGGAATTAGATATAAAATATGTATAGTGAATATTCCCTTCTCTCTCCCCCCTTTATCGTCACCCTCGTTTTCTGCCTTTTTATCTGGTTCTTTTTTTTTGTCGGGCACAAAGTTAAAATTGGATCGACATTTTCCCCCCCTTTTCCCTTTTCGCGGCTTCTGTAATTGTTTGTAGCGACCAGGGCGCTTTTCATCCTTTTTCCTTCTCCCCCCCCCCTTGGGAGCTTTGGAAAAAAGAAACAGATTCTTGCCATTTTTTTTCTCCTTCCTTCTCCTCGGCCGTCCAGGGAGTATAGGGCGGATCCGGCCCTCCGAAATCCCATCGAATTCCTTCCCCCTTTGCAACAGGAAAGGCGCTAGCCTGCTTTTTCTTCCACGGTCACTTGCATGGAAGTGGCACGCGATGCCTTCCTCTCCCCTCCCCCTTCCGATCCCGTTTTTGCGTAGGATTTGAAAAAGGAGGCTGCTGCGGTTTCCCTATAAAAACGGACTTGGTGACGGGCAGTTTCTTTGGTATAGCGCGCGGCCATTCGCCCCTTTCTCCTCTCGGCAGTGAGCCAATCTTCCACGCAGGGAGGGGGCGAATCGGCAGCCCTGCTTTTTTGCACCCGAGCACGACGGAGACGGGCCATTCCCCTTTTCCCATGAACAAGTTACAGTGGACATCGAGGCCATGCCCCTTTCATCTCTCCTCAACTCGGGGCCGATAGTACCTCGTCGCCCCTTTCTGCTTCACTAAGCCGGACCGCTAGAATTACCTTCTCCCCCTCCTCGCAATGGCGGGCATATCTCGATGAACCTCACAGCTTCCTTTTTTTTTATGAAAGAGCGAAGAGCGGAAACAACACACCTATTTCTCCCTTCCGTCCCCGCGCGCGCGCATTTTCTTTTTTCCTTGCCGCCAAGGCGCCGTAGAAATCCTTACCAAGACTCGATCTCTATTTTTCCCTTCCCCTCCCCCCCTCTTTTTTTTTTTTTGAGAGAGATAGAGGTCGTGGGTAAGGATTTCTACGGCGCCTTTTCTTTCTTTTTTTTCCTCTCCCTCGGCCGGGAGATAGTGGATGATGTTGCGGGCTCTCGATTTTTTATTTTTGACAGGTCTTGATGGTCAGAAACGTCGCTGTGAGTTCTCTTCTCCCTTTCGAGCGGGCCGGGATTAAGTGAAGATAAAGAATGCGTGGCGACGAGGATCTATCTTCTTCCCCTCTTTCTTTCTCAAAAAAATTATGGCAGAGCATGGCCTCTTTTTTCCTCCTTCCCACCGAGATGCATGGAAAGTAAGACGGCGTGCTCCCTGATTTCCCCCCCTCACGCGAAAGAGCAGAACCATCCCTGTCCTCTTCCTCTCCAGCGCGAACAGCTTGGAGATGGAAGCGCCGATACCGCGCGAAATGCTGCCCCCCCCTCCTTTTTTATCTTTCAAACAGGAACCCACGCACATCTCCTCCTTTTTCCCCCTTTTTTTTCCTCTTTTTCTTTTCCTTCTCTGCGTCGCGTCAGGCATAGAGTGCACACTGCCATGCAAGTGACCGTGATCCCCACCCCCTCCTCCTTCTCCGCGATGGCCTGTTGACACGCGATGGAGCAATCTCTCCTTCTTCGCCTGCGATGGAGCTTTCAGGAGGGCGATCCGCCCGATACGGCCCTCCGTCCCTTCGGCCCCCCCCCTTCCCCACGCCCACGGCAAGGACTCTGTTCCGTTGTACAACCCCCGTCTTTCCCTCTTACCAAAAGAGGCAAGCTTTCTCTCCCCCCCTTTTCTTCCAATGATCTGTTTGATTGGCACCTCGCTCCCCCCCTCTCCCGTTGTGCATGCCCCCCCCCCCCCTTTTCCCTCGGGTGACGAAGGTAGATAGCATGACTGACCGCTTCTCTCTTCCTTTTAATATTCACTATACATCTTGTATACTCTCCTTTTCTTTCCCCTATCAAGCCCCCGCCGACGACGCGGCCGCGCCGCGGACCCGCTCGCCTTTTTCTCCTGCCGGCGGAGGCGGTCCTCGGCGCGCCCGTTTTTTCCCTTTTCCTTTGAAGGAAAACGAGGGGGTGTTTTTTCATAGCCGACCGTCTACCCCCCTCTTCCTGCTCGAGATGTATTCGAAGAGAGAGCCGCCAGCGGGAGGCGCCCTCCTCTCCTCTTCGATGGCAGATTCTGTACAGAACGCAGGATTACTCCTTTCCCCCCCTTCTCTCCCCAGTTGATATGGGCGCATTAAAGATGAGGGAGAGAGTGATAAAAGTTTTTCTTCCCTCTTTTTGCGAGAGAGCAATGAGCGGCGGAGGCGTTTTTTTTCCTTTCCTCCCCCTGCGCCCTAAGATATATATATTTTAATAATACTACTTTGTGTTGTTGATTTATTCTCTTTTCCTTCGCGGGTGTTGAACGCATTCCACCCTCCCCCTTTTTTTCCTCAAAAAGGAATAAGAAAGATAATTGCGCTCGCGAACACTCGAATCACCTTTTTTCCCTAGCGTGAAGGCGACAAAAAAAGCCACTGTTCTTTTCTCTCCCCCGAGAATCGAAAAAGATGGCAATGCCCTTTCTTTTTTTTTCTTCTTCCTCCCTGCATTCGGTTGCAGGCCGCCGAGCGGGCTCTTCTCGTTTCTGCTCCCTCTTCGTCTCCGGGCCCGGCGCGATCCCGAACTGATTTCTTTTCTTCCTGTCACAACCGATTTACAATTGCCACTGCCTCCAGTGAAAATTCCCACTATTTCCCCCCTCGGTCGACGCCGAGGACCGCCGCCCGGCAGCTACCCCCCCTTTTTTTCCCCCCTTCGAGTCGCGGGGGGGGGCGGGGGATTCGATAGGGCGCGGGTTCAAGTCCCCCGCTCCTCAATTTCTTTTTCCTATACACCCTTTTCTGGACTGTCCGTCATGCAGAGATACCCTTATTCGTCAAAATTTTTCTTCCCTTTTTTTCTCTGGTGTGTTTTGGGAAGGAAACACAACGTTCGCATTGGCCTTTTTTCCTTCCCCCCCCTTCTCAAAATGGGAGCGGATGTAAGTGTTGTCGCGACCGGCGGCATGCTCCTCTTTTTCCTTCTTTTGAGCTTTGGAACAAAGGAACGATTCTTTCCCTTTCTTTTTTTTTCCCCCTCCTGCCGTCCAGGGCGTATCGGGAGGATAGGAACTCGAAAGCTCTCTCCTTCCTCTCCTCAGGCGCGCAGTTGAGCCATCCGTGGCACCTTCCCCCTTTTTTTTTCCCCTGCATGGCCGAGTGGCACGCTATTACCTGTCTCCCTCAGCGGAAGTCAGAAGAAGGACCCTGCCGATCGCCCTTCTTTTTTTTTCCCCCTTCTTCTTTTCGTTGGGTCTGGTGGAAGATTAAAACGCTTGTTGACGTGCAGTTTCGCCCTTTGGTGGTGTGGTATCGGCGCGGCATCGCCCCGTTTTTCCTCTGTCGGTCCACGGCAAGGATGGGGCGTCGCTTTCTCTTGGCGGGGGGAGGGGAAATCGAGCACTTTCTTTTCCTTTTCCTGTACCAAGTTCAGTGACATCGAGGCCCCATGCGCCCCCTCTTCTCCCCGTAACCGGGACGATAGATATCCTCGTCGCCAACGCCATTCTTTTTTCCCTCGAAATTGGGACTAGAGAAGCCGATTTCGGGGGCCTTCCCTTCCTCTGATGGCAACTCACGCGACCGTTCTGACCCCATCCCCCTTCCCCTTTTTCGAGCCGGCAAAAATCATCACTATCTCTCTTTTTTCTTTTTTAAGCCGGATCGCCAATCCCGTACGCTTTTTCCACCTTCTCCTTTCTCCCTTTTCCCCTTTTAACCAGACCTAGATCTCCTCTTGTCTCCTCCTCCGTTTTTTTTTTTTTCCCCTTTTTTTTCCCCTTCCTGCCTTTTGCGGCAGCGTAAGGATGGCGATCCGGCGGCGGCCGGCGCGCGGGGACTGCTCTTTTATTTTGCCGAGCTATTCGCTCCGTTCAGCTGGGCAGAAAGTCTTGATTGTCCTTTCCTTCCTTTTTCTTTTTTTCCCTCCCTTCGGCTTCGATGTCAGTTCGAGAGGGAAGGGAAATTAGTGAAGCTACCTGCTGCGTGGAGAAGATTTATTCTATCTTCCCCTCTTATTGAATAAATATGGCCAAGCTCCTGTCTCTCTTTCTTTTTCTTCCACGAGATGCAGGAAAGGTAAGAAGGAGTTCTCGATTTCACCCCTCCCTTCCCTGACATCTCCACAAATCAATGCGTGGGACTATCCTTTCCCCCCTAAAAAGATTGGCGATGGAAGAGCGATTACACTTTCCAGGACCGTACACCAAAGCCGTTTCCCCCCCCCCCCTTTTTTTCAAATCGCTACGAGAAAGGAGATAAGGCAGTGTCCTGAGCCGTCCCACGTTAGCAGGAGTATGCGCCCCCTCTCCACTCAAAGGAAAGTACAGTTATATACAAACCCCCCCTCCCCTGATGGCCTGTGCCACGCTCTGCTCCCACTTTCTCCGACGATTCGGACTCCCTTGCGTGGAGCTTTCGGAGGGCCGATCCCTCTTCCCTCCCTGGACGCCGGACAGGCACCTCCTTCCTCTTTCCCCCTCAAACGGCAAGACTTTTTTTCCGTGTTTCCAAAGCTCCCCCTTTTTTCTTTCCTTTTTTTCTCGACAACAATGACAGCGAGGCCCATTGCGGCCTGAATGAATTTTTTCTCTTTTTGCTTGGCAACTTGATCGAGCCAATGCGAACTTCCCCCCCGGATAAAAAGTGCGAAGAGGGTGACGACCTTTTCGCTAGCATGAAGAAAGTCCCTCTAGATGACGTGTTACCCCCCCCCTTCCCTACTATGGCGATAGCGTGAAGGGACCCCGCGACCCTATCTCCTCCCCCCGAAGAAGACGCTGCCGCTCCTTTTTTCTTCGCCGCGGCGGCGGTTCCTCGGCGCTCCGAGGGTAGTTTCTTTCCCCTGGAGGCAGGTCTTCTTTTTTGGTGACTAGAATGACCGTCTACAATCATCGGCTCCCTTCTTTCCCTGACTAGAAGATGTCTCGCGAGAGAGCCCCCCCCTCCCGAGGCGATGGCAGCTTCTGATTCCGCACTCGTCTTACTTAAGGTCATTGCCATTTTCCTTTCCTCCTTTCCAGTGATATTGGGCGGAATTAAAGCTGCGGAGCTCCCTCTTTTGATTGCGAGTGTGAGAGAGCGCACTTTCCCCTTCCTTTCTCCTTTTTTTCGGTTATCGTGAGAAGAAGAATGTGGAAGGCGTTCAAAGCGCCCTTT
>Ga0179593_1477683_pt1 | contig 11308 bp, 13 predicted proteins | sample CZODoug2_1_08_16_FD_185931 | JGI IMG/M metagenome (GOLD analysis project Ga0179593, IMG submission 185931) | Vadose zone soil fungal communities from Angelo Coast Range Reserve, California, USA - CZODoug2_1_08_16fungal (PacBio error correction) | ecosystem: Environmental > Terrestrial > Soil >... | reverse complement strand
TTCATACTTCTGACACACACACCATCAAGGCTTTGCGGGAGCTCCCCGTTCCGCCCTTCTCCTACCTTCCAATGTTCGGGCTATACTTAGCGTCCTTTCTTTCCTTTGTAGTCAAGGATAAACCCAGGCCACCATGCCGACGCAAATTTTTGCAATGCCTTTTCCCTCGTTTCGCTTTTTCCTGCACCGCCACAACCAACGTTGTTCTCTCTTTGGAGTTCCAAACCCCGACAACGTCGGGGGTCTTCGGGCTATTTTTCCCTCGAAGGGTAGTAGCTCAATTTTGGAATACGGACCCTGCTGCCGTCTAAGTTGGGGCGTCGGATTCCCAGCCCTTCCCTCTAGAGTTTTTTGGAAAGCACGGTACATATTCCCGTCGACCGACTTTCTGTCCTTTCTTTGTTCTGGGATCACAGGGTTTTACCCCTCGCCGGCATTGCAAAAGGTTTTTTAGCTAGAGAGCTATTTTCGGCCCTTTCTTCCTCTTTTTTGAGAGGTGGATGGATCCGCCCCCTTTTTGATTCCCGCCCGGGGCCGGATGTAGAAACGGTACCCCATGAGGAGCTTAACGTATGGCTCGTCACCCGCCTTTCCCAATCTTCTCCTCTAATTTCCTTTACGAAACGTCCGCAATATCTGGTCGCACGCCCTTTTTTCATACTTTCCGTCCCGCAATTCCTTTCCCTTTTTTTGCGGATCGTGAAGGAGTTCCAAGACCCCCCTTTTCGTCCCTAGGTGTCTAGGACTAATTTCATTGATCCTCCGTCCCCCAGGTCACTTTCCCGTGATGGTACCCCCCGGGCTGATACCCGGGGGGGTTCCCTTTCTTTCAAGAGTCCTGATAGTGAGTTTTTCACTAATAATCCCCTTTCTCCCTTTTTCCGCGGTCCTTCCTCTGTTGGCCCAACGTACGAATGGGTGTATCATCTGGTATTCTCCCCCCCCGCCGGCAATGTGGCTTAAAATGAACGCACGAGTTTCTTGACACCTTTTATTGTCCTTTCCGTCTTTGCGACTTTCCGAGCCCTATCAGTCTCACATACGTCAACACCCGCCCCGACATCCTCCCTCTTCCCTTTTTTTCTTTTCTTGCGAACCCCCCCGAGTTTACATGGCTACTCCTTGGTTTACTTTTTCTCATTCTTTTTAAGTCCCCCTTATCGACCGAGAAAGGTTATAATTTTATCGCGATGCAAGGATTTCCCCTATCCTTCCTTTTCGACCCGAAATAAACATAGTTCAAATTTTCCCATCTGAATTCCCCACCCATATTCAATCGGAACTGTTTTTTTTAATTTATAGAATTTAGAACTAAACTCTCCCGATTATTCTAAGTCTTATAGTTTCTGATTAATTCCCCTGGTTCTTTTCCCCCCCCCTGCTTTCCTTCAGTGTTATCTTTGTATTAATTAATAATGTCAAGCTCCTGCCCCCCCCCTTTCCATACCTCTCTGCACGTCTAAGCACATTATAAGTTTTTTTTCCCATCTATACACCACCCCCAACCCACTATTTGAGTCCCCCCTGTCACAAACGGACATGGTTTCAAAATAAATGCATTCTTGTCCCTCGTTTTTTCAGCACGTTTTTCTCCATACAGGTGTGCTTATTAGAAGTGATTGTCAAAGTAGAGGACCTAGCTGTTTTTTCCTTGTCTTTCTTTTGACTATTCCTTTTTTCGGTTCTCATCTCCGTGCTTTTGACTTCTTCTCAGTATCCTTTCCCCTGCCCTGTTTTTTCATTATTTGGCTATCCACGTTACCCTTGAATATTCATTTATTGTTTGCCATGATCTGAATTTTTTTCCCGGTATTTAATTTGATGTAGATCCTTTTTCAAACTCCTTTTTGATGAGACCGTGCACGAAAAGTTTATTGTACTACTTCTTTTCCCCGCTTTAGCTGCTTCTAGCTTGACAGAGTAAACATTCTAACTCCCCCATACTTATTGCAAGCCTTTTTCCGAAATAACAAGGAAGCGCCCCAAAATCTACTTAAAATATTACTTAGAATAATATTACTTACAGATTCCCGGTACCCTCAATGACTGAACGGGAACCCCATAACCTTTTTTTTTTTTCCCATACTTGGTATGTACTCAGTATCATAATAATCAATTCTTTCTTCAGTCGTGAAAAGATTCTTCCTACCCCCTTAGTTTATAGTGATATATAATAACTCTTTCTACCCCCCCCCTTAGACACTTTATTTTCGCTTCCCTCCTCCCTTACCCCCCCCCCTTAAGCCCCATATTATGCAAGTGGCAACAACTAGTATAGTATCCCTGCTTCTAGGGTCCCCCCAAGCCCTCGCACTTAGTCCGATGTTATGAAACTTGTTGGGGATGTTGTTGTATGGAGGATCCCCTCTGTTTCCTTCATTCCCCGACCCCTTCATAATCGCTTATGGGTTAGGTGTAGTTCTTCTTTAGTTGAGAGTATTTCCCTCCCCACCCCCCCCACACACCCTTGCCGCTGGGTCAGGAAGTTCCCTACATTTTTCTTCCCCATTTTTCCGTTTCACCCCTAGTTTCCCCCGCCGGATTGGACACAATAAGTACGGATGTCTTAGTCAAATAAGACACCCTCTTTGACCTTCCCTCTCGTTTCCCGGCCGTGTGTCCCCCCTCAATCCAGGGTTTTCGTATCTCTCTTTATTCCCTGATTTCTTCTTTTCGCCACCTTATCGCCTTTGGGGTTTTTTTCTCAGACTCCTTTCCCGATCCTAGTCTTTACTGACCTCTGTCCTCCTCTCTATTACGTTTCTGTAAGCACTGCTTTGAGCGGAATTTCCTTTTAATCAAGTAGAAACCTTGGTCTTTTTCCCTAGGGACTCTCCATTCTTCTAAGATCATATTGTCCGTCTCTTCTAAGCCTTCCGCGCTGCCCCGCACTGTTTTTCTCCCTCCAGCCACCTGCTCAAAAAGGATTTCTTTCCCTTTTTCTTTTTTTCCTTTTATAGCTTCTCCTGGTTTTTGCCATGCCGGCACGCTGTGGGGCCACATTTCTGGTACCTTCCCTTTGGACCCCAGAAGGCATTTAGTAGATCGCTTATTAACCTCTTATTTTCCTCGCTCGCCCGACCACACACGCGGGCTACTTTTTTTCGGGACGTTTAAGAGACGGTCTTCCGTTCTGATTAAAGAATCTGCTCACTTTCTTTTGAAGCCCTCTCCCCTTAGTACCCGCCCCTCCGGACACCACGTTCGTGAGGGGTTGACTCCTCGTCCCCCTTTCTCCCCCAATCTTTTCAGGGAATAAGGCGAAGTAGTTTCCCAGACCAGCTTTTCCGTGACATCAACCCGGTGCGTTCCCAGGGTTTGTGGATAATTTTTCTCCCCCCCCCTTCTCCCTGATTTTCATTACGCTAAATAATTCACGCGGCAAAGGTCTCCCCCGGCTCGGTCCCCTCTGTTTACCTGGTGGTGAGCTCCACGCACATTTTTTTCTTTGCCTCCTTTTTTTCCCTTTTTATCTCCCCTTCCAATACTCCGTTGTGTTGTGAGCTCGAGACTCTTCCCCCTCCTAGGTTTTCGGGGGATTCCAACCCCGGTTAACAGCGCTTCCTTAGGGATGTTTCCGTCTTCTTATTTAGCTCTCATGCGAAACGCGGCGCCTTGAGCTTTCCAGTGTCCTCTGAACCCTCCTGTTCTGAGCCAGGCTCTTGAAACCTTTCCCTTTAGCCTGAAGCCGACCCCACCCTTGGCGAACGCGGTAGTGCACCCACGACACGAACGGTTTTTCGTGCCTTTCTCATAGGTCCGTCACGCGATTTTTATCTTTTTATTTTTTTTACTCCTTCCTCGACGATTTCTTTTAAGTTCGTGGAGAGTCGAGCTGCGCACTCCCAGTTTTTGCATTTCCTCACGTGCACTAGCGGCGATCCTTAGACACCCGGATTCTGGTCCAAGTCGTCGGCCCGGTTTCCAGGGTTCCCCACAAGAGCACCATCCAAGCTTAGCTCCGGAGTCCTCTCTGTAATCTAGTAATCGTTTGGACGGGGATGGATCTCCCCTTCCGTCACGCCCGGGGACGGCTGTGGACGGCGAACTTTTCCTGAGTTCTTTCTCCCTTTCCATGCGTTTCCCCATCGCTTAACCCATTTTTATTCCTAGACAAGCCCCTGGACGACCCCCTGCTGGGGCGCTACCTCGCCCCCCTTTTTCCTAGACCCATATATTTTCTTTTTGGGGCCTCCCGCAATTTTAGTCTCCCCTTGCTCTTTCGGCCCCCTCCCCAACCCCAATGTTGCGATAAGGTGGCTTTCTAAGATCATAGAATCTTCCACAGTCACAAGGTCCCTTACTTTTCCAACTTGGCTTGCCGAACCTACATGTTGCGGAAAGGAGCCCTTGCTTAGTGAGTATTTTCACCCTAATAATCCCTTCCTCCTTTTCTCACTCTTTTTTTCCGCTACATCTGTGAGTCAAATCTCAAACCTTCTATCCCCTTCCTTCACAATCCTGCAATTTGGCGTAAATCTAGAACGAGTTTCGACACCCCCATCCCCTTTTAGTAAATTTTGGAGGAATAGAATGACTGTTTGACTTCTTTCCCCATCTTCCCAACCCCTCTCGTTTCAGAACCTTCCTCCTTTGCTCCCTTTTTATTTTCTGAACCCGAGTGAGTACATGTCTCCCTTGGTCCCCTCCCCCCCGTTCGTAGCCGTTATTTTTAAGATATAGCTTTACAGCTCCCTCAAGCTTCTCCTTTCCAGGCTTAGGGGCGATCCTTAAACTTGGTTTCGCACTTTTTCCATCAACAGTTGCATGATATTCCCGCTGTACCCCTTTTCTCAAAATTTTTTTTTGTTCGTTCCTCCTAGGACCCCCCTAGTTGTACTCTATGTAACTATTGGTCATCGAATTATTTTACCATATTTTTTTTCTTTTTAAACCCTTGCATCAGTATTGTGTGCGATAAAAATTAATTTGTACTCCTTGCTCTCCTTTAACCTTCTTCCCCACCACGGGTGATTCCTTCCCCTGTCTAAGACTCCTCATAAGCTTCCAATTCTATATACCCCCATCCCCAATTAAATTTCCGTGAGTTAAAACGTACGAAAACTCCCTTCCCTGCCCCCCCCCCATAATCTCGTTCTGTGTCTGCGTGTTCTAGCAAGCATCTTTTTGTGCCTTTCCCTTTTGATCCTTATATGTCCCAAGCCTACTTGAGCCTAGACACGGCGTCTCCTTTCATCCCTCGAGTCCCCTCTTTCACTATCCCCTAGCTTTGAAGATACTTCTCTAAAGTAATCCCCTGAAAATGTATCATTCCTTACCACTTGCACACGGCATACCATTTTTCCGTAATTACATTCACATTTAATCCTCACCTGGTTCCTCTCCTGTTGGGTTATATTGTCTTTATATTCTCTTTTCTTAGCCTGTGCATATAACTTTATTTTACCCTTTTACTCCACGCATTGTCTTATATTGCACTCCCAACCCTCCATTAATTCAAATCTCCCACATACTTATTCCCGACATTTTACTGCCCCTTCCTTCGACCCCCCAAAAACTTAAAATATACGTAGATCCCAATAGTTCTTCCTTCTCGATACCCCCTTTCCCCTAACTTCTACTTTAAAACACCAGTTACGAAACCCCCCCTTGTGGAAATAATTTTCCCCTACCCCCTTTAATACTTCCTGGCGAGAGATCTACCTCTTTTTTTCATAGTTCTCCGTGAACCCTATCTAAATCTTTTCAAATTAGATAGAACCTTCTCTTTTCCTCTCTCCCCCCCTATATGCCTCCAAAAATAATTATACGGGTTCCAAAGATATGGGACAGTGGACCCCAGAGTCTCTAGTAGCCTCTCTTTTCAGAAACCTACCGTTTGCACTTTTGTCTGAAACTTTTCTGGGGATGGGTCTGGAGGAGAATTCCTTGGCCTCTTTTTTCCCCACAAGGTTCTTCCCTCCCGAGCATGTTATGTTTCCGCCCCGAACCTCTTCTTCCTTCTCCACCTTTTCCCGGTCTTTTTTCCAAGGTTTATATACCAGATGATACGGCTAGTAACTTTTTTCCCCATCTTTTCCGCCCTCCTTTGGATCACAATACCACCGATGATTTCTTCGCCCTTTTCCCCTTTCCTCCTTTTCCGCCATTCTTCCCCAGCCGGCTTGTACCTTCTGAAGTAGTCTTTCCCCTTTTTCCCCTTTATTTCATCTTCTCTTAGTCTCGCCACCTAACGATTTCGTTGTTCTTTTCTCTCATACGACCCCTCCAGGGACTACTTCTGACCAGTTGCGTTCCCTAGTATGTTAGTCTTCCCTTTCTCCTCCCCTCTCTTCCCCCCGTCCAAATCATAGCCCCTGACGGTTCTTCCTGCTAAAACCTCGGACGAGCCATCGCCTCTGACCTCAGGTTCCCCCCTTTCTGGGAACTCCCCCAGTCATGTCCAGGAGAGACCTTTTTCTTGCAGACTCCCATCCTCTACCCCCTGCTTTCCTCGACCCCTTTTCCCCTCCTATTCGCCCTTCCTCTCGAGCTTGTCTCTTTGACTTTCATTTTTTTTTCCCCTACGCCCCTTCTCTCCGTCTTTTTTGCCCCGCCTTCCTTTTCTGTTCTGCATTCACCTTCTTGCTGGCCATCTTACTTTGCGCCGTCCATCTCGGTCTCTTCTTTCCCTTTTGACGGTCTTTGCTCTCTTTTTCTTAAACCCGTGTAGCCTACCACGCTGCCTCCTGATGCATGTCTCCCCCTTTCACGAAGTCCAAGCCCCTTTCGTGGCGGGGGTTACCCTTTCGAAACTTTTTGTCTTTTCCCCGGCGACGTGAGGGACCCGTGGGTTTCCGGACTTGGATTCCCCTTCTTCGGTAATGGGTCCATCTTAACTTTTGAGAATACCCTTTCTCCTTGGCTCCGCTTCATAAGTAGACGCCGGAACTTTGAGTGTAGTCCCTTGCCCTTTGCACCCTCGCGTTACGACGGGTGGTTCTCAACTCCCACCTCTTGATGTGGTTTGCGAGATTATTTTTAATCACCGCTTTTTTACTCTTCAGAGAATCGTCCCAAACACCAAATAAAGGTTTCTAGGGTCCCCCCCCAAATTTCCCCTCAGCTGCAAACCGGGAAGTCCTAAACTCCTCGAAGAGTACTTCTCTCTCCTTCACCCCGTGACTTTCTCTACGCGTGGGAAAACGATCCCCACATTCCCAAAACATTTTCTAACCTCCCGATCAGACCCCCCCAACGTTCCCTCGTCGCATGAATTACCCACTCGACTTTTTCCCTGTAGGGGCCCCCACCCGCCACTTCCACCTTTCCCTGTTCTTTACTCAGAGAAAGAAGGGTCACCGTATGTTCCAGATAAATATTCTCATCCTTGAAGCTCTTGGGACGTCTCTCAAGACTCCCTGGAGACGTCGAGAATGGACCAAGGGTAAAACTTCTCCCGTCCCTGGCCACGTAGTTGCCCGGGCCCAGGTCCCCCCCCCCTCCTGATCAGGTTTGAAAAAGTTAGATATCCCCCTCTTCCCTAGATTCGCATTTCTCGTCATCCTTTGAAGAGGGTCTTTACCAAATCCCAGTTTCGGCCGATGTTCTGGCCCAGCCAGCTTCTATTTCTTCCCCCCCACGGGAATCCCCAAGCCAGATCCCGGAGATTATCCCCCGCCAATGTAGCACTTTTGCTTCTAAAGGCCTTTGGGCCTTCCATGATCACCCAACCCCTCCCCCTCTCTAGGCCCCTCAAAGCCCCGATTGGAGAAAGAGGCATTCTCCTTGACACCAACCACCCTCTACCGAAACGATGCCCCCCCCCCCAAGTCGAGGGGGGGAGGAATGCCCCACCGCACCCCCACGTTCCAAGTCCTCAACTATCTTACCTACAGAGCGGTTCTTCCCGACCCCTCTAGTCCTCTCCCTCAAAGTGCGGACCTGATGTTTTCCAAACAGCAGACCTTACGGAGGGAGTATGCGACGGACCCTGATTAACCTCCAGCAAAGACCAAACCCCTCTCTTCCCCTCCCCCTCCCTAGCGTGCGGCCAACTTTAGGCAGGTTCGCCTCTCCTCCTTCTACGAACTCCACCGTGACCAAAAGCCGGAGTATCTCCCCTCATCCCAAAAAGGTCGTAGTCACCCTTCCTGTAGGGTAAACAACGGTATTGTTCCGAACCCATGGCGGACGGACCCCTGAGTCTCTCCGATATTCGTATGGTCAACTTAATCATCCTTTATTTCCTCTCCTCGGTCGCGATATGTGAGTTACAAACCTTGTCCCTTCTCCAGATACCTTCCAGCCCCCGGCCCCCTGTTTTCCACGTAAAATATAAACACGCCTTTTCTTCGAACTAACCAATACCACCTCCGGGCTTGAGTAAAGTTTTTTCTTAGTTGATGCCTACCAATGTTAGTGGAAGTCTACCAGTTTGGCCATAAAACACCCTAACAAATCACCCGACCCTTTACCGACCATCGCTGGGGACGAGTTTTCCCTTTGGTAGGTTTAGAATCTCATTCCGCGTTGAGTTTCGACAAGACCCGGGGTTTCCCCGGCCCAAAGAGACTTTGAGAAGGGAGGGGGAAGGATTGCTTTTCACCTTCCCCCCCGTGTCTCCTTTTTTTTCTCTTGTCGGGCAATGAGGCGAGCAGAGTAAATGCGTCTTCAGCTCCGGCCACCGACTTCCAGGCCACTGGATGAAATGTAAACTGAGGCCAACTATTCCCTTGTTTTTTTCTCAAGTTACAGAAATTAGTGGTCTTGTGTAACGATTGTCGAATTACTATAATTTAATTTTAGTATTCTTTTCCCTTACTTTTTTTTATCTTAGGAAACAAGGGCGGAAGAAGTATGGGATTTTTTGGTTCCCCCCTTTTGCAAGCCTAGAAGCATTGCCCCCCTGTGCGTTACAGTCATAGGACAGATCACCGTGAATGCAAGGCACCTCCCTTGATCCGTTCTTCCAGGAGATTACCACCCAACTTTCTATACCCGTACCCATTATTTCCTTCCATCTGGCCATTTAAACCCTAAACTTTTAACGAGGGATAGAAGAAACCCCGACCACGGTTTTGATGATATTCCCCGTTATATGTCCCCTACCATCTGCCCTCCCCCCCCCCCCCCCTCCCTATTTTATATAATAAGTTGTTGGTGTTTAGCTATCGTCGGGTTCAACCACGTTAGAAGGGGCAGAGGTCCCCGCTCCCTCCCATCAAACTAACTCACCTCCCCTCCCGCCGAACCCTCCCCATTCACATGTAGGCCCATAGGGACCCTGTCAGTTAGGATGCGTGACATCGAGCACCTCTCCCGACGAGGGACCCACCTACGGCCCCCCGCTATCCGTTCAGCAGGGTTCGGGGTGGCTCCTATCGGCCCCCAGGAATGGCTTCCAACCCCAGGGGAATCAACTTACCCCCGCCAATCTCGTCATTTGGTGGTTTTCCTCTCCTGGAGATCGCGGATAGCCGTGACTAAAAGGGCAATCAGTTCAAGTAGAAGTGAGTCCTAAATAGGTCCGTCAGAGGTTTAACCCCTGTTTTTCTTAGAGTTGCAATCTTCACCAACCCCCGGACTTTTCGCACACAATCTTCTCACTCCCGGTGTCCCCTCATCGAACCAACTTTTCATGCTCCCCCCTTCTTATTCCCTCTAAGACCGTCCCTTTATATGTCCAATTGTTACAATCCAACTACAGGTTATAATGATATACACTTGTAAAAAAACTTCGTAACCTTCTTCCCACCTACTATCATTTCCTCTTTTTTTTAAGGAACCTGTTTATGGACGTGCGAGACCCTTGATAATCTTCTTTTCTAGTGATCGAAGATACCTTCAATATCCCTCGACCACTTTCAACTGGTCTAGGTCTGCGGTGGGGAAAGTTCTGCCCTTTTTAATACAAACCTCCCTCCCACCCCACTTCCCGACACTCCCTATTACGCCCTCCTCCCCCAAGGTATGATTCCTGAAGGGTGGCCAAACACCCCCTAAAGAGGAGAGTCCCTCAATCAATCATCTCGAGGTTATACCACTTCCACCGCCTAGCAAGTAGCTCCGTCTGAAACTTGTTGGGCATTGTTTCTTGACGATGGACCCATTATTTTAGTCTGAGATGTGCAACACCACCTTTTTGAATCCCCCCTAGACATTTTCTTTTTACGTTAGCTACCTCCTTATCCTCCCTGACAAAACAGTAGCGTCTTCTCTTCGCGCGGGAACCCACAACCTCACGGGTGCGCCCTCTCTGGCCCCAACACCCCTGCCCCTACCCCTCCTTCAACGGGACCATGAGAGACACATCCCTGAGATCTCTCCAACTTAGGAAGGGACTGAAACAGTCGGAGAGACCCCAGCTAAGGGCGGCAATTCACCTGCGATAAATGGACCTACCTGCCATCGCAGGCTGTACCCCTGACAAACTCTAGATACCGTACTAAGTGCCCCATTCCGCACGCCCATGTGTACACAAACGAAGTAAGGCGCGAGGCTGACTCCCATACTCTTTAGCCGCCTGAGCAACGCCTGGGTGGGCGTTTGCAGCTTTACGCCCCTGCAAGCCTTTGAAGGCTCGACATCCAGTAGGGTATCCCCCCTCATCCCGGAGGTGAGGATATTACTTGATAAGACCCAAAGCCCTTTTTTTCTGGCCCACGTTGGTACCTCTATAGATACCCCTTATTTCAGCTATTTTCTAAAACACAGGACGAGCCATTTCAGCTACTCATTCTTCGCAGGCCAGTCCTGTTCCAGGAACGCAACTTTTTTTCTGCCCAAAGACCGTCCCCCAAAAGGATTTCATATTGCTTTTCTCGTACTCCTGATGATGATCTGTTCTGTGCTTTTTGTCCCTCCAAGGTGGGTTCCATGACTCTTTCCCAGTCTAAGTGGACCCTTCCTTTTTTCCTCCCCCTCCTCTATGTCCCCTTTTATGCAGCTACTACTGAGCACATTAGCCCCCCTTGTGCTTCTCCCTCGTCCCCAAGTATCACGGCGTCCCCTGGCACAAAGAAGTGCGACTACCCCTCTCGATGACTGCTTTCCTGCGGGCTGGATGGACAAGTATTCTTCAAAATTATCCATCAAACTACACGCGAGATCGACACAAAAAACAACGTGACCTGTTTGTAACCCGCTTTTCTGCACATGAAGTAGCCCCCAAAGTTGGGTTTTATGTTTCCTTACTTGAAAGGGCTTTCGATCCTTTGGTACCCCTTTCGTGCAATTTGATGTGGTCTTCCGGTTCTAAAAATTTTTCTGATTCCCGTTAGCTGGAAGCCCATACGCCACGGTGAGTTCGTGCAGGCCGAGGGCCGCGCGGTTACTTGTGGCCCCCAGCCCTAGTGGTGTGTTTTTG
>Ga0179593_1444501_pt1 | contig 11308 bp, 9 predicted proteins | sample CZODoug2_1_08_16_FD_185931 | JGI IMG/M metagenome (GOLD analysis project Ga0179593, IMG submission 185931) | Vadose zone soil fungal communities from Angelo Coast Range Reserve, California, USA - CZODoug2_1_08_16fungal (PacBio error correction) | ecosystem: Environmental > Terrestrial > Soil >... | reverse complement strand
CTAACTTCCCTCCAGTTCCTAACCCTGATTAAAAGCAGGCGCGCACCCACAGGAGAGTCCGTCAAAGCTGCCCGTCGTTTTCGTCTAGCACGCCGTTTTGTTTTCCTTCTCCTCTTGCGCCTCGGGCACATCTTGCCCCACGGCCAACAAAGATCCCATTTTTTGACCCGCTCTAGTCTCATTCAAGATTCCACCCTTCGGTCAAAGCCCTCTTTATCTCCCCCTTTTCGCCACTTTTCAAACCCAGGGCGAGGCGGTCGTCCCCTTCCCCCCCCTTTCCCCTATTAAAATCCGCAAATACCGGTCATTCAAAAAAACGTTCTTTTCCCATAGTTTTTTTTGCTCCACTCCGCCCTTGTCCCCCCAACACCCCGTTTTTGCACATATCCCCTCCCCTCTTCCCGATCACGCCCGATCAGATTACAAAGAGACGGTTTGTATCGCTTAGTCAAATTTCGGTCTTTGACTTTGTACTTTCTTACGTGTTCCCCGTGCCGGTCACCCACCTTCTCCCCTGCATTTAATGGGACAGTAAGCAATTCCTAGTCGGCAGGAGTCGTTTCTTACCGGGTCCTCCTTCTTTTTTGACTGTGCCCTCTTTTGTTGGTCTGCCCTTGCCTCCATTGCCTTTTAAAAGGAGTCGCCCCCAGACCTGATACGAGATCGCCAACAAGTCTTCGCCTTTGTATTTCCAATCGTCCTTTTTTCTCCACACTTATTTTACTTCTGGTGAACTTCCTTGTTCGGCCCCCCCCCCCCACAACGGACAAATTAAAGAGATGGCCGCACCGCCCTGGCAAACGGCTGCCTCCTTGGTTAATGAATTTGATTTATCCTTTTTACTTTTCCAACAGATGACTTTAATCCTCCTGCTTATACCGAGGATTTACAAAGTGGCACACGTAAAGTCGGTCGTCATCCTCCGAGCCATGGTTGTGTTGGTCTTTTGCTGTCAGATCCATTTTTCCCCTACCACCCCCCTCCTTTTTGTTTCATCGTCCTTCTCCATCACATGCTAAACTTTTAAGAGTCAGTGCACTATCGGCGAACCCACTCTTTAGCAGACGCCGGATCCTTTTCGCTCTGCTCTCTTTGTTTGCCATTGGACATTACCGTGTCCCCCCCCATTTTTTTCCATTCGGGGGTAAAGATGCTTCCCCGACAAATTCCCCAGGCTTTTAGGTCCCTATCTACCCATATCATCTCCTAAGGAATGAAGCGCTTCAAGACTTCAACTTTTACCTTTTCCGCGAAACAGTGTCTTTCACCTGTTTTCAAAGTGCTTGTCATTTTTCGACCCGTCTTTCCCCCCCTTGCTTTCCACTCTCTTTTGGGTGGTGAGAGGTGCGTGATGATTCAGCCCTTGTAGTGGTCACCGTGTCGTCAAAATTCTCCCTTTTTCGCTCCAGGATGCTTCTTAGTGACGTTCGACGTGATTAGCCCGGTTGGATAGGGGATAGGTAATCGCGCACCGCACCGCCGTCAAACAGCGGCTATTCCCCTCTTTCTATTTATTCACCTTTCGCCGTCCTTAGGCCAACCGAGCGCTAGACCCCTCCTTCCGTTAAGTAAAAAGCTAAGTCCACAACCCTAAGCATTCCATGCTGCCGGGTCCCCCCCCCAATCCTTCAAAACATTCTTAGGGGGAAAAACTCGTCTGAATTTTTAAGCCCTTTCGTTGGTTTATTCCTGTGCTCTAAGAACCCTCTTCACGAAATGCTGTATCTTTAGGGTCGTTTTCGAAGCGAAAGGATGAAACGGGGGATTCCTTTTGGCAATGGGTGCCTAGTATAGTCCCATATCTCTGAACCCCCTTGGCCTCCGTGAACCCCCCCCTTCCCCGACATCTTCGCCAAGTGTACACTTACAGGTGCCTGGGGCCGTAATGGTCACACGCTGTCGTGACCAGCCACAAAAGAAGGAGAGGGTAGTTAGCAGACTGGAGTTCTGTTTTGAGCCCTTTTTCCACCCACGTAGAGCCCCCCTCCCAAATCCCCCTCTGTGAGGAGTATGCTCCCCCACCTTGAGCCTCAAGAGAAACGTAGTCACAGTTTTTTCCCTCGATCGGTGGCTATTTCACTTGCTTGCTGCCCTTTTTCTTCCGCCTTACGAGGCGAGAACGTCGAAGCTGGAGATGATGAAATAAAACGGCCCCCCTCCCCCGTTCTTTTCCCCTCCTTTGCTTTGTTCATTCCGGGAGTCCGATCCTGCTCAATTCTCTAGCCTTCCCCGGCCGTTTTAGATCTACAGGACGAGTGCAGTCGTTGTGTCGCTTGGTTGCCTTTCTGCTTCAACCCCGCCTCCAGCCCCCTACGCCCCCTTCCTTTCGCCTCACACTGCCTTTCTCTCCTGAGCAAGAATATATCGCAAAAGACCACGCTAGCCTTTTGAATGAGCTGAAGGGTTCCTGCCAGTTTTTTTCTGTTTGTTTCCCCCCCGCACTTCGATTTTTTGTCTTTTCTCTCCCCCTCACTACGTCCCCTCCCCTGCCTTTTTCGCCAGATCGGTCAGCGCGGAGTTTATAGTACGATACTTTCTTCGCCTCCTCGTCGGTGGTCTTTTTCGAACTTGCCCCTTAGAGGTGACTCCTTTCGCTTGCATTCCAGGTGGAGAAACCGATCAAACGTTCCCAAGGTCTAGTCTACCTTTTTGGCGCCACGGACAACTCTGACGCCTTCCTGCGCGTCGCTCCCAATTGGGGTACGATGCGTTCGTTAAGTCACTTTTTCCTATGATTTCCTCGTGTCCCCCAACTGTGGCCAGACACTTACTTCAAGCGGTCTGACGCTAGACCGGTCTGCTCGATTGAGGACCACGGCCCCGACTTAAACGTTCGCCTCTACAGATCACAGTTCCCATCCTCACCTCTATGTTGTCACGAGAAGCGACTGCTAGAGCCGACTGCTTATTCCCCTTCGTGCGGGTGTGGACACTTGCCTATTTGTGCCGGGCACTTCGGCGCGGCAATCAACGATGACAACACTCCGCTCAGTGGCCCCGACCCCCGCGGCTCCCCCGACACCCCTCAATTTCGTGTCTTTCCCTCAGAGGTCCGAGACAACATCGCTCCTACCCTTTTTCCTAGACACCACTGAGCTTCGCCCTCTGCCAGTCACCGCCCCCCTGTGCCGCCGATCCTTTTTTTCCCGAACCCCCCCCTTGGACGACTTCCAGTCCTTCCCCCTCGCCCGGCGGATGCAACTCCATCACCGTAGGCTTTCGTCTCCTGCTCGGCCCTTTTTTCCCTCAGCGCGTACCTCCAACGTCGATGTCGTTTCTTTGGCATCGGCACATGGCTTGGGAGAACAATCCCTCACGGACTCGCCTATTAGGTTTATGAACACAGTCCACCTCCTCCCCCGCTGATGAATTTCGATCGGGGCATTTATTGCAGAGGTACGATAGTTTTTTTCCCTTATGGGCCCTTCGACGCTTCCCTCCCTTGCCTTTCCTCCCTACAATCGGTTGCATTCATATACCCTCGTCGCCGAGCGGCCATCTCGCGGCAGACCCTTTTACTACGTCTCCGTTGACTTTTTCGAGCCCGAGTGCTTCAATGCCTTACTTACTCCCGGTGTTCCCTCACTGTTCGTCTGTTAGTCTAGCTGTCCCCATACAAGTTAACTTCTCATGCAGGCAAGCTCATCTGAAGCGGCTTTTATTCGAATCCCGAGGCGTTGTTCCTCGTTTTTTGATGGCCGAAGACCCAGATCATAAAGTGGAATTTACCGGCTCAGCCCCCCCTCTTCGTGCCACCTTCCCTCCCACCAGCGTACTCTCCCTACCGCGCCTCATGCCTTTTCGACATCTGAAACGGGTTCTGTTCCCCCCCGGGCTCACGACTTTTTTACGAATTAGCACCACAGTCTTTAGAATTGGGTCTCCTCTAGGGCCGTCGTTCTTTCCTCCGCTCAAATCTCCTCCTTCTGATGCGTTCCTTTCTCTACTCATGTTTTTGACCCTGCTGGAACCGCGGGCGACCTGTCATGAGAAAGTCATCCCCCTCTTTTCATGCTTTCCCTAAGTTGTCTCGCGCACAGTTTGTTTCCTGGGTTAAAAACCCTTGTACGAACTCACTTCTTCTTGGTTGTGTACTCCCGATCATCAACTCCTTTGCCTGCGCCCGCCGTCCCTGGATCCTTGCTATGCCGCACATGGTCGCATATAGTTGGAAGTTTGGAGAAGAGTGTGCCTTTTCCCAGGCTGTCCGTTGCTCCCCTTGGCGCCTGCTTCTCGTCTTTCCTTCAGCTTTCTTTATTGTGGACCGTCAAGGTCACATTTCGCTGAGTGCAAGATCGGACTACCCCTTTAAAGCTTTGCCGCGTTTTTCGCTCCTTTTTTGTTTGGCTCCTTGTTTATGTGTTGTGGTGGATCGGGCGGGGGTATTTTTCCTCCCCTCTTTTTTTTTCTAGATAACACCCCCCTCAGGGACAAAACAAAAAGTAGCAAAGCCCGAGAACCCACCCGCGTTCCCAGCGCACCAAACGTACCCCCGTTGACAGGTCGTCTTTTAAGATAACTCACGGTCTTTTTTGTGTGTGAATAACGGGTTTCCCGTCCACAATTCCACCGTTCTGTAATCCCGCAATGAGAGCGGTTCAACCGCAAATTTGCTCCTGTTGCCCAGCCCTCCCCTGCACTCTTTCTCCACCCTTCCCCCCCCAAACGCATAAAATTGAAGCTCACCACCCAGGTGTCGGCTCGTTCAACAACTCTTATCCCCTGAAGGCGAGTCCTTCCGCTCCCCTTCACCGTCGTTATGAGTAGTTCCGCCCAGAGTTTTTGGCGCTCTTACACTTGTTTACCCCCCCCCCCCTCTCTCCCTTTCCCCAAAATGATCGCCGTTCTACCAAGGCCGGGTAAAAATGAAGGGATTTTCATTACCCACCGCGCCCTCGGTTCCTCCTCCTGTTCCCCCCCCCCCACACAAGGCGGCCTCACAGGAAACCCTCCCAGTTACGCAGTTCTGCAGCAGCGTTTCAGTTCACTTCCAAAGACTGCTTCTACCTGCTTCGCGCCCCCACCCCCAACTCCTTCTTATCCGGACGGAAGCATCTTGACGGCGGTTCCACAGCCGTGTCGATGTCTATGCGGCGCCGTTTAGTTTTACACGCAGGTTCGGCGCCTCCATTTTATTTTTGAATTTATTCGAAGTGGTATCCACCCCCCCCCTACGTGTGCTAGGGTGTCAAATTAAAACACCAGGACCCCGCCTCGTTCTTCAGATTTCCGTCCCTCTCCTTCGCTTGCGAGCTTTTGACGCTGCGACCCTAGCTCTTCTTTTCTCAAGCCGCACAGCCTAAACAGTCTTTACCCCCGTCGGCATGTAGTACGGTCAGCCCCGGCCTTCCTTCGAAAGTCGTACTTGGCAACCTCTCCACAGTTTGCGTCTCGATCTGTTCAGCTCTGTAGAGTTTATCTCAGAGCCCTGATAGACGAGGTACAGGGCCACGAGATACCATCGCCAATGGCCCCTATTCCCGTCCACCTCGTTAACTTTCTGCAATGGTTCACGTTTTAAAAGATTTGCCCCCCCCCCTCCCAGCTCCTCCACGCATGTCGGGCGTGGGGCCTTGTTCTGATCAGTCAAGTCGCCATTCCCTTCGGTGTTGTTCTGCTTGCATGTTTTGTCCCCTGATGAGTGGTGATACCATTAGAGACCCAACTCCCTTCTCCTTTTTTTTTACGCCTCTGCGTCTCTGCCTGACGTCGACGATACCTATTTTTAGTTTCTATAGTCCTTCCCCGATGCCGCCGTAGCCTTGGGAGAGGTTATTATCCACGGTTCGATTTCGAGGACGTTTTTCTTATTGTTTCGCCGTGCCCCCTTAGTGAGATGGGTTGTACGTCGAGCTCGCTTAGTTTCGATTCGTAGAAATTGCTCGGTCCCTTTCTTTTTCGCTTCCCCTTCGGATTCCTTCCCCCTCTCCTCCCAGCTTAGAGGAAAAGCTTTTGTCATGAAACTTCCTTGTGTTCCGAGTTTACGCGCACTAAATCTCCTGTCCTGGTTCCTTTTGTCAACCCTCCCCCCCCCCCGTGAACGCTTTTTTTTCAAACAAGAATCTACGTGTCAGATGCAATCAGTCGCTTTCCCTCTTCGGTCATTTTTCGTTCCCCTCTGGTTCTGCTGAAAAAGTGCGATTGTCGAAACAGTAATGTTTCAGTCGGCCTTAAAAGGCAGTCTAGCTCCACGCTTTCGCCCCCCCGTACCGCTTCTTTTCCTTGGCCCCGTGTTGGCGTTGGACCGAGGGAAGCTCGACACATAGCCACGAACGGCTCTAGACAAAAGGGTGTAGGCCCCTACTTTTCTTTTTCCTTTCCCCGTCCCCTATTTTGCGACATGTTCTCCCCCCCACGTCGAGGAAGAAAGGGGCACAGGTGAGAGGGTGCGACCTCCCGATATTTGAAGGCTGACAGCCTTTATTCCCCAGCTTGACAGGATCCTCACGTACCCCATTGCCTGGAGGGACGACGATCCCCTCTCCCCCGATGACACCACTGCACTGAAAGCAGTGGGATTTGATTGGGCGGTTTAGGAGGCGATAGCTCGAGAGCGGTCACCTTTTCCAAAGGGTACCCCCTTCTCCCTTTTCCCCCTTCCCCCTGGCAACATATTCGATCCTTTTTTTCGGGTTAGAGAGTACCGTTGCTCGGCGATGGGTTCGGAGAGGGTGTTGCGAGCTGGGTTTTTTTTTTTGGACAAGGGGTGTTTTTTTCCTTCTCTTCAAACCCAAGCAGCACCCCTCCCCCCTCCCCGCTTGGACGAGACCTTTGAGATCGAATAGACTGTGCCTCGAAGTTTTAGAGAAGTTGTTCCAGTTGTCGGATGAGATTCACGCGTTATCTCCCTGCTTTGGTTTTTCTTCTGCGTCCATCACTATAAAGACAACTATCTTTCTAGAGCCCTTCCCGTTATCACACCACCCTTTCAGCCCCTCCCCTCCCCCCTGTCGCCCGATCTCAGGTGCGATGAAGAAGGTTCTCCTCTTTAACTTTAGTTAGCCCTCCTATAATTGGTTGTTTTTCTTTGAGAGAGTGGTTCCTCCCCATTTCCCGCACTCCCCCCTCCTTCGGCGGAAATGGGAAACATGAGGTTCTCTTCTTAAGGTTTGTTTCACTCGGCGTCTTGGACCCCTTCAAAGCGACCCTTTTAGGGGCCCCCCCTGGTTTCTCTTTTTTCCGTATTTCGTAGTTACTTACTTCCCTCTTTCTCCTACGATACACATTGCCGGGAACTCCCTCGTGAAGCACTTCCGTTCCTTTTCCTTTTTCCCTTTTACGCCCCCCCATCATCTAAAGAGTCATTGTGATACGGTACGGTGACCCGCCGAACCCAAGAAAAGTTGACCTTGCGGACCCGTGATTGCCGAAGTTTTCGGCCCTCCTTTGCCTGTATGTTGTCAACCCCAGTAGACCTGCCTTATTAGAGTGGTGGTGGATTTAGTCCAGTCAAACCTTTTTGTGTACGCTTGAAAACACTTCGTAGATGTATTACTCGTCCCTTGACGAACTCCCCCTTGTTCTCTCCTCTTATGTCCAACCGTCCTTCGTTTTTTGGCCTATGTTGGGCCGGTCATACCAACCAACGAGAATCACAGGGTCTCATCCCCCCCCTGCTCCCTCAATTGATATGCCCAAGTGAGTCCTTCGGGACCCTCACATTTTTCCGCTTGTCATAATCACGCCCCGAAACTTTCGAGCTCACCTGATTTTACCGAAGTGATTTATTTTTTTCGCTCTGTGACACGTCACCTCCTTTTTTCTGCCCATTCACTTTTTCGCTTCCACAGTTTTTCCCAGTTCCGTGTGTTGACTCTTGATTCCCCGCTTCGCTCATTTCAAGTGCTCTGTGAATCGATCTGCTCCACCTCCCTGTACTTGCCCCTTCCGAATAGATTTTTTCCATAGACTCTGCTTCCGACCTAGCCAATTTGTCCCCCCGGTACCCGTCCCATTTTAGTACCGAGATTTGATCCGATTGCTTGTATGAGATAACTGCTTCCTTTTCCCTAGGATGCGTGATCCACATGCTCTTTCCTTCCAAATTTCCTTTTTTCTGATTAATTTCTCTAACCGAGAAGATTTTGACCCCCTTATTTGGTTTCTCTGTGCACCCCACATTTCCATCCCCCCCAAAAAAACTGGGCGCCTTGTATGAACTAAAGACCTCCGTGTGACGCTTCTCCGATGTGTAAAAGATTCGCTCAGCTAAGTTACTCACCTTCCATCTCTTCTCCTTCATACCCCCAGGTCGGGCTCCCTACCCTCGCGAGATGTTTCAAACTTTCTCGGTTTTGGTTCTTGATTTCCTCCCCCCCGACGTCCCATTATAAGTAAATCCCTCTTGGAGAGGACCCCCTCCTTGGAAGATACCAAATCAGCGAACTTCTCCCGTCCGCGGCTTTGCGGATGGCTCTATTCCGGTCTGTACCTTTCTCCCCTGATGCCCCCACAAGCGCCCCACACCTTCCACTTCAACCCTTGCTGGTCCCTGTGATACGAACTCAAGGCCGGACGGCCTCCCGGGCTTTCTTCAGTTAGACTCTCTTCTCCCTTACCATTCTCTTGAAATAGATTGGTGTGTCCTGCTCGGTTGTATTGAAACTTTGACCTTTGAACCTTCAAACGTAGACCCTAATCCCCCCCAAGAGAACACCGTCCGACCTCCCTTGTCACGAGTATTCCCCTCTGACCCTTTGCGGTCGGAGTTTCTAAGAATGTTTCACGCGCGGGTTCTCAGCCAAAAATATTTTTTTTTTTTTTTTTCCCCTCCCTTTTTTTTTGATGCCTTGACTCCTATTTGGCTGGAGAATGAAAGAATTTGGGTTGATTTAAGGCCCCTCCTAGCACGCATGTTTGAGTGTTCGTTCAAGGATGCTTTTTTCTATGCTTGCTAAGTCCCCTTGATCTTCATTTCCTCCCTCCTAGGGTCCCCCCCCCTCTTCTCTTGGACAGTGGACTGTGGTCAAATAAGATGTGTGCATGAAAAGAGACTTAGACCCACGAACACCCAAGGAGTGCTCGGACGAAGAAGTAAACTCTTCCTCTTCACGTGGTCTCTTTCATTATTTTTCTCTCCTCTCATTTGTGAATTCGCCTTTCCCTGCTCTTGAGTCTTTGCGGAATGGTCTTTATCTTCTTTCCTATTTCCCCCCTTCTGTTGTGTTTCTCTCGCCAATTTTGAAGTTTTGCTCCCTAGAGGGTTCCCCGGTAGATTTTAAAAAAGGAGAGCGAAACCACCATCTTCGAGCCCATGTGACATATTTTCTTTCTTTTTCCCTCTCCCCTCAGTTTTGTTCGTGATTTTTCCTATTCTGAGGGCAAATATCTCTGTAGCCCAACACCCAGGAAAGTATTTCTGCGTCGGAGACCTACGATACTTTTTTCGAATTATTATCTCATACAGTGAAAGCCACTCTTCCCCCCCCCTTTACCTGGGCTCTTGCTGCCTTTTCCCTTCCCCTCAAATATTCCCCCCAACCTTTTCAACGCCAACGGCGGCCGCGGTAATAAAAGTGCGTGTTGTGAAATTGTCTAATCACACAGTCCTCACATTTCCCCCACAATGAGTATCCCATATCTCCCGCCTTTATCTGACGCGCGTCTTCTGCACAAGGGAGTATGTGCCTTTAGTGAAATTCCTGTCTACCTCGGTTTTTCCATTTTTCTTCCGGTTTCTTCCAACCTGGTGAAGGTCCCGATTTCCAGGATGCCTAAGGTAACATGGAAGTGGAGGAAGGTCGTCTTTTTCCTCTTTCCCGTGTTTACTTGCTCCTTTTGGGGCGCCATCAGGAAGAAAGAGCCTTGAGGAGGCACAATTGAGAAATACGAAATCCCAGGACAGTTTTCTTTCCTTCTCTTGTAGTGCACCTTCTGGCCGTAAATTTCGGACGGTTACCGGGCCGTCATTGAGACAAGGCGAATTTTACCCATATAGCTGTTAGTTTACCTCCTTCGGTAACTCTCCGCGTTGCTGGCATGGACCCTAATGGTGAAGGGACACATTATTTCTAGTCTCTTTTAACCGATCTTCCCCCCCCAAGTTCTTCCGACGTTCCCTCTGCGGGACATTCCCGCCCATTTTTTGTTGAGTTTCTGAGCATTTTTTTCTATCCCCCTTTCATGGCTGTGCTGCTCCATTTCCTTTCGCCCATTTGTGAAGGACTATCACAGACGCTTTCTTTTTTTTTGGTCCCCCTTGCTAGAAGCCGAATCAGCCTTTTGGAATTCCTATGGCGTAATTACCCGTGGGGGACCAATTTGTCCCCCCATTCCCCCCCCCTAGCTCCCGCTCGGACCTCTGGATTCCACCACGTGCTGGGAGGAAGATCCCTCCCTCCTACACTAGAATTTTGACCTCTACTCCCATTACTTTTGAGCGTACAGGCGGTAAGTTTCTTTCACCGGCCGCTCCCGCACTCCCTGAGTAACACTCTTTTTGGTAATGTCTTTGATTAGTTGATATAGAAATGGACGTGGTCGCTACATTCTCCCGGGCGATGGTTGCGTTGAAGTTCGACCCTCGTTAGCTTTTTTTTTCTTTTATCGACTCGTAAAGGCGAGAAAGCGCCCCACTCTTTTTCACCTCCCCTTAGAAAATTCCGAGTTACTGCCAAGGTTAGACGGAGCTGGACTCTGAACTCGTGTGATCTTCCGGTTTCTATCAGACCCCCCACTACTCCTTCCCTGCGCCTTTTTGACCTCAGTGCACACCTCGGGACGGACCACCTGCGCCCCCGGGCAATGGATTTCTTCCCGTTCGAGCACGACATGCTCTGTCCTCCTTGATGGAGGCGTTTTTTCCCCCTTTCCTTTTGTTCCACCGTTTCCGCCGAGGGGCTTTTTCCCACTGGGAATTCATCTTTCATATATAGACAAATGGGATACCCCAGACAAGGTGTTGACCAACAAGGTGAGGTAGCACCCCTAGAATACCCCCCGTTGACAACCTCCCCCACGACGCTCTTCCTCAGAGATGGGATTCCTTTCCCCCCTGACGAGGCGTTTTCACTCTGTCTTACCGTTTCACAATAAACAGCCCACTATTTAGAGTGATTCCCGAAACAAAAGACTTCCACGACACTTCTTTCTTCATCTCATATCCCCATTTTCCCGACCGGACGGGTTCTTCCATTTGTCTAAGACTTCCCCGACGGAGTCGTCTTAGTTTTTCTGTTTTATGGTCTCTTCTGCGCTCCTCAAAAACGGAAGTTTCGTTATACCGGGAAGGCGATCTGGGAAAGGGTCCCCTCTCGAAGCTCAGTTGATAGAGGAAGGAAAAGTCCCTCGGTGACTCCCCTCTTACGCG
>Ga0179593_1418883_pt1 | contig 11308 bp, 19 predicted proteins | sample CZODoug2_1_08_16_FD_185931 | JGI IMG/M metagenome (GOLD analysis project Ga0179593, IMG submission 185931) | Vadose zone soil fungal communities from Angelo Coast Range Reserve, California, USA - CZODoug2_1_08_16fungal (PacBio error correction) | ecosystem: Environmental > Terrestrial > Soil >... | reverse complement strand
TAACAATTCTGTTTTTTGGTATCCTGTCCTTTTTTTTTTTTTCCTTCTATCTCCCCCCAAGTCTGGACCCAATACCCCATGTTTTCCCCCGCCTTCTCTTTTTCAAGGGCCCCCAAACCGACTGACCTCCCAAACCTTAAATGTCTTGACCCCCCCCACTCTGCTCTCAACTTCGTTGATCCTGCCCTCTTTGTTTATCCTCCCCCCTCCCGTAAGCGATTTGCAAAAAACCCCCCACATTTCTCGTCCAATCAAACTTTCCCACCCCTTTTTGGTGTTGTAATTACCTCCCTTTGAGCTTCCCTTCTTCTTTTTTGCCCCTCCTTGCAGTTTTTTTTTGCTCAACACCCCCCCCCACCATCTTTCAACTATCGTCGAAGCCATCTCTTGCCCGCTTTGCAAAAGTTTTCCCCTGCTTCGTTACAAACCGACACCCCCCCACCCCAAGATCCTCCCCCCGATGTCCCCCTCTCGGGACCATTTTTCCTTCCTTTTCCCCCATGACCGACCCCCAGAATAAACATACTTTCTCCTCTGTTTTTTCGTGGAATTCGGGCCTCCGTTCCCACTCGCCATATTGGTTTCCTTTTTGGCGAACGACCCTTACTTTTCCCGAACCAATGCGTATTCGTCGCTCCCCCCCCCCGTCTCCTTAGATTTCTCCTTTCCCCTCCCTTTTTTTGCGACTATTTGACGCTTTCCCCACTAGCGGATTACCACGGTTGCAAGTGCTTTTTCTGTTTCCTCTCAACCAAACCAAGGTACACGTCCTTGTTGAGCCCAGCCCTGTCCCCACGCCCACCGCCTTATTGGGGGACCTGCCCCCTTTACCACCCGAAAGCCGCAATGTTTCCCTTTTTTGTTCCTCCACTGGTTTTTTCCCGAAATGACCTCCCAAGAAGTTCTCCCTCATTCCCTGACAGCTCTTCTGCCACATTTGCACAAATCCTTTTGTCCCCCCACCTCACCCCTGTCCCCCTGGTTTGGAGATCCGGACCTTTTTTTTTTTCCCCCCTAGTCCACTTTGCCAAATCTTTTATTCCCTTCTTCCATTTTGTTCTTCTTCCTCATTTTGCCCTCCTAACATTGATAGACCCCGGTTCCCTCTTGCTTGCATATCCTGAGTGGGGTTTCACATCCTGTCCCTTGGTCATTAACTCTCCACATACCCACGCTGGTTTTATCTTTTGGACATGGTGCCAAATCTATTTTTTAGAATTCCCTTCCCCCCGGCGGTGCTATTGGCGTTTCCCCTTCCCTTCTTCGTTTACTTACGAAACCCGTCTTTTTTTTTGTTTTTTGTTTGAAGATCCACCCTTTTCCCCCACACCCCCCTGAATATTCCTTTGTCTTTGACTGCTCTCTTCTCAGTCTTTTTTTTTTTTTTAGATTTTGAACCCCGGAGAGGGCTTTTCTTTTTCCCCCCTTTTTCCAGGTGAGCGTCTGTCCCTTCTCTGGTAGTAACGGACTTATTTTTTTCTCCTCTCTGTATCACCCCCCCCACCCGGCACATTTGGAACTGGTATTCTCCGGTTTTTCCCTTTCCTTTCTTTAGACCCCCATCTTTTCCCTCGCTCTTCCACCACCCCAGACCCTTTTTCAGGTTCATTTGTTTTCTTCCCCTCCTTCATTTTTCTTCTTGTTTTCTTTTTCGTTCCAAGGGACCACCATTTTTCCCTAGCCATCTCTGGGCTTTTTGCGCCGCTTACAGTTCGACCACGAAACCTACTATCTCTATCGCTTTCCCCCCCCCGCGTATGCTCTTTTCCCAAAGATACGTAACACTTTTGTTTGACCTCTCTTTCGCTGCTGCTATTTACCCCCCAACTTGTTCCCGAATTTATTGCGTCATGGGGGATGTTAGTGTGGGTTCACGTGTGAGGGCTTTTCCCTTTCTTCTTGCATCCATTATCAGTACACAAAATGCTTACCGTACCCCGTTTATGGTCTTCACAGTGTTTTTTTGCCAATCTGTCCTTTTTTTTCTTTCCCACCTGTTGGCCCCCCTTTTCAAAGACCTTCCCTTCCCCCTTTCCCTGATACTTTTGAACTTTGGCAAATGTTGACCCCGCGCACCGAACTTTTTCGACTTCCCTCAATGTTATCCTCCTTGCGGACCAAATGGTCCCTTGAGATTCCAACCTTTTTTCCTTCCACGCACCTCTTTCTTCCCCCTTGATTCACCCTGCTGGTCTGTCTGGCCCCCGCTAGTCTTTAGTCACTCTCTTAACCTTCTCCCTTAATTACGAAACCGTTTTAACCCCTTTTTTTTTTGCGCTTCTTGGACCGATCTGAGAACGGCCAATCTCTCTTCGCTTCGGTCCTGTCTCTGGGGGCTTGGCGTCCCCAGAATGGTGCGTCCCACTTCTGGCTGGCCTCTTCTGGCTTCATTTTATTTCGTTTGTTTTTTTTTTGCAGGGCGTTTTTCGCTCGTTTAGAACTTGTGTGGACACCTTGAGTTCATCCTCCTTTTGTTCCCAATTCCCTTTCCCCTTCTGTCGACTTTGGGGCGTCGTACCAGGGAGCGGTGTTTCCCTTTTTGCTATATCACCATTCTTTACCGTTGAATCCTATTTGGGCTCTTCGTCTTTCCCCAGACTTTCTTTTTTTCCCTTCCCCTCATATTAACTGCCCCATTAGGGGAAGGTTTTGGTCCTCCTTTTACTGTACAGCGCTAAAGAATCGTTTTTTTCCGTAGTTGCTCTTTGTTATGAATTGTTCCGCTTTTTTTTTTTTTTTTCTTTTTTTTTTCTTTGCAGGTTTCTCCTGCGGACTGTTCTGGGGGACCTCTTTACCTTTTTTTTTTCCGTGTTTCCCTCCTTCGTTTCTCTAGTAGTTCCTTGACCAAGCGTTTTTTCTCCTTTTTCCAGAACCCCCTCTTTTCCCCCCCGACTGGATTGTGTATGGACTTTCTCAAAAAAAGGTTCCCTTCCTTTTATCTGAGGGGGGTTGGAACTATCCGTGATTTTCTTGGGTTTGCCCCCCAACAATCGATACACTTCTTTTTAATCAGATCTGACGCCCCCATCGACCTCTTACTTGACCATGGCTTTCTTCTTTTTTTTTTTTCGCGTCCCACCCCCCCCCCCGGCAGAACTGCTGAGGACACCGCGCGCAGATTTTCTCAAACGTTCCCATTTTTTCAACCATTTTTGCGGGAACCCAATTCTGAGAGATTTCCCTCTTTTTTATTTTCATGCAGGTTGAAATCAACCCCTTCTTTTTGTGGCGGCCCTCGTTCTTTCTCCAAGATATGTAGGGACTTTCCCGTTTTCTGGCACTTCGTCACAGTTGTCAGGTCCCGGTAGCCATATTGATGAGCCCCCCCCTTCACGTCGTGGGACTGCTATTATGGTCGTTCCTTTCTTCCTGGTCAGGACGGGAGGGAAGCCTTTTTTGATCGTAACGGGATCACAGCGTTGGAAAATGCCCCTCCCCCCCTCCCTGTGGGGTAACCCCCTTGTTCTTCCCATCTTTCAACGGATATTTTGCGGACCCTCCCTGAACTACTTATTTTCCCCCGCGGGTGTCCCCCCCAATATTCAGTTTGAAATTGTCAGCATCTTCTTGTTCTTGAGTTTGAGTACTCTTTTTGCAAGATTGTTTTTTTAGGTTGCTTCTCCCTTTGCCCACCTCACTCCTCGATCTTTTCCCCCCCCTCATCTTGCGGCAGTGCTTTTTCCCATAAAAGATCTTCCCCTTTTGCAGCATTCAATGCTTTCGTACTGACCCCCTCTGTTCTGTGGGATGTTTTCTTTCTCCCCTGTTTGCTCGCTTCCTCTTCTTGTGGCTTTTTTTTCCTTTTTTGGCTCTGTTCGTTTTTTTCCGTCGGCGACTGTTTCTCCCCCCTTTTTGTTTCATATCTGGCTTTCGCTGGCTTACATTTTGGGCCATGATTCTTGAGATTGGTCATTCCCCTGCTCTTTAGCCCCTCGGCCTGTTCCCTTTTCTTTCCCCCCCCAAACTCATTATCGCACAAGGGATAATTGGATGGCCGGCAATTTCCTTCTCTTTTTTGGATTGCAATTCAGCACCGTTCATGTCAGGTCTTCTGAATTTTGTTCATCTGATTGTCTTTGTGATGTCCGTTTCCCTTTTCCCCCGGTTTTGGTTGGTTTGTTCCCCTTTTGGTGCGGACCTTACCTTCACCGCTCTTTGTCGCACCGATTGTTCACCCCCCCTTTTTTCTTTTTCTTACCCATGTAAAGCTAGACTCTATTCCTCTTCCCCCCCACTAGAAACTTCCCCCCCCCGACTGCCAAGGATCTTCCTTTTGCAGTTTTTCCTTCGCTTAAGTACATTTTGCTACGTCTTTTAAAGGGTCCCTTCGCTCTTTTCCCCCCGATTGAGAATTCCCTTCCCCCCCTTTTGTGGTTTTTTTGTTGAGCCAGGCGATTATTCCCTTTCGTCCCCTCTCTCTTTTCGACGTCCTTAATCTTCTATGCCTGCAGCTAGCCTTCGTCCAAACGGACTTCATTTGGCAGTCTTTAATTTTTAGCCTTTCCTTTTTTTTTCCATGTAAGGCTCTTTTTCTCCCCCCCTATGCCTCACCCGGAACTAGCCTGGGAATTGTTAAGGTCGCCAGCATTTCACCCCCCCCCCCAAAATCCGGGCCGGGGTTCTGTTGGACGCTAAGCTCATCTTTTCTTTCCACCCCTGACATCCTCCCTTTCCTTCATCGGTGCTCTCATTCCTCCCTTCCCAAAGCTCTTTTTTTTTCCTCCAGTACCGGAGTTCCCTTCCCCCTTTTAGATAATTAGTTGAGAATCATCTGCTGTTGGCTGTAAATTTTACTTTTTTGATTTCCCCCCCCCTATCACTGAGACTTTTTTCCCCATTTCCTCCCTCCCGCATAGATCAATTGTCTCTTTTTTCCCTAAAGATTCCGCTCCGTGCCTTCCTAAAACCCCCCATTCCCCGATTCGAATCTTCGAGTAGCATAGTCCCATTTTTCCCATCCCTTTATTTTTCCTTCCCCTTTCCATACTGGTTGATCCATTCTCTATCTCCCGTTGTATTCTCCCTCCTCACTTTATTCGAGGAGTGTATGAGAGTTTTTCCCCTCTTTCCTGAATCGCCACACGTTGTTCATGTTTTCGACACTCATTCTGTGATTTCTTTGACATAATTTTCCTCCTTGTTGGGGCCTTTTTTCACATCCCAGGTACGTGATTCCTATCCTTTTTAGATTGGGCAGGGACCCACTTTGTTTAACCCCCCCCCCCCCTTGTCTGGTTCGTGATTCCCCCGCTTGTAGATCCCACCGTGTTCGGATCCAATCAAGCTGCTTTTCTCCCGTTCCCCCCCCTTCAAACTAGGTTTTTTTTTTTTTTTTTCCTCCCCTTCTCTTTTTCACAATGCTGTGTACTCCCTCGTTTTTCATAAGTCATCCCCCCTTTCTCCCCTTACAACAAAAACGCCCCACTAAATTGGGGATTGCACTGAACGCCATCGGTGGGACCCTTCCTTTTCTCCTTCTGTTCCATGCTGCTTTACAACCTGTTGTCTTTCTTTTCCTCTTTTATGCGTTCCTCCCAATCACGTTTTCGGTTTTTTTTGTTGGCTTTTTGACGCACGCCTCGGAATTCGAGGTCCTTTCCCCCTTAACCGCCCTCGATTCCCCTGTTTGAATCGTGGTTCCCCCCCCCCCAAGAAGGCTTCCTTTTTTCTTTAAAAGTTTGACCTTTTTTCCCCTCCTCTTTGAGCAAGCTCCATCACCCCCACCATCTTGGCTTTGGTAGGTTCGTACTGTTTCTGTTTAGGTACGTCTTTTCCCCCTGTAAATACTCTCCTTTAAGGGATTCGCCCACCCCCACAACGGACTCTAAAGCACAGGATACCCCCCCTAACATTCTTTTTTTTTTTTTTTTTTTTTTGGTCACGGGCCTTTCCCCCTCCCTTCCACCCACCCCCAAGCGGCCAATTGAAGTGTCCCCCTCCCCCACTCCCCCTCCACCGGTGTTTCTTTTTCTAGGCAACCGGAAGCCTTTCCCCCTTTTCCGCCAATTTTCAGTTTTTTCTCCGTTCTTCTTTCCAAAGCTGGGGAGTTTTTCCCCCCACACATATGATTTCCCTTTTTTGTCCCATATGGGGGAACTCAGTTTTCTCCCCAACAGAAGAACACCCCTTTCGAGGCCCACAGTCGACAATTTTTGTCCCCCTGTTAGTTTTCCCCCACCAAGGTTTTTCATTTCCTTCCCATCCACGGTCCCTTCTGCCGAGATCACCCGCCGTAAACCCACCGCTAAAGGTCCCCCGGTTGCACACTGCCGTCTTCCGCATCTTTCCTGTCGCACCATTTTTCTTTTTTGCCCCTTTCCCGCCCCACTCTATCTTCCCTACATTCCCCTTTCTCGTCTGTCTTCCTGTGCGGATCCCCCCGGTTTCTCCAGGTTTGGCTTTTTCCTGAGGCGTCTTTAGTTCCCCTGCCACTAGTTGACTTATCCTTCCATGTCCTCTTCACCCCCGCCTTCTTTGGTTTCGCACATGGCCCCCGCTTTTTTTGTCTTCCATTGGTATCTAAATGGTTGGTTTCCCTTTTTCTTCCTGTGGGCTTTTGACTCCCCTTGGACAAGGCATTTGGTTGATGTCTCTAGGTTGCCATTGTCGTCAGTCTCTTGCCTTTCGCCTGCGCCCCATCTCCTTTTTTCTTGTTCCCAGACCTTCCTATTTCCACCGGTCCTTTTTTCCCTCCGTTTCGCTCCTCGCTTTTTTTCGGCTTTCATTATCCGATTTGACAGCCCTGTTTTTTCCCCCCCACCCCCCCCACAAGTCCTCACCTCTTTTCCGTTTTTTGTGTCAATCCCCTCCCTGTACCCCCACAAATCGTGTTAACGGCTTGTTCATCTTCTTTAAGCTGACGCTTCCCCCCTTTTCTTTTAAATCTTTTTTCGGTTCGGCCGCTCCTGTTTTTTGCGTCCCCTTTTTAGCCCCACAATCACCATCGCTATACATTTCCTTTTTTTCCCTACCACACCAACACCCCCCCGTCTCTCCCCAACATACTCCGGCCCACAATCCACCGTTCCTTTTCTGGTGTTTTGCCGTTTCTTGGCATTTGCACCCATAGTTGGTGGCCCCACCCCTCGGATCCTTTCCAAGGATGTTCCCCCCCCCTTTTTGTTTGCCCCGGTTTCCCGTCGGTCAAGCCCCTTTTTTTTTTTCCCTTGATCCCTTTCAGTTGAATCCTCTACTTCTGATCCCCCTTTTCCAACTCATTTTGAACTACTCTTTTTCGGAAACTTCACGCAAAATCTATTTCAATTGATTTTTTTGGCCAAGTTGTTTTCTTCCCTTCAACCAACCTTCCACTGTTTTTTATAGTGAAGTTCCTTTGACGCACCTATCACCTGTGCTTTTCCTATCTTGAAAATTTCTTGTTTTTTTTTTCCTCCCCCCCCCCCCATTCCCACCCTCGCGTTTCCGGTAGAATGCGTATTTTTCTTTCTTGAAAGGCCTTGCAACTTTCTTCATTTCTCAAGGCTTCTCCCGGCTTATCCCATGAATAGTATTTTACCCCCCAAGCTCTCCTACAATGACCCTTCCAAAAATTCCCCCCTCTTTCTTTCCCCTTCATCCTCTGATCTCCGTTTTTTCGGACGTTTTACCTGTATTTTTCAACATGGTGCATCTGTCTCCTTTGGGTGTCGAGGCCCCACCAGTTCAGGTTCTCTTTTTTCCCCCTCCCCTTTGAGGACTTTCGCGTAGTTTTCCGGGCCCAAGTACCGGCTATCGACTTCTTCACCCCCCTGGGCGTATGTCCCAATTTTTACGCCGCTTTTTTGTTATTCGCTCGCAATATTCCCCCCTTTTTGACAGACTTTCTGAAAATCCCCCCCTTTTTCCCGTTGCCTTATGTTCCTTTTCGGACTCCTGATTTTTTTGTTTCTTCGGACGCTGTTTTTTTCCTATTCCCTCGACCCCTGGGTGAGCATTTTCCCCTTGTGCCTGCCGTCCCTTTCGTCCCCCCAGCCCCCATTTTTCTTAGTTTTTCTTGGTTTTATCCTCCTTGCCCTTCCGCCCCTGGGCAGCTGGTCCTTCGGGCTGGGCCTTTTTCCCCCCTAATTTTCTTGGCTGGTTGCATGGCCCTTTCAGAACTGCTTGGGCCGGTTTCTTTTCTTTCCTGTGCTGGGCAGTTCCTTTCTCCCTCATGGGATACCCTTTTCTGTCCCTATCTCCGGTGTTCTTTGATTCTGTTCTTCACGTTTTTTTTTTAAATCGACGGGTCCTGCGATTGTTTTCCCCCTCCCTGACACTGGATAAAGCCCCCTTTCTCCTTTTTCCCTCTGTCAGTTTTGCTGTTCGCTTTCCCATTTCAAATTTATGTCCCCTTTTTTCTTTCCCCGTATTGGGTTCATATTAGCCGTCAGGCCCTTCCTCCCCTCTTCACCTCCCTCACCAAACAGACCTTTATATTTCTTTCCTTTTTTTTTTTTTTTTTTTGTAGATCTCTTTCTTGTTCTTTCGGCTGGTCATCTTATGTCACTTGGCCGAATTAAGTCCCTCCTTTCTCCCCCCCCTGTTGAAAATAACCCTCCATAACTTCATCCTTTTTTTGGCAAGTGTGTTCCTTCTGAACCCCCCCCCCCTGAAAGAGTTCCCCCCCATTGCCCCACAAAAATGTCCCTCCTCCTTTTCCTTTTATCCACTGGAAGTTTCCCCTTCTTTTCCTTTTCCACAACGCTTATTGCCCCCCCCCCCAACCCTTTTCCACGGCAATCACAGGAAACCCATTTTTTTCACCCTGTATGCCCTTTAGTTTCCTGCCTTCCTTGCCTCCAAACCCCCACCTGTCGCATTCTCCACCGCCATGCCCGCGTTCCTTTCAAACCTTAGGTTTTTTTCCCCACGACCAGATTCCCTTACCTCTTACTTGAAGGACCTTCTTTTTTCCTCTCGTTTTTCTGGCACCCGCCTAACCCCTCCCCATCTTTTTTTCTTTTTCTGGCAACTGGGTTCCCTGCCCCCTGTTCTCCATGGTCGTTGTTTTTTCCTTTTTTTGTTTAAACATTAAAGTACCACCCCCTAATCCCTCCAATCTCCTCGTCGGTCCTAGCCCCAAAGGTCCTTCGTTTCCTTTTCTTTTCCTACTCGCTTTTTTTTTTCTGCTCCTTTTTCCTTTGACTTTTCCCCCGAAATTTTCCTTCCCTTGTTGCAAAATTGGCTTTTCGGGCGGGTCCCCCAACAAGGTTCCACCCCTCCGACTGCTTGGCCTTGATCTCCTCCGGTACCTTGCCGTTCCACTACCTTTCAAAAACTCAGCAACTCTCTTTCTCGGTCAAGGGCTTGTGTTTCCTCCTGCCCTAAGAAAAAGTACCTGGTCCTCCTCTTCCCCACATTTCCCCAGCTGAGGTCGTTGAAACTTCTCCCCCTTGGACGAATTTTTTTCCCCTTTCTGTGAGGGAAGTTCTTTTGTCCTGGTCCTGTTCCCGGACCTCCTGAAAACACACAAGATCGTTCTCCTCTTCGTCCCCTTCAGGGGAGGCTAAAATCCTTCTTCCCCCTTTTCCCCATCTCTCGTATCCCTTCTCCCCCCAATGGCATAACTCTGGTTTCCCCCCCATGATATTTTTAATCCTTCGTTTTGAGTCGTTAATCCTGTTTTCCTTGCCTGCCGTTACCCCATCTGGCCCCCCCCCCGGTCGTTTTGGTTTAAGATCTTCCATTTCCCCACCCATCTGGGGAAATCAATAGATTTGTGCGATGTTCTCGCTCTAGTTCCCGATTTTGGACATGCTTTTCCTTTTTCAAGGCAGCGGATATCCTTCAATGAATGCCTTTAGGCGTCATTCTCCCCCGTTTCCTTTTTTAGTTTTCCTCCCTAACTTCCAGGCCCCCCCCCCAAACCCAGCCAACCCCTCCTTAACCTCTCTCGAGCGAGCACCAATAAATACCAACAACTATTTTCCACTTCCTCTGGTCCCCCACCCCCCCGACAATCCTGGTTTTTACTTTTTTTTTCCTCCCCAGGATTTTTCGTTGTTTTGCCCCCCCCCCCCTTAAGCACCTTCTTTAGCTCTTTCTTGTTTTCTGCCGCTCCCCTCCCGGCGGGCTGACGTACCTTCTTCTCGTGCAGCGTTGATGATCCTGACACCGATCCCTTTTACCCCCTCCTTGCTGGGCACTCTGAGCAGTATTGTCCTGATGGATTTTCCCCACACAGGTCCTCTTGTTTCGCCAAAGGATGTGGGCCGTGGTTGTCCGTGCGTTCCCAAGGATAGGCTATCCTTAAAACCCGCGCCCCTCCCGTGAGTTTTGTTGGGCCCGGGGCCAATCGTCCGGCTCCTGGCATCGATTTTTTTCAACCTTTCAGGCTCAGGATCAGCGAGAATTTCCTTCCCCTTTCCCGCAGAACCTTCCCCGAAACTGCCTTCCCCCTCACCCCTTTCAGCCAAATTTTTGTCCCACCTCTCCCAAAAATTTCAGGGACAGCCTCACACTTCTGTAGTGACCCTTGCTTCGCGTCCCCCCTTTTTGTATACCCCGATCGCAACTTCGTGTTTTCCTTAGTACTTGGCCTCTCTCCACTCTCCATCCGTGAATCTTTTTACACCTTCTCCTGGCTCACGCGTCTCTTGGGCTTTACCATTTCAGTACGAGCTCCCAGATGTCCCCAGTTAGGATTTGCTATGATGGTTGCTGCTTACCCTGCCCTGTTTGTCCTCCGCGCTACCCCTTTTTTTCCCCATTGCGCAGTCTCTCTTTTGGTTGGAAGAGGCCGTTCTTTTCGCAGGACCGCCCCTTTGCCCTGGAGTTTCCATCCCTTTTTTTTTTCCCCGCTCCTGTTCCTCCCACTTGTTTTTCTAAGTTTGGTGCGTTTCGACCGTACTTTTTGCTGCTTTTTTTTTCTGTATTTTTTTCTCCCTCCTCTCCCCCCCCGTCATCATATTTGCGGTCTCGCTCAAGCTTTCCCCTTTCCCTTGAAAGGACTCATTCTTCCTGCCGCAATTCTTTCTTTGTTCTTACCCCTGTCCTCCTGTGTTAAAGCTCTTTTTTCCCTCCCTTTTCCGTTTCAGTCGGTTCTCGTATGGGCTGATTTTTTTTCTTTCCTGGATCTTGCGGTTGATTGATTTTTTTGCTCTACTGCTTTCTACTTTTCCCACTTTTTTTTTTTTTTTCCAACTTTATGGGACTGCTTCATGGAGGCCACTCCTTGTTTTTCTTTCAATTCCCCCCCTTCAGAGACTCGATGTTCCTTCCTACGTTCTACCCCCCCACCCAATTGGACAACGACACCCCCTGTAATCCCCCTTTTTGCCTTTATTTTTTTCTTTTTTTCCCCCATTTCTCACCACCAAGTAAATTTTTA
>Ga0179593_1404872_pt1 | contig 11308 bp, 9 predicted proteins | sample CZODoug2_1_08_16_FD_185931 | JGI IMG/M metagenome (GOLD analysis project Ga0179593, IMG submission 185931) | Vadose zone soil fungal communities from Angelo Coast Range Reserve, California, USA - CZODoug2_1_08_16fungal (PacBio error correction) | ecosystem: Environmental > Terrestrial > Soil >... | reverse complement strand
GACTTTTCCTCTTCTGTACCTAGGCCCTTCCTGAAACGCGTGTTCTATTCTCTGGCCGGAGTTGCCCTCTCCCTTTCTTCGTTACCTCTTCTTACTTCGAGAATGCAAAACGGACCACTTTATTGCTAGCGAAACGAAAGTTACTCTGCACTCCGTATAATCTGCGACTTCCGTAATGCTTTCCCCTTGGCATCTGACTGTTTCCCACTTCGCTGCCCCCACCCCCACCCTACCCGCTTTTATTCTAATGATCTTCCGTTCCGTCTTTTCCTCTTTTTTTGCTAATCGTTTCTCGAGATTCTTCCTTTGTTTTTGTTCGCTCGGCAGGTGTGCTCCTGAGTTTGGCGTTTGATGAGTGAGTTGTTTCGTCCCCATTGGCGATTCCACCTTCCCGGCTCCTGCTCGCCCCTCTTCCCCTTTTTATGGCATCGGCGGGCCTGTGGTCGTGCACTACGATCGTCATCCCGGAGGGAACATGGAATTACCGTGTTAATTCTTTTTTTTCTGGAGCCCTCTTGCGTGTGCGGGGCTATACGGTGCCTGCCACGCTTTTTAAGCGCGTCTGACGCCCTACTCTTTTTTGGATCCTCCTTGCCCCTAGCCACCTTTTTTTTCGATCGATCTGCCGCCGCCGACACTTTTGCTCCAAGAACCAAACTTAGAACTCCTTTGCCAATTATGTTCCCCCTTCCCTTTTCCCCCCAACTTGAATGTGAATCCCACCTGTTTTTCCCTCTCCCCTGTCATCGTTATCTGCATATCCCATTCTGCGCAATTCGGCCAACGGAAAAAGGGACCCCCAGAAACCCATTATCCGCGACCCCCCCGATACAAAGAATTGACTTTAGCAACTCGACTCAGACACTGTTTTCCTTTTTCTTCTTTACATACCTCTCGGCAATTCCGGAGAAATATAATATCTCTACAACGTTAGCTATCTCCCCCCCCCCCCTCATAATTCCATCACCCTCCCCCACTTTGGAGTACTCGAAGGTTTGATTCCCCGCCCCCGGCAGATAGACCCCCTCCAATCCACCGTTGACTTTTGCCCTGTCCCCCAGGTGAGAGCTTGATCCAAAGGCCCTCCCCCCGAGTTTTTTGCTAGGAGATCCTTACTGGATGAGCTTCGCAAACTCTCCCACTCTAATCTAAGAGACCTCAAACAAATAAGTCATCGGTTCCCATCTCGGCCCAAGTTTTTTTCCTCACGCTGTCGATTCTTGAGATCGCCTTCTCCACCAAGTGAGTCCCAGTGCTCTGCTAGGTAAAATTTAGAGTCCTCACAATACTTCGCCCCCTTGTCCCATCGAAGCCCACCCCCGCTGGTTTTTCGCGGTTTGATCGAGCGACTCCTTCCTTTCCCGCGAGATTATCTTAGGAAGGAACACGACCCCTGCCCACCTTTAATACTAAATTCGTTCATCTTACCTTCACACCAGTTTTACGAAGCCTCTTGATCTCCGGTGCGCCGCATCGACGTTCGCAACCTTCACTCGACGGCTTCCCCCGGCACAAATCCCCCCTCGAGATTGGCAGACCCAGCAGACAGGATCGAACGTCTGCCGGACCTCCATACTGAGCCCACGCTTCCCCTTCTCCGGCTCCATTTCTTCGAATCCCCAGTCGCTCGGTTTCTTCAATGTTCTTTCCCCCCAGATAGGTCCAGTTTCGGCCCCTGGACCAGTCATTCCTTTCTCCGACTCGCCCTATGCCCCCCTCAGACTTGTTCCCTCTTTTTCACTCGGAATAGCATCGTATCTTGACTTTAGCCGAATTCGAGAAACATCCTCTTCCGGTAATCGGGTACCCCTGAATTGTAGAGAGGAGCCCCTTTTCCCGAGCACCTACATCACGATCTTTCTGATGTATACACATAGCTTTCCTTAGCGACCCCACCCTCGCGCGCCTTTCACGATCGTCAAGACCCCTCTCCCCCTAAAGACAGGTTTCCCCCGATGAGACCCATTCGCCCATGCGAGAGGAGGTCCTCTTTTCTTCGGACCAAGTTCCTCGCCCAACCGCGCGGATTTGAGTGGTATTGTCTCTTTCTCCTTGACGACAGTCGGGACGGGTGCCACATTGCTTTTTTACCTTCGATCAGACTCCCAGTCGTGCAGTAGAAGTTGGACCATCCCCCTCCTGTTTTGACGGTCACCTCTTCAGGACCGCGCAGCCGCAGAATTTTCTCCTCCCCGCAAGACTCATTCTCTTTGGGGTCGGCCTTTGGTTTGAGCTGCGTTGGATCCAGCGACCTGACCTCATCCGAATTATGCGCGTCAAGTTTGCCCCCCTTAAGACCCCGTTTTCTTGTTATTTTCGCGACCAGGCTTCTCTCAGCACCCGTCATGCGGCCCCCCCAAGTTGATCTCCCCGACCACCTCAAAGTCCGCCTCTGTCGTTGTGCTTTGATCCCTTGATTGCAGGCCCCTCCTTCTGCTTTCTCCGACACCCCTCCTTCCCTTAATGCTAGCACTGAAGATCTTTCGTCTGCCACGGCTTTTACCTTTGTTGGACCGCTCGGGCCCATTTTTGAATAAGCCGATCGTCCTTTTTTCTTTGGTTTTCCCTTTTCTGCACGCTGCGCTCCCAAAGTCTTCCCTCCCCCTTCCTTTTGTACGTGATTCGGCTGCTCTTTCAACCCCCCAAGATCGTCACCGGCTGTCTCCATTCACGCAGTCCAGTTGTGGATGTTTTCCTTGTCTATCTCTTCCTTTGGTTTTTTCGATCGCTATATCTCCGTCCCAACAAAGCCGGCGGCGTGAACTTAGATAAAACACAAGACTTTTTTTTCCTACTTGTTGGTGATTGACCATTCGTCCAGACAGATTTCAAGGATGTTCTTCATGGGAGCGACCAGCGCCAGAAGGTCCTTGCTTCTCCCCCAAACCTCCCAATCTCTTCCTCCAATGGCGTCCCGATTTTTCCCCGCAATTTTTTCCAAAGTTTGAAAGACGAGTCCAAAGCTCGCGGCTTTTTTCTACGTTTCTCCTCTGCGTCTGAATGCTATCAAGTTCTCCCCACACTACCCGCAGGTCGTTCTTCATTTTAGCATAGTGGTCGGTGGTTTCGGGGCTCCTTTTTTTCTTCTCCCAAAAGATGGACGTTCCTCCTTGCCGCATCATGTGCGCGACTCTCCAAGAACACCGTATCTTTTGCCTAGGCTAGGATATTCTTACCCTGGGGTCGATTTTAGTCAGCTCACCCCCCTGAGTTCATTCCTTTTCAGGTGATGTCGCCCTCTGCGGCCGCGGGGCCGGATGCGTGAGGGTTATCCCTTTCCCTCGCGGTGGGGCCGGCGTACTCCCTACGATCTGATCCTTTACGCTAAGCCCCAAATGGTTCCACCGCCCACCCGTACGATTCCCTGGTCGTTCCCCCCCTTTTTGCTTATCTACCAAGCTCGGATTTGTGCTATTATACGCTTTCCGCGCCACCCTTCTCCTTTTTCTCTGAATTTATAAGGGGTATCCTCTTTTTTGCAAGGATGCGGCTGATGTCGCTTTTTCGCTGTGGACGATCCCCACCCTTGTTACGACTTTAAAGCCCCTTCGTGCTCATTCGTCTCCCGCCCAGTGGGGGTTTTTGTTAATAGCCGTTTTGCCGCTCCCTTTCCCCCTCACGATGTAGGTTCTTTTTCCGACCACTCGCTCGGTTCGAGGTTTTTTTCTCGTCATTTTTACGTCACAGATCACCCTCTACAAGTGCACCCCCCCCCCCTTAAGAGGTCGTTTCTTTGGTTTTCATGGGAGACTTAATCGTCTCTCTTTTGGTCGCTCCTTTTTCCTTGCATCGTTCCCCCTTACGACGCGTTTTTCAATACCCCGCGACTGCTTCTATTGATATGATCTTTTTTTTCCCTTTGCCCTAGTTCCCGGGTTCCCTTTCTCTTACCGTGTGAGATTCGAGCTGTCTGGCGGCCGCAAGTCGGCGGGGTCTTTGACGCTTCCTTTTTTTCTCTTGGGAGAATTGTACGACCTTTTTTGATGGCATGAGCTCAACTGCCAACTATTGGCTCGTCATCGTCCCGTCTCTGGCCTTGAAGGGGTTAAGGTTTTTTGATTGCCTCTCTCTTTTTTTTGGAGTGGTTGCGGTCGCATGAGAATCCGCGATGGGAGTTGCTTTTCTTTTTTTTGAGATCAACCCTTCATTTTTTTCTCCGTCGACCCGGGCAGGAGCTCCCTATTTGGTTCTCTCCTTGTATCTTTTTTTTTCATCGGCTCGCTGCTTTTTCAGATCAACGTTGGTCGTCACTACCCCCCCCCTGACTTTTTTGCTGTTTTTTGGCCAAGATGAGGCGGCTTTTTTCCTCATCTGTTCCTCTGTTGAGTGAGTTCATCTCCTCGACGATTCCTTTTTGTGGGCGTTTTATCTTCCTCTTATTTCATGCGTATGGACCTGCTGGGCTACTCGGGGTAGGTTATGTGTCGGACATACGTCCGACTTTTCTCTCAGGAACTGAAATGTACTCGCTTTTCAGTCTCTTGACTGGGAGTTAGCTTTTTCTATCCCAAATTGGATGGGGCCTTTTCCTTTTGTGTCTGAGCGCAGTCCTGAGCTCTGTGTGGAGAGTGTGGCCACCCGGAGTTCGACTCCAAGAAGGCCCGATTCCGTTTTTCTGTCTCGGGCTCAGGAGCGGCTGTGAATTCGGGTCGCTGATGCCCTTTTTTTTGTGCGAATCCTTTTTTTCAGCTTTGTGGCGAATGGCCACTGTTTCGCTTTTACAATAAATTTCCTTCCCCCCCAAACAGGGGTGGCGTTGCAGGCGTCCGATTGGTTGTCACCTGCATGGCCCATGGCTATTTCAATTTTTTGTTTGGTATTTTGTTCTTCCTTTGGCTGAGTCCGCGATCGCTTGTATTGAATAGGTTTTTTTGGGTCCTACTGACCTATCTTTAACGTTCCTCCCTTTCTTCACGACGCGCTAAAAATTTTCTGCCTTCCTTTTTCTCAATTTTTTTTTTCCTTCCCAATGTAAGTGTTCCGTTCGCCGCCGCTGTCCCCACGTCTTTCTCTGCACGCGCGTCTGCGGTCGCTTCCTTACACGTGGCCCCTTAAGGATCCTCGTTCATTGGAATTCTTCTCCTGGGCGGTCGAGATGCGGCGGGACCCTTTTTTTTTTTTCCCCCCCCACCACTCAAATCAATTCCTACCAACTCCCTCCTCCGCTCACCTCCCTTTTCCCCCGCGCCAGCGCTGAACGTTTACTTAGTGAAAACCTGACTCCTCTCCCCAACGCAACACGTCGTCATTTTATTCCCATCCCCCTTCCGTGGTGGTTTTCTCTCCTTTCCGTCGAAACTCTGCTGAGTTTCCTCCAAGTTTCCTCCCTTTCCCTGCGAAGAGTCTTCCGGAGTTCGGATGGAGATTGGTCGCTTTTTTAAGCTAAATTTCCCTTGCGTTTTCTTCGACTGCATCACGTCCCTGATGAGTCTCCCGTCTCGGAGAAAGTAGGACCACTTTCACCTCTTGGTATCTCTTTTACCGAAAAGTTCGAGATGCCACCTCCTTCCGTTGCTGTGACGCACCCTCTTTTATAGACCTAGACTCCCGCGCTCACGTCTGCTCCTTGCCGTGGGCCGTCCCTCCCTTCCTGATACAGCTTGATGCGATGACTGACCCCTTCTGGACAACACTAAGGCTTTCGTCTGCCAGTACTCCCCCGACACGCTTTCTATTGTACGATCGACGGAAGAGCGTGACCCTTCTTCCCCCTCAAGAGATGAACTAGGACTTGACCTTCTGACCCCCAATTAGATCAAACCCCCCCCATATTGGTGTGCTGTCGATGATAGGAAGCGTCTATTTCCTCAGTCTTGTTTTAATACCTTTATCCTGCCTCTTTTCTTTTTGACCGTTCGCTTCTTGGAAGTTGTCTGCTATGAATTGGTTGAGGATAGTCTGTTTCCGCGGCGATCCCCCTTTCTTCAGCTAGAAGACCGGATCTCCTCTCCGAGGATCTGATTTCATTTCTTTTTAGGAGCCTCATTCCTCTTTTTTCCGGACCTATTATCCTGGAAACAGCGCCCCCCGGTCGACCCTAACATACCTCTCCTTTATCCCCCCCCCATAGCAGTAGGGATGGTGGCCGCTCGACCCTTCGTTGACTCAGTCGTGCGGCCTTGACTCCCCCCTAGTTCTTCCGCAACCACCTTGCAGATCTATGCAGGCGATGTGCGCGCGCAGACACCCCGATCAAGAACCCCCCTCCGTTCCCCGCTTGTGGCCCTCCCATGGCAAATGAAAGTTACAACACTCAGTTCGCTGCCTGCTCCTCCCCCCAATGTTGGAGCAAGGTAATAACCTTCATCCTCCTTTGCTCCATTCGCCCTCTCCTCGTGCCCCCCACCGGATTCCGTCCCCGACCATCGCCCTCCCCTCCCCCTCGCCGTGCCAACTCGCGTGAAGCACTTTCAGCTTCCGCTTTCCTTGACCTCGCCAAGTCCTACCCCCACCTCCTTGACCTTAGTTTTACGGCCGCTCGAGTCCTCTCATTTAGAATAGTTCCCCGCCACCCCACTTTCCTTCTTCAATCCCTCCCTCTCACTTGAAAATCGCGCAGTGACATTTTTCTGTAACCTTCCCGATGATTTGCGCATTCTAATTCCCTGAGTCTTTTCGCCCCGCACGCTGGATCCATCCTCCACCTCCCCGCGAGGTCCGACACCTCTCCGACGCTTTCTCCCCTTTTAGGTAGGAAAGTGAAAAATCCCTCCTCTTACCCATTGTCGCAGCACGCCTCTCGAAAAGACAAGCAACTTTTTTGTCTGAATCGATTCACACCCGCGAGTTTACCCCCTAATCTGCTTATAAACATCCCCCCCCCATCTCGGTCCAAGATGGCACGTCAGACACGTGCGTCTGTTCTTCTTTCTACCCTCGGTTTTATCGCGCGCGCAAGATTGTCCCCCCCCAGCTCTTGCCCTGCATAGACCTCTCCCAACAACCAACGCCGCCACCACTCAGCTCCCCCCTCCCGTCTCTCCCTCTTTCCCCCCTCGCTTTGAAGACCCTATCTCTTTCTCTGAGTCTCCGCACTTTCGTCAACTGATCCTGGTTTCCCCCTCCAAAGCAGTCAAATCCCGCGAGTTTCTTTGATCCGACCAGTTATCCCAGTTTTTCGAATCTGATGGTCCCTTTCCCTCTTCCCTTTGAAAGTGCATTCAATCGCATGATCTCTCTTATCATCAGTTAGCTTCAATGTTCCCCACGATGTCGGATGCAAGCGATCTCGCTTGAGACCCGGCTCCCTCTCATGGTATGCCCCTCCCTTTTTTACCTTCCAGACTGCTCCACTCTGTTTTTTTTTATCGGGCCCTCTCTGCTGCTTTTATCGTTTTTAGCGATTCTGACTTCCTCGCCTCTCTCCCGGGAATCTTTCTCTGTCTCTTTCCTATTGCGCGGCGTCGATGCAACGCTCAGCTTTTTTTCTCCCGATTATAAGCGCCTGCCCAGGTCTTTTCCTGGCCAAGTCACAGTTTTGCAGTATAGTTTAGTAAACCGCAGCCAAAAGCCTCAAATGGGTTGCACAAGGTGATCCTCTCCCCCCTAATTTCCCCCCTGCTTCAGCCCCCGGTCCTTGTTTGCTTGAAAGCTCCTGCACGTCTCCCCCAACCCGCGCGCGGATTTGAATGTTTTATGATCTCCCCGTTCCTCCCGGGATCCCGGTCTGGCGTGTTCCTTGCTGGGGCATCTTAATCTTTGACAATCGACCTTCGCCGGTGGTTTCCGCACCGCCTCAGTCCAGGTTTTCTCCACCTCGCATCCGTCCCGCCTCCGCATGGCGCATCCCCTAGAAGATAGGTTGAGAATTTCCCCCTTCTTTGCCTCCGCTAACCCTGCACATATCCTCCTATTGCGTTAATCCAGGTCCCCGTTCTGGTTCCCTTTTTATCTTCGGCGAATTTTGCCCTTAATGCCCAATCATCGTTATCAGGCCCAAGGCGACCTCCCTAACCGTCCCCTATCACACGCCTGTTCTTTGCGGCGATACCCTTTGAGAGGCTACGACATGCCTCCATTTCCCTCTACATACTGCGCGCCCAGCCAGTCTCCTTTTGGACTCTTGTGTTTTAACCTTGGGACCATATGGCCTTTGGTGTCCCCTCTCCCCCGATGCCTGGGGTTTTTCTCGCTTTTTTTTCTTTCACGCTGGTCAGATTTACCCTCCCTTGAATCTGGCTGGTTACTCCGCTCTAGGCTTCCTTCCCCCAACCGATTTCCCGGATTGAGTTTCTCTTAAGCCGGAAGGCTATTTTTTTGCGGATGTTGTCCTTGATATCTCTCTTTCTTTGGAGAGAGATCTCAATACCCCCCCAGCAAAAAAAAAGCTGCGTTCCCCCTTAAGAGGAGATTTTTTCAAACATCCCTCCGTTTTTATTTTTTTGCTAAGGACTGCAAGCCGAATAGAACCTCTTCAAGGGATGGGCGCCCACTGGATCTCCCCCTTTTGAGGACAAGCCCGCCGGCGCTCCCACAAATCACCTGAATAAGGTCGCTTATGGAACCTCCCATAGGTCTCCCGTGTGCCCAAAGAACCCGAGTCCCCCCCAACTCGCGATCTTTGATGGCTTCGCAGTATGTTCTCTTTTTTCTCAATCTTCCCCCTTGTCCCAACAGCATAAATTGAGTCTCCCGCACACCCCGGCGTGTTCAATTTTATTAGTGGGATGGTGGTCTAGCTCCCCCGGGGGATTCCCCCTCATCACCCGATGTTTTCTGTCAGACCTCGGTGGCGCGAGAAACAAACTGGAGACGGGGACCTCTCTGCCCCCTCCCCTTCCGCGATATTCTGGCTTCTAGTGAGGGCCCTCCCGGCAGCGACCCCCCGGAATGTCGCCAGATCTGCGGTGGGATGCTCCCCAATTGGGGCGCGGGCCTTCTTTTCGTTTCTCGAAGGGTACGCAGCTGTGCTTTTTTGGCACACCGGCTCTTGTTTTTCTTCAGATATTTCTCGAATTGTGTGACGCGAGCCGTGAACGCTCAGACCGGCTCCGCTGTTCGTATTCAACGGGGCGAGCACACTTTCCCCGAGCCTTCCTCTTTTGATTTGTTTCAGTTCTTTCCAACCTCCCCAGAGGTTTGCATTCCGATCGCGATGGGGTCTCGATCGCCCTTTGTTCTTCCCCCCGGCCTGCGGGGAAATCGAGTGTTTTTTACGCCGGCTGCAAAAACTGCTGAGTCTGCTACACTTTGGATGGGTTTCCCTCTCCTTCCACTAGCGAAGGCTTGCTGCCGTTTTGAAGCCAGCCTACACATATCAGGGTTGGCTTCTGCACTCGTCTTCCCGTGGTTTTAGTTTCCTCGGAATTCGGCTACGTCACCATCACGGCTCGATGTATGTCCTTTTTCAAGCCTTCCCAGCATTCTGGTTTGGAATCGTCTCGGAATCTCGAATTACTGTTCTACTTAGGGCAGCGGTGCACTCGTTGTGATGATTGTGACGATGTTGGAAGAAAACCGCCGTCCTGACTGTCTACAATCAGTAGAGATCGCGATTGTCTCGGATTTTTTGGGCACGGTGTATTTCGCACTATTCTAGGCGGCCATTCTGTCTGTGTTCTTCTCCCTCCGCGTTTTTTGGACTTGCGTTCACAGTGGGGACACTGGTAAACGTTCTGCATGGGGCGCTCACGAGAGGATGTCCTCTCTTGATCTAAGTAACGTGATTCCCGTCCCCCCCCCCTGTCTTCTTGAGTGGTTTTGTCTTTTTTTTCTCTTTATGTCCTGCGAATCAGCATCGGGTCTGTGTGAGAGTGTAGTCTCCCTCGTCCACTTCCGCCACGTGGGTTTTCGCATTGTTTTTCGGTTAGCCGGTCATTTTCTTTTCCCCCCTGTGCCCTTTACGTTTGAAGCGTTTCCCCCCCCTGCTGTTTTAGTGGACCTTGCACTTGCGTCTTTTTCCCTCAGCTGGGAGCTTCGGATTTTCATTCCTATGTTTTCCGCGGCTGGGCGCGGTGGCTACCGTCATTCTGTATTGACTTCCCCGTATTCTCCCTTTGTTTTTCCCCCAGTCCGTCTTTATTTTATGTGGACACGCTCCTTTTGGTTTCCCTTCTGACGAATGTCCGCTTTTTCTCCTTAGATTGTGACACGTTTCGGCCGGCGCGTACTGACCAAAGTGTCTGTCGTCCCTTTTTTGTCTGCGCCTTTCTTTCTTTTTGTGTCTTCGGCCGGGGCATTGCAGTGTTCTCGGTTCGTTCTGAAAGACGGCACTCTGAAATTAGCGAGTCCCCTGCGCGTCTTTTCTTCCTTTGCTTCTGGTCTCGGGTCGTTCGCCCCCCGTTCTGGGGTTACGAATCCCGGCGACGCCTTGGATGGCTTCGAATGGTCGAACTGCTTGATGCCCGATATTGTCTCTTTTTTCATTCTCCGGCACATCCCGGGTTGGTAACGGGAATGCCCTTTCCTTACTTGCGGTATAGGATCTTGTTTAATCGTTGCCTGACTTGCAGTCTCGATGCACTCGAATCTCAGGTTTTCCTTGCCTCTGATCTTCCTGATTCCTCCCGTGAGTAAGACTACCAATCTTTATCCCTAGTGAGACCTTACATTCTAGGTCCAAGGACAACGACGCTATGTTTCATATGTTGTCTCCGTTCGTTTTCAACTTCCCGAACATCTTCCCCCCTGACAGCGCTCGTTTTTCCCCTCTTCTCCCCTCTCCCTTACCGCGATGGCCATGCTAAGGCGGATGCCCCCCTCCTCTGAGGTTTCCCCAAAACCTCCAATCATCCAATTTTCCCTTCCCGCCGCCCATTACCGCACGCACTGCCTTGATTTTTTCCTCAATATGCAAACCATCTTTGTAAGAGTTAAAAGACTGAAACCGTCTCTCCCTTTTCTCCCCCCCCCCCTACGGATCCTTTTTTCCCGATTGCAGAAAGTCGAAATTTACGAGTTCATCGTGAGTTTTCTTCACGCCTCGGTGCGCCCCTTCTCCCTTCGGGATTTGAGGATGGCGATTTTCCCATTTATAGGAACTTTTTTCCCTTTTTAAAGTTGTTTTTCTTCTTCACGCAGATGGATCCAGAACGAGCCCTTTTTCCGGCCAGGACCCGATTTTATGTAGCGGTCCCCCTCCCTCTTCTCCACTATAGCTTTCCTCCTCCGTTTTTTTTTTTTGAGGTTCTCTTTATCTTTACCCTCGGTTTCTTTCCCCGCCGTCCGACACCCTGTTTTCGATTTCCTGGGGCTCGATCCCGTTTTTTCGTTTTTTTGCGAAGAAAACAACCCCCCCCTTTTTTTCACTTTACTTAGCTTTTCCCCCCTCCCTTCCATCCTCCCTTCCTCTTTAGCAGCGCCTGGCACA
>Ga0179593_1356941_pt1 | contig 11308 bp, 8 predicted proteins | sample CZODoug2_1_08_16_FD_185931 | JGI IMG/M metagenome (GOLD analysis project Ga0179593, IMG submission 185931) | Vadose zone soil fungal communities from Angelo Coast Range Reserve, California, USA - CZODoug2_1_08_16fungal (PacBio error correction) | ecosystem: Environmental > Terrestrial > Soil >... | reverse complement strand
AGTACTATGTTCCGTTGAGAAAAGTGAATCCCTTAGCCGGACGCGACTTGCTTTTGTTGTCAGACGAACTCAGATCGCGCCCCTTTTTTCATTCGTGCCCCTGACCCCCCTTTCCCCGTTTTTTTCAAACTGCTAAGTTTCGCAGGTGTCCTCTTCTTGCATTTCGCCCTTCCCCACGCTTCGTCGCGCAAAAGATCTTTTCCCCCTTCATGCCTACTCCAGCGCAAACAAGAGCCAGCTTGTCGACCTAGATACACAAGAGAATTTGTTTCCTGTCGCCGAGGTTTTGTATACTTTGCTACCTCGTTAGCACGGCCTACTCGAGACCCTCTAGATTTCTCCTTTTCCCTCTCGTCATACCGCTCCTCCCCCCCTTTCCTTACTGGTGAAGATTCTCTTCATCTTGCATGCCATCGCCCATCCGTCTTCCGCAACGGCTGCGCGCGAACCCCCAGAGCTCGCCCTCCCCGTCTCCTCTCTCGGAGTTCACTTTGGGAGGCGCCGCGCTTCTGTGGTGCGCCTTTTGCAGATATAATCAGCCTTGACCAGGTCAGTTGCTGACTTACCCCCTACGTACCCCGCCCCCTCTTTCGCCGTCCACTCGTCCTTCATCTGCCACTTCTTCCCTCCCCCCGTCGCCCTTAATCGTCGTCGCCAGCCGCGGTTTCATGCCGCGCAAAGGTCTGGGCCCCCCTCCTCAGTTGCGTCGCGGTCGGTCTTCTTGATAAATACCCGCACGCCAACTTCACCTCCCTCCAGGCCATAGGTCTCCCTTTTGAGCAATTCGTTTTTTGCCCCCCTGACACACAGCAGCGTCTCTAACCGTCAAAACGAGGCGACTCCTTCCATGTCCGATCACCGATCCAGTTGGGCCGCTAGACTTCGGCCATACCTCCAGTGTGCGTAAAGCCCCTTTTTTCACGTCAGCGTCCCTAGGTCTATTGTTCGATTTCCGCGCCCTCTCCCGTCTCCAACGACCGCGCATTCCGCATCCGCCTGTTCCAAGCACCCGGCCTTTCTTCGGCGCTGATTGGGCATTTTTTTTTTTTCTTTCAAGGGTCGACAAGACACTTTAAGAATCTTGCAGGCACTCCGAACCTTATGAAGATGTCCCTCAGTTTATGATTCAAGCCTATTTTGCACATTTCTGCTCTCCTTGCCTTTGATTTTTGAGTTTTGATCTTTTCCGCTACTGGCCCCACGAAACCTCCATGAACCCCCAGTGGCTAAGACCGGACTACATTACCCCCCCCTTTCCGCTAGTTTCTCGGTACGAAATCTACCTTTAGAGTTCCTTGCCGCCACGTCGGACCTTGCAAATTTATAAGAAGAGATTCGGAAGGGTCCGGCTACCCGGCTGAATCTCCAGATTTCCCAGCTCCGTTTCTTCCTTTTCCGCCGCGCCAGGAAGAGAATTGCCACGCCAAATTTTCCTCGCGCAAGACCTCGACTCGTAGTTTTCCCCCTAACACGCGAGTTCGGATACACGTGCGAGCCGTAACCCCCAGAACCCCCGTGTCGTGCATCTAATCATACTAAGAAGCTTTTGTTTCTTCGCGCCCTGAGCTTTGACTCCGACCCCTGACCCCTATCTTCCCCCCTCGCACGCTCCCCTGTATTGACATGAGGATGTAATCTAATTTGCACCTTCGAGATTCCAGAACTCTTTCAGTCTTATCTCGAGTGCACCGCATGTCGACCGTCCTTTCCGTGGGATGACGTACCCCCGCGAGCAGCCAGCGTACCCGTCCCGCCTGCTCCCGTCCGTCTCGTGCTACTATAACCGTGGCTTCAGCCGTTCGAAAAGAACATAAAAACCTTGAGCTGCACAGCAGCTGACTGAAACCCCCCCCCCAAATATGAAAGAACGTAGGCTGAAGAAATGATGACCACCCCACTGTCAGACTCTATTCTTCTCCCAGGATACAATTCGACCCAGATACGCCGTTCCTCAGATGACCAGTGACAAGTGCTCCATCGATTCTTACATGAGCCTCCTGGTAGCCCCATTCCGCTCCTCGCCCCTTCCCTTATTGTTCGGTGAAATGCGATTCTTCAAGATGACTCCTTGTGATCATCTTCTGCTTTTTTTTTACTTTTTTTCTGCCAACGCTCCCTTCTTGGCCTGAGACACCCCGCCAAGGACCTGTCCCACATGCCTTGTTTATACAGAAGGTAGTGAAAGTCCCCCCCCTCGCCGTTCTGACCACGCGTCCATTCGTGACGCAAGAGCCGGCCTTACTCCTCAATTTATGAAAATGTGACCCTCACCAGCTGCCGATTAAGACCGCTATCGCGTATAACCTTTTTTTTACTTACACAAACGAGACCTTCGCTAACTTGTAAAGATGACTTTACTTGGCGACGCACTCCCCTCCCCTTGTCTATTTAAGCCAATAGCTGTTCCCCGGCTTTTTTTCAATGCCCCAGAACTTTCTCGAGGACCCTTTTCGAGTGGATTATTTTACGAAGAAATCTTGCCCCGGCTTTCGTTTGAACTCCCTTTTCTCTCCCCCCACCGACTGACTTTGCTGGTTCCGTTTTACACCATTTCATCATCTGAGCACCCTTTTTATAACCTCCCCAAAACTCTTTGACTGAAGTCCCCCCCCTTACTGGTCGCAGACAATGCCGACGCGCAAAGTCACTATCCCGCCACCCCGAGCCCCAGCAGGAAAGCGAATTTTATTTTCGCCTGCCCTTAGAAAAGTTCCCTTCTTCCTTTGTACGAACGTGGTCTCAGGGTTCCGCCCGGCTGAAACCCGAACTATCGGATAATCTCAGTACCCCTTTGAAGCCCCAGGGTCGCGCACTTCTTTGTGCTGGAAGTACCCTTTCTTGTGCTATATGCGTTTTTCTTTTTAGCCCATTTCTGCCGTACAGGGATTAGGATCCCGAGTCATTCCCCCCTTTCCGCGTGTTTCGAGCTAAAGCATTCGCGCGGCTCGCTAAAAGGATGCCCGACGGCGATTTTGCCTCTTCTTCTTTTCTGGCCTTGAGCGTAACTGGAGAACCGATGTCCTCCTTATATTAGCCTTAGAACGTTCAGTGCCCCCCTGGCTTGAGAGCCTACACCCCTTTCATCTACTTCATTTTTTTCTTCCCTTCCTCGTATGTGTTCTGAGTTCTCGATCTCTTTCGCCAGCAGTCGCATTTTTTCACATAAGTATCCACCCCCGCTTATTCCCCGCAAGCAAGTTTCCCTCTTCCTAAGGCAGACGCCCAAATCGTCTTTCTCCCATTTCCTGGCTCAATGTGAATGACCCGGCCCGCTCATAACGCATCGTGTGATTCATCCACTTTGTTGCCTGCCCTCCTGCCTTTGCCTCGGTCGCACCACCGCCTTTTTATGTAGCGCAAAGCCCCCCCCCACACCCTCTGACGGCTCCACCAAGAAAATCAGGCCGACCTGTCGCTTGTCCTGCCCAGTCGTCCTAAAAGCAGTTACTTTTTTTTAACTTGACCTGCCCTAAACCCCCCCCCTGATCCCCCGAAAGCCTTCAGAGAAAAATCCCTCCTCCTGAGCCTGGCGGTTAGTCGTCCTTGTCCCCCCCTCCGTGGGATCTCGAACCCTACCAGAACATTGCACGTCTTCTTTGGTCGGCTTTACCCCACCGGAGGTGGCCATTACACTTATTCGACCAGTTTAAAGCCCCCCTTACGCACTACTTCGTTTCAGAGTCTGTCCGTGATTTTCAGGTTTCGGCAGACTGCTGGTCATTTTTCCCGAAAAACTCACCCCCACCCCCCCCGTCTCACGCACCCCGCGCCTTTCTCCGAACTGGAACTTCCTCCTTGTACACCGGAGATCTCCTGACGCGCAAGTTTTAGTCAGAAAATCTCCATGGGGTTGATTTCCCCGCTTTAATACATTCCGAGCTCGTCCCTTTTTCAGAGTTCCCTATTTCCATTCCTCCCGATGCTTGAGAGTGCTTGTGTTCCCACCGACGTTTTGAAGAAAGAAGTTTTCCCACTACCTCAGAGACCCTATCAGGGGCACAGATCCTTCCCCCCCCCCCATTGGTCTGAGTTCCTGTAGTGGAAGACGAATTTAGTTTTGCGTCCTCCTTCTTTCCCTCTGACCCCCTGATTGCTCCTTTTTTTCAGAGTGCCCGACAAATTGCCTCCACCGAGCTCCAGCTCGACGGCGATAGCGAACTAATCCCCCTTCTTCCCCATGCGTTCGTCACGATGTACCTCCTCCTGACGTAGTGGTCTTAGCAAAGGCAGACCCTCTTTCGGATGCTGGCGAAGAACCCAATTTTTTACGCCGTCCCGAAAGATCCAATGACGTCCCTCACCTCGGCCAGGTGTATTTGCCCTTCCCTCGTCGTTTTATGTCAAAGTTTTTCTGAGTTTGTATTTGATCACGAGGACCGGTATGACTGGTGACGGCCTTATGCTAGCCAGAGTACCAGGAAATGCACACTCTGAGTTGCTCGTGACCAGTTCCCCCTATTCCCCCCCCACCCTTGGGTCCTTCTAGTACTTTTTGTAAGTAACTTCTAGCGGGCAAGCCGCTTAGGTCCCCCGCAAGTAGTAGTTCCCATTTTAGCTCCGCCCTCGGTAACCCCCCCCCCCCAAAACAACCCCCCCGCCCCGGGCTTACGTCCTGCAATGGTTTCTTTAACCGACAATGAATAGTGAGGACGGTCTGCTTCTAGATTCATCCCTCTGACGTGACCAGCCCCCCCAGTTCACTGAATCCTTTGCAGAATGATGTCCGAGCGCTGCGAATATCTTCTTCCCCTGTCGCGTCGGCGAGAGCCTGAGTAGAGTCCCGAAGTAATGGAACCCCACGACTGAAATCTCTTTGGAAGAAGAACCGGAACTCGACTTTATCAGACCGGATTCCCAATTTTTTGGACCGGCCTGGCCGGAGCTTATTCTGTTCTCCCCAGTCCCAATCCGACAATATGCGGATAGCCATAGAAAAACCTGGGCTTGTAAGAGGTTTCCGATTTTCCCCGCTTTTAAGCGCCGAACTTGACTACCATTGTCGATCTTTCTGGGCACGCGTATTTCCTCAAGAGTCCTAAGAGAACGTCGAGTCTTTCCGCCTGTCCTGGTCCTACCCAAATTGAACGTTTTATTTTATGCTCGTACCTTTCTCCCCCCGACGTTATTCTGCATACGACCCGTATCTATCGCCTGTTCCCCGGTCGTAATTTCGGCTTACATCCTTCATTCTTCTGATCCTGATCTTTCCAAGACTCTATTAGCGCCCCCAATCGCAGCCGCCGCGTGTCCAGCGTTTCCCCGAGATGTCACCTGCCCGATCTGCGCCTTCCATCTTTCCTTCCTCTCCCTCTTTTGCCTGTCATACGAAAAAGAAACATTGACGGGTCCTCTTTCTCACAGGGCGTCCATGTTTCAAACTCTCGTGAAGTGGCCAGCGGGCTACTTCGCCTCTCCTCCCCTCGCACTCCGGTGACCTTCCTTCGCGTTCCCCCCAGACTAATCACCCGGGCCGTTTGCCCTTTCTTTGCCCTCTCTTTTTCCGCTTGTCTATGAGACCGAAAGTCTATTTAAGCGTGGTCGTTGAAACGAGGACCATTCGCGCGACCTGCTCGCAGTTTTCTCTTCTATTCAGCGTCTCCCGCTGTTCGCATTTTCTCCCCTCGAAGCCTCTTTTTTTTGATAAATAAGTTTTCCCCGCACCCGTCTCCGTAGGTGAGAGCAGTACCCTCTTCCGCCCCTATTCACCTCACTTTCTGCTGCCAGCAGTCTATCTCGGATTCCCTGACCCCCCTACCTCCCCTCCCTTTTCCCCCCGTCGCGGTTTCCCGTCTACGTATTTTTCTTCCCCCGACCACCGAAGCATCCCTTTAATGGCAGTGACTGACTTTTTGAGCGACGGGTTTACCTCTTTGAAGTGCAGGACTGAGTCTGAGCGTCGCCCTGCAGCTGACGTCATCAGAAACGTAGTCGTTTGCAAAAAACATCTTTTACCGTCCTTGGTCGGCGGATGCCACTTCGAATACTCTTCCTTCCACCCGCGTACTCGGCCCGGTTCATCCCAGCCATCGCACCCGCTCCCCTCTTTCCCCTCCCCCTCCGTCTTGTCTTGTTGCGCTCTATTTTCTTTTATTTACGATTCTCCCCCTTTTGAACGAGAGCGAGCGAACCTATGTGTTTCCCCGAGTATCCTTTTTTTTGTTTGAACCATTTTTTTTTTTTTTATTATTTTATTTCGCTTCTCCACGACCAGATTGCCAAAGTAGTGTAATACCGACTCGCCCTGTTCTTGACCTGCCGTTAGTTACGCTCTTACGGAATACGCTACGCTCAACCCAGCGGCCTTTCGTTTCTTTCGCCAGCGTAACCCTTCCGTCACGAAGCAGGTGCTTCGCATCTTTCGACATGGGTTGATTTGATAACCCTTGATCCCTCACGTGAAGCTTTCTTCTTTGTCAACTCTTTCCGAGTTCACCCCCTTTTTCCTTCACCTCACGCTTCCGTTTGAGCAATCCGGCCCTCCTTCTTTCTTGTACACCTTAGGCCCTTTGCGTTTCACCTCCTTCTGAGAGAAATTCGATTTTTCTGAATCGGCCGCGCGCCTCGCCGACTGAAACTTAGAGCAGCCTTTCTCCCTTCGCCAGGTTTTTTTTTTTTTTTTCTTTTTTTTTTTCACCCTGCCTCCCCCCCCTTTTTCCCCGCGATTTCGCCTGACACATGCACCTACTCGACCTCTTCAGTTCATGACAAGCTTCTCTTGTAGCGCCCCGGCCCTCACTCCCTTTCTCAACGCAGCCGCACCCCGCCCCGTCCTTTGAGGCGTCGGAAAGAGGCCAGTCCCCCCCAGTACCCGCCCTCGGCCCTTCCACTCTCCAGGACCATATAGCCTCGAGCCCTGTCCCCAAATGGTTCTAGTACCCTTCCACCCGCGTAGAAGTAACACGTCCGCGCCCTATCCGAGCAAGGTGTTTCGGTAGCTAGCGTACCTACCCGCACGTCCTCGAGCGTTAGTGCTACTGCGACCTCCCCTCGCTAGGCCCTAAATGGGCGCTCACCCTTTCCTGCCTGACCCCCGCATTACTACTGTCAGCCCTTTTCGTCCTCTCATCGCCTGGCTCGTACTCTCTGTTTTTTTTTTGGTCGCCATAAATCAACGCCACGCTCGCATTCCTTTTTCCGAGGCGCGACAGGCTCTCGTTCCAGCAAGTAGATTTTGCCCCAACAACGGTTCTACGGGCATCGATCGACGCTTGCAAGTTATTCCTCTACCCGTTCCTGACAAGCCCGACCACCCGTTCAGTGATAAAGTGCACATAGTCGGTGGCCTGTATACATCAACCCCCCCCGACTCGAAGACAGAAGGCGGTCGGCCATGGTGATCGACGCTGACGGAGGGAAGCAAAGGCGCCGGGCGGCCAGCAGGAACCATTCCCGATACGATGCCTACATGAGTCTCCTTATTCCAAGACAAGAAACCCGCCTCCACCTGCCACTTCTGTGGTTCTGAGTCCCTGCCCCGACGGTGGCATCCTTTTTTGACCCCCGCCCACCTTTAGTTCCATACATCATACGCGTTTCGTTCTCTCAGTGACTTTACGGCGACGCGGGCAGCACTAAATTTCATGACCACTGGACGAGCCGTCGCCGATCTATACTCCAATGGAGTATTGGCTAACGAACTCGTGAGCCGCGTAAGAGCCCTCCTGACTCTTGCCAGGACCCAGCCTGCGCGTGCCGAAGTCCCACCTATTTGTTGAGCGTCCCCCCTCCCCACCGACGCATAACCCATTTTCTACCGCAGAACCCGGCGGTACCGGCCACGACGGGCCTCCACCGAGGCATAGGCTCCCCCTTCGGGACTTTGCCTCCCCATTGCCACCTTGAACAATAGTTTTGCCCCGCAGTCCAGACTCCCCACCAGCGGAGTTAAATTCCCCTCCGACATGCATAATGCCGCCGCCCGCTGTACCTTTTTTGAGCGCCTCCCCCCCCCAGCAACGAGCCCACACGGTTGGGGCCTATTTCAGATTTCGTTCTGTCTCCTGTCCCTTTCGCTTCCTTCAGGCCCAGACCAGAGCCGCTAGGCCCTGATTTAATCCAGACTTTATTGACGCCGGTTATGAAGCCGTACCCCTGTTTGACGAACGCCGGCAAGAACGGCCGACCTAGGAAATCAGCTGCCTATTTCCGACTTTAACTTCTTATGGATTTTGCGCCCTCACCCCGCTTTCCCCCTTTGTGGAGCTCGCCCATCCCCCACGGAATGTGAATCCGATAAGTACAACCGGCTTCTCCCGTTTACGGTGGGGTTTTTAGAACCAGACGACGAGTAGACTGAGCCGTCTCCGCCTTTTTCAAACCCGACGAGGCGGCCGAAGCGGGCCCTGGTCGAGTGCCTGGCCAGCTGGGCTCCCCCCCCAACTCCAGGACGCCCCTGAGCCGTATCTAGTTTGTTCGAAACCCACTGCCCTTCATGAACCCCCTTAGCTCCCCGCCCCAGGCTCCGATTTCTCGCAGGGGCGAGGATCGTGTTTGTGGGAGTTTTTAGCGTGCAGGTGAAACACACTCTTTCCGCCTCTGGGCCAGTAACCCTCCGGCTCGCGCACTGGTCGACCCGCGCTCCGCTTTTTTTTTCCTCCCAGATGCGTCGGTTGAAGCTGTTTCGCGGCCGACATTTGATGCTGGATCCCACCGGGCGGGCCGACGCAGAGCGGCAACGCAGGTTGTATTTTCTCTCTTCGTAGGTCCCTTGAGAGACTGACCACTTCCCTCGCTTAAACGCTTGTAACAGGTTGACTCCCTCCCTTTCCTATCCTCTAGCTTGAGTCCAGTCCTCTTTTCCCGGTTCGCCCAGCCTTTTCACACGCTTTCCAGTCTGCTTTTCCCCCGTTGTCGACTGATGAAGCGGCCACCGTCCAGCTTAGCATGAATGCGCATTTGCGGCTTTCAGATCAACATTGCTTGCTTCACCACCAACCTGCTCCCCCTTCGCCTTCCACTCCCATGCCGCAAAGCGCACCAAGCCCCCCAACACCCCAGCGCCCGCTCCACGCCACGGTGTTTCTCTGACAAGATGATCCGGAACGGTCCGTAGTTTTCCAATAGCCCCCCCCCCAAAACCCCGCCGACGAACGTAGCCTGCGACCAATACCTCTGTAGCCCGTCCACCCGCAGGCCATAGGGTATACCCTCTCAGGTGGCTTCTCAAGAAAAGATCCCTACCCCCCCCCCCCCCCCCCCCCCCCCCCCCCCCCCGATGGATCCCTGTAGGCCCCTCCTCGGTTGGCCGGATTTTTCTACCAAGCTCCGCCCCCCCCGCCCAAATCTGTCTGGCGCTTAGCGCTTCCGGTTTTCGTACCACCACCTCCCCAACACAGACTCCCCACCTGCCGCAGGCGTACGTGACTCACGAGTGCTTCTACACGGTGGCTTAGTGCGCAGGTCAGCTCGGCGAGGTGATGCCCTCCGATGTCCCACGGACGGGCCCGTATCGGCTTCGTCTCGAAGTTTAGGTTTTTCACCTCTCAATCCCGAGACGTCACACCGAAACCTGTGTCTACCCCGCGTCGTCCTTCCTCGCGCACCAGGCCGGAGTCGGCCTAGTCTCCCATTCGTACTTTCGTGTCATACGATCTCCTTCACCAGATGTGTTTCTGTTGGAATTTGATTCCCCCCTCGGACAGCGAGCGAGAGCCGCGGGACACCAGGGATTATTTCCAAGATCGTCGTTATTCCCGGCGGCGGTCATTCCCCCTTTTGCCGGCGCGCGTCCCGAACTTATACTGCACCGCGCAGCCGCCCATAGCGTCCGATTCCGGGTATGTAGCTGCCACGTACGCATTCCGCCTTTTTCGCCCGGTCTGTGTGAAGCAGTAGAGATGCTAGACAGATTGTGAGCCGCCCGACAGTCTGTCATGACGCTTTTCTAGTCGCCTTGGTTTCCTCTTGACAGACCCCGACTCGACCCCAGATGGCCGCAACCCCTGGCCGGATATCTCGGAGGGCTATGACTTTACCCTGATCCAGTGAGAGTCCCCTCTTCGCGGTTCGCGTCAAATCAGCCTCTGCCGACATTTCGTAAGAACTGTATGCACACGTTTTGTTTCCTCGAACTTACAAGGACGAATGGACCTGAAATACTCGCTTCGAGTGCGTAATCTGTCAGTCCGTAGTCTTCTGTATGGGTAGGGCTCATTTCCGTGCCAGCTGGCCCATGCCGCACTGCCCCCCGTGAGAGCAGCTTCCATCCTTTTGCGATACCAGCTGCCCTGCCCGGCAGGTATTTCTTTTCGGCCATTTACCCGAACACTTGGTCTCGCGCTGTAACAAAGACCTTGGGCCTGCGGCTTTTTTTTTTTTTTTTTTGAAGAGGCACGTAAGAGGACGACTACTCCTCCGCTCGACTGAGCACACAGTTTGCCCGTGACTGTGACTTGTGGCGACCCGGTACCCGCAGACTGATCGAACAGCATTTCTATGTCTATGGCGACTATCGCGCATTGTCGCCATCGCCTTTTTTTTACTCAGCGTCGACTACGTTTTTAAGGCCTGCGGGTTCCACTGGAGAGGGACAGAGCGATCGAGCCACCGTCCACGCCGCGGCCCCTCTTACAGCGGACGCACTTTTGTTCCTTGCACGTCGTTCTTGCATGGCTTCTCGCCTTTAGCAGGCCGTAATAGACCCCGGTGTTTTTCCTCCCTATTGCTCATTTCCCATAGCGCCTGCTTCGTTCCCTTTTCTGCTGGCCACTTGAGCCGCCGACCCCCAGGTATGGGTCGGTCCCCTCCTCCGTAGATGCTTTCCCCGCTCAGCTATAGTCGCCGTTTGCCCTCTGTGTTCTGTCCTATGGTCGGACTCCACGAGGAGTGGCCGACCTTTTCCATTGTCGCGTCTAGATAACGATGCCGCCCGACGTTCTTCTTGACTTCCAAGAGTTTAAGCCGGTACTACGTGCCCTAGTCCTTGAGTGCCCGACTCCTTCCGCGCTCTACCCTACTCCAAAGGAATCGAATCCCCCCGTCCAGTTAGAGCGGTTTATCGCCGATTTTATCAAGGACCAAAACGAGCTATCCTATTCCGTCGACGCAACGATTCTCGACAAACCCTTCCCCTGCGCTCTGGTGATATTTTCACCACCCCCGCATTGTCCCTAGCTGTCGGATTTCCAGCTTGATGGCGCTGTTCGCCATGTTGCTCCCTAGCCCTGCCCCCTCCTCGCGAATCCATGGTAGGTTTAGCACCCCTGGACAAGTGTCGTGCCATCTTTCCCCTTTTTCTCCCAAGATTGACGATCTCGAGCCTGGCGCCACAAGCAGCCGCCTTGACAGGCTTCAGCGCGCATTGTACCCG
>Ga0179593_1342215_pt1 | contig 11308 bp, 10 predicted proteins | sample CZODoug2_1_08_16_FD_185931 | JGI IMG/M metagenome (GOLD analysis project Ga0179593, IMG submission 185931) | Vadose zone soil fungal communities from Angelo Coast Range Reserve, California, USA - CZODoug2_1_08_16fungal (PacBio error correction) | ecosystem: Environmental > Terrestrial > Soil >... | reverse complement strand
ACGACATACACACACAAGATAACCCCTGTTGGTTTCCTCTTCTTTAAAGCAGAGGTTTGTTTTCCTTTTTTCCACTTGTCGACCCCCAATAGCCTTTTTTTCTCCGTCTACTTTTCAGGAGACACGGTATATGTGTTCTCTGTCGAATCCCAATGGTATTATTCGACGCACCCCCCAATAGAAAGAATGGCTATCTTTTTCTTTGTTTACCGCCTTTCCTCTCTTCTATCTCATCCTTCTGACCCTACACTTAGAGATCCCAAGACTTGGCGACGTTATTCCCCTGCATAACCCTTTCTTCCTTGGTGCAGCCTTCCCGGAAACCCGAAGAATGACTACGTAAGTTTCCTCTTTTGCCTTCTTTTTCCCTGTGTGACGAAGGTTTTTTTATGTTTGGCCATGTTTGGGAAACCCTAGATTTGTCAGTTGCTTTGCCCTTTTCGGTTTATTACTCTTGATTGAGCACCTGCGTTATGACCGGGGGTTTCGCCTAGAAATGAATGCTACACGATCCGTCCCCGTTTTTGTCACTCATCCCTTTTCAATCGTGCCGCGGAACCTTTTATTTTTTCTGATCTTGATTCGTCTCGGGCACTCTTTGCCGCTTCTGTTTCGTGCTGGACGGTTCAACGTTTCCTTACGTGCAAACAACCCCGTTGTTCCGGCCCCGCCGTTGAAATGGTTTCTTGCGTTCTTTGACGCTGAACGATTTTGTTCGCTCCTTCAAGGAAAAAAAAGTTTTTTTTCTGGCCACTCTCCGCGGCTCGATTTCCAATTTTGCGGCATCATCACCATGCTCTTTTCCTTGACCTTTCAACCCTCCGAATTGAATCGGTTTTGCTTTTTCGGCGCTTTTCAGGCCGCGGCGCTCGATTTTGTTCGAGAGGTTTAATGGCGTTTGAACCCTCTTCGATCCCTTGCGTTTTTCCACTTGTCCCTGAAATTTCGTTCGTGTTGAAGCCCGACCTTGTGTGTCACCTTTGAATTCCCTTGCGACTTCTACGTGATCTTTTTCTCCCTACGCCGCTTGAATGAACTTCTTTCCTTTGCTTCGTAGTGGAAACGTTTGGAGTGCTCTCCCTTTTTCGATTTCCCTGGAAGAAAGTTCTCGTTAAGCGGCTGCCTAAAATTTTGCGATCTGGTTGTCTGCGCGAGGTACCTCTGAGCCCTCCCCCCAAGGAGGGATCCCAGTCTACGACGTTTCTGTGACGTCTTGACACGGACCCTTCCCTTTATTTTCTCCCAGGCTGTGACCAGTAATCTCTTCTTCGCCCGAGCTTCTTGACCTTCTTCCACATTTTGCCTTAAATTTTTTCCCATTTTGAGAAACCTGTCGTCAAGCCTCCCTGTTGTTTCAGGTGACACTCGGTCCCTGTGACGTGTGCTTGTTTTTAGGTCGCCCCGGAATCTTTTCCGACGAGCTAATCTTCCCCTCTGAAGCCGTATTTTTTTCCTCTGATTTTCAGAGAGTGCTTTATTTTCTGATCCAATCTCGCCGCCGACTCTTGTTGACACCCAGTCCCTTTTTTGCAGAACCTTTGACCCCCAACGGAGAGACAATCATTGTTTTCTTCCATCATCTTATTTACTAATCATAAGTTGTTTTGTTTTTTTTTCTCTTTTCAGCATGATCTTTCCGTGTTTCGGTTGCTTCCTTCCAGGTTTTCCCCCCCGCGCGGATAGATAGGCGATCAGAGTCCTCGGACCTTCCTCTCCACTCGGGAAATCATTATCTTTCAGCTTTTTCTATTCGTTGTCGGTCGTGAAATTGCGATTTCGTATTTCCTCACCCCATTCCCCTCTTCCATTCCCGAGTGTTCCCATTTTTTTCATCTCTTCGTCGTACCGGTTTGCTCCACTTGATGAAGTTTCTTTTCCGTACCCCTGTGGCCGAACGGCCTTTTTTTTTTCCGCATCATTCTCTCGAACGCCACTTGGTCGAATCAGCGATGACTCTCTTTTTGACCCGTACGGCCCTTACACTTCTTCTCAGCTTTGGCTCGTTTTTTGCGCTCTGATTGTTCCCGTCTCACATTCCTCCTCTGCTAGGGGTGATCCGACCTCTAGGCGGCTTCCTGTGAGATGCCGTCAGATCCAGCGTCGCATTTTACTTTTTAAAAGCGAACTCGTGAAAACCGGTCCCTTTTGCGGTTCGTTTGGCCGAGTCCCCATGCAAGAGAAGGATTGTTTTTTTCTTCCAGTTCCAACAGGTTCCCTTTCCTGTGCTTACAACACGAAAGATTGCGAGTTCTTGGACCCTTAAAACGGTGTTCCTGCCCGCTTTTTTCCTACGCCTTCAAAAGCCCCTTACCACACCCTCTCTCTTGATTCCTGTCGAAAGAACCACTGCCAAATTCCCTTCTCTTGGAAGAGTTTCTCTTTTCGGTGTGATTCCACAGTAAATCGGAGTGCTCCCCGACTTTGCTTTTTAACATGTTTTTTTTCTTTCCGGCCTTTCCTTTCCGTTCAACGACTCGTTCCGCGGAACTTTCCCCCCAGGCCACCAGTCCAAGTGTTTTTTGCACGAACTTTTTTTTGCCGCCTTCCCCTTTTACTTTCAGACTCTTGCCGCCCTTCCTGAACTTCTCGAAATTTAGCAAACATCCATTTTCGCGGCGACGAGTTGTGTTCCTTTCGCCTCTCTCTTAGCGTCATGTATCTTTTTTTTTGATCGCTTCCCTTTTCCGGCGAGAGGTGCTCACTTTCCCCCCCGTCCGTCCCCCTATGGTACGCAACCTGCCCTTCGCCGCGGTGTTGCCCTTCTTATCTTCTGGCTTCCCGCAAAGTTTGGGCTTCTCTTCGGTTTTTCCTGTTTTTTCTTTTTGCGCTTGTGAGGAATTTGTTAATGTCGCCCTTTTTTCTGCCGCTTCCGTGTTCTATTATCTCGTCCCGGCATGCGCCCGATAGCGACGACGCTTGTGAACCCCCTCCGTCGCCCCTTCGGTCGAGGTTATGGCGGTGTTGCATGATTGTGTTCCAATTCTTTCAGTAGCCAGCGTAAACCCATCTACGTTATCTCAGAGGGAAGATAGCCCGCGGGTATTGGGGTACTCGTGGTGATCCCTCACCTCAAACCACACAGCGCGTATGGCTTCCCTCCCCTTTTTATTTTTTTGAGGGTGAGTTGCGATGATCTCTTTTCCCCTCCCCCCCTCTAAGTTTTGTGTTGAGCGATTCTTCTGCCCAACCAATAACCCAAAAGCCCCAAAGTGTGTATTTTACCTCGCTGTTTTTTCGGTTTTTCGTTATTACCCGTTTCTACCCAAATCGACTGTCTCTGCTATCTCTCGCTGTCAGATCCCGGTCTATATTTTTATTTTTTCGGAATGAAGAATCCTTTTTTCTTCCACACGCCATCTCCCCCTTCCCCTGACCCTACTCGACTTTCTGGGAGCCCTTTTTTTTGGCCCTCCCCTTTTCTTCTTTGGCTATCAGACTGACCGCTGGGAACGAGACCCACCCCTTTCTCTCCTCCTGAAGGAATGGAGAACTTTTTTTTCTTTTTCCCCCAAGTTTCCCCTCCCCCTTTGGTGTCCGGCAAAGCGAACCACTTTTTTTCCTCCTCGCCGTCGTTACTCGTTCCCTTATTTTGTGAGATTTTCGGTTCTCCCCCACCCGATGTTGGCCTTTTTCTTCTCTTCTGGCTTCGGATCGGTTATTTTCCGCGCTACTGAACCGGTTTTCTTCCGATATCTGTTCCCCCCTCCCTGCCCTCCGATAAAGATAGCGTTTCGTAACTGGAAGCCGCGCGTGTGTTCCCCCCTTTCTGTGATGACTATGTCGATCTCTTCTAGGTCACCTCCTCTCGGTGGTAGTGCTGGCGTACTTTCGTTGGAACTCCGTTCCGGGCACCAACTCCAAGTGCTGCTGGGCGAGTCCCAGTGTCCGGAACTTACTGTCACCTTCTTGCGCCGACTTAAAATTACCCCCCCCCCAGGTTTCGCTTACCTTTTTTTAGTAGGTTGAGGGACGTTTGGGCATTTCTCACGCCGTTCAGTCTGTCTTTCCCCTCCGAAGGGAATCTCTTGTCGTGTCGTTCGAAAGGGTGCCCTTTTTGATTTGTCGAGCGTTTTGGTTTTCAGGCGTAGGACCGGTCTCTTCCTGACGTTTTGAACATGATTGTCTTCTACCGTAGTTCGGTTGACGGCCCTTACCTCTTGTTGACCATGTTCCTCCCCTTTCCTCTCTTCTGGTTTTGACCTAGACCACGCAGAGCTTTTTACCCGTTTTCTTCTTCTGTCTCTTGGAAACCGTGCTGGTGGTGCTTCTCTGATCGACTGAATAGTAAAGGACTCCGCCTTTTCTATCGGATTGCGCACGAGAGAGATTGGCTGGACTGTCTTAGGTACCACCTCCCGAGTCCCAAAAGGGTTTTTCCAGCAAGAGTAAGTAACCCTTGGTCCTGATCGAAAGGCCTCCGCCACTAGTCTTGCCATGGGAGTTTGATTCTCTTGCGCCTCAGTCTTAGGTCCAGTATTCCTTTTTCGACGGAAACCCACTTCCCCTTTCTCGTAAACCAGTCTCCGACTTTCTTGATTTTTCCCCCGCGGTTACTGCTGTTGATATGTGTGTGAGGAACTACAAATTAGCTCTCCTCTCCCCATTTCATATTCTTTCCCTCCCCTTCTGAAAGGAGAGTTGTTCGGCTGTATGCCGAGATTTTGTTTTAGTCTTCCTTCCCCTCTGATCGCTCCGCGAGGTTGCTGAACCCTTTATTTTGGCTGCCATTGAACCGGAAAAATTTTCTAATATGCGTTTTTCCTCCACACAGTCTCTTCTGATTTCCTCATCCGTTTGTTTGCTCTCTCTATGTCCCTTGATTTCTATCAGTTTGTTCCGGTTCATGGCATCTTTTTCTTTTCATCAAAACGGCTCTTGATCAAGTTTCCCAATTTCTAAGAGAAAGTCGGAACCGCGCGTAAACCTTTTTGCACATGTAGTTCCAGCTGCCACTGCACGTGCTCGCTTCAGTTTCAGTCGTATTCGCACACCTCATCCGTAAAGGAACGTGTTGGCCTAGCAAGGAACAGCTGATCGGAGCGATTTTTTCCCCCTCTTTAAGTGATGTTTGGCAGACCACCCCCCGCGCCCCAGGCACTTCGCTTCTGCATAAGCCCCTTCGAACTTTCATGGTTCGTCCCAGCGAGGAAGGCGGGGGACCCACCTTTCCCCTCCCGTGTTTTGCCGATTGCCCTTTTGCTCTCCTTAGTGATACCCATCTCCCTCCTCCGCCGTCGTCTTGCGCATAAGATTCGCGAAAGGTGTTCGCTTTCCCCCTTTTTTCGTCAGAGAGGCACCCCCGTTTTTACAGCGATGCGTCAGAAAAGGCTTTCTTTCCGCGGCGTGGCTTCGTTTGCATGAAGACTGTTCGTTTTTCCCCTTTTGCAAAAAGGGCGTTAGGATTGCCCCCCCCCGAATATTGTCCGAGGACGGGAAAGCCAGTCAAACGACGCTTTACTCCCCTGACTGTTTTATATCTTTGAAACCGTCTTTTCCACAATAGCTATTTTTTTTTTTGCACTGTAGCTACAAATTTCCCCTCCCCCCCCCCGAATTTCTTTCGGCTTGGTCCCTTTTCTTTTGTTTCAGTTCGATTTTTCTATTCCTACTCGGGAGACTGACGACTGTTGCCTCCAGGCAATACCAGGTTTTAATTGTCACTTCACTAGACCCTCGTTCCAGCTAGTCATTCCTCCCTTTTTACCTTAAAGTCCCCTTAAACAGGTCATGTTTTCGTTTGCCTCACTCCCGTTTGTTGCAGCCTGCGCAGTTTTTACTCCCCCCCCCTCTCTTCGCTTTGCCGGAGATCTCTTCCCCCCGGCAGCCCCATCCCATTTCCGGGCGACTTGTTCTTTGCTCCTTCTTTAATGTTGACTCCCGACGACGTGAGCGCTAGCTTTGCTTTTTCCGCCCTCGGAACCCGGTTCATCGCCGTGTGCTCAATAACAGATCCTAGGCCGGAAAGACCAGACTTACCTTATGTTTTGTCCACTTGTCCCCAAACTTTCCCCCTTTATTTAAAGGGAGTACGCCTGCGGCTCTTCTTCTGCTTTTCCTTTCCGGGAAAACGGCTTTTTTGCTGCCTTTTTTTATTCCGTCTGCAATCTTATTCCCTCCTTCCTTTTAGTGAGAGATCTTTCCTCATGGCAGAGCTACGCTCCTTTTCTGGATCCCCCCCCTCCCTCCTTTAGCTTCCCAAGCGGGGACCGTTTATGGCGGTTTCAGGTCCTTGGAGTGTCCTACCAGGTGGTCCCCTTTTCCGCAGCTTAACCATATACCGGGCTCTGAAAAGCGGGAGATAGCTTACCGTCATGGGTATCGAAACGGTATGAGAATAAGCAATCGCACCCCAAAACCCGTTTGTAGGATGACAACTTGTCCTTTTTTGTTTTGGGCGTTTTCGATTCTCATCGCTCTTCCCTTACTTTTTTGTTGTTGAGAGCCCGGCTATAGGATAGAATCCATCACAACACCCAAGATGATACAATTTTTGTTTCATCCCGCGTTTTTTTGTTTTTTCCCTTTGGCGATACAACAATAGACTTTCTCTCTTTCATAACATCGTTGTAATTATGGGGTCATGATTTCTCCTTCTGAATACGTCTTTTACCCTTTTCCGGACAACCGCCACACCTAGCCTCCCACGATGGCGAGATTGTTCATTTCTTGTTCCTTTTTCTTAGTCGGATCTCTCCGCTGTGACCGCTTCCCCCTCCTTTTGAAGCGGACTCCTTCTTTCTTTAGCTTACAAAAGGTCAGAAACAGCTTTTTTTCTGAAAACCCCCCACTAATTAAGCCCTCCGAAGTAGTCATGTTGAGTTGTAAGAGTGTTCCTATCGTGTTCCCTTTGTTCCACCTCGATTGTCGGCCTTGTCCGGTGCTTTGGAGGCGGGATGGTCCTGACGCTGGTTTTCAAAGAGCGCCTCCCCTTTTAAGACAGATCTAGAAACAAGAAATTTAAGCTCAAAGACCCACTAAGCGGGCGTAACATTCCCCCGATCAACTCTTCCTCAGTGTCTTGAAAAGGGACTTTTTTCCTTTCGTCTTTTTGTTCCCGCTGCTTCTTTTGGGTGCCTTTTTCCTTTTCACCTCCCTGCTCTCAACTGTCCGGCCCTCCCTTTCCTGGTATCTTTTTTTTTTTTCCGTGCTACAGGTCACGATTGTGAACCAACGGCTTGAGCATTCCTTCTTTACAACAATGGTATTGCATGCCGTCCCCTCTTTCGTTTCGGAAGATTTCTGCCGGCTCATCCCAGAAGAAGCTGAGCAACCGTGCCCCAGCCTAAGGACTCTTCTTGGTTTCCGTTGGTCGGTCGAACAGTGCCATACTCTCGCTCGATGGTGTTGGGTTCCTTGAGTATGACCCGGAGTCCTTCCCTTCCTTTGACCCCCTGTTTTGTCCTGTCAGGCAAGGTTTGTCGTTTTTCACCCCCCATCGCGTGTTGCCACTGGAATCCACCTTCTTTCTCAACGTGCTGGTGTGACCCCATTCCAGACGATGAAGCCAACTCGGTTTGCGCGCCTCTCTTTGCCACCATTTCTGTCTTTTTTCGAGATCTCCGGCTCTTACTTCTTCGTCGGAATCGGCTTCTCCCCCCCGAGCCGCGCTCTGAGGCTTATCGATTAAAACTCCTTTTTTTGCAAAACCCACCGTTTTTGCGCCCTTCGCGTCAACGAATCTTGTCTTCTAAATTCCACGCCTTCATCGCTCTGATGGCGACCTTTGAGTGCGACGCTGATGGCAAGGCATTTGGCGGTTCATGCAAAAATGGCTGAAGTTTGCCACATCCCTTCACTCTGTTGATACCCGTAGCCCCCCCCCCCCCCCCCCCCCCTCGACTTTTGGTGGCTAGGGACCCAAGCGGTATGTCGATTTTTCATGAGTTTTTTTGATTCCAGTCCGCCTTGGAGCTGCCTTTTTCTTACGGATCGGCAAGATTCTCTAAATTGGCCCTGAGTTTTTGTTTCTTTTTGTTCTTTTTTTTGAGGGATGGATCAAACGATGATCGTTTTTTCTAACCCTGTAAGTCTCCTCCCGAGACAATTTATGAGCCCCCAATTAATGCTGAATCCCTCCTCCTCCCTTCCTTACGTGTTGTTTTTTCTGATATTGATTGCGTTCGTCAGTCCTTCTCTTCTTTTCGTGTTTTTCATCACCTTACCTGGTTCATCAAACTCGGTAGATCTCGTTCTTTATCAGCCGCATCAGACTGATTTTTTTCTTCCGCGCACTTTTTCTCATCAGGCTAAGTTTCGATGCCTTTGTAGGACGTAAAGTATGCCGTTCCGTATTCTTCCCTCTTGTATTTTTACCGAGTTTCCCCACTTAATGTCCCTTTTTTCCCCAGGCTTCTCGGAGGCGAAGGTTTCTAAGTTTCTGTTTACCTCTCTCCAATGTTGATCACGCACGGCGCGTTTGATCCTTTCACATGTTTCTCACTCCTTTTTGCCTCCGTGAAGTTTGGGGGGACTTTAGATACCGGGCAGTCCAGGTTTTTTCTCCTAAAGTTTCTTGCGTCTGTCGTGTTAATAGAGAAGAACGCAAGCTCGCGTTCTCGTTTTCGATCACCCTATCCTGGGTTCCTGGACGATGCGTCTCCCTTTTCCTCCCTGTTCCAGCGACGACGCTAAACGGCGTCGGTCTTTTTTTGCGATTCTACCAAGTTCTTACTTACTTTAGCCCCCTTTGAAACAGGATTTTTTTTTTTTTTCTTCAACTCACAGTAAGTGCCTCCGGCGTCATCAGTTCATTCTGAAGATTCTTAAGCTGAAAGCTTCAGTAACACTCTCTCGGGCGGACGGCACTGTCACAGCAACCCAAGAAACCGGATTTCCTTCGGCTGTTTGGCAAGTTTTCTTTTCATAACTGAGTTCCGTGATGAGGCCCTTTCACCCTTTTCCGACCCTCCGAGTTGACTCATTCTACCCGTGTTCTCTTGAGGTCTCTTCCCTTTAAAGACTTCAGATTTTAAGGCATTCACTGCCAAGTGCAATCCAGTCCTGGTCCCCCTGACTCCTTACCCGTTTTTTACTTTACCTGCCAGAACTCCACCGCTGCCTTTTACCTCGGCCACGAGATCGAAAGATGCTCCCCACCCTACATTTTCAGCGGCCCACGCTTTTTCCCGGTCTTTCGCCGTTAGTTTTAGCCCTTTTTTTCTCTCGGTTGAGCTCATTTTTTCGATGGTTTCAGATGCGGCCCCGGTTCGGAGCCTTGTGTTTTAAATACCAAGCTCTCTTCGGCCGGTTTCCAATGCGACCATCGTCGGTTTGACCCCTGGGCCACTTTCCTTGTTTTTCACGAAGGTAGTACACTCGGCTGCCCTCCTTTTTCTTCGGGCCGGACCCGTTTTTTATATTTGCCTCTTCTCCCAGTATTCTTTCTGAAGTGCTGTTTTTATCTTGGCATGCCCGCGATCTCTCCCTCGCGCTTCCACCCGCGGCCTTTTTCTTGTGGTGTCAGGCACTCCTGTAGTTTTTCCTTGTCCCTTTAAACCATATACGGCTTTTTTCGATGAGATCCTCTCAAGGACTGATTGGTTGTATACGCGGAATGAGACCTCCCCCTAACCCCATGCGTGAGAGGATGCCCCCCTTTTTATCTTTGTGTTGTGAGGGATTTTTTCTTATCTTCTATATCTTTCAGCCTCATCCCTTTTTTTTAGATGGTTTAGATATGCTAGAACTTTCCCTCGACCACCCCCCCCACCCTCTACCCTTTTTCAGCCTATAACGACGCGGGTTGTTTCGGTTATTCTTCTCTTCGTGGAGATTTCTTCGCGTCCCCAGGTAAGTCGCACGGTTTATTCCTTTTTTTCGTTCACTCCGCTTATGTCCACGCAATGCCCCTGCCCCCCAGCCTCTCTTTCCGACTCATTGCGGTGGGTATACGATTGCGTGCCCATCTTTTCTGTCCTCTCTCTCGACAGGAAGAGGTCCCTCTAGACGTTCCCCGAAGATATACAAATCGCCGCACCGCTTAGTTGTCCGGTTTTCCCCCAACCCCGTATCATTTAGTCTCTCTCTCATGGCGTGGGAATCTTTTTCTTTCTATCGTTGGCACAGGTTCAAAACCCTCCTTTTCTCGGACAGGTGCGGTTTTTGGCCTAGGATTCTGTGTCGGAGTCTATTGAACCGCTCCTGAAACTTTTTCTTCTTCTTCGACCCCCTTTCCCCTCAGCTCACGATCGAAGAGTCTTTTCAGCGCCTGAAAATAGGTCGCTTGAAAAGGCTTGTTCTTGCCGGTCGATCTCGTCGCTGTTCAAATTTTTTTTCTCGGTGGCTGTCTGTCCCCCATCAACGCCTTGGCCCCCACCCCCCTGTGTAAGGCAAATTTTCCCTTGGTCCTGGGCCCACGGAGGGTGTTCCTTTCACTGACCCGATGTAAACTTCTTGCGCCTTTCCTCCCTTCAAAAACCGTTCCTGATTCAACCTCGTCTATCACGTAGGGGAACTCTTTTTTTTTTTCCCCCCCTGCCGTGATGAAACTCTTTCCCCAGCCTAAGGACACCTCGAGTTTTTTTTTTCGGTCTTTCTTGCCTCCGCCCTCTTCGAGTCTTCTTTTTTGTTAAGGAGGTATGACCCGTTGTCCTCCCTGCGCGGGATTTTTTGACACTTTGATTTCCTTCCATCGTTTTTTTTTAAGAAAATTCCCTCCGGTTGCCTGGTCAAAGCCCTTATTCACGTTTTGTAGAAAACTAAAAGAAGCCTTATCTTCCAGCCTCCCCAGAAAGCTTTTTGACGCTCTTTGGACTTGGCGCGGCGCCCAGCTGATCTACCTTTTTTCCACCTTCGTCAGTTTTCTTAGCGGAATCTGGCTTTTTCCCGAGCGCGTGATTCTGTTAGACCTGCTTCAGTAACACTCTAGGCGCAAAAAACGTGTTTTCTTTTGTTTTCCTCCGTCCCCCCCGCCTGTTCTTTGCCGGTTATCGCACATCGCTGAGGTTAGAAAGTGGGGTCTCAGCGCATGATGCCTGCATCTGCTTGCCCGTTCTTGCCCCATTTTGAGACTTCCCCATACCTCTTTTCTCAAACAAGGTCTCCGAGAGCCCGCTTTTTTCATTTCTCCGGACCACGCAGTTTCTTCGCGTTTTGAATTATTTTTTCGTTTCTCACAGGAAGGGCTCGCCGCTGCACTTTTTTCTCTGATGCCTTTTCCTATTTATGTCAGCGTTTCTTTTTTTGGGCGCCTTCTTCGATGGGCTGTCATGATAACAATAAGAGAATTTGATCCGCTAGGGTGCTGAACCCTTTCAAAGTTGCTGCAGAACCTTAACCCACCCTTTCGCCCATCATGCTTTTCCCCGAA
>Ga0179593_1815101_pt1 | contig 11309 bp, 16 predicted proteins | sample CZODoug2_1_08_16_FD_185931 | JGI IMG/M metagenome (GOLD analysis project Ga0179593, IMG submission 185931) | Vadose zone soil fungal communities from Angelo Coast Range Reserve, California, USA - CZODoug2_1_08_16fungal (PacBio error correction) | ecosystem: Environmental > Terrestrial > Soil >... | reverse complement strand
AAATCCTCATCTCCTTTCTGGGTTCTTCCTCGGGTTTTTGGCGCTTTTTTTTTCCCCCTTTCGTTCGCTATGGTAAAGTTAATAAGAGTTCTTATGCCCGACGAACTTTGGTGGTCTTTCTGCCAGTTGCCCGCCCTACAACCTTTCGCCCCGGATCATACGCCGTTTCCAACTTCTTGAGCCTCACCCCCTGGCGTCTGTCAAAGGATGACTTTTAGCGGGGAAGTGGTTTCCTCACCAAAGATGAGAGGTGGATGGTGTCCTTTTCGGTTTTCTCCCTTTCTTTTATGTTGATGTAATTTCTTTTTTGCCCCAAAAGTTTTCCTCCCACACACCACCTTTTTCTCCCCACCCGACCCCCTCACGACGCTACCCCTTCAGCGGTGCCGTTTCTCTTATCCTCCCCCCCCATCAATTGACCCTCCCCAAGGGGCTTTTTCCCCAACAAAGATAAGCCGTCCTTTCCCCCGGTTTGGTTGCCCCTGATGTCCCCCCCTGCAGTTAGCGCCGCCTATTCCCATTGCCCCCCGGTTTCTTTCACTCTTTAGAGGCCCTTTTATCAAGTTTCCCATGAATCTGTTGACATAGATCGCCTGTGTTTGAGCCGGATCTCCCAAGGTCAGTTCGCGATAGAAGTAGCTCAAGATGGTCCCCCCCTTTTTTTCCATTCTTTTGAACTCCCCCCTTTAGTTTCCCCAGATAGGTATACTTTTTTTGAAGTGGTTTTTGGCCCATTCCTTTGCGTCCGGCCGATCTTTTTTTTACCGGGCGCCGAGTTGGGTTTTTGTGCTTCCCCCCAATTCCCTGATGGCCCCCGGCCGGTTTTGTTAGAATTTTCGCTCGTATGTTACCACCTCGATCTTCGCTTCCCACTCCGGTTGCCTCACCCCCTGTTCTGGGTCTCCAAGTTTCTTGGTTCGTTGAACCCGCCCCCCGGTGAAACCACTATCCCCGTGCTTGTAATCTGCACCCCCGAATGCATTTTTCTGTTTTTTCCCTCGCACCGGTGCTTTTCCCTCTTTGTAGGTTCCTTAGCAACGTCTTCACACTCCCCCCCCTTTCTCCTCGTTTACCCCTGGTGCGGAGTCCTCGGGCTTTTCCGCTCCACCCCTTGTGTTTCCTTCCCTCATTGGTGAACCGCGAAGACATGCGGGAAATTCTTTCCCGTTTGCAGAAACTTTTACGAGCCGTTGCTGGCACTTCCTTCTCCCTTTTTTTTCACACCTTCTTTTCCGCTGGACCCTTTTTCCCAGATACGCTTTATCGATCAAAACCCCCCGGTATTTTTGATTCCCTTCCAACGGCTTCTTCCTCTCTTTTACCCTTCCGTTGGTGTTTTTTTGACTCTCTTTGTGTCTTTCCTTTGATCAGTCTTTAGGGGTTCTCCGCCTCAAATGGAAAACTCGATTTTTTGCAAACGTTTTTTCCCCCCTTTTTTCCCCATTTCTTAACCCGAGCACCATGCATCCGTTTGTTCGTGCAAAACAGGCACCCTTTCCCTCATTTTCACCCCTACCTCTCTTTTCAGGGCCCAGGGAAGCAGTAACCCTTACTGTTTTTTCCGTTTCAACCTCCGCAGCCTTCCTTTAAGAATCCCCCCCCCCCCCTTCCCCTTGCCTTTCTGCTTTTTTTCCGAGAACGGTATCGGTGTTTTTTATGGGAAGTAGCCTCCCGATTGATTTGTCTCCTGAAGACCAGCCGTGAAAACCTCCAGGGTTTGTCTTGATTTCCGCTGCCCTTTTTTTGGTCTTGGTCTCTCACCCGACACCCCCCATCCGTAGGAGGGACTCCCCCCCCCTAGCTTTGAACCCCGGGGTTTTTGCAAAGAAACGGCTTGAGGGCCTTCTCCTATCTTATTTTACCATGATGTAGTTCCGACACCTTGCTACCTTTCCGTACGTTTCGCGGTCGTCCACTTACTTGCCCCCTCCGCCCCCCGTGTTCTGCCTTGCACCCTTTTGACTTCCGACCAAACATGGGCCGCCGTAGACCTTCCCCCCTCCGGACTGTTCGTGCTGCCCGCCGTAATCCCTCCTGTTCCGATCGGCTCCGGCTGCCTCCTACGGATGCTTTCGTTCCACAGGGACGGCCGTCTAGTTCATGATTCCTTCTCGACGGGATTTTTTTAAATCGAGGGTAACCATCTGTCCCCCCCTTTTTTCTCTTCCTTGGTTGTCTTTCTTTTTCTTTTCTCGCTAATTTGGTCTATTCATAGGCCCCTTTTTTTTTCTTCTCTCCCACCGGAGTCTCCGGCTTTTTTTTTTTTAAAGTTTTCATGTTAAATGGAGTTCATTCATTGGTTTTGCCTGCTTCGTGTCTACTTCTTTTCCGCGAGGAGCAGTCTCCCGATGGGTTCCGTTGTTTTATTTTTTTGTACTACGCCGGCAATGACTCGCCCCCACCAAAAGTTCGCCTGCAGTTGCAGAGAAGAGCTCAAAGGGGCCCGATCGCAGCCCGCTTCGGTTCGTAATTTCCTAGTTTTTTCTTCTCCCAACCCCCTCCCCGAGTCCTGTTGCTTAAACGCCCCTGTTCTTTGGTGCCCCTGGCAATTTGTATGCTCACGTGGGTTGGTCGAGCTTCTTTCTCGCCCCTTTCGTCCCTTTTTTTCCGACATATACTTTTCATTGATTCACTACCATTCTCTTGACCCACGGCCCAAAAACGCTCCCCCCCCTTTTAGCCAAACGCAACTTCATTTTCCTCCCCTCCCCTTTCTTTCGTATTTTTTCCCAGGGTCGCCGTCCTCTTCACATCGTGGTGTCCTTCGACCGCGAGAATCGGCCCCCCGTATGGCTTGATAATTGCCCCTGCCTGTGCGGGGTGGTCCCCCCCCGGGTTTTTGTTCCCCGCCTTACAAATATGTTATTTCACTGCCCATTTCTTGCAAGGTTTGTGCTTGCTCCTTTTTCGCCCCCTGGTCCCTTTGGCGTTGCCCTTTAGCTGGCTTTATCTGTTTTTTTGAAATTGCAATTGTTCTCAATCCCTTTTGGTCCACCGAAGGCTACCCATCTTGAGTTCTACGCTGCGTGACCCACACCCTTCCTTATTGGACAGGTTTGATTGGCCGCTTGCCTGTTTATATTGGTTTTTTTCTTTTTTTTTCCGTGCCTCTGGTTCCCTTGCATTCGGGAGCGGTATTTCCTTTCACCTTCGTCTGGCCCGCCGGAACTTTCAAAGTGTTTTCACGGCCTCTTTTTCCCCTTCTCAAGTTCTCCCCCCCCCTCGTTTACATACCCCCATCGGTTGAGACCATCCTTTCATTCTGTGTAGAACGCGTACCCTCTGAAAAAAGTCTTTCCAAAGAGGGTATTTTTCCCTTCACTCTTTCCCTTGCCTTTTTTGCTTTTAGTTTTATTCGCTGGATTCCCCATGAAAGTCTTCGGATTTTTTTTTCTTTCTTCCGTTACTCTCTCAATCTTACAGTGTCCGCCCCGCCTTTTCTGTATACGAGTTTTTATATCTCTTGTCCCCCTCTCTTGCGCCGTTCGTATCTTAGGGCCCGCCCCGGTGTACCAAACCCCTTACCGTCTTTTTTTTTCGATTACGCTTTTTGTTTTTCCGCTTCTTCCCGCCCCCCCCCAACTTTGTTGCTGCTTTGGCGTCCCCACTCCTGTCTGCCTGACATGTGCTACCCCCCCCCGCTTCTCGTAGGTAACCCGCCCCCTTTTTTTCCTTTTTTCCCCTTAGTTTTCAAGCCCGGATACGCGGTTTGTTCTTATCCGGGTCCCGTGACAGCATGTTCGTATTTTGCCCCGGTCGAAATGGCCCCCGGACCCTTGCCGTTAGAGGCCCCCCCCTGTGACCGTCGTTCCGGGTTGATTCCTTGCACATCTATCTTTTTTTTCCCCCGTTTGTTTTGAGTAGATGTGGCAGATCTTCCCCCCCGAAGACGTGTTTTGAATGGGGGAGGGACCCGTTCCCTCCCTTTTTTTTTTTCCTTTTTCCCCCTCCTAATACACCATGCGTCGTGCCCCCCCTTCGAAACGCGTATCCTTTCTTTTCTCGCTCATCTTCCGTCCTGTTTACACCCCTGAGAAAGCTGTGATTTTTTTCTTTTCCTTTCCTTTTTGGCTCCGCCTTTTCCCACCCCCCGGTCTCGTTTTGGTAGGATCCTGATTGCGAAGTGTCCAATTCCCCACCCGCGCCCTTTCGTCAATATCGCTTGCGGTTTTCCCCTCGTTTTCGAGCCTTTTCCCCCCCCCACTTCTCCCGGTTTGTCCTTAGATCGTGACGCGCTAGACGCTTTACATCAACGGCTTGCTTACTGTATCTTTCTCCCGATCCCCTCTCTAATCGTCCGGCAAATCCCCCCGCATATTTCCTGTCGCCCGCGCAACACTTTGGCAAGTGATAGCGCCCTGTTCACTACCCCTCTTGAGCAGCCTTTTTTTTTCAGAGGGGTCGTGGTCATTCCTTCACTGCTCTTTTTTCTCCTGATTGACTTTTCAATCTGGATCGGAACTTCCCCTGCTTTTACGTCTTGTTCAGGCTTCTTGTAACACTTTTTTTTCTCTGGCAGGCGGCCTCTCCTTTTTACCCCTCCTGCACCCTCCCTTTATCCCGGCCCCTTACTTCCGCGACGATACCTACAGGATCCCGTTCCTCTTGAACGGTTTTTTTTTTTACGGGATGTAGTCCCGTGAGTATCCTTCCGATTTTTCTGTTCCTTACTTCAGGCACTTTTTTAAGGGTTGAGGCGGCCCCCATCATTCAAACGCAAAGACCCCCGAGCCAAACGAAAACTTCTCTTTGCCCTTTTTTATCCCCCCCTTCTAATTTTTTCCCATTTGTCTCGTCTCCGTCACCCCGGTTGGTTAACGCCCCCCCACCCAGTTTAATTCTCACTCATACTTTCCTTTCCCCTAAGTTGTCAAATTCAAAAAGCTGGTCCCTAACCCTCTTTTTTTGGAATCCCCTCTGGTTTTTGATGCTGAGCGGGCTCTTTGGTAGGTTTTGGTGCGTCGCTCCTTCTGGAAGTTCCCCATGTCTCCCTTAGTTCTGAACATCGAACCTTTTGATCCTTTTTGCCCCTTTTTCCCCTCTTTCTGCCACCCCTTCTCATACGATGCCCCTGGTTTCCCAATCCGCTCTTTTTTTGAGTAATCAACCAGGAGTATGGTAAACAGTCAACGAGGGCTTCGATTGCGGTTTCGTTTTTTTTTTCCTTCTCCCTCTTTGAGACATGCCTTTGGGATCCCCGCTCGTACCATGCGTCTGTTCTTTTGATTAGTCCTTTCTTGAGTATACACGTCAATAAAACACCCCCCCCCCCCGCCCCCCCTCCCATCTTCCCCTTTTTTTTCGAATTGTACCGGCACCATCTCTTTTTCTCAATGACACCTTTTGTGTAAAATGGCGCCCAAACACTTGCCCCCTTCCTATCCTACCCAGAAGGGGTATGCCTTTTCCGTTCTCTCTTCCCCCCAGGCTCTTCCGTGACATCCCCTGGGGATTGGGTCAGAGGGTTAATCGATTTCCCCGTTGTTATTGACCCTTTCTATTCCGCTGAAGTCCGTTGACGTCTCCTTCCCTTTTCCTTTCTCCCCTCCGAGGCGGACCCCCAATTCGTTCCCCGGGCGAACGGTCCTGCCCTGACCCCCACCCTACTTTGTTAACATCTTGGCTCGAACAGGCGCTTGTGCAAGTCGGTTCCTCCCTCTCTGCCTTTTTTTTCTCCGGCGAGTGTTCGCGGCGGGGCTCCCTGTACGTGTACGCCCGCTCCCCCCTCGAGTTGCGTTCGGGCATACACCCTTTTTCCATGGAAACGCTCTCGTGGGTCCCCCTTTCCTCTTTTTCACCTCCCCCACACGGTTCTGGTTCGTGGCCCTAAAACCTTTGGTCGTTGACCCTGACATATGCAGCGTGGAATCGGAACCTTAGCAGTTGTCCGGCTTTTTCCTTCGCCCCTGCTCCCATTCCCGGCATGCCCCGTTTCTCGGACATCCAAAACCCGATCAACCTTTTTCTCCCTTTTTCTTGACGGTCAAGTGTCTTCTGTCAACTTTTTCAAAGGAAACCGTGGGACTGCTTTCCCTTAGCTTGATTCTGTTCCCCTGATGTTTTTTTCAATGGCCTGTGCCCTCCACTAAAGGAAGCCAGTTGATCTTCCCCTGACTTTTTCCCTTCAATTTTCCTTCCTTTTCCCCCCCCAACGTGTTAACCAGATAGTCTGGTTTTATCATCCCAAGGGCCACCCGACGGCATTAGGATCTGCTAATCACAGTGTTCATATCTATATTTTACTACCCTCCCTCCCTTTGTGTTTCCCCCTTTTTTTCCTGTCTCAGGCGAGCAGTCTCTTTGTTGATCTGATCAAGTATTCTTTTCCCCCCCCCAAGTTGTTACAAGGAGGCCCCCCTCCGGAAGTTGTCCGGACCCATTGGTCCCCCGTCCCCCCTTTTTCGTCCTAGTGAAGGTTGCAAGCAACCCTCCAGCGGGAACACCTCGATTAGATTATCGACCCCTGCCCTCTCATCACCCCGGTTTTTTTGTGTTGTGTCCCCATTTCCTGGACGAAATTCCCTGCCTTTCCCCCCCCCCCCCTGCCCTTTTCATATCTTGCGTCGGACTGCGACAGTGAATGGGCTTCAGGCTTTTCTTTCGGGTCTTCAGCCCCCTTGACAATGCCCCTTCGGTTGAAGATTTGTCCATAGTTTTGGTGCCGTTTGCAACGACCCACTATGGTTTAACCGGTGTGCACTGCCCCCGAAGTTCCTTTTTCTCGCCTTCCCGCCTTCGTGTCCACTTGTAGGGCAGACCAAATCCACTCTGTGTTCGTGCGGAGGCCCCGTAATTGCCTGGCCGCGGTTGGAACAACTGACTTGGCCTTCCTTGACCTCACGTTGGTACCCCCCGCCGAAACCCCCCACTTCACAATTCTCATTCCGTTCGAGGCGATTCTTGAACCCCCGAGTTTTTGTTAGTTGCTGGCTTTCGGAGTTCGTCCAATTGTCCTCTTCGTTTTTCCGAATGCTTCATCGCTCTTCTTTTTTCCTCGTTCGCCCACCGGGGATTCGGACACTAGGTCTCCCCGGTTCTATTGAATCAAGCGATCTGGAATCACCCCCCCCCCCTTTCCTAAGTGGTCACGTAAACAAAAGCAACCCGCTTTTCCTGTTTTTTTTTGGAAGATCCTCTTCTTTGCCGATGGCGGCGTCCCCCTCAGTTTTTTCCGTTTCCCTTGTGGTTTGCGCCCGTTTTCGTGCCCATTGAGGAACACCGTCTATTGGTGCTTCTTTTTTTTTTCCCTTTCTTCCCTTGTTTTCTCCCCCGTTTTTTTTCTCTCTTTTGTCGGTGGCGTGTGGGGGTTTGTTCTCGCTTGTGGCAGCCTCCGGAAGGGGGACCTCCTGCCCCCCCCCCCCCTTTCTTCCAGACCTTTTTGAGACCTGCTCCAGGCATGCTAGCCTGTCGACCCACGTTCAGAGACCCCTTGAATCGAAGGCCCGTTGACTTCCCCCTTTTTTTTTTGATTTTTCTGTGTTTCTTCCCCACAGGCCGATAGATGGCCCACCAAATTGGCCTTGTTTTCGTATGCTCCGGGTGTGGAGCACTTTATTCTTGCAAGCAGATCAATTTTCGTTCTTTAGCCCCACTCTTTCTCTGGGCATTTTACTCAATAACGCACGACGTGCAAACCCCCCCCCCCACCGCTCTGCCCCCTCTCCCCCCCTCAGTTCTCAGCCAAGAACCGCTGGGGTCTTATGGTTCCCATTGTCTCTTTTCCCCCCGTCTAGGGACAAGGGCGTTTCCCTGTACACGCTATCGGAAAACTTAGCTTTATTCCTTCTTTTTTTTTCTTGTCCCCAAGGGGGTCCCAGGCAATATTGATGCACCCATTTTCTTGGCGGCCTCGGGTTCTCCCTTCCCGCTCCCTTGGTTGTTCCCTTCACGTTGTGGGGAGTGCCTCAGGATAGGTCACGCAGCCTTCACCCTTGCCTTGTCAACGTTTCCTGCCAGTTGTCTTCCCATTCCGAGATCATGATTTAAACATCTGAAGATAACATCCCCCGCCCAAGCACGAGCCGTTTCCTCTTGCTGTTTTTGGTTTCCCTTTCGCCTTTCCCTTTTCGCGTGGTAAAGTTCCTGTGGATGGTGCCCCCTCCCGGCGATTTGTTTGAATAGAGGGTACCTCCTTTCCGTCCCCAGTGTCCCCCTGCAAGCATCCCCCCCCCGTCGGGCTTTTTCCTTCCTTTTAGAAAAGAGTTAATCAGTCATCGGTTGCGATAGCCGTCTGCTGTAGTCCCGTCTTTTTTTTTCTTTTTTCCTCTTTCCGCACGCTGGGGTATGTTTGCGATCTCATCATTTTCTCTTGTCCTTGGCACGAGTTGAAAGTTCTCTTTTTTTTTTCATCGGACTCAGTCGTTTTGCCGGATGCCGCTTCTTCAGGTATCGTTTCCTTCCCCTCTACCCCTCCCCCGCTCTGATGGTATACGCGTCTCTCCATCTAAGGACTTTCGCCCTTCCTCACGCTTTCGTCCTTTTACGCATAAGCGTAGCTCTCGTCGCGTTATTCCTTAGGGAGCCTGCGGCAAGGTATTTTTTCTTACCTTTTTTTTTTATCCGAAGGCCCCCCTGCAACTCGCGGGGAGCCCGCCTCATCTCAAGGAATTTTTTTTTTCTTTTTTTTTTTTTTTTGTTTTTGTTTTCCTACACACTCGTAGTCTCCTCCCCGGCAGGATTATAAGAGATTATCCCCAATCATAGCGGTCGGGACCCCTTAAGGGCACGACCATGTTTCTTCTTTTTCCATGAAAATGGGCCTATTGAAATTTTTTTTTTTTTTTCTGAGGTGATCCCACTTGACCACTTGACCCCCCCGACACTTTGGAAGGGTTTCTCCATCTGCACATTTCTCTTCCTCCCTTTTTTTTCCTCCTTCGTTCGTTTTGTTTCTTTCAGCCTTCCCCTTTGACCTTTTTCATGGGGCGGTCACTCTAACCTGACTTTTTGGTCCCCTTTAGACAGGAACTCCCCGAAATTGGCTGGTCCTTTCTCTTTCGACCCGTCTTTCGTGACTTTCCCCTTGCCGCTTCCCCCTGCCGGCGGTTTTTTCCCTTATTGCGCTGTGTTCCTCCGGGCGATGACGGGCATTTGTTTTTGTCCTTTTTTCTTCTTCGGCCCTCATTTTTACCCGGGAACGAAGGGGGGGGGCACTTTCTGTCCCGTCGTTGGCGGGTTAAGCGTACGGTCCTTTTCCGGGCGCCATCGATTAATCCTTTGCCCAAGGGACGTGATAGACGGCCTATAAGCTCCCCTTGCCCGTTACGGTATCTTGATTGCACGATGGTGTCGCTTTCCCTTCCTCCCTTCCCATTTTGTCTTATAGCCGTCCCTCGAATCCTGACCCCTTCGGGCACTTTGAGAAGGAGTATTCCGCCCAACAGATCTTTTTCTCTTTGGTTTTTTTCTTTCGGCGTCTTCCCCCCCGGACACTATGCGTTCCCACAGATAACTGATGGAACTCTTTTTTTTGGTGCTCTGGAACTCCGGCAAGTGACTTCCTTTGTTTTTTTTCCTTTTCCTTTCTGCCGGCGGGGACTCGGAATTTTTCCCTCTTCCACCATGGCAAAATTTTTCCGGATTGCACTTCACCCGCCACCCCATCCCCCTTTCTTATCACACTCGAAACCAAAGGCAGCCCTGTCCTTTTTTTCTGTCACGGCGGGCTGTCGTTCTAGCGTTCATCCTCCCTTTCCTTCTCTTTTCTTTTTTTGGCTTCCTTCTGAATCAGTTCAGGCCACTTAAGTGGGTCTCGCCTTAAAGCCTATCCCCCCCTTTTTCCCCGTCCCCCTCCCCCTGTGGGCATTTGGGTATTAGACCCAACGGGCTTTTCCCTTTCCAGCTGTCCATTTCAATTTGTCTAGTATCTACCCCAGGGTTGGACCGCCCCGCCCCCCTCCCCTTTCCATCAACCCTCCCTTTGGCTTTTAACAATTCCCCCCCCAGAGTTCCGAGACTGACGCACAGTTTCGTTTTCTACGGTCCATATCTGGTGCTTGCTGAGCGTTGTCTTTTTTCTTTGGCTAGTTCGCTTTTTTCCCTTTCCGCTTTCTCCATCAAGCAGTTTCGATTCTGGACCGACGAAATTGTAGCTCCCCTTCCCCCCCTAGACCACTTTGGCGCAAACCCCCCTTTTTTTCATACCCGCTGCCCCGGTGCCCCTTTCGTTTCCCCCCCCCTTCACCCTTGTCCTCCACCTTCTTTCTTTCACCTCTGGGGGCCTTCGATGCTGTAGGCGGGTCTGGTAAATTTTGACCCCCCCTTTTCTCATTGCATTTTCGATTGCTTCACCGCGTCTGCGCTGTTGGGGGGCTGGCGTGTTTCTGGTTTCTACACCAGTCAATACCAAACCCCCCCCCCCGTCCCCCCCCCTTCCCCACCCCCGTTTTCCTCGAGGGTTCACCCTCAATTCGTTCCCCACGACCTTCCCTGGCTTTTGTCTCACTTGACACGCCCAAACGGTTCGCCCCCAACCACCCCGCCTTTCTTTCTCCCGTTTTTTTTTTTGCCATAGTCCGTAAGCGATCGGACCCCCCCCCAGAAGCGGTTTTCTTTACTTTGATTCGCCCCCGGTTTAGTTCAGCTCGTCCTCGATTGATTTTCCTCTTCCCCCTGACCTACCTCCCCCTTTTCCCCTTTGTCTCCCGATGCCCATTCCGTATCCCCGGATAGACAGCTATCCTCCCGATCTTACAATTAGTCCTTTCGGTCTACCGGCAGCACCGCCCCCTTCCTTTTTCACCCCGGTCGACAGGGGCCCGCACTTTTGACGTTTTTTTGTCAGTCCCCTTTGCGGTCCGGGCCGAAACGGTTTTCCCCCTCCTTTTTGTCTTCCAGTACTTTTCCTCCCCCAGCTAACACGGCCGGTTTTTTTTTCCACGGTTCGGCCTCCCCTCCAAGCATGGCCACGGACTCGGTCTGTCTTACCTTTTTGCAACCGGGAGGGTTCCCCCACCTTCCTTGGTTCCTTGCCAGTCCCGTTCCCCCAAAACTATATGCCGTAATTTTTTGTTTCCATTTATCCCCCCCCCCCCCATTGCCAGAAGTTGGGTGCGTCCTGACGGTCATTCCCGGAACTTCTAGGCAGCTACCCGATCCCCCAACTTTCTTGTTTCCGTTAAGGCCTCTGTAACGTCCCACCCATTGGACTTCCTTCCCTTGGTCTCGGCGTTCGGTTTTATTTTCCCCTTTTTGTTACAACGGTCGATCTTGATCTGGCACCCCTTCTTGACCCCTCTCTATGCGTCTGTTTAACAACACACCCCTTTTCCCCCTGTTTTTCAACACTGAAACGGATAGCGGAGCTCATT
>Ga0179593_1739022_pt1 | contig 11309 bp, 10 predicted proteins | sample CZODoug2_1_08_16_FD_185931 | JGI IMG/M metagenome (GOLD analysis project Ga0179593, IMG submission 185931) | Vadose zone soil fungal communities from Angelo Coast Range Reserve, California, USA - CZODoug2_1_08_16fungal (PacBio error correction) | ecosystem: Environmental > Terrestrial > Soil >... | reverse complement strand
TGGTGCCCCGCACGTCCTCTTGTCTCTTTAGCTCCAACCAGGAGAACAGAACCGTTTTCCCCCTTTTTCTCCTCATACAGTGGCGTGGTGAATCTTTAAACGTTACCTCCCGGGCGTCGCTTCCGTGCCAGCCCCCCCCCCCCCCCCCTCAGCGGTCACATCCTCGCATTCCTTAAGTCTAGGCTACCGGAGCCCTTTCCTGTTTTACTGCTTTCCCTGTCGGTTGAGCACTTGATTGAGTGGTCCTTGCGACCACGGACCATCGGGCGCTTCTGATCTCCCCCCTGGTGCAACTTCCATCTGTATAGGCCCATCCCTCTATTTTTCCCAACAATATTTTCTCTAAATCCGCACGTCACCTTGAACGTCGATCGTGCCGCCCCAATTCTTTCCGCCTGCGAGCTGACTAAAATTAAAACAAGTTTCCTTTTTCACTGAAATTCTAAATGTGCTTCCGATGCGCCCCGCTTCCCGAGCGCTTTTTACTTAAATTTTTTCCCCCGCTTGCGCGTTTGACGAGTGCGCCATTTCCCGTCGCGTCGTGTCTGCATCAGGTGGTATTATAATAGTCTTTCCGTGTCATGCGGGCATGCAAGACTTTCCTGCGGTAACCTTTTCCTCTTCAACCGTTGCCCTTCGCGACCCTCCCCTTCTTCAGTTCCCGAGAGATCGGCACTTGTCTAGCTTAGCCTTCTTTCTTTTGCAGTCCCCGGTGACGTTGGGCCTCTGTTGCTGGTACGTTTCCCGGTTCTGATCTTTGTCTTCGTGTGTCGCGGCCCCGTGCTCCCCCCGGTTGCCTTTTTCTTCTACATGATGCGCTCTACGTTAGTTCCTTGACGAGTTGGGGCCGCTCGGTTTTGAAGGTTTTTTTTTGCCTCCCGAGAAGTAGGGGACTGCGTCGTAAGCTACACCCCGTTGCGAGTTCCGTCCGGCGGTTGCTTTCTGACTCCTTGGCCCGAGCGATAGTGTTTACCCTTTTTTTTCCATTCGAGATGTCTCCTGGCTCCCGTGACCTTCGGCCGGTCAACTCCCTGCTACTTCTCGCGAAGCCCCTGACGATGGTAGCCTTCAGTCAAATGTTGCTTCTGATAGCCCCACGCGGCTTCGTATTGTCTTCCCCCTGCATTCCTTCCAAGTTTTTAACCACCGCCCTATAGTTTACTCCCTGCACCTGCGAGAAGAACTCCCTAGCCCCCTTAGGATAAGCGATTGTCAGAGTTTTTCCGACACGACAGTCGTTGCCTTTCCTCTCCATTCCTTCCCCTCCCGCTTCGGATGTTTTTGCGTCCTTTTCTACTCCTTCGTGTTGGAGAGATGGTACGACCCACATCCTCAAGGCGTCTTCGACCTGTCAAACTCCCGAGGACCGGCTGGACACCTGACACTCGCAAATACCTAAGGACACGTCTTGATGGTTCCCTTTGTGTGAGGAAGTCGAATCGCGGAGCCGCTTTTTTATGGTTGAAAACCTTTTTCTCCCGCCTTCCCCCAGTGCCCTGGCTTTTCTAGTTTTTCTGGGTGCTATGTCAGCGCCTACCCTTTTTGCAGTGCTCGGACCACCTTCACTGTGCAGGGGGAGGCTGCCTAACTCTTAGTGCCCTGAGGTAACCTCTTACCTACCATCTTTTAGAATCTCCAAACGCGGGGTTAATATACCCCAGATTTCACCCCGCGGCACTCTGTCCCTCCCCACTTACTGCCCGCCCCAGCCCTTGTTCAACGACGGTCTTAAGAATTTCCCGCACCGGCAACGACACCATCTGGACCCAAAAAGACCCCCAATTCTCGTACCACTAGACTTTCCCTACTCCCATTAGGAAATGGCCCCCTCCCCCCTTTCTTAGTAGCAGGTAAGTAGCCACGGTCCCCTTATTGGGAGCCTCGCATATACGGCAACAGACTCACCTATGTTTTTTGACCTGACCGGATTGAAGTTCTCTACCCCAACCGCTGCCAAACTGATCATTTCTTCAAACTGCCAGTTTCCGATCTTCCCGGCCCCCCCCTCAGCCAGAAGACCGTTTTGCTCCCCCCCCGGTTTTTTTCCGCGCCTCCCCTGGACGAAACGCAGATGTGCCCGCCTGGCTCGTTATTCCTTCTAATTACCCGTCATGGGTTTCCTAAAAGACCCTAAGTGTCCCGACGTTCCTTCCGTTGAGCGCGTGCACTAGTCTCCCCCCTTACTCGACCATTGATCGCGTCGGCATTTCAAGGTGACGGCCTTCCATCTTTTTTTCCCTAATTGAGCGAAACCTGTTTCCGGCAAATTGGCGCCTTCACTCCCTCTTTTTTTCGACGATTCCCGGACGAGCTTTCTTGACTGACTCAGGAACGCCCCCAGGTTGCGCTCATGATCTGATCTTGGTCGTTTTGTATGGGGACTTTGTCTGAAGTTTGCAATCCTTCGAGCCCCGCCGCCCTTTGCATGTTTGCTGCGGTAATCGTCGACGTCCCATACGTGTCCAACAGATTGAACAGCGTGGGGATCCCCTTCTTTCCGTTCCCGGTCGCCCGGCTTTTACTTCGTGATTCCCTTGAACGGCGATGTTGGCCTTTCCGCGATTTCCCGCGGCGAGGAGATTTTGTGAAACATGTCAAGATCTCAATTCCCCACGCTCCGAGTATTTTGCTGTTTGCGGCCTTGTTGGGTTTTGAGCTAACAGCGCCGCACCCCCCCGAGGATGGGACCTATTCGAGGTTCCTTTCAAAGCCTAGTCTTGTTCTCCCTTGTGGTTGAGATCCGTCTCCTTTTCTTTCCTCTGAATCTTTAACCGGTCCTCGTCCTCGGCTCTGTTAGCTCCCCCACCCGGGGCGCAAGACTCTGCTTTCAGTGGCGGTGTGACAGAATGGATCTTTAACTGCTTCGCCGGCCGTTCAAAGAACAAGCCCTTTCGTTCAATGATCGCGATGATAATTGATGGCACCTTGAAGGTCTGTTTCCGTTAGTGTTCCCTATAATTTTGATCGTGCGTCGATCCGTTCCAACCCCAGTACGCATTGCCGGCGCTGCCTTACCTTCCCATTCTCCAGCGCTTCATCCCATTCAGACGACCCGCCCCCTTATTTCCGCGCCACCGGATCCCGAAGTCTTGATTCGCGTCACGCTGGCTTCTGTGCCGGCCAAGGCTGTTTTCGGCTTGAAGGCCGCGCAATTCACCCAAACCCAGTTTCCTTGACTCGTGGGCCCATTTTCACAAGATGGGATGCCTGAGAAGATGCAGAGATTTATAAATTTCCCTGATTTTGGTTTGTTGTCCCCCCCTGCGATCAACTCACCGTCGTGGCTGACGCCCCCGTAAGGTTTTCAGCGGCGACAGGCCGTGTTTGCCATTGTCAGGCGTCCCCCCCATTTTCTCTAGTCAGTGCCTTTTTTCGTACACAGTTTGCTGCCTCCGCTGATATTTTTTCGGCAGGATAGGCCTGTTGCAGCGATCAGTTGCCTGTACGCTGATCTTGCCGATGTTGCCGGTCCAGGAGCTTTTGTTTGCTGTGGCCTAGAGGATTTTCGTTTCGCTTTCCCAAGACGTTTTTTCCCCTTGGCTCGAGCCCTACAGATAAGGATTAGTGGCCTAAAGAGTTTCGCCCGGTTGTAGGTCTTTTTCCCACGAGCTTTTTGTTTCCCCCTGCGTTAAGTGCGGACGTTTGTTTCAACTTCCCGTTCGGGCGGGCGAGTGATGATTGAGGAGCTAAGGAGACCCGGCTTTCCACCCAGTCGAAGGGTATTCGACGGCCGCATATTTGTGTCAGGCAGAATCGTTAGACGCCACCTGCGTTTGGTAGTTGTCAAAGAACCCCTGCTTGAACGATGCCGCCGCTGGGCTCTGGGCCTTCCACTCCTCTTCTCAAGTTTTTTGCAAACCCGGTCGCCCTCGTCCTCTTCCTCCCCCAAGAACCTCGAGTCCCCCCGTGGAAGTTTTATAGCGAATGTCAGATCGCCGTTCTTTTTTCGTGGCTAGGCGATTTTTCACGTCTCTTGCGGATGTTTTTGGAGTACCTCTTTTTCCTGTGTTGTGATTCTCTCCTCACCTTAACGACGCACTGGGCGGTCATTTGATGGGTCTAGTTGCAACGGCCTGAATCCCACAGTCTGACAGAAAGGAACGTTTTTCTCTCGATGCTCATGCTCTCGGCCTTTTGATTGTGCGAAGTTCGGACACTTTTTGTTTTGTCAAAAAATGAGAAAGTGCCCCTGCCAGTTCGCCCAGCGCTCTGATATCCTCCTAAGGGCCGTTCCCATTGACGATTTCAATCATCCTGTGCAGTTGCTCGCGGCGCGTAAGCATGAGTAATGAGGTCATCTGCCCATCTCGAATGCACAGCCGGGGGGCATCTCTATAGCTCGCGAAATCGCGGACAGCTATGACACACCGCCGCCGTCCTAGCCCGTTGTTAACGGCTTTACTTACAGAAAGCACGTCCCCCCTCCAATAACCCAACCTGCCACCACCCCATCTATGAGTACTTACCACTCGTTTAGGCCGGGATCGGTAGGTAATTGTCTTCCCCAGAAACAATTTTTTTCACTGACAAGCTATACGGCAACATCCTCAAAACGAGCAGCAGACGGATTGCCCTGCAACATCGGTTCCCGATCTCCTCCCCCGCCTGCACCCCCCTTTATTCTTCCGTCTCGACCTTCCTCTTGCCGATCGAGCGGTTCACCCCCGCACGAAGGGCTAGTTCTGTCTTAACTCGGTTAAGACGGCTCGTTGAACAGTACTGACATCTTACTTCGATGACACGGTTCCCTGGTTTCGCTAAAGACAAGTCTGCTCCACGAGCATTTCTCGTGAGCGTTTAGTGCGCCCCGTCCGGACGGACCCGAAATCGGCCCCCTCCGCTCTTGGCACTTTCCCCCTTGTGCGAAATCGAATCCCATTCCCGATTTGCGCCAAGAGGCACTGAAACTGGTTTTCTGAATTGTTCGCCTTCACCCCTCAAGATTGCTGACACCGTGGTCGGCACGCTAGTATGTGAAGATGCCATCGGAAGTTTTGATTTCCCCCGGTAATGCATCAGTTTTCTGGTTTATGGGTTGATCGTAGAGACCTGAAATTGGGCAGACTTGGTCGCCTCAGTTCGCGGGATGCCGGGCGGAATCCTCGTCCAACTTTTTCTAGTGCATACTGTGGTGAGGACGCTCAAGGTCTCGGTATTTATTACCCTTCCCCACCCTTGTGACCTGGCCGAGCTTTGATTCGCTGCAATTCTTGCACGCGGGCTCTTCTGGGAATCACCCTTCTGCCCACTGCACGGTATTGAAGAGGCTATTGACCCCTGGGTGGGCTACCCCAGGGCTTTCCCACGAGGACCGGTTTGACCATTAGCCGTAGTACGATCTCTGCTCTTTCCTCAGCCATAGTACTCTTCTGATTCCTCCGTGCCCCGGTCCTCAGGTGCTTTCCTTTCTCCACAACCCAGGCAGCAAACGCAACCTTTCCCATCCCTTGAATCGTGGCGTGGGCCGATTTGACCCCACTTTACTCGGCGTCGCCGGCCGCTTTTATTCTTAATTTTGACCCTTAGGGTCAGGAACGGCCGGTACCGATACCTCTGTCCGTCTGACGGCGTTTCCCACGCCCCTCCTTTTGTGGCATTTGAGAATTTCTTTCTTAGGATTCCGCCTGTCCCTCCTCCCCGGGCCTGCGTGAGACCTTTGCAATTCGCCAGCTTAGGATTTACGCCTTTTTCGATTTTTTAAACTGTGCCCCCATGTTCCCTTCCCACATCACCCCCCTCCCCATACCCTTCCCCCCTTCATTCCGTTTTCCCCCCCCTCCCCTTCTATCACTTCACACCTCTCCCCCCTCCACACCCCTTCCCCCCTCCCCCCCCCCTCCTCCTCGTCTTTCCTCCCCTCCACTCACCTCTCCCATCCCACGCCCCCCCCCCCCTCCCCCCCCCCGTCCCACCCCTCTCCTCTCCTTCCTCCCTTTCTCCCTCCTCTTTCCCCCCCACCTCCCCCTACACCCTTACCCCCCACCCCCTAATCCCCCCCCTGGCATAGCTCTTCTTCAGCGTCCCAGAACCCCCTCCAAGGATGTTCTCCCTGCCCTTGAGAGTGCCTTCTTTCATTTCCTAACATTTTCCGGACCCTCGTGGGAGAAATTGACCCTCGTATTCATGAAGCCTCTTGGTCCTGCACTCTCGATGGATCCTCCCTATTCGTGTTTCCGTTGCTATAGCACCTGCCGCAAACGAGCAATTAGCTTGTGGCATCTTTTATGGAATTTACCCTTCTCCCCATCCGTGTCCTGGCTCCTTCTCCACAGATTACTCGTGTCCTTTCTTTTCCCAGTGCCTTATTTCCCCCGTCTTTCCGGCTTCGGGCTTTGTAGATTTGAGCTATGCCTTGTTAGAGTTGCCCTTTCCTGGTGAAGGCTGACTTGTTCTGTCCTTTTCCTGAGAATTCTTGATGTCCTTAGAGCTGGTCGCTACTTTTTCCAATCTGTTGGCTGCCCATGCTTGCTATCCTCCTTTTTTAGTGCAGTTTCCGCCCTATTGTCCTTTTTATTTTTCTTTTTTTCCAGAACTCGAGTCTTTTGGTCCTTGGCTTGCTCTAAGGCTTTTTCCACACACTGATCTTTCGGAGGACTGTTTTTTGGCAGAGCTATAGGCTGCTATAGGAGATCCCCCTTGTCTTTGCAGCGAGCTCTTCCTTGGACCGATCGCTCGCAGGACCTTACCTGCGTACTTCCCCTTCACCTGCGTGATTTGTTCGTCAACTTTTTCCTCTTCCTTAATTTCCCTCCTTTCCTGCTCGGGAGTATGGTCCTTGAATTAATCGCAGGCTTTTCTACAACCCCCTCCTGCCGCTCTTCTTCCTTCTTCCTCACCCTGCCCTGAGAGCATGTTCCCTCTTGGCTTCTTTCTATCTTTTTCCAGATGTGGATCCGACGATCGTTCCGTTATATTTCCCAAAGAAGCTTTTAATCTCCCCCTCGCTGTTTTTTTGAGATCTATATTTTAACTTTACCACTTTTTTGTCTAGATTTTTTTTCCCCACACCCCTCCCGCATTCTTTCTGCTTGTTCCAATCTAACAGGACTCTCCGCTGTCCCCGTCTGACCAAATCTGAATCCTTTCACACCCTTCTACTCTTTTATCTCTTTCCGAGGTCTGGTTTTCGGGTCTTACGAAGAGCGGCATCTTTGGTTAACCCTTGTAAAGACCTTTTCCAGCCCAGAAGCCAGCGTTTCTTCAAGAGAAAGCCTCCCCCCCCCCCCACTGTTGCCTGACTACCCCACAACCGAAGGGCAGGGGGTCTCCTTTCTCAACCGGCATAGTCGTGTCCTTCTTTTCATCGTTGCCCTTGATACATCTTAAAACCCTAAGAATTGGTCCCTTCCCTCTTCTATCGGACCAATCGCTGGGCACCCGCTGGCCGAATCCCCCCCTTCGCCTCAACTTTTTCTTTAATCCTGCTCTTAGCGGTGCATCAGACTTCTCGAGTTCTTCACAACTCATCCACCAAAACCTGTTCTACGCCCCACTCTTGGCTGGCCATAACGTATTTTATTACTCCTTACATGTCTTCGAAAAACGCCCCTTTTTCCGTTCCGCGCCACTTCTCCCACATCTAAGTCCATCATCCCTCCCGTATGTACCTTCTACGGTCACAGACCCCCTTAGATCGACCCCTGCCCTATCAGCGGTAACAACTTTCCGTTCCCCACAGCGACGGTGGAAAGAAGTCCTCCTCAACTCGGTCTACATCTCTTGGCACGGACTGGGTCGCCCATCTGTTCCCCCTTACCCAAGTATGACTCCGAGTCATTTCCCTTTGAGCGCAAGTTTCGCCCTCGTCCGACTCTTGACAAATGCATGCTCTCCTTACTGTCTTGTCCATACGTCACTCTTTTTCCCTTTTTTTCCCCCTCCGGATTCCCTGCCCCTTGTTTTTTCCTACTTGGATCCCCTTATCCTCCGCGCCCCGACATACTTCCGGCCCTGGCCTGAGTTGTCCGCTGAATCTTTGTTTTTCCGTGCGCGATTCAGGTCGCTCCATGAATCGTTTTTGAAGCGTTGTGACCAATCTGCTTTGCGAAGTGACCCCCATATTCTCTTCCCGGCCCGATTGCGGTCCTGTTCGTCGTCCCCTTCGCCACAAAACTTCCCCTCGTCAACAGATGATTGGGTCCCTCTCCTCCTTCGTAGTCTTCTTTCGGCCGTTTTCTCCCCCCCCTGGAAACTGCATTGTGCCGTTTCCTCCCTTCCCGGCGAATTCGGCTTTCAGCTCCATTTGCCAAAGCCCGGTCTTCCCTCCTCGGTCACGTTGATTTTCGTAATGGGTTTTTTGTATCTGCCTTTCTTCCTAACCTAGGACCGTTTTTCTGAGGGGCATTCAGCGCGTCTACTTTTTTTTCCTCTCCTAAGTTTTTTTTTGACCTTTTATGCCCCCTTTCCTTTCACCGGTATCGGTGTCCATAGGAAGGTTAGCCTTTCCCTCCACGTGACTGCGCCTACCGTGCTTTTCCCCCTCTGACAAGTTCACCTCTTGCGTTTTTTTTTTCTTCAAGATTCTCGAAGCTCATTCCTTCCCTTGATTAAGTACTCCGCTTACTTTCACCTTGACGGTTTTCCCTCCCTTTTTTATGGTCACACGCCATTGAGTTGGCGGCGAGGATTCCCGCCGGCAAACTTCCCGGCCGGAGTGGCTCCACTCTTTTCTTTCGTCCTCACGTTCGTATCGCCCCTCCAGACTCCCGAGCTACCCCAATTGATCTTTTTTCTTCTAATGGGGAACTCCAATTTCCCCCGCTGATTTTCCCCTTCGTCACGCCCGGATAGTGCGCATGTCTCTTTTCCATGTCTTGACGGCTGCCCTCCTGCCCCCCAAAAACCCGATTTTTTCTTTTGGCGACAAATTAGAAAACTTCTGGCTCCGGACGCTGTTCCCTAGGCGTCTCGGGACTTTGTTCTTTTCTTGTTTGAATTGGCGCCACTGCGTCACCGAGCACCCTCTTTGGATGAAGACTTATTGTAGGTTTAGGGTTTTTCGAGTACATTTTTGTAATTCGTTCACAGATTTTCAGTTTCCCACCCCGTTCGTCTCCCCCCAAAAACCCCCCCCCCCCCCCCCCACCAAAAGCCGCGGTTACCCTCTGCTCTTTGGGCGCGTGCCCTTTTCCCCTCGGAAATAGGCCTTGTCGAGCTGCAGCTTTCTCATTGTTGCATGTTTCAAGATAGGGAAGCTGTTGCGCATACGTAGGTGTTTTCGTTGCGATGTTTTTTAGAGATGTTTTCCCCCCCTTCCCATATGGTGCCTTGGCGCTTCCCTTCGAGTACGCTCCTGTGCATCGGAGACTTTTCGTTTCCTTATAGGTTTGCCTTTCTTTTTGCTCCTCTCTGGGTGGTCCTGTTTTGTTTCTTCACGGAGGACCCCCCCGTGTGAGGATTCTTCCTTATGCGGGACCGTCAGCTGTCCCTCCGCTGTGTCCCTTCCTAGGAAACCCGGGATTTTCCTTCCTATATTCCTGGCTATTATTACTCGGCCGGCTAAGATGTCCCCTTCGCCGGAGAAGAGAATTTACCTGCTGTTAGTATTCCCTGGTTGCCTCTTTTGGATTTTCCTAGACCTCCCCTTTTTTTGAAGGCTGAAGTAGCTGTAGACCTTTTTTTTCCCCCCCAACTCCGCCGCCGATTACTCCCCCTCCTGCGATTCATGGTAGAGCAGACATTTCCCTCTTCTCGATTGTAAGCTTTTTCGCCTTCATTATTCCTTCGATGCCAGAATCTCCCTTTCAGACTTGTGCGTTTTTTTTTGGTACATCCATTATCTTTTTCTCCTATTTGTGTTGTTGTCGCTCTTCTTCGACCCCCCATCCCAGAAAGGCCCCCCCCCGGTTATCTGTTGTTTTTTTTTTTTGTTTTTTATTTGGCCCTTCTTGGAACCGGAATTTTGACACCCTTCTTCCAATCCCCGCCCTCCTCTGTCTCGAGCTCAGGGCGGGGTGGAGTTACTTATCCGGTTTTAGTTTTGTGTTTTTTTTTTCCCCCCCTGAGCCCTCCCCTTCGACCATGATACCAATATCCCCGCGCGTTTTTTTATGTCAGCCCTCCAAGTACGGCACCCCTTTTGCACGAAGTTCCACAACCACGCGCCCGGTGCTTCTCTCTGCCCCCCCTTTTCCCCTTTCTTTTTCCGTGCCTTTAGGCTCTTGCCACGGAGTAAATCTTTCGGACCAACCTTTCCCCTCCTTGGGCCTTGCATATAGATATATCCCTCCTTTGCCAGCTCGCTTACTCATTTTTTTTCCCCCCCCGCGCACTCGACACGTTGTTTCCCCGCTTCGCTTCTCCGCCCGCAGTCACAGACTGCTCGTTTTTTTTCTCCCCCAACAAAGACCCCCCCTCAAAACCCTGAGATTTCGTCAAAACCCGGGCAAAGGGCCCCCGTCTTATCCGCAGCTTAAGGTATTGCCCGGTACAGGTCTTTTTCTCCTTTCCGAATCACAGTTCTATGTTTCAAAGAAGAACAAGGCGCGCCGCCTGGCCTATGAGCCCACCATCGACCCTTATACGGAACAGCATGCACCTCTCTTCTTTCTTCCTATGCAGCTCGCACAGCCTAGATGCCGTTGCTCTTGTAAAAAACCGAAAGCAGAGTTCTCAGATTTTTTTGTATTAACAGTCCGGCCATGGGCCGTCACCTTTATTTATTCCGACAGCTAGGCCCTCGTTTATCTCAGCAACGGACTGGTCTCCTCTTCTCCCTCCCCCGCAAATAGTTCCTCACGACTTCTCTTTGAGGCGGACCCCCAACTCTCCTTACGCCTCCCCAAATTGCCATCTCCTTCCCATTCTTCCCGGCCATCGTTACCCCAATCTTCTGCATTGGCTCCCATGTTCATTACCTGGGGACATTGACTTCACTCCCCCCTTCTCCGCGACCTTGCGGCTACCTTTCTTTTTCCTCTTTGAAGCAGAGTTGCGCGTATTGATCCCCTTGGCGCTTTCCTTCCATCAGTTTTGATCGCTTCTTATGGGCGATCCTCAGCTGATGGCAAATTGTAAGACGGCCGATGCTGGTCTTTTTCCCCTTCCAGGAACTCTCGTCTTTTTTTTCCCCCCCCTTCCAGCTCGTTCCCACTCCCTTCCAGAGTGGGAACCTATCCCTCGGTGCGGAAATTTAGTGAAGGTCCGGATCCTGGGGTCATCCAGTTGTGAAGCTTCGAGAATCAGCTTTTAGAGGGGAACTTTTCGCTTTTGTTTCCCCCCCTCCCACGGTTTCGAGGATACGTGATTTGAGGCTGTTTTTGTTTCACAGATTTTCTGACCGCAACTTTTCACTTCGAGGGCGTTCCTTT
>Ga0179593_1540769_pt1 | contig 11309 bp, 11 predicted proteins | sample CZODoug2_1_08_16_FD_185931 | JGI IMG/M metagenome (GOLD analysis project Ga0179593, IMG submission 185931) | Vadose zone soil fungal communities from Angelo Coast Range Reserve, California, USA - CZODoug2_1_08_16fungal (PacBio error correction) | ecosystem: Environmental > Terrestrial > Soil >... | reverse complement strand
GTTTCCAGCTTTCTGCCCCCCTTTGCCGTGCGGTGACATTAAGTTGCGTTTCTCCCAGAATGAAAAGCCCCTTTCCCTTTTTCTGTTGGCGATGAGCGCCCAGGCCGTCCTCTTTCTTTGTTCCGGTGCATCTTATGAGGTCGTTCCCCCTTTCCTTCCCGAGGTCGCCGGACACGAGAACATTGCCTTGGACCAGCTCACCTTTCTTCTCCCGGGTTAGCATTGGAGGCGACCTCCCCCCTCACCATCCCTCCCTGCCCTCCTTCCCTTTCTCCACCGGCAAGTGGTCAGAACCCCCGCTCTCTTTCCTTCCGCGGGATCGCAAGAAGGCCTTTTCCCCCCCGCCCAGCAACGCGGCGTGACTAGGACTTTTCAGCCAGAAATCAAGACCCCCTTTTTCCACCGCGCTGCCCATTTTTTCTGGTAAAACATTTTTCTATTCAGAGTACGGACGCGTCAAACGCTTCCTCGCGATCTTTCGCGCCGATCACCCTGCCTCCTTTCCCCTCGCGGGTGTAGGGCAGGGTCCCCTCTGGACCTAGCGAAAATTGTCGCGGTCTTTTCTCCCGCGGACGTTTTTTTTTTAGCGCATCGTTCGTCTTTCCTTTTTTGTCACCATTGTTCTTACATCCGGTTCACGCCTTCTTCCCCCCCGGTCCGCACAAGGTGGCCTCTTGTGTCGTTCTCACAGAGCTTGTGCTTTGGCTGAGCGAAACAGGCTCGGCGTCCCCCAGCGAATCTCCGCCTTGTTTTCTGAGCAGCCGAAAACGAGCCTTTCCTTTCCCGGCAGCAAAGAATCGCCCCCTCTTCTTGCGACTTTAACGTCTCCCCCCTGCCGACGTAGCTTTTTGCTCTCCCTCTTTTCCCTCCTCTCAGCACTCCATAAGCCCTTTTCTTCGCCGTAGTAGCCTTTTAACGCGAACTTGTGTTTTTTCTTCCATGTCTCGTTTCTCTGTATAGCCAAAGTTCGAGAGCTTCTTTGGGGAGAAAGGAACTTTTCTGTAGAGGTAGGAGGCCTTCCGGCCTTCGGTCTCCCTTTTGGAAAGTTTTATATATCTATTGTAATCCCCTTCCCCACTGGACAAAAGCCAAGGCCCTTCCCTGCTCAATGCAGATTACGCGTCCTCCCGTCCCTTTTTGCCCCGATCCTGTCGCCTTTTCTATAAAGACTCTTTTTATGACATGAAGATCAGCGCACCTTTCTCTATATACGTCTCCCCCAGTCACGTCTTTTGGCGACACATGAATCTTTTTTTTTTACATATTATGACCCCTGGCCTCCTTCTTGACGACGCCTGAGGTAAAGACGAGGTGAAGTCGACGACGCGATCCCCTCTTTTTTTTTGTCAGGCAAGCCCCTTTTCTGGGGCCCTGAGGAGCGTTATTTTCCTTCCCAAGTGGGAGACAAGAGAACTTTCCCTTCCCTGAAGGGGGACGACGAGGACGGTTCTCCTGTCGGTACGCCAAGCTAGTGAAGTCTCTTTCTGGTCAAACCTCTGTTCCTGTTGGTCCTTTTCTTTGTGACGAGGAAACCCTCTGTACCTCTTTCAGATCAGCTAGACGACCCGGAAAAGCTTCCCTTCTCCTTCTCAAGCAGAACTTAGCTGCTCCTCCCTACGAAAAAAAGTTTCGTAGACGGGCCTCGACTTTCCAATGGCCCTACCCGCTCTTGCTCCTGAAATTTTTCTTCCCGCACGTTCCTTTGCTCGAAGTGACGCGAGAAATTCCTCTTTTTCTTTTTCCATACTGAAGCTTTTCCCTGTTTGACCTCACGCGATCCTTTGTTCGGTCTTGATTTGGGGTCTTCCCCTCCGCACTCAGCGTGTGGTTTTCTCTTTTCGAGCAGGATATTCTGTGCGACTTCTTTCGTTCACCGGATAGAGCCGGTTTTTTTTCTCAATGGACCATCTATCTCTTCTTCTTTTCTTCCTTTGGTGGCGGGGATGAAAGTGCCTCTTTTTTTTTCCTAGCAAATGAGAACCACGTCCCCTCCCTTTTTAAGTGGTACCGAAACGCTCGGGCCCGAATTTTTTTCCCTCTTTCGAGGCGACCTTCTACTATTAAGTGTGAAGTTTTTTTCTGGTGACACTTCGCCTATGTCCTAATAGACAAACCCTTTTCCCCGCCCCCTTTTCTCCGAAAAATCCAAAGACACGGAAGACTCCTTTTTCGGCCGCAAAGCGGGCGACCCATTTCTTTGAGAGAGATGGGTCTCTTTCGGCCGAGACGATCAGTTCCGTGGCGGTGGAAGTGTCTCCTTTTTCTCCACAACTCGGCTGGATGAGGAAGACCTTTTTTTTTTATGAGAGGACAAGGACAGGTAATAGCCTTTTGTCCACGGTGCCCCCCTTTTAACCGCTCTCCTTCCCCCTCTCTACGAGGTCGCGGAAGTAGACCCCCTTCCTCGTTGGAAAAGCATCTCCTTGGAGATGTAGGTTCGCTCCCTCATCGAAGCACGTTCATCGCCACCCCCCTTCACGGGGGGGGGTTTTTCCCTTTTTTTTTTTTTTTGTGTTCCCAATTTTCTCTCGCTGTCTCTACCAGGAAAGGTCTTCTTTTTTCCCGAGCTTCGCGGGGCCGGGTTCCCCTCACCTCCCTTTCTTTCCCCTTTCCCTCCAGCCAGCAAGAGGGTTCCTTTTTTCCCCGCCGAAGCAAGAAATCTCTTGCTCAGTAGGATAGCGTTGATGTTTTTTTCTTTGATTCCTGTACGCTATCCTCCCTCGGAGTGTGTATCGAACTTGAGGTTCAGCAGGTGAGCTCTTTAGTTGTGGGACCGTTCCTTCGCCTCGGCGAACTTGTCGCGGTTCTTTTCCCTTTTTCGACGTGGTTCGGATTGAGAAACTTCTTTTTCCCGGGTCGTCGAGGCTGCCTTTCCTTTGCGGTTACATAGGTCATTCATTCTGGTAATTTTCTTTTCTCCCTCCCTTTTTCCTTTTTACAGAAGAAGGTCCTTTTGGAGAACGCCGTCTCGTCTCTCCCCCGAAAACCGTTCTCTTTCCCCCCCCCCCCCCCCTCCCCCTATGGCTTGTAGGCACACTTTTCTTTTCTCGTCTTCTCGACCGTCCCACGAGCGACCGCGTTCTTCCTTTCTTTTTTAACTCGGCTTTTTCAACTTTCCTTCCCGATCGCCGTCAAAGATGTAACCATCTTTTTTTCATAAGAAAGGGACAGTGGACTTGCTGGTAAGCCGTCTCGACTCTTTTCTCGTGCGCGGTCTCCAGTCGATCTTCCCTCCCAGTTCGTCGAGACGTTTCTTTCTCCCCCTTTTGCGGAGAAATGGAAAAGAACGGCTTTTTCTTTAGTCTGCATGGAGCTCTCTTGCCCTCGGGCGGGGTACAGTCTTTCTCCCCCCCCGTTTCTTGTTTTCTTCTCTGTAAAAAAGAAAAGGCTTGGCGAAGATCCATGCGACGCCCTTTTTCGTCTACATTTTTCCCCCCCCCCTGTCTCCGTAGGATAGAAGAACGGGTCCGTGGGCGACAGGTTCAGGACATTCTTCTTCCACAAGTTCGCGTTCCCTCTCCCTGCACGGCCTTATGAGTTCTTTCCTCCCTTCAGAAGCCCGGCGTTTGTTTTTACATCTTTGACTTCCTTCTTGCCGTTTGACGGACGTCCTAGTAAAGGACGGTGAATTTTCTTCCTTTTCGTTGCTGGCCGGCCCGGTTAGAGAAGGACTTTTTTTTCGACCAAGTGTGGCTCCCCTCGAGTATTCGCGGAGCTTTTTCCCCCCGCTAAAGCCAGATCGACGAGCTTAAGAACGAAACACAAGGACCTGCCAGCTTCTTTTCCCGTGCCGCTTTCTGTCTTTTTAACCGGAGGTACGGCCTCCCCCCCCGGTGACGATAAGATATTTCCTCACGATTAGAGATCAAGTTCTCCTCCCTTTTTTCCCCTCCGGATACGAACCTCCTTTGCGCACCCCTCCTCCCTTTTTCGACGAGTGAAATAGAAATTGAGTAAAATGCAATAAAAGATCCGGAGGAAAGCCCTCCGGTCGGCTCTCCCCTTTTTTAAGCGAGCCATCGTTGACTTTTCCGATGAATAGACATCAGGAACCCATCGCGATCCAGGACTGCGCTTTTTTTTCTTGATTTTTCCTTTTGCGGTTCCTCGTCATCCGCCGAGTGCTGGGTTGGAGGGCACTCCCCCCCCCCTTCAGGGCTATTATGTGCGCTCTTCCACCGGATCGAGCCGGGGGTTTCTTTTTTCCTCCTTCTCCGATGTGGCAGGCTTTCGGCATCCTCGTTTCTTTTTCTTGCACGTGCTGGGACGATGCTTCTTTCGCAATGAGAAAAAGTACAATCGCCCCCGTGGTTAGAAAGCTAGGGCCGCCTCTTGCGCTCTTCTAGGCGTCCCGCCTATCCTTTCCTCTCCCCTTCTCCCGGTGACCACTTCGGCCTATGACATGGCCTTTTTTTTTCTCACCCGCGACGGCGGACCTCCCTCGACTGTGTGCGGTTCAGGCTTTTCCCTCTCACGGAATGACCACTTTAACACAATCGTTTTTTCCCTCTCCTTTTCCTCATAATAAGTTGCTTTCCCTTGCCGACGCCCAAGATGGCATGGTCGTGATCCGTCGCTCCTTCTTTTTTTTGCCGCCGTCGTGTGTGATGATCCCCGAAGTTGGTCACAGCTCTGGCTCCTTTCCCTTTCGTCAAAGGTAGAATAGAAGAGGCTTCCTCCCTTTATGGACAGAGAGGTCGGACCCCCCCTTCCCTGTCGATGTACGGTTTGCGAGTCTGCCTCTTTTTGCATCTCCCCGCCACCAATTTTCAGAGGAGATGTGGTATTCTCACCTTTTTCTCGATCCGGGAAAGAGTTCCTCCTCTCCTTTCCTGCTCTCCTGCTTTCTCCCTTCCCTTCTATTGCTGCCGCTGAACTCGAAAGCAGCCCTCCCCGGAGAAGAGCAGTCTTTTCTTTTTCCACATGAGAGTTTCCTGATGGCGATTCCTCGGCATTTCAATTTCTTCCCCCTCTCCGCGCCGAACCTTGCGGTAGGCTGATCAAGAGAGTGTAGGTCCCCCTGTAGACGGCCGGCGAACTTTTTTTTCCCTGATAGTTCTTAGCCGCGTTTTTTGTCTTTTCTCCCTTCCATAGTTGTCTTTTTCCGGGTAGTCCTCTTTCCTGTGAGTGGCGGTTAAATCCTGTTTTTTCCGCTATGTACGCACGGTCCGCCCCCTGTGTACCCTATGGTTTTTTTCTGGTTGTTTCCTTGGTGTCGTTATTCACGAGATTGGTCCCTTAGTCGATAGGCTTTTCCCACTTCGCCAGCGATCCTCCTCTTGCTCTTTTCTGCTGGTCAGTCACGCCCCCTCCTTCCCGCGACGGCTTGCAGGCCAGCACGAATCTCCCTCTTGCGACTTCACCGTATTTACTCGGGCGTTTGCGGAGCTTGCGTCGCGTCCCTTTTGCCCGCCTTCAGCATTGGTATAGCTTTTCTTTCTTCTCTCCCTTGTGGTTCGGCGTGCGCTTTTTTTCCCCCCTAGTCGAACCAAGTCGGTCTCCCTTCGGTCGACGGATCTTTTCTTAAATTTCCCCTCCTCCTTCCCGCCCTTGTAGAGGTCTTTTCCCCTTCTCAGAAGCTCGTAGCATGGGCTTTTCTCTTTTCTCCTCCTCCGTTTTTGTTGTTTCTTCTCTCCCCCACGCCAGGCCTACGTCCTTCCGAATAACGCGACAAGGGGCTCCAAAACGATCATGTCGCCCTTCTGGGCTACTTTGGGCGAATTCGGTTCAGGACATGCCTTCCTCCCCCCCCCACAGTTCGAGTTCCGTCTCCAAGGCAAAGGCCATTTTCTAAATCCTCACTACGAAACCCTTCCCCCCGCGCCCTTGAGGTCATCCATCATTCCGCCTCCCCGCTTCCCCCTCCCCCTCCCTCCCGTATTTCTCGCCTTTTCCCCCCCCCCGGTCCCCCAACTTCCCACCCCTTTCCCTCCCTCTACTCCCCATCCTTTCCCTTTCCGGGACCCATCCCCCTCCCTTCTCCCCCCCCCCACGTCTCTCCGTCCCTCTTTATCTCTACTTCTTTCCCCTTCTTCAACCTCGTTCCATTCTCTCCCTGCTCCCACGGACCCCCCCCCCCTCCTCCCTCCCACCTCCACCCACTCCTTCCTTCCCCCCATCCCCACTTCTTTTTTCCTCCCCCACCCATCTGTCCGCCTCCCCCCTCCTCCCCCCCTCTCCCGGGTGCCCGCGCCCCTTGCAGGTCCCCTCCCCCATACCTACCTGAGGGGGGAACCCCTCCGCACCCCCCCCTGCCCCCTCACCCGTTTCTCTTCTCTCGCTTTCTCCTCGCCCCCTCCCCCCTCCCCGAGATACCGGGCCCCCCTCCTCCCACCTCCCACCTTTCTGCCCTCCCATGTCCGTCTCCTTCCCCCCCATCGCTCTTTTCCTCCCCCACCCACGCTCCCACCACCTTTTCTCCCTCTCCCTCGCCCCTGGGCCTCTGATCTTATAAGGGGCCTCTCTCCACCCCGTTCCCCCCCTTCAGCCGTGCCCCCCCCCTCCTCCTATTTGCCTCCCTCCTCCCTCCTCTCTCTCCCCCCTTCCCCCCCGCTGCCCGCCCTCTCCCACCGCCCCTTGCCTCCTTCCACGCTTCTGCGACCCCCCTTTTTTCTCCCATCCAACATGCTACTTCCTTCTGTGTCTCCTCCTGCTTCCCTCCCCATCTCACTACCCCTTCCACCCCTTCCTCCTTGCTTGGGGGCTCCTCTCCCCCCATCCCCTCGATTTTCTTCAGACTATGTCGCCCCCCCCTTCTTCAATCTTCCCCCCTCTACCCCTTCTTCGGGACTTTTTGCGTTGCCTCATCCCCTCCCATTTTCCTCCCCGCCTGTCGTCTCTTTCCGTTCTCTCTCAAGCTCGCTACGTCTTCGGTTTGACGCGCCGAGGTTAAAGACGGGCTTCCCCCCGGTCGATTAGTTGATTGGCCTTCCTCTTTTCTATCCTTCGACTTTTGTCTTGGAAGCTGATGAGGATTAGCTTCCCCTTTACGCCGATAAGGTTTAGATCATCCTTCTCCAGATCGGATTCCTCTTTTCCCCGTGGCCCCCCCCCCTTTTTTTTTTTTTTTCTTTTTTACTCGCTTCCCGAGCTGGTTGACTCTCCCCTTGATGTACCGCCCATCAGCCTCGACGACCCGTAACTTTTTTTTCACCTCAAGCCCCTAACACTTCCGCTTCTCTAATCTTATGACACGAAAGCTCTCCCCTCTTCGGCCCTCGAAAGGAATGGCCCTGCCCTACACGCTATGATCGCTCCCTTTTCTTTCGTTCCTCTTCGCTTAGTTCCTTTCCCTTTTTCCTAGTACCTACTGAATCGAAATCTTTTGTGGAAATAAAAGAGATCCAGCCTTCTGATGGAGGGATGCTGGCTTTCTTTCCTCAGTAACTCCCTTTTCCCCTTTTTCGGGCTTGGGGGCAAGACCCCCATTCTTCTGTGAGATCAAAGCGGAAGGGCCCCCAAGCTCGTTCAAAGATCGAGCCTTTTTGAGCCTCCCCCCCTATTAGGACTTCTTTTCTTTCCTTTTCTTGTGGCGGGCTCTTTTTATGTATAGAATCGCCCTTCCGAGACGGCAAATGTTTTTTTTTCGACTTTTTCTTGCGACCTCTTTCCTCCCTCCCCTTTTCTTTGACTCCGCTAGTTGCGAAGAGGAAACCTTTCTCTTCCCACTCGGCCTATGAAATGGAATTTTCTCCCCCGAAAAGACAGAAGGCGGCTTCCCTTATGTCCCTTTTTTTCCTCCTTACATCCCTTTTCTCTCCCATTTTTTGGGAGTCGGCCCGCACAGCGGAGTCCCCTCTCTTCTCCTTTTTTGTGGTTGAGAGAGATGAGTAGAGCTGTTTTCTAATTACGTGAGGTGGAAGAACCCCCCCACCCCCCCAAAACCCCCCCCCAAAAAAAACACCCCAAAAAAAAACCCCCCCCCCCCCCCCCCCAAAAAAACCCCCCAACCCCCAACCACCCCACCCCCCCCCCACCAACCAAACCCCCCCACAACCCCCCCCCCCAACACCCCCCCCCCCCCCAAAAAAAAAAACCCCACCCAACCCACCAAACCCCCCCCCCCCCCACTTGGTCGAGAATTGAAGCTGACACTCGTGGTGACGGACGAAGCATGAGAAAAGGCAATGTATAGAAGATCCCGGTTTCCTAAACTGATCCGTGTCCCAGGTCCCTCCCTTCCCTAGTTTTTTCGAGGAAAACTTTTCCCTCTCCCATCTTGGAGAGTAAGGGTTAGAATTGACCTCAAGTCTTCCCCCAAGCCTACCTCTTCCCCCCTCCTTTTTCTCTCTTCTTTCACCGGCAAGTGGTAGAACCCCCCTTCTTTCCTCTTCCTTCCGAGGGGAACTTAGCGGGGGATAGCATTTTTGATGGGCTTGCCCTCCCAAGCCCTGATGCTCTCCGAAACTCCTCCTCTATCCCCCCTCCTACCCGGCGAAGCGTTTTTTCCGGTGAGGTAAAACAGGAGTCTTGTAGAGTCCGGACGATGAAGTCCCCTTTCGATTTTCTCCCGATCTCCTGCCCTTTCCTTTCCTGCCGCCGGTGAGCGATAACTCTCTTTCTTGGAAAGGGAAACTTTTTTCCTCGGGAGAACTTGTCGCGTTCTTTTCTTATTCCTTTTCTCCCTTTGAGCGAATAGGTTCTTTCTTTTTTTTTTTCCTGATCGTCACAAGCCTTTTTGTGGCGGTACATCGGTCCTCCTTGGACAGTCATCTTTCCTGTCTTTTTGCCCAGAGTTCTCATTCCTTGGTGTCTCTATCTTTCGACAGCTTTTTCTTCTTCTGAGCGAACCCGGCGAGGATCCCTTGAGGGAGTGTCGAAACTTGAGTAGAGAAGCCCTTTTCCGCGTTTTTTTTCGCAAATGATCCCGCGTTTCTTTTTTCTTTTCTTCTTACCCTCCGCGTCGTAAACCCCTTCCTCTCGATCGCCGTAAAAGATGTAAACCTTTCCTCCCTGGCCGTGGGGCATGGGTATAGCCGCCCTTTTTTTTTCCTCTCGATATTCCTTCCTTCCCCTCTTTCAGCCTTCGTGAGTCAGTACGGCGGACATTTCCCTTTGCCACTAAGGCGAAGACTTGTTTTTAGCACAGAAGAGGCTCTTCTTTTGAACTTTCTCCCCTTCCTAAGTTGGTTGTTTTTCTATTCAAAAGAACAGGAGGTGGAGAAGATAAATGCCGACTCTTCCTTTTCCCCGACCCCCAACTTCCTGGCTCCTCTCTCCAAAAAGGGATTTGAATTAAAGAAGTGCGGCTCCTTTCCTTTTTTTTCCAAATGAAGAGAAGTCTCCCCGTATTCTCTTCGCGACGCCTACCCGGCCCTTGGTTTCTCAAATCCTCTTTGCGTTGTTTTGGTTTGTTTTTGGGGCCTTTTTTTAAAATTTTTTGAGCGAAAGCTCTAGTCGCTTTTCCTACCGACGCCCCGATCAATCTTGTTTGGCAAGCAGTACGATTTTTCCCTTCGTTTTAGGAAGGATAGAAAAAGTGTTTTTGATTCTTTTCTTGGGAATCTCCGGTTTCGCCATCCCTCTTCTCCCGCTTTCTCAAAGATCGTGACGAACGCCCCCCCCTGATGATAGTTCCCTTTATTGGTGAGTCTCCCGACTTTTTTAACATGATTACCCCGCCACCGCCCCATCTTTTTTTTACTTTCATCCGTAAGAAACTTACCCCCACGATTTAGATAAAAATCCCCCTGTGCGGCTAAGACAAGATAGTAGGATCACTCCCTCTAGTTCGTTGCCCCCCCGCCCAGTTCTTCCCGGTTTTCTCCGATCTTTGATATCTCTTCTCTTTTTATTCGGCGCTCCCGACCTCTCTTGAAGAGAGCCATCGTTGACCTGAATAGGAAGGAAATCTTTTTTGAAAATATCATGGGACATTCACCCCCTTTTCTTTGCGGCTACTGGGAGTTCCGCCTTCTCCCCTCCTCTTTCTGGCTTGGAGGCAAGCCCCCATTCTTTTCGGCTCTTCTTTGAATATAACGCTTCCCTTTTGCAGCTCGTTCACAGGAATAGAGAAGGGGAGTTTTTTTTCTACCTTGCAGGATGGATTACGCCTTGTGCTGTTCTTTTTTCTTTTTTTCTTAACGTGCGAGATGGAGTATCGCTTCTCCCTCTTTTCCGTACATAGACCTTTCCCCTTTCTGTGGCGATGGTCCGAACGGGCTCTTTTTTCCTAGTTCCCACTTCTCGATGCTACTTTTTTCTATTTTCCTGATGACCCCTTTCTCCTCTTTCACTTAGCTATGACAATGGAATGGGCTCTTCCCCTACGGCGGCGAAAAAGCGAGTTTCTCCCACTTTCTATGAAATCCCACTTCCAATCTTTTTTTTTTTTCCCCCTTTTACCCCATCTCTCTATTAATCCTCCCCTTTTTCTGTTCTGCCGCTGTCGGCCGAACGAACCCCTCTTTTTCCCCCTTGCGGTGAAGTGGTAGAGAATTGACATCTTTTTCGTTTTTTTGGCTGGGACCCGGCCTGTCACTCCCTCTGAGTAAAGGTGCCCCCTCCCCTTATTCTTTTCCTCTAAGAGATGCACAGAGGTAGTTTTTCCTCCCCCGCGTTCGGACCAGCTAAAAAAGGGCACGTCCTTTTCCTTTTCATACTACCGCCCTTCACTTTTTTTTGACCCGCCAGGCCGGCCTCCAGTCTTCTCTCTCACCCGGTCAAGTGGGAGAGAACCCTCCCCTCTCTATTCCGCGGGGGGCCCTAAAGGGCTTTTTCTTGCTGACTGAACGCCCCAGGCACGCTGCGGCTCTTCTCTTACTGGAAAATCGCAAGAAGACCTCCCCTTCCCTTTTTTTCAGCGCAGTGGATCGAGTTGAGGTCCCCCTTTTCTTTTCTCTGGTCGTCTTATGAAGTCACCCTGGCTCGCCCCCCTCTTTCTCGATAGCCTTCCCCTTCCCCCCCTAGATCAACATGGGAAGCCTTTCTCCCTCCCCTCGGGAAGGGGACAGGGAAAGTCTTTTTCTTTATGTACTCGTTCTTTCTTCTCCCGTAGCGCGCTTTTGTGTTCTTCTTCTAGAGAAGTCGTCTTCGTTTACGGGTCGTCCTTTTATTTCCTTAATTTGCGGTGGCGGTAAAGAAGGTTTTTTCCTCTTTTAACGCACGTCCAGCACCATGTTTGTGCCCCTCTGCGGTCCTGGTGTCGTTTTCACCCCTCCCCGACCCTCAGTATAGTACTCTTCTTTTTCTTCTCGGCGTCCAAATGAGCCCTCCCCTGCCACGTGAGAAGCCGAAAACGCGCTTTTTCTTCGCCGTCCAGCAAACGAATAGCCCGTTATTTCTCGCGTCGTTCGGAATTAAAAGTATTT
>Ga0179593_1453021_pt1 | contig 11309 bp, 18 predicted proteins | sample CZODoug2_1_08_16_FD_185931 | JGI IMG/M metagenome (GOLD analysis project Ga0179593, IMG submission 185931) | Vadose zone soil fungal communities from Angelo Coast Range Reserve, California, USA - CZODoug2_1_08_16fungal (PacBio error correction) | ecosystem: Environmental > Terrestrial > Soil >... | reverse complement strand
CAACAGGTCAGCAATTTCAACACTGTTACCAAACTTTCCCCCCTCTCCCCTCTTCCTCTCAAATTGTCTTTGTCCACTCCATCATGATTAAAGCGTGCTCCCTCGCTGTTAGCCAAGGGATTTCTGTCAAAGAACCCTTCTCCCCTCCCCCCCCCATCAAAAAAAGCCTCCGCCCTTCGTGTTTGTCGTCACACAGGAAATTGTTAAACCATCCGTTAACAAATCGGCCCTGGGAGCTTCCGTAGTAAGTAGCATCGTAGGTTTTCATTCCCCTTTTTTTCGCCCTTACCAATGTATGCCTTACTCCCCCGTAAAACCCGCACCCTTGATCCGTACTCCCGTTAGGATTAGGAGTTTTCCCCCTTTTTCCCAAGTCTGTCTTTCAATTTTGCTTATTCCAGAAAATGTTATTTTGCTTTTAATTTAGTACTGGATACAGGAGATTTTTACGCGATGCGTTAATTTTTTCAATATTGATCCCCTTCCCTTTGTTTTTTAGGTCACCCTCCCATGCTCTATCAAGAACTCAAGGGAAAATACCTAACTTATAGTTATGCTGGGCGTTCGATTGGTTTGATTCCTAACTCTTTCTTTCACCTTCTTTTTTTTTTACCTGGCATTAGTTCCTCCATCTTAGTTATCCCGAATTATTGATAGGCAAAATACCGTTTTACCTTGTGTTTTGTGGGTAATACCCTAGCAGACTTTTTATTCTCTTTCCCTTTTTACCCCTCCCCCTTGACCTTTGCGGGTCGGAACCCTTCCCTTTCCCCAAAGGGGGATCAATCTACATGAATTCTTTTTTATGTCTACGACAGCTTTCTCTTTTTTATTCTACCTTCTTTTTTTTTTCCTTTATCCCCATGGAGAGAATTGTGGGCTTTCCCCTCCTGCCCAAGACCGGACTTCTAATGAGGCTTTCGGTTTGTTGTTGAGGCTTAAAAAGCTCCCCTAATTCTCCTTATCTTCCAGCAATTGGCCGAGGGGCGATGTCTTGTTTTACTACCAACGGAGTTCTTCATCAAATCCTTTCCGACCAACGGACTTTCCATTTCTCCTCCTCCCCAGTTGCTCTAAACTCCCCCTCCATCCCCTTTACTTTTAGGCCTTTTTCCTCGTACCGGTATCAACCGCTCTTGAGACCTGATTTATTCTTCCACCACTGTTTGGATTTTGTCTTTTTTCTCCCCCCTTTTGTCCCTTAACTTCCTTCTGTGGCTTTTGCTATCTTTTCGTGGGAACAACCCCTGGTCCCGACCCGCAGTTCTAGTGGAACAAGTGGGTCAGGTTCCTTCTTTTTTTTCCCCCCCATTCTTTTTCCCACGGCCTCTAGGAACAGGATCCCTGACCCCCCCCCCCCCCCTGCAGGTTTTTTTTTGAAAATTTAAATGTGTCCTTCTTTCAATTTTGGAGAACCTCACCCCCACCCCTTCCCTCCTTACACTCTTTTCTACGCTCAGTTCCCCAGAGCCCTTGTGGCGACCTTTGTAAATTCCCCTGGACGTTCATCGATTCGTATTTCTTCCCCCGTGCTTTTTATTCTGAGGGCCAATCCTCTTTTTCCCTCATTACTGTAATTTTTACTTCGGGTTTGAAAACTTCAGTTATCCCCACACGCCCCCCGTGCCAATTGTGTGATGGGCAACGTGGGGTTGGTGCTTTTTTGCTTCACCTCCTACCCTGGGTGCTCTCTCTTTGCCTATTTTCGCCCCCTCCTTCGATGGGCGTGTTAGAAAGCTGTGGTTCCCAAATCTTTTCTTTTCCCCCGTTTTTATATATCTTTACACTCAAGAAACGCCAACCTCTGAACCTTTTGGCTCTTCCACCTTTCCTGCCCTCCTTACCGATGATTTCCCGCCCCAATTTTTAACGGGAGGCTCACTTCTAACCCCAACGTTGCCCCACTATACTTTTCCCCGTTGAGTGTCCATTAAGTGGTCACACCGCCCTTTCTTTTCCCTGACTTCTCCCCTTTGTTCCTTAAGCAGCCTGTATTATTTCCACCAGGAACAATCCTACCATCACTTTCCCTCCACCTTTCAACCGGGTCCCAAATTTCCTTCCCCTTCTCCCATGAGACCCTTGTTTTAACCTCCTCCTTTTTTCATCCAACTCTTCGGTTTTATTGGAAGGTACTTTTTAGGCCACCACGTCCACTTCGCCCAAGTTCGGGTCCCCAAGTGATCTTAACTCCGATTAGCTTGCCACTCGACATCCCCCTTCCCCCCTTCTTGTTTCATACAGTCGCAGCACTTGTGCCCTCTTTCGAGAGATTTAGTGAGGGTGGTTAATCAGAATCTTCGCTCACCATCAAAAAGGTGTCCTGGCACAAATTTCGTTGACCCCCTCCCCCTCTCTTTTTTTTTTCTTGCCCACCAGGTCTCCCCTCTTTGGGGGCCCCTGAGATTATTCTTTCCTTTGAACCATTCGAAGGTACTTGCATTAGTGGCGTTGAATTTTCGTCCCTTGGAACACCTCCCTTTATTTTTTTTTCTTCCAAACAATTTTCTTCACCCTTCCTCGCTCACCCACGTAAGAATGTAGTTTTGACCCCCGATTCCCTCGTTTGATTCCCTATCCTTTCTAGGATTTCTCTGCTTTCAAATAAAGGGTTGTTTGTTCACATGTTTTTGTTGTGGTGGTTTTGTATTGAGTTTTTTGGGGGGGTATTGGTGCGCTTTTTTTGGTGTTTGTCTGGTGTTTGGGTTTTTTTTTTGGGATTCAACCTGCCCCCCAACGCGTAGGTCATTCGGGATGTCATCCAGCGTCCTCCCAGTCTTTCCTCGATTATCTCCCCTTTCCCTTCCACACCAGAATCTACCATCAGGAGAAAGGTCGCAGTTTTTTCCAAGCCTCCAAGACGCACAGTATACGACTTTTGTATTTCTCTCCGGAGACTTCCCTTCCGGTTGGGGTAAATCCTCTTCACCCAGCTTTTTTTTATTCCCCCCCCTACAACCCTACCAGGAGGATAAACTAATTTCTTTTTTCCCCCCCCTAACCTACTTTTTGATACCAGCACTTTCCCCTGACCGTGATAAGTTTTCCCCCCCCATGGTTGCCCCTCTCTCCCTACCCTCTGTCATCAGTCACAATATAGACCTCCCCCCACCTCTTAGTGTGTTTTTGTCCCTTCCCTTCCTTCTAGAGCTGGGAGTAAACGACCCTCGGCTTTGCTCCGAGTCGCACCACTTTTTTTCACGAACTTGAAAACTTCCCCTGTCTCCCCTTTCTACGGCGTAAATCATGTCTTTTTCTACGAAAAGGTCTACGTGGAACGTTTTCTCTACCATCCGAATGGATACCTTTTGAGCCCTTCCCGACTGGCTTTTTTGAAGATGATAACAGTTCCTTGGCCACACCTTTTTCCTTCCCCGCTTACCTCCTGATAACGCTTCCACCTCCCCTTTTCTCTTTTTTACATGTCGTTTTTTTCTTGAAAACCTCCTCCGGACTTGTTTTTGTTTTAGCTGGCTATTTTTCTTTCCTGAACTTTTTCCTCTCGTCCTTTCAGAAGCCTTTTCCAATAAAATTTTTCGTTTAGGCGCTTCAGAGTTGGTCCTAATTCTAGACGGCTGACCGCTGCACTTGTTAACCTTTTTTCCCCCCTTTCCCTTTTTTTTTCAACTCTCTTTTTTCCTTCCTTGAGTTCTTCGAGCCTCCCCCTTCCCTGGTTTCCCCCCAAAAATGTTCAAAACATGTGCTCTTCATGCTTACCCTGAAAATCTTCAATGCTCCCCCTTTCTTCTCTCTAAACCGCCCCTCCTTTCTTTAAAAGCGTTCGACCCGCGGGACGAAGGCCCTTTCAGTCACCCAAGAACCCACACCTTCAAATCCCAAACACTCCTCCAATTCGTGTTTTACCCCCATTCTTCAAACCCTTCCCCCTCCTTCACAAAATGCAATTTCCTTATTCTTGCCCTCTCTCCTAGCTCTTCCGTCATTTGGTTTTCATAACCCAGCCCTCCCCCGTCCCACTGCGCTGCTAAATCATACCCCAAAGCCCCCTTTATTTCCCTCCCACCAGGTTATACAGTTTGTCGTTCGGATGCCCCGCCCTTCTATTCCCCTTTCTTGATACAAGCCCTTCACGGTTGATACCCCTGTTGTTTCCTTTATTCACTTCCTTCCCGCGGTTTAAGTGGCGACATCGGCTCCCCAAAAGCCTCGTTCGTTTTTTAACACTCCCACTTTCCTCCCGAATTTTGCAGGGTTGAACACAAGAACCTCTCGTTATGAGCGGATTAGCTTCCCTCCTTGTATTCTCTCGTCCCCTCCCCCGGGTTTTTCCCGTTTCACCATTCGTTCACGGTCCTTTGAGTCTTTGATCTTTTTTTCAACCTTACTTGATATAAAAAATGACTTTTCCCATTTAGTCTTCTTGTTGAGTTACTACTCCTTAATATACCTTGCTCTTCTTAAGCACCGGACGACTGTCCTTCTTCTTCCTCCCCCCAAGGTTTAAGTAGTTATATTGAAGTGCGCCCTTCTCCTTTATACAGACTTCTTTCTTTTACCCCCTTGCGTTGTTGCGACTTCCCCCTTTCCTATCTGTTGATAATTGAGGAGCCCCCCGTTAAGTCTTTACTCATCCCTCCTTCCTCGATCCCCTCCATTGGTAGGTCTTGCTTTCCCCGGGTCCCAATCTTCCCCCCCCCTTCTCCCCGTTACTTTCGTTGAAATTTCATTTTTAGTTGACGATGACGGTTTTCTCCCCCCACTTTAGACTTGATTTTTCAGCCTCATTCTTTTTTCTCCCAACCCTTCCCCTTCCCGCAAGAAAAACCCCTGCGCTAACGCCCCTGAACCCATTTCCTTTCGGTCATTTTTTTACAGTCTACTCCCCTTTCAGCCCAGTCCCCCCGATGAGACCGGTATTTATGCCCCCCTACCCCCCAACCATTGTTTGTCCCACTTTGTGGCCACCTTCCCTTTTTTTTCCTCTTTTCCACGCGCCGGTACCCCCCCCAAATTTTCCGCAATCCTAATACTTCCTGGTTGTCCCCAGGTTTGGCGGAATTCAACCCTACGGTTCCCCTTTTTCTCCATGTCCCCCTTTAACGGCCATACGATCACCGGGGGTTTTAACCTTCACTTCGTCCTTTTTTGCGCCACCCCTTTCCCCCACCATTCAATAAGCCCTATTCGTTGATGAAGGTTTTTTCACCAGAGCCCTGGGTGACGGAATTCCCCGCATGTTAATCCGCTTTTCCCGGACTGGCTTGCCTGATGAGGATTTTCCTTTACTTACTTCCTCTTTCTCTCCCTACGAGCATTTCCCGTCTGCTAGGGTCCCACCCCCTATGGACCTTAAGGAAAAAGAACCCAATTTGCCCCAAGTCTAGTGAGGGGCCCCCCTTTTGTTAGTAAATTCTCCTGTCCTTTTGTTTCGTTTCCTACCAAATCCTTTTTTTCTTCTTCTCTTCCGTGCTCCCCCCTTTTTCCCTCCTTCCCGCCACCTCGGTTCAGGATTTTTGGTTGAGATTGAACAAGTCTTCAAATCCTCTCAGTTGTTGTTGTTTAATCGATTGCCCCTGTTTGGTCAGTCGTCCCTCCACCCCCCCTCTTCCGGATTTTTTTCCTCAACTTACCCCCGCTCACCGAACGAGAGACCTGAGGAGTTCTCCACATGTCCACAACCACCCATGTGGAGGCGAATTTAACCACCCCCCACCGTACTAGAATTTTCCCATGGTGTTACTTCCATCTTAAGTTTTCCCCCTCCTCTTCACGACTCCCCCCCTGTCGTTATCAGCGTTCTGAGTCCCCGTAACCCTTCCTCCCCCTTCAATAAAGTAAGTTCAAATCTGGAGTACGTCAACTGCAACATTGTTACCGTCCCCCCCTTTCGTTTGAAATGCTCTATCAACCCGAATCTTATTACTTTTCATTTCAATTTTTCCCTCTCCACCTTCCGCGAGTTCCCCCTTTCTTCCCCCCCCCCCCGGATGTATTTTGTTCCTCTTCGCCGGTTCATACAAACTACACCGGCTGTGTTTCATTATTTCTCCTCCCCCCCTTTTACCTGTTTCGCTAGATTCCGTGAAGTTTCGTTCAAGTCCCTTCATCCCTTTACCCATCGAACCCCCTGGTGCCGTTTTGACATTGTTTAGAACAAGAACCCCGATCCTCCTTTTTTCCAGGTCATTCACTACCTTTTTTCTCCCCTTGTGTTTCTTAGATTTCGTTGGTTCCCATTTCCCCTTCCAGGTAAATTCATTAGTGGAGTTAGTCTGATTTTCTTCTGTGAACTCCCCCTCTTCTTTTTGTACAACCGTCTCTCGAATAACCTCCTTCGCATGGTTTTACACGCTTTTCCCGTAATGCCCAGCAGTCCCTCTTTCCCCGTCGACAGATGGTGGGATTGTTCCAAATCCATTTCAAAGTCCCACCTACCGACAGCTCCCCATTCCTCTAGGAATCGTTCCATCCTCTCCCCCCCCCCCCACGATCCCTTATCGCAAGGTCTCCAACCCCCCCCACGACGTGTCCTATAAAGCAGGAGCAACTGTTCTCTACCTCCCCCCCCTCTCCTTCTTCTCCGACGCCCCCCCCCTTTTTTTTCTTGCTTAGATTTCTCCTCCTGAACACTTTCCTTTGTGATGTTACCTCAAGATTCCATAGGTCCTTCCCCCCCCTTCCACAAATAGCCTCCTTTACCTCTTTTTGCCCTACCTACTCGTTTCTTTTCCCGCTAATCCCCGTGAAAACGAATGAGTCTTTCAACCCTCACGTTTTTCCCCCTCCCCTAGCAAAATTCGAAGCATTACCTTTCTCCATCGTTCTTTCTTTCTTTTTCTACCTCGGCTATAGAATTTTCGTGTCCCCTTCCCCCCCCCTCCCCGTCTTTCTCCCTCACAATACTTCCACGGGAAAGGAACCAAGCCGCGGTTACCCTCTCCTTTCCGCTTTGTTTGAACTTGCCTTTCTCATCACTTTTCACTCCTAAATCCGACATATACCCTTTGAGCAATCACGTTGCTTTTACATCCTTTCTCCCCCCCTCCTTTCTGGGAGGCCAACTCGACCAAATAAGGACCCCATCCCCATCACATCTCCCCCTTTCTAGTTTTTAGACTGAGTTCTTCTATTTTTCAAGTTGTTTAGAGTACACGTATATGATGTTTAGTTTTTTTTTGGGTTGTTTCTTGGGGTTGTTTTTATTGTGTTGTGTTCGTCTGTTTATTTAAGGACCGCTAGGAGTGTGGCTAGCTATTGCGTAGCAGAGTCCTCTTTTTTAAAATCACCCGTCGTTTAGGGAGAATTGCTCAGTCCTTTGCCCCTTCCTTTATCTTTATTTTTTGCCCGGTTTTTTCCAAAATGACGTTTTAGAATCTATCTGTGTATCCTCATAATTTTTTTTTATGAAACTTCCCCCTTTTTTTCATTTTTTCCCCCCACTTTGACCTTTTCCTTCCGCTCCTTCTCTCCTTTCCCTCTTCGCCTTCGGCATCACCCTTGATTTTTTCCAAACGAGGAGAGCCAGATGGAGCCACTTTCCCCTTTTCCGTAAAGAACTTACCCTTTCCCCCCCCCATGCGGCAGTATTATTTTTGTCTTTTTTCCACCATTCCCTCCAACCTTTTTTTTTTTAAAACCTGTTATTCCCGCTCTTAAGTTAGCTCTTAAGTAAGAGGTTTGGAACTGATACGGACATTACGCTCCCCCCAACTTTACCAAGCGCCTTTCTTCTCCCCCCCCCCCCTTTTTTTCTTATTTCGGTTTCACGTTCACGAGCTGACCATGCTGAGACTGCTCCTTTTCCTTTCTACAGAAGATACCCGTTCTGCTTTTTCCCGCAGTTTGGATTTTTGCTACTCTTTCCCCCACAGACTTTTTTTTCCTTTTCCCCCTACCTTCTCCCGAAGACGGTCTTTTAAAAGCCCCTAGTTATGGCTTCCGATGCGAATTGATGCTAATTGCCCCCCATCCTCCCCTGTAACCTTCGGAAGGCAGTGTTCCGCTGTCCATAGTAAATTATTTGACTATTACCATAAGTAATTTATTTCTTTTCCCTTTCTCGTTTGCTCGGGAATCTCTTATCCTTTCCTTTTTTTGATTCCTCTACCCTCAAAAGGAATGCTGTCATCCGGTTTAGGAACTTCCCGCAACAGGGGAGAAGTATATATTCAAGTGATCTTTATACTCTCCTTTTTTTCCCACCAGGTTTTTATCTTTAGGTCACTTTTTTTGGGCCTTTTCTTCCCCCCCCTTCCTCTTTATATAAGATGTGTTAGTGATTTCGGTTCTAAGAAAGAAGCCTTTACTCGGGTGGTGGCTGGCAGTTTAATTGGCCATAGGCACATCTTGCGTTGATCTTTCCGCCCTTTCTTTTCTCTTTCTGCTCCCCGTTTTTTTCGACCAATTTCCCCCTGTTTTCTTTTAATTCCACTTTCTCCGAAAACTTATCCTTTTTTCCGGAAGCCCACATGTCAACGAACCCGAATCAACAATTTTACCCCGACTGTTTCCCTTCTCATAATAATCTCCCCCCCCCGTACCTCTCACAGATTGAGCATTTTGAGTATTCTCACCCCAGGATGGAGCGTTTTGCGGCGCTCCCTTTGTTTCCCACCTTCCTCGAGGGGGCACCTTCAGATTATACGGCACTCTAACCCTAAGAAGGAGGTTGGCACCATGTGGCGACTTACCCACTCCTTTGCCAACGTTATGTCGAGGACCCCGGCTAACTCCCTCCCTACTAATCCTTGGTTTTTTTCCATTGTTGACGGTTGTCTTCCCCCTTTTGGGCGCCGAAAACTCCCCATCATATCTGCTTTTTCTTCAACGCTTTACGATAAATTGGGCGTACGGAAACTTCTCATCCTCACTCCTGATTTGACTTTTGGACTTCATTATCTCTTTCGGTGAGGTTCCTTACCGATGCTGAAATGCTCCTTGTTAACGTAGGTTTATTCATTTCTTAGGGTTGTTTGCCCTTTTATCCGCTTAACACGCCCCTCCCCCCACTGTCATGGTGATGGGCACCATTTGTTGTTAGTAATTTCCCTTGGTGTTAATTTTGAAGAACTTTATTTACGGTTCCTTTCTTTTCTCCTTTTCTTTCCCCGGTTAGTTGGTGTTTTTTCTGACCCTCTGTGTACTTTCCCTTTTCATCATAACTTCTTTTTTGTTGTTGCTCAAGATGGTCCAGAGCCCCCACGCCATTCCTGGAGGGGATCTAAGGCTTGCTCACCTACGAGTCTCCCCCTCCGCAGTCCTTCATAACAACCACTTCCCTTTTGGCAGATTTCCCTTCACCACCCCCGTTACGAAAAAATAGACTGAGTTTCCCCCTCTTTGGGTTCGTTTTATTAAGTGGTCCCACACGAACTATAGCGATCTGGAAATGCTCTTCTTATCAGCGGATTACTGCCCTCTTCCCATCCCTCCCCTCCCCGTCAATCCTCCCGTTCAAATCGGGTAGCTTTCACTGGGGCTTTCCTTTCCTACCCCCATGGTCTCCTTGAAAGAAGAGATTCCCATCCCCCCCTCATTCGGTGATTAATTGAATTTTTCTGGGCCGCCCAAAAAGCACACAAGTTCACGGTTTCCCCTATCTTGGTCTTTATCTTTGCCCATCCGACCATCAAAGGGGACAATGCGGCTCTTTCCTTCACTATGACCACACTTTTCCCCCAACCGCCGTCGAGATCTTGATCTGCCGTTTTCCGTCCCTCCTCTGCGCGTTTTTTTTCACCATCGAAAATTTCGTGGCCCCCCCCCCCACTGGTCGCCCAGAAAAGATCAACTCCGTTTGGTGGACAACTACCAGGTGGCTATAGTTGTGCTGGCTGTCTCCATTGAATGGACCGGCGACCCTTCTTTTAACCTCTTTCGTTATGCTCTTTTTTTTGTGTTCCAAATTAAGTGAAGGTGCGTTCTGTTTAACTCAAGGATGAATACCTCTCAGTAAGCGGTGTGCCACCGCCTCAGCTTCCAATCCATTGCCTTTTCCTTCCTTCCCCCGTCGCTTTTGCTTTATTGGCCCAGCTCCCGCCAACCAGCTTGATTGACGTCTTAATCATCCCATTTTTACCCCCCAGTCCCCTCCCCCGCTCTTTCCTTCCCCCGTCCCACACCAACGAAATCCCCCCACCGCACACCCCACCCCATCACACAGACGAGTGAAAGGATGATGATTTTTGAAAATGACTAAGCAAGCCCTCCTTTTCATCCGACTTTCATTTTTGGTCCGATGTTTCCTCCCCCTTCCACAATCCCCCCCCCTTTTGGTTTAAGACTATCCCCAACTGTATAGTAACCTGAGCTGACCTCCACCCCCCCGACCAGGGAATAACCCTAACACTCCTTTTTTGACATCCACACTTTAAGAGTTTCACTCCTGATGACGTCCTGCGTTTCCTTGTCCCCAATCCAGGATGGCCATCTTCTCACGCTATCGCCGTCTCCCTAACTAGTTATGTGCCTTTGTCACTACTTTTTGGATCGTCTCTGTTTCCCCTCAACCCAAAGAACGCTTTTGACCTCTTCCGCTCCCCCCAATGAAAACCGGTGAAACGGAATCTCCTTTTTTTTATCCATATGACGTGGAACGCTTCTGTTCCCCCCGCACTTTCAGCTCGTGGAATTCTTCCTCCGAACACCGAACAGGATAAAATTTTTTCTCATCAAGGGAGTGACCCTTTTCTTTAGCGAGATCATGTAGGGCCTTCCCCCCACCCAATGTACTTTCGTAACAAAAAGGCCGGCCCCTCTTTCGCTTCCCTCCTCATTTTCCCCCTCCACCCTTCCTTCCCCTGCCCCACTCCCCTTCTGCTGTTCTCCACACCCTTTTCACCCTTCCCCCTGCCCACCATGATTTCGTCTCATCCCCCCCTCCGCCTCCCCACCCTTACGTTCGATTTCTTGGTTCCTTCCTCTCCCCTTCTTCCTCTCCCCCCACTCTCCCCCCTTCACCTATCCCCCCCATTTTCACTCCCCACCACCCTGCCTCCTCGCTCCCCCCCCCTCGCCCTTCCCTCTTCTCCAACTCCGTCTGTTATCCCCTACTCCCTTCCTCTTTCTTTCCCCTATTCCTCTTCCTCTTACTTTGGCCTCTCCCCCTCTCATTCGTTCTCCAGAAGCTATATTTCCCAATCTACCACAGTTGCTATTGTTATTCTGCTTTTTTCATGTGTTTTCCTTCCAACCTTTGAAGTTCTGTCTGGTATCTTTCCCCCTTAAAGTAAATGGGAGAACTCAGTCCCTCTCATCGATTTTTAATCACCCCTTCCTTTCGTCTACGGCGAAGGCCTGCCCTCCCGAGGCTTCTCTTCCCTTTCCTTCTTTTGAACTTGGTTCACGTT
>Ga0179593_1414730_pt1 | contig 11309 bp, 10 predicted proteins | sample CZODoug2_1_08_16_FD_185931 | JGI IMG/M metagenome (GOLD analysis project Ga0179593, IMG submission 185931) | Vadose zone soil fungal communities from Angelo Coast Range Reserve, California, USA - CZODoug2_1_08_16fungal (PacBio error correction) | ecosystem: Environmental > Terrestrial > Soil >... | reverse complement strand
GGTGCCTCTTTCTCCCCGCCAAGATGATTACCATTCACCATTTTTTTTCGAGCGCCTCCTGGTTCTACCGGTCCATAGGCGATTGACACTCCCTTTCCTGCGGACTAGGCGCCGATGTCCGCTTGGCGGGACAGAAGAATCGTCCCATTTCCTTCTCTGCCCCTGTCCCTAGGGAGAGGAAAAGCGTCCTTCGATTCTTTGCGTCGTCTGACCTTAAGACCGTGATCCAAGAGCCTGACATCCTCGTGCACAACGGCCTATCGTCCAAGTCCACGCCAGAAGATGGTCAATTCCATTTGGGTCGAGATCAGATTTCGATGGATCGTCAAGGATGATCCCCTGAGATTTGCTTTTTCTCTTTCTTTTGGACCTTAATAGGGCGACTACCTCCTTTAAGGATAGAGCGACTCCCTTTTCCCTCGCGTCCCGCTAAGTTGGTCCCCCTCGCCGCCTAGAGGATCATGCTTTCCCCCCATCTAGTTGTGGATCTCACTTCTTTCGTCGCGATTTGCATCGCCCGGGTAGACCTGCGTCCGCCCCCTCCTTCGCCAGTATGGATTCCCGGGCTTAAGAGGAGCATTCTTTCAGAACGAGCGATCCCTTCCCTTCGTTAACCTGTGTTCCAGCTTTCCTGTTCTCGCTGCTTCCCTTCGGCGAACCGTCCCCCCGGCGCTCTCATGAGTTTTCTTCCCTCCAGTTCTGGTTCCCCCTAGCCTTGGATACGACTACTATCTCCCTTTTTTCCTCCAGTAACTGCGCCGCCCCTCTCGGTGCGAGCAGCACTCCCCTGCGATCCAGTTTTCTCCCCGTCCTTTTTTTTCATTCTGGGGCCGTCGGGGTCCGGTCCGTCCTAGAGGTCCCGCTTTTGTGATCATCTATGACTACAAGGAGGCCAGCGTTTTCGTACCCCGTCGTTTTCCCTGCTCATTGATTTGAGCCGGGCCCCGGCTCAGTCTCCAGACGACGCGTCTTCCAGACGTATTGATAGGGACGTGCCCCGCCTTTCGTGCTTTTTTTTTCCTTCCCTCTTCAAATCGCCCGCTCACGTCCGACACAGCGAGACTCGGCGTTCCCAAATGGAGATAGTGCGGTACTTTTTCTCCACCCCCCCACGCGCCCCCGTGAGAGAACCACCAGTGACGCTTTTACTTCGTTCGTCGGAGTTTCATAGACGGCTACCTGGTCGTCCTCCTACGCCTGGCGGTTCTACGCCGCTGTGTGAGAAATTATCATCGTTCCGCAACTCGCTCCGTCCCCGAAGATGTTTTCTCTTCTGCTGACTCTTGGGTCTGCTTGAACTCTATTTTATTCGTTCTTTTGTCGTCATCCAAGGGCATATTCCCGAGGTCTCTGAGGTGCTCATTTTCTCACCTTGTGAAGGAGACCGTCGACGCTGATGAGGCGGCCTTGCGCGTTCCCTTTTCTCCTGGGAATCCGTTGGAGTAGAATTTTTTCTTCCTTACCGTCGTCCCCAAGCTTCTGGACTTTCATGATCGGGCCTCCGGACTTCCGTGTTCTCCCTTCCGGGCGTCGCTTTCTGCTTGTCCGGCTTATGATCTGGAGAGCGCGTTCGAGATTTTTTTTTTTCTTTTTCCCCGGTTACGTTCATGGAGCGCTCGTCCCGCTTTTTTAGAATATTGTTGGCCGCTTTCCCCGTATGGAGTTGCTTCGGGCATCGTGTTCGCCCTTTTGGGTCGCGGGACTCGATCGTTTAGTTTTCGTCGCGGCCGTCCCTGTCGGGTTTTAGGAAGGGAGAGCTGCTGTTGACTGATTCTTTTTTTTTGGCCGAGGACAGAGACGGGCAGTCACGATTTTTTCGGGCGGGAGCTCTTGGCGGGTCGGCCTTAGAACTCCTCTTGAGTGGACCGAGACGCCTGCTGAGGGTTTCCTGACGTCCCGCCGCTTCCCTTACGAGGAGATTAGAGTACGCAGGGCCCCGTTATTTTTCGCCGACTGTCCCCTTTTTCTGAGACCGTATCTAGGTTCTGTTTCAGGTGAACCTGGCCCCCCCTGCTGGAAGTTCCTTTATGAGGGTCGTTCGACGTCTTGACCGGCTGTTATGTCCCTCAGTGCGAGCTCCCGGATTGCTACCGTTTTCCTTAAGATTATATCCTCCGATATCCCCCCTTTCCCCCCCCCCGCGTTTTCCCTTCAAGGTTGTTCTCACCGTCGTCCGAATAAATCTCCTCTAGTGTTTGGACCTGTTTTGAGCCCCCTCTTTTTTTCCGACCGGTCTTCAGTCGTGCGTAGTTCTTTGAGGCCTCCCGAATGTCGGGGTTAGCTTTGTTTTTGAGTTCGCTGAGTCGTACGTAGAGAAACTTGTTCCCAGCGCTGCCTAACAGTGGCAACCCCCCGCGCTGCGGCGGAGGAAAAGATGCCTCCCCTATACTGGTGGTATGCCACGGCCGTCACAGGAAACAACTACTAATGGTGGCTTTTTTGGGCCTTTTCCCTCTGACCGACTCCAGCGAAAGGGATGGCGGTGGACTATCATTGTACGGCCACGGCCTCCTGGTTTGCCCACCCTCCACCTCTTCTTTTATGTTTTGCCACCCTGGCTTGTGTGTGTTTCACAAAAGGAGCTCTGGCTTCTTTTTTCTACTCTGTTGGGGCTGCAGAGGCTTCCTAATCCCCCTTGTGTAGACGGCGACTCTTTTCACCGTTTTTCGAGCCCCGTTTTTCCAAAAAATGTTTCTGCGACTCAGGGTGGGGCGGAACTCTTTCCTGGCCTTTCCTTTCGTCTCCGCGCTTCGAAGTATTCGGCGACAATCGCGATGTCCTCTTCGCGTCTCTTAAGAACGACGAGATTACTCTCTCTTTCCCCCTCAGGAGTTGGTGTGCATTTCTCCTCTCGTGAAAGTCTTTTTCTGGACATCCCTCTTTGTGTATGTGCTTTCGGTAATAAGAGCTGCTCCCAGTCAGCTCTTTTTTTTTGCGTCGGCCCTTTTCCACGATGCGAGACTTTTCTGATTGAGCGACCCTTTTTTTTTTGGACGCCCGGTTTTCCTTCAAGGTTCTTCTCCAATTATCACCAAAGTGGTTCCTCTAGCAGTTCCTTTGCCCCGGCCTTAGAGCAATGATCGCAGGTGGTGATAAACCGTGAACCCCCCCCCCCCCCACCCCCTCCCCCCCCCCACCAACCCCACCACCCCCCCCACCCGCCCCCCCCAACCTTCAACCACCCCCCCACAACCCACCCCCCCCCCCCCCCACCCCCCACACAACCCCCCCCCCCCCTCCCCATTTCACTATCGCCTTTTTTTCCTGTTTTCCACCTGTTAAAGGAAAAAGATATGCTCCGTCAATTCCTCGAGTCACCGCCATTCCTAGCGTGGGAGAGTCACCTTGCTCCATTAGTCTTTGTGGCGTTTTTCCGGTGCCCCTCGCAGTTGTCCCCCCCTCCTTTTTCTCGACGGTGTTTGGCCAGTGAGTGGAAAGGTTTACTTGGTCCCCGCGAGTCTAGTCTCTCCTCCACTTTCGTCCATCCAAGTACAGACCCGATCCCTCCTTCGAGCCGTCCGGGCCCAGCTTCAGTTGCAGATCCCCCCGTCGAGAGATCCCTGTTCTTTTTGTCGTCAAACAGGTAGGACCCAGTGGTCCCCTTCTGAGATCGGCTTATTCTTGACCACGGTCTCGGTGGAATCTCCGGCTGCGATCAGTCGGTCGATACCTTTTTGTTCGACGGCCCGGCCCGCTGACGTCGCGTTTCCATGTCCCGACCTTCTCCCCTTAGAACCTCGTCTTATCCTCGTCTGTCGGTGACCATAGCGATTGAGGGCGAAGCGAATGCGCCGTTAGAGTCGCGCCTGAGAGGTCAACCCCTTTATCCCCCCTCCCTTCTGCCCGGCCCCCGCTAGAGGTAGAAGGCTAGAACCTCTTTGTCCCTCGCATTCTTTTTTTTCCCCCTGAACCCCGCTTCAGCCTCCCCTCATCCCTTCGCCCAGAGATATTGATTACGGAATAAAAAGAAGTGTTCGTCCCCACGACCTTCCCGGCCGCTCAGAGAACGCAGTCACCTCGGTCTTCTTGGCGAACCCCCTAGTGGTTTGTCTTCCTCATTGAAGTCCTCTGCCCCACATATTCCGGGAAGTCCTATTGCGATCTCTGACCCCTGAAACCTCACCGACCCAGAATTGACCGGCATTGAGCGTTTGGGCAAGTCCTTTTCCCCCCCCCCCCGCTCACGCGTCTCCTGGATTCGAGAAAGAAGGAGGCGGCGGCCCCTTCTTATTTCCCCTCCTTCTTCCGCTTTGCGGTTCATTTCCGCAACCGATGCTGCAGGTCTTCTCATGCTCCTGCACAATTCCAGCGCAAATCCTCGTCTCTTTCTTTTTTCATGTCTATCCGTTTTTTCCCGGCCGTTTAGTCCTCGAGCGCAGTCTTTTTTTACGATGACCCACGATCCGCTAGGATTTTCCCTGCGGCCTGGCGCGTAAGACGCCGAGCACGTCCGCTTCTTTTTTTTCAGTTGAATGTACCGAGCCGATCCTCCCCCTCCTTCGGGGTCGCGGGTCCATTTTTTAGCGTTCGAGAGTCCCCGCGACCACTCTCGTTTTTTTTTTTTCGCGCCGATTTCGGTGTATCTCAGCGACTTACTTATGAACCACGCTTTTCGTCGGTTTGCTGCGGGCGACCCTGCCTCGGTGAGAAAAAGGAACAGCCCCATCCTGGCCGACCCCCTTTCCTCGGCCCCTTCTGGATAGATGGAGCTGCTTAACGAGCCGCACCTTTGTCGTGTTCTTCGGCTTTTGCTTTTCGAGACCTCGTCCCTCCGTAGCCTCTTAGATTTAGCCTAGAGACTGCGTCTTTTTTTTTCCCCTTGCCCTCTAATAAGGATACAAGGCGAGGCCTCCTTTTGATCGTTTTTTTCTGCTTCTGCTAGCCCGATATGTCTTCGATACGCCTTGAGATGTTCCCGCGTCGGACTTCTTTACAGACGCTGGAGGGGACCATTGTTTTACTCTTGTCGCCGTTGGTCGGTGAGAGAGACAGGATGTCCTTTCATACGCGGGTTTCCATGAGTTCCACTTCCCGGCGGTCTTATCAACGTATGCCTCAGCTTTGGCCGCTGAATAGAGCCTTTGATGCGTCCGACGCAGGTGCAGCCTCGTTTCCCGCCCTCCCTTTCAGCCGTCTTCAGAGAAACAGCGGCTTTGTTTTTCCACTCCTGATAGAGCGCTGTGAGGCTGCAGTACCCCGTGCGCTGACTCCGGTTCGCTTACTTCATTTCACTCCTCTGTTGAAAGTCCTTCGTGCCCTCCCGCAACTTGTGGTCCCCCCACTGTAGAATCTCCGCCTCATAATACTGGTATTAGTCCCTGTGAGCGCCTCTCTCGTACCCACATGTGCGTAGCTGCTTTTTTGATTTGCCCTAGGAGGTGAGCCCCCCTATGGCGATCGTTTGAGCCTATGGATTTCGTCGCTGGAGCACTGTCGTTTCGTTCCTCAGACCTGCCTTCCCCGATCTCGTCGCTTTTCACCACTTCTTCCTTTCCTTGAGGTACCTGGAGGCTCCTTTTGAGGAGGTCGCCTTTTTTTTTTTTTTTTCGCCTCTTATCAGGGACGCTTTCTTTCCTGTCCTTTGTCCTGTCTGCTGTCCACCCTGCTTCTGTTTTGTATCTGCTTGGCGTTTCGATGCTTGGGTCATTTCGCATCTTCTCCTTGTTGTTTTCTCCGAGCATGATCGTCCCTCCTCTTCCCCCCCCCAGCTCCGTAATCCCCCGCCTTACCGGTCCCCCGGTTAATGTTATGTTCAGTCATCCCTTCCTGTCTTAAGTCACTTCTTGTTTGGTTTCTTTTCCTCCCCTTCTAATCAAAAGTATCTTCCATGGACCTCATCTGAACCCCGGTTTCTTTTCAAACCCCGCGGACGTTCTTTCGTTCGAACTACGTTTCGCTCAGCGCCCGACCTTCCTAGTTGCAGAAAGACGGCGAATTCCACTTCGTCTTCACCCCTATGCGCCCCACCATTGCCATGTGTTCGAGGTCTAGGAACTTGGTACTCGGCCCTTTTTATTTCTGTAGAGGACCTCCCGGCTCCGCTCCCCGTTTCCCTCGTCTCGGGCGCGAAACTCGGGAGTTAGTCAGTCAGCTCAAAGGAAGAATTTCTCCCTCTCGTCCTCGGCCACCGCAGCCGTCACGCGGCGATCCTCGAGTTTCAGTGCTGACTGGCGATGCCTCCCGCTTATCTTCCGGAGTATAGAGAGGGGAATTTACCGTCGCTTTCTCCTCCTGGTAAGGATTCCGTCGTTCCAATCTGCGCAATCGTGTATTTCTGACCGACGCCTTCCCAGTCCTCGTTTTCCCTCGTGGGCCCCGCGTATCTGCCCAGGTACATCCTTCTCCGCGTCCTCCACCGCTTACGCCCTTAGCTTTTGCTAGAAATAGGTTCCCCTCGTTTTCCGATACGATATGGAGCCCTACCTATTTTTCTATTCAATGCGGCTCCCCCTCTCTCGGGGTTGCGAGCATTCCCCACTTCCCCTTTCCCTTAGCCGGTACGGGCTACGGCTGCAGCGGGGGCGGCTGTCGTGTCGCGCCTTTCGGCCGAGATTGCGTCTAAAATTCCCTTTTTCTTTTTTTTCGAAACTAGACACCGCAGTTTCCAGGGCCGTGAGCCCTGTGAGTCTTCTGTTCAGCTCAGACGCGCCGTCCCGAATTCAGCGGGTACGGGTGCCATCTCGGGTGTCGTTGGTAAGTCCCCTTTCCTCCCGACCTCCCATTGTGCAGCGGCTTTTCCCCTTCTCATGCTGGCTCTCCCCGCCTGACAACCAGGAACGCCGACTTCGTCGTTTGTGGCTACTTGGACTTATCACATTTTATTTCTTCCCTGCCGTTTTTTTTCTCTACGAAGTGCTCACTTCCCATCGCATCACCCGAGGCTCCGTGCACTGCTTGTTTTCTTCCATGCTGCGATTATGGATCGTTTAATTGCATTCTCGATTTTTTTCTTCCCTCCCGCTTACTCCGCTGGGAGTAGCGAAAATTTTTACTGCGCGAACTCCGGAGAGCATCTCATGGTGCCTCGCAGACCTCCTGTTTGCTTCTTGATATTTGGAAGAAAAGAGTTTTTCTTTTGGCTCCCGACCAGTGCTCCGGTTTTGCTCGAATATGCCCGAGGCTGGACTCATTTCTTTCTGGTCCCGCCGTCCTCATGCGTGTTTTTTTTCTGGTGCGCATCGTTAGGGGGGTCTTGATCTGCCCGCTGCCCGCGCCTGCGTCGAGCATGGGTGATAGGTGAAGTGTGTGCTATGCCGCCCCTTCCTTTGATTCTAATAGGTTGCGTGTTATTCTGCGACCTTCCGGAGGTCTTTTCGGGTCTTTTTTTTGTTGCGATGCCGGCCGCTGTGACTCCGAATCAGTCGCGCGTTGTCTCCCGTTCCGAGTTTCCGTGTCTTCTGCTGGGGTTGATGGTGAGGAAGAAGTTCTTGAACTTGAGTTTTTTTTTTGAGCGATTTGAGAGAGTGTGACGTCCAGCGGGTTGCGGGCGGAGCCGGATTTCGCCACTCTGGGTCGATGCCTTTCCATCTCCAGGTTCAGCCTCTCTTTCTTAGGAAGTGCGCGACTTCCAGTTCGGACGCGGTAGCTTGAAGGTTAGAGTTACCCCAAATCGCTATGTGTCGCCTACTGGTGCTGCGGAGCCCGCCTCCCTCGTGCTTGTCACGGTGACTCCTTTTCCCAACTTTTTAAGAGAGTTTGCCTTGGGCCTATGAGAAGAGGCGGTCATTTTGAGACCTCGGCTAGATTTTCCCTGAGTCCCTTTTTCGACCGCTTCTCTTCACGCGTTCTTCGACCCGCTTTCTGCTCCTTTTATCGCCGACAAAAGAGCGTATGCCGCTCTTGGGGATGCTGATCTTTTGCCCGTCCTAATTTTCTGCGGTTTTCTTCCGCTACGCTTGTTCCGTTGAAACGTTTTTTGCTCTTTTCGTACCGTCTATCCCCCACCTCTTTATACCCTTTTTTAGCGCGTGAAAATTTTTTTCCAACGCCCCCCTTCTGGCTTGACACCTCTTGACTACGGGGCGCCGTCCCGCACGTCCAACTATTACTTCTTCCCCGGGGCCGGCTCCGACGATTTTCGGCTTGGGCGGTGGACTCGTCTGCATTTTGCCATTTTCAGCCAGTGGTTGATGGACCCTTTGTTTTTTCCCATCTCTCGGTAGGTTGGACCCCCTTGGTTGTTTGTGATCACCACCGGTCTGTCCTCGCGCGCGCGCGCAAGATTTTTGCGCGGTTCTTTGCCGGACTTAGGTAGTGTGGAGTCCGGCTTAAGAACTCCCTTTGAGAGTACTTTTTTCTTCCTTCCACTTGTCTCTCCTATACTGAAGGAGCGGTGCTTCTCTTCTTTTTCCTTTGCCTCTCCCCCCCCGTCCCGTTGCGTCTAGGCCGCGCTGCTACTTCACGTCTTACTACAAGAAGGTTCCTACAAGTTCCTCAACGCTCGCTTTCACTACCGTAGATGATTCTATCTCTTTTCCCGTTGTTTTTTTTTTTCTTCTCTCATCTCGTCTTTCTGTCTTCCACGAAAGAGTGTGTGAGAATTTTCGCCCTCTTTTTATCCGGACTTTCCCTTCCGCGCTTCTCGCTCTGGCGTCTTTTTCTTCCTTCCCGCTGCGAGCCAGCAGTTGCTCGCCCCTTTTTGATCATGAGTCTCGCCACTTTACGCCCGTTTTCCTACGTCTACACTTTTCTTCCGCTCTGAGATCCCCCCCTTCCCGGCTCCGCTTCAGAACGGGCGCCATCTCGCTTTTTTCTCAAATTTCGCCATGTCCCTCCTCTTTTTTGCGTGTCCACTGGTCCAGCACCCGCTTTCGTTGCCGTCCAACTAGTTCCAGCCCATGCCCTTTCTTGGTGCCGGGACACACGTGGCCTCCAGTTAGAACACCCCCCCCCACAACCCCCCCCCACCCCCCCCACACCCCCCCAAACATCTTTTTTTCCGTGCGGCCGGTGGTCCTACCAAAGTTGCCTCCGTTGTTTCCGCCTTCCGGCAGTGGGGTTCCCAGTTTAGCTTGTCCTTCCTCGATTGCTCTCAAGAATCATCCACCTGCCCTCTTAGTTTCCACGCCCCGCCCCCATCTCCTCCCCACCCTGACCTTTCCCGGCGATCGTTTTTGTTTTCCATCCCTGCCGGTCCATTGCGATTTCTCATGAGGGGAGGTTTCCCTCGCGACCTTTTTGGCATTGAGATCTGCGTAGAAGCGGTCGCTGTTCTGTTTGACCCTATCCGCTTGCTCTGCGTCTTACCATGTCCCTGCTCGCAGCCTGCAGAAGGGCCTCTGAGGTACCTTGTTTCTTTGTGTCCATCGGCCCTTTTTTTCGGAAGATTTCTTTATCCTCCCTTTTCTTTTTTCCAAGTCCTTCTAAAAGTAGAGATGGCCGCGGCCCCCCGTCTAAGCGCCGCTTTTCGTTCTTATTGGTCAGTAGAGCCCTCCTTCCAGAGCGGAAATATTTCGACTTTCTTCATTCTTAAAGAAGTGTTCCCTCTCCGCCGAGCTCCCCCCGCTTGCTCCAGCACTGCTACATCCCTCTAAGACAGCGCGGATATTACTTTTACCCGAGAGGGAGCCGTCCCCCCATCCCCTCAGGACGTTCAGAAGAGACGGTCTCGGCCTGTCCCTCGGATTGCCCGGATCACCCTTCCTGTCCCTTTATGCACTTCGAATGCCGCCCCTGCCCCCCCTATATCCTAAATGGAGCTTATAGCGGACACGTCCCCTCAAAATATCCAGGATTCTCGGCATTCGGCAGGCTGGCCTGACGGCCCTTACGATTTCTCCCCGTTGGACGCATGTATTCTGCTCCATTGAAGGCGGCGGTCCCCTCATCTTCCTTCAGCCTCTTGCGCGTGTTCAGAAAACCGCGAGCCCGTTTTTTTTTTTCCGGGCTCCTTAGGCAACTCGCCTAATCCCTCGGTTCCCGGTTCCAACATGGTCTCTTTTTTTGACGCGGCGCCGTAGCTAGATATTGAGTTTTTGTTTTACGATGACCCTATCTCTATGGCCCGCGCTCACCACGCGCCTTCCCCTGTCATCAGCTACTTCCAGAGGCCGCGCTTTCGTTTTCGGATCTCTATTCCTCTGATGACATTGTCAAAATTGGGTGAGCTCTCGCGGTTTCTTGCGCCAATTGGTAGGGACTGGCCTCCCGTCCTACTTTCGGTCGTCGGTTTTTTCTTCCTTTTCGTCGAGCCATCTCTCGAAGGTTATTACGCCTTGCGGAGGTTTCTCTTGGAGGGATTAACGTGGCCTGACTTTTCTCTCCCACCCCCGGACCACGAATAGAGACCCCCGGTCCCGTGCCCCTCCGTTCGTTTGTATCGCGGAGGAACTCGCGCCAGCATTTGAAAGTCCCGGAAATTCCCCGGCTTTTGCGGCTTTTCATCCGTCTTTGAAGTGCCTGGTAGAGGCCTTCGCCATTTCCTTTGCAGACCTCCCCAAGGAAGGCTCCGTCGAACCGTTGGTGAACTGGATCTCTGCTGTTTAGCACCGATGCGTTCTCGTACTTCTTCGCCCTCTTCGTACGTCTTTTACATTATTCACCGACGTGTGGATCCGACGGATGGCTCTGTACCCCTCGCCCCCGCGCCTTTCGGCTTTTAACCTTCTCGCATACGCTTGAAAAAGAGGACACGAGCTGGTCCACTACTTCGGTTTTGGATACCCCACGTTAGCAGGAATCCCCCTATCCTTCGAGCCTTTCCTCTTCTCAGCCGCGGCGGCCAATAGCGATGTCATCGCGCGTCCTCATCCTCGTGAAGAGCACTTTCCTTCTTGTCCCCTGAGGTTCAGAGTAGGAGGCGTAGGGTGGCCTTCTCTAGCGCTCGAGGATTCTTTCTGCGTGCTTCCGCGATGTCGGCGCCCTTGCGGCCCAGAGGAGTGTCCCCTTTTTTTTTACTTGATGTTAGAAAGATCCGTGCATTTTCCTTTTGTGGCTCCCCGTATCGACAAACATATTGGTTTTCGCAATTAGTGCATTGTCACTTTTTGAGCTTTTAGTCGTGCTGTTCTAGTGTATTTCTTCTCCTTTATTTAGTCGCTCCCCCCCACCCCCCCCCCCCCCCCCCTTTAGTCAGAAGGGCCGCCCCTCTTCTTTTTTCGCTTGACAGAATTTTTACTCCTCTGCTTTCATTTCGGCTCCCTTCTCATGGGCTGAGAGGAAGGCTCTCCTCTTGTCCTCAGGTCTGCTTTGTATGAATGATCCTTGTTTTTTCCGGGCTGGGCGTCCTTCGCTGGATCTGTTTGGAGCCCCCCACCCCTCCCCCCCCCCCCAAAACACCCCCCTTTCTGCGATCGCAGTTTGCGGATGGT
>Ga0179593_1325699_pt1 | contig 11309 bp, 15 predicted proteins | sample CZODoug2_1_08_16_FD_185931 | JGI IMG/M metagenome (GOLD analysis project Ga0179593, IMG submission 185931) | Vadose zone soil fungal communities from Angelo Coast Range Reserve, California, USA - CZODoug2_1_08_16fungal (PacBio error correction) | ecosystem: Environmental > Terrestrial > Soil >... | reverse complement strand
CATTCTGCGCTAGTTTCTTGAGTCCCGGTGTCCTTTTTCTTTCCCTGACCTGCGAATCACGTTGTGATGCACTGTCAGTTCCGTCATTTTGAAGATTTTTTCTAGCCAAGATTTCCTCCGACGTGACCTTAGAAGCGCCCCGTCTCCTTTTTTTCCCCTATAGACGTGCTTTTCTATAACACGCGCTGGGACGTAGTTCCAGCGTGCATTTCTCCCCTGTTAAGTTGCACTGTTCCCTTCCCCCAGAATCCGAGTTCAGAAGTCCTTATTTCGACCTACCCCTCCCGTTGCTCCGTCCAACCAGTTACCCCTCGCTCCGTCCTTAATACGCTTTGATCCTAATTATCTCTTTGTTTCCCACTTCCTTTTACCTTTTGTTTCTTTAGGAACCTGTGTTTTTTTTTTCTTTTTTTTTTTTTTTTGTCCCTCGTTTTAAGAGCTTCGCACCGGTCGGGTTTGCTGAAGTTTGGTCTCCCCCCCCCCTGTTTTTCTTTGTTCCCAGCAACCAGTTCTTCCGTCCTGTGCTAACTCAAATCCGTGCTTTTTTTTCTCCCCTGGATCCGTCCGCGTCGGCCGCAAGCAGGAAATTTTCTGGTGGTCGCGCGCGATGCCTTCCTTCTGCTCCAATCCTTCTTCTCCCTTTTAATGCTTCACGTCAGTTTGCATCAGCCACCACCCCTCTTTTTCCAATTTACCTTCTTTTTGGCCCATCTCGCGGATCCACGCTCCCCCTTTTTGCCCTATCATAAGTTCGGTTCCTCCCCACGCCATCTTTTTGCAGTCCTCGTCTCGCACTCCTGCAGCCAAGAGTCAGGCTTCTGTTCCCCCTCTCACCCTCTATATCTTTCTTCTCTCTCGACGCTTCTTTCGCTCGTCACTTTGCCGATTACGCTCTATTAATGCCAATTTAAGTACAGCCACATAGTTTTTTTTGACTTTCCTACTCCCTCTTTTTCTCCGCCCTCAACCACACCCCAACCCGTAAGAAATACTCAATGCCCCTTTCAAAATCCATCCCAAACCTGAACCAATATTCTTTGTTCTGAACGGCCTGTTTTCCAGATGCGTCGCCCTTCTTGGAACGGGGTAACGAATCAGCTATTTGACTTTTTCTCCTTTCACACATCCTTCTTTCCCTACTTGTCTCCGCCCTTTTAGACTTTGCTGTCTTTTTTGGCTTGCTTTCTTCAGCCCCCGTCAATTTAGTGGCTCGCTCGACTCCCATGCTCAGCGACCCCCCCATCAGACCCTTTTGCTCTCGCTTTCGTTTGTCAATTTATCGGGACCAGAGATTTCGAAGATTTGTTTTCATGAAAAAGAAATATCGATGAATTCCCCTACTCTTTCCTTCGGTGAGACCCACTCCTTTTTTTCCTCCCCTTCCCAGCGGGACATCTCGTTCGTCCCTCTCCAAGCGAAAGCTGCCCCTTTTACCTCCCTGGGAAACACCCGATATTTTCGTTACCATTTTTAGCGATTCAGCTCGAGTCTTTTACGCCTAGATTGTTATCAGATTCCACTCTTATCAACCTACATGACGGAGCAAACATGCTTGTGCTCCGTCACCCCGCGCGTTCTTCTTTCCGGACCTCACTACAGAGACTTTGTTTTCTTCCCTATTTGCGTGGCTCTTTTCCCCCTTTCTTTTTTATTTCGCTTTTGGTTCCTCTTACCGTCGTTTTCTTTCAATTCTAACCGTTTAACTTTCCAATGTATTCGCAGCGCTAAGGGACTCTCCCCTGTTGACCTCTCGTTCGTCCATGATATCGAATTCCCTCCCCCTAGACGAAGACCGTTTTGGATCGCTGTTTCCCCGCTTTCTCACTGAGATCTCTACCCCCCCTTTCCCTGCGATGTTCCCCCCCCCCCCCCCCCAATCTGTCTCACGCCACTTTAAAGCCGTCCAGTGCGACCGCCCGGCATAATGATTCGTATTTTCCTCTCTCCTTTTTTATTAGAGTTTTTTTCTTCTATTGCCCCGTGGATCCCCGCTCCCCGCTTTCTTTTCCTTCACCGTGCTTCACTAACGATCTTTTTTTTTCAATTGTGGCGCGCGGTGCCCACTCTCTTTTCTCCGGGAACACCCCGGTATTTCCTCGAAGAGCTAAGCTCCTACACTCCCTCCCCCCCTCATCGCGTCACAAGGATGTCGTAAGGATTCCAACCACGCCATCGAAAAAAAGCGGATTTGTCAATATCATCCTTCCTCTTATGGTGTTTTTTATAGAATGGCAACAGTTTGATTTGTTTCTGATTCTTGGCAACCTTACTCGAGACGTCTTTCTTTGACCTGGGGGAGGTGAATGGAGTTGTGTTTTTTTTTGGCATCGTTTTCTCTTCCCCCCCACTTCTGTCCGGGCGCATGGTCGCCCTGATCCACGGTGAAGGTTCCAGTATAAATTTGGGTCTTCTCTGTTTTGACTGCATAGAAGGAGTGACCATCTTCCTCCCCCCCCCCCCTTCTATCTTCCTCCTTTCCTGTTCTGATGCGCACTGAACCGGAAGTGGCGGTAGCTTTTTTGCTTTATTGACCAATATGGTTTGCCCCCCTTTCCTGGCCTCTATGTAATCATTGGCAATCGGGGAGTCAGAGATCTTGGATCTATTTTGCTTGATAGGTCCGCCATGACGGATTTTCGCTCTTTTCATGCATGCCCCTTTTTCAATTGAACAGGCGGTTTTCAGTATTGACCTCCCTTCTCTCTTCCACAATCTTTTCTATTTCCCCCCTTGCCACTGCCGGCAAAAGCGGCCCTTCTAGCAATGATGGCGTGCTCCCTTCGAGTCTTGCTTTAGAAATAGCAACGCGTTTTTTTTGAAGTTTGATTTTAGCCGGCAAAAACTTCATTTTTTTCGCCGATGTATGCGCTTGAAGACGATTCCATCTCCTTCCTCTTCAACCCGGACCCTCGGGGTCTAACTGTTCCTCTATTGTTTTTTTCCCCGTGCGGGGGTTACGGAGTCTTGGCGGAGGGGTACTTCCCTTTTGCGATTTCCCCTCTTTTGCCTCTTACCATCGGTTACACCTGCTTCCCGAGTGGGTTATGTTTGTTTCCGTTGTGTTTCTTTATATTATGTTTGTATTTGTTTTTGTTGCTGTATTTTTCTTTGCGGTTGATTTTCTTTATTCTCTTATGTTTTTTTTCGTCCAGCTTAGTCTCCTTGTATCTCGTTGTGCTCCTTTTTGGACTTGTTGGGCCGGTTTGAAAAGCCTTTCTGTCTTAAGATCCCTTTCGACTTTTTCCTTGCTGATTAGGCACAGCCAATATCCAACCCTCGTTACCATGCCCCCTTCTGGTCTCTCGGAGGCTTCCCCTAGTTCTTTATGATTTTTCCGACGCCTTTTTCATGCGCGGGGTTGTTTTTCCCTCCCCGATTCACTCAGGGCTTGTCCTTTTTATGGATATCCACCGCCCTGCCTTGGCAGGTGTACTGAATAGTCAGTTTTGTTCATTTTCAGTCCTTGTTTTAGTCTTACGTTTTTATTGATCACGCCCGTTTCTTTGTTGCATGTTACCTTCTTTTCCTTCCCCTGATAGCAGTTACGGCTTTCCTGGCGTTTCTGCGTGAAACGGTTTGAATCCGATGTCTCTATAATGACGCGGTTTCCCTTCTCGTTATTCGCGGAGATTTCACCAGCTTTGTCTTTTTTTAATCAGCACTTCCCTTTCTCAGGTTGGGTGGAGTCTCTCTCGTAGCTTGTTCTCCTCTTCCCAATGACGGTTTCCCCCCTCCTTACGATTGGCCCCCCCCCGGGTTTCGGCTTCCCACTGGCGTTCTCCTACTTCGACTCTACTTAAGGTCTCTCTCCGGCGCGCATCGCTTTCAATGCGGGCAACGCTTTCACCCTTACTTCATTTCTTCTTTTTTCCGTTTGACCAATCTGGACGGGGGGATTTGACACTTCGTGGGAGCAACACGGCCCCTTCCTAACGTGCCCCCCTCAAATACCCTGGTTTGGTCCTTTCCATCTTCTTTTCAGAAAAGTCTTTTCGCATGTTTTTCACTTTCTCACTCTTTTTCCTCGAGGGTGCACTTTTTCCCGAACAAGTAGTAATTGTCCTTTCACTCTTTTCCTTTTATACGCTTCTTGTCTCTTCTTGTTTTTTATGCTCCTTTTTTTTTTTTTCGGGCTTAGTTTTCCATCACGGCCCCAAGTTCCAACTCGCCTTCGCCAATCTCCCCATTCCCCGTTTGCTTCCCCCCTTGCCCTGTGAATCTTCAGTTCCCGAATGCTGTCTTGCGTGTCGCTGAGTAGTTGACGTTTTTTGTTGCTGCGCGCGAACGCTTGGCTTCCCTGCTCTCTTTTCTTCGGACCGCCGGCCTTGTCTTTTTTTTTCAATATGCACTCTGACGACCTTTTTTGATCCGTTCTTCGTAGGTTCTGGTTTTCGCTCGTTATAATCCTGCTCTCTCCCCCCTAGGGTTCCACCCCCTTTTTTTTTTTATGAGATTTGCTCGCGATTCGCACGTAGCTGGCGCTTCCGACACTGCGAATTGTAATCACGTGATTTTCCACATTGGACCTCTTTGCCTTCTGCTCGACAACCCTTGCCTTGCTCCTACGCTGTTTTCTAGGTTCGCGCAGTTTGCAACACTCATGCTGCGTCTAGCTGACAATCATTCTCGACACGCCAATCCATCCTGTTTCAACTTTAAGAGTTTCCCCCTTTCCTTGAAGCCCTTTCGTTTTATCTTTTTAACCTCCCCTCGAGTTCCGAAGCTATTGATTTTTTTTTTTTTTCAAGTAAGGACCTTTTTGCTAAAACGAACCCTTCTTTCTCACCCCTTTGCTCTCCCTCCTTTTTCCTTCCTTTTCTCCCTCCTTGTACATTACGGTCTTTTCCTCATCGTTTTTTTTGGGACCTTGAGACAGTCCACCGTTAAAGTCGCTCGTTTTAATGCGATCCGTTTGGTTGCCCCTACCATGTTCTAAACCACCCCTGTATTTTGGGCGCATCGTCCTTCGTGCCCACACATCCCTTGCGTGTTCCCGTTAGCCAGTCCTTTTCCTTGCTTTCTGTCCGTCGTTTGGCCCAAAACTTCCCAGTTCTTTTTCCTCTTCTGGTCTCGTCCTGTTCGCAATTTTGCCTCTCGTTCTTTTTATGAATTATTTCATGTCTGTGCATACGCCACAAATTTTTGCAATCGTATTCACTTCCATTCCTTTTCCTCCTGCTTCCCATTTGCGCTTTCCAGTCCTCAGCTTGCCCACTCCTACCATCCAGATAGTTGCTGATCCCTTTTCCCATCCTGGTCCGTCTTTCGTAGGCGCAGCCGCACCCTGTCATGCCTTCTCTTATCCTTCTCCCTTTTCTCGCTCGACAAGCGCCTTTGCGCTGGCAAGGAATACTTCCTACCTTCCTTTCCAAACTGTACCCTTCACAATAGCAGTCCTCCTATCCTACCTAACCCCAAGTACTAAAGAACGATGCACAAACTGCAACCTGTGAACCCCTGAACTATTCTGCTCCCTCCCCTAAAGTGCGTTTCTCCAGACGATGTTTCGAGCAATTCTTGTGCCCTTTGTTTTTCCCCACGGAATCTAGTTAATTTCCCCCTTTGGATGTCGTTTTTTCCAATTTTAACTTCGCCGGAGGGAGCCTTTGCTGGAACGGTACTTTTTTCTGATTGGGCTCAGCGATATACCCTTCCTCCAGTGCGGGCGCACAGCGGTCTTTTTTGAACACCTCTCCCCAACACTTCTTAATTGCATCTCTTTTTTTTCTCGATTCCGGATGACTCCCCGTTCTCCCCTCTTTGGGTCCAGCGTTTTCCTCCGATAGTTTTGCGGACACGGTTTTTTTTAGATGAGTCTTCGTTGCCCTTCTTCATGCCTTGTCCCCTCCTTTTACTGACACTTTTTTTTCCAGGTCCATTGTCGTTTGCCAAGCCTTTTTCCCCTTGCCGTTGACCGCCACTATGTTTTTTTTTGAAAATCCCCTACTGGAACAGTTTTGTACTGATCCCCGTCCTGCTAGTCTTCCGTTTTTTTCCCCTGCCGATCTTTTTCGCCGATTCGCACTTTCCCCCATGTTCGGTTGCAAAATCTGTGCCTCTGCAAACCTCCCACGATCCGCTTTTTTTAGAGACCTCATCGTTCCTTTCTGCCTTTTATCTGCGTGGAGATGGCGTGTTCCGGGCCGTTTCAGCCTTTTCTGTGTTAGAAACGTTCTTCTCCGTGTTTGAATTAAATGTCCTCCTTCCCCTTTGTTTCCTTTACCCCCTTTTTATGATTTTATCCTTTGCTGAATCTTTCGCATTTCGAGGACCTCAGCCGCGACACGATCCGGGATCTTCGGCCTTGCGGGGGTATTACTCCAATCCCTCTCCATATCCCCCGTCGCGTTTATTCTTTTATCCGAAATTCGCAGCGCCAAGGGTCCGTTCTGGCGCCATTCTCCTCACTGGAATCTGCCCTTCTCCCCCTCCCACCCCATAGTGCCCTTAGAGAATTTTTTCTCTGTTTTCGGCCGGATCGTTCAAGAAAGATCTTTTTTCCCTTGACGGCATATTCCTCTGTAACAGAATCCCTCCCCTTTTTCTTCCCTCGCGGGGCCCCCAATTTTCCGCAGCGAAACGTATTTTGAACTGAATACTCACCTACCACCCTTACTCCGGTTCCCCTTTTTCTGTCGTAAGGATTCCCCCCGCTCTTGTTTTCCCCATAATCACCAGCCAGAGATTTGACCAATCCCTCTCTTTCTTCTCACTCTTGGTTTTTTTTCTTTTTCTGGCCCCTCGCGGGCTTTATTTTGTTTGGAATCCGGCCGTGTTTTAAAGGGACGTGGTGGAGGTTTTTCTTGGAGTGGCTGAATTCCTATCGAGTTCCGTCCGGGGACCACGTTTGTCCCCTTTCCCGAGCCAGGGGCTTGCTCCCACTTTCGTTTTTCAGGGGGATCACGTCGTTTTGGTTTATAGCGATTGAGTCCCCCTTGCATAGTTTTTTTCCCACGCCTGAGAAAAACTTTTTCTCTTCCTGTCCCCTCAGTCTGCCCCTGGAAGTTTATTTGCGTTTTAGGTTGCGGCTCTTTGCGGGAGACAATGGAACCGCGCACAGGCGATTAGCCCGTGCTGCGAAACTGAGTTCCCCTTCCCTATCCGGGATTCCTAGTTCTTTGTCCCATGTCCGACCTTTAACTGGACTACGCGCTTCCTGACAGTCATGCGGCTTACCTTGTAACATTGTTTTACAGGAGTTCGTGGCCCGTATCTTCACTCACCGCCGTAAGCTGCCCCCTCCGCTTCCCTCTTACAAATCTCCCCTAGTCACATGAGGCCTGCCCTGCCGTTCGTTTCTGGATTTTTAAGACTTCACGCGAATCGGGGACTGACGTCTTTCCCGCCTTTGTTGCGCTTCTTATTTTATATTTTTAGTTTTCCTCCCCGCACCCCCCCTTGCGTTTTTTTTCGGAAGGTTCACCAGGGAAGGGATGCTTCTTTGTAAATGTTACGCAGGATCTGGGCTTTTCCCAGGCCCGCTGATTTGGCTTTTACCCTTTTGCAAGCTTTTTCTCTTTCGGCTTGTACCTTTACTTCTTGGGATCTCCTTCGGACTTGCGGACGTTCTTTCGACACGGGAAGATTGTTTCCTGCCAGCTATTCGTCCCTTTGTGTTCTGACAGACCAATGTCTCAAGCTCTCCTTCGGTCTTTCTACCCGGTTCGGAAGCTGAAGCGTTGCGTGAAGCGGACGCGGTTCCTTTTTCTTTTTAGGGTGGTTCTTGGTCTCGGTATGAGTCCTCGCGCGAACTTTTTGAATTGCTGTTTTAGTGCCAGCCGTGAACTCGTTCCCACGCATGTTATCTAGGAGTGTCGTTTGATTCCAGGAGGGGACTTCCTTTTTTAACGCTCCCTTCCCATTCCTCTTCTTTCGTTGGCCCTCCCCTTTCCCCTCTTTGCTGCTCGTTTCTGTTCACGCAAGCCTTCTGCAAGTTTGAAGACTCTTTTTTCGTTTTCAGTCTTTAAGTAGTTTTCCGTTCCAGGGCGGGCGTACGTTTTTTAGTTCTTTTCTCCTTTCTTTTTTGATTTCGTCTTGACATCCATTTCGAGCGTAATTTCATTTTCTTCGCGAATTTTCGATTGCAGAGAATCGGTCTCCTCCCTTTGCGAATAATGTCCGTTTTGCGCTTTCTTCCCTTTCTCAATTTCAATCGTTTTTGTTTTTGTTCAGTCCCCTCCCTGATTGGTTTGGTGGCCGCGTCGAAGTGATCCTCTTGCTTTCCTTACCGCCATGGACCTGCCGCTTTTCCTGTGGTTTTCGTTGCAGGAACCCAATGCTTTCCCATTTCTCTACGATGAAGATCTTCTTTTCATCCGGACGCGCCTCGCGTCCTCGCTTCTTTGTTGTCCCCGTTTCCTACGCCTCTCTCTAGAGGATTCCCAATTTGGCGACCGGTTTCCCCAACCGACCTTTCCCTTTGATTTGGGAGCCGCGGGCCGAAATTGCTGCCCCAGACATCCTTTCTTTTTTTTCCCTCTCGTCTTTTCCCAAACGAACTTCTTTTTGGACGACCCCTTTCTCGCGCTCTTACGGAAAAATCCACTTTCCGCACCCACTCGCCTCACTGCGTGCCCCCACTGTCTGATTAATCTGGCTCTCTCGCTTATTATTGCCCTTCTTTTTGTCGTCTTTTTTCCGCGTCTTTGGCGTTAGGGGGCGCAGCTGATGAAGTTGATGTTGATCGGTTAACGCCCTTCGTTCTCCTCCTAAAAGTCACGTTTCGTCACAGGAATGTCCTCTCGTCCACTTTCTGAGTCATTTCGCTGAGTTTTTAAGCGGAGACGCGATCGATGTGTTTCTAACTTCGCGCTCCCGCCAGATTTTTCCAGTTCCTTCCCTTTTCCACATTGAAAAGCTGTCTTCGAATGTTTGACACTCTTCTTTGCTTGACGCACGGTGCATCCGTGATTTTCCTGAGGGTGCGGTGGGAGTCTCTTTTGCGCCCCTAGCGTAACTTAATCTCTTTTTTTTCGTTCCTTTCCCAACTGTGTTTTTTTTTCTCTCTCTTCGACTCTATGCTTTTTTTTTTCGTTTGCCCGAATCGAAACACGACCGCATTTAATCACGGGAGCACCTTTTTTACCTCTCCTTGTCTTGGTCTCGCAATTCCTTCCCGTCCCTGTTCTTATTTAGCCTCGCTTTAGAGCTACCCCCCCAGGAAACATCCTCGCGCGTTCGACGCTTTCATCATCGACACGCCAGCGCATGCGTGGGAACGTATTTTTTGATTCACTGCATTTTTGTCTCCTTTTCTCTCTTTTTTTTCCTAAGATGCTTTTTCCTGCCCTCTTCTCAGTAAGCCGCTGCTTTGAGCCACCAGGAGCTCGAACCGTTCTAGAAGCAATTCATACGATTTTCCTGTCAATTTTCTACTTGTTCGCCGCAGTTTTTCTTTGTGGAGTGTCCCCCGGTGAAACTTCTGGATAGTTCATTTACAACTAGTCTCCTCTTCCTCGGTCTTTTTTTTGTTTACGACGATGGAGCAAACAAATCTGTAGTTCTTGGCAGCCATTTCCCCGGATTGATCCCTCTCCTTTCCTTATGGTAAATCTTGTTTTTTTTTTTTTTTTTAGCGTAATTTCCCCTCTTCCTCGAATTTTCGGCGGTCAAAACAACTTGCCCCTTGGTTCCGCGATCATCGCGTACGGATGCGCAAGACTTCCTCGTTTGCTGCCTGATTTCATACAGGCAGTTGCCTCCCCCCCCCCCCTCATGGGTCACCCACCCCCCCCCTTTTATTACCCCCCTTAATCTTTTTTCCCTCTTAAAGTTTGATCTCGACGCGGCACTCTACCCATATCAGAGATGCTCGCCAATCTTTTTTTTTATCCGGTCTCTACCCTCTCCCACTACCCTTTCTTTTTTCCTCGCACAGATCCTCTCCGTAGTGCCCTTTCCCTCGATGCGCGGCAGTGGCAATTAAGTATTTAAAATTACTTCCCAACCGGTTCCCTACACATAGATCTAGCCTCTTTCCCCTTCCCAAACACCCCCTTTAACCTAATCCCCGACTGAACCCTGAAAAACTGAAAAGAAATGAACAATATTCTTCGCCCTTCAGACCCTGCTGCGTTACCTCGAAGTTTGCGAGCCCTCTGGAAATAGTGGCTGTTTCACTCCTCCTCTCTTGAAGGCTCTTCAACAACTCCTGCACCCTTTTTGACGCCTTTTTCTTTGCCAGATTGCTGGAAAGAGTACGGTTTTGCCGCGATCAGCATTCAGACATTTTCTATTTCCTTTGAGCCCCAATCCGTTTCCCTGCTTGACAACCCGACACCGGCCGCGTTTCTCGGCCGCTCGGGCTTCTCCTTCCCCCCCTTCCCTCTCGCCAAGTCTCTTTTTTCTCGTTGTTCCTTGACCACGTCCACGGCCGTTTTTTTTCCCAACCGATTGTTCACTTCGTCCGAATTTTGCCTCTTTTTTTTTTTTTCCTCCCTTTTAACTCGAACATCCCCTTTTCTTTTTCCCCGCGAAGCCAGCTGAACGTGTTTTGACCAGGCCCTATTCAGCGGCGTTTGGTTTTTCCCAAACTACAGATTCCTGCGGAACAGTCTGCTCGTTCGTCTTCTGGTTTTGCCTAGCCCTTCTCTGGTCCTCGGGTCAAGTCCCTGCTAGTTTCCCCCTCCCTTCGTTCCCCCAACAGTCCCCGGGTCAGGTCTCCAGTAAATTCCACGCGAGCGTCCGGCTTCTTCTTTCGACCCTGCACATCTTTTTCAATTTCCTCCCCCATTTCTTTGAGTCTTGTGTTTTTCTTGTTACGGGATTTGAAGCGTCTTTTTTCTCTCCATTCATTGTTAGCCGGATTCGAATCCCCTTTTTTCCCCTCTTGTAATTTAAAATAGAGCTGTCGCATAATTCGCCGTACTCTCTTTCGAGGACCATTTTCTCGTCTCCCCTCCGAGCGCCCCCGTTCTTTCGAGGCCAGCTTTCTAGAAAATGACGATTATCTTGTAGAGATGTTCCCAACTTTGATATCCCGCAACCCTTTTTTTCAGCTTCCAGTCATTCCTCAGTATCCCAGACCTTCAATCCTGTATTCTTCGAGAGAATTTTTCTTCCGTTTTTTTTTCCCGACGGCATCCAATTTTGGACTCCAAGTTTGCCTGCCCGCCGAATGTTAAATTCCTTCCTTTTTTTTCAATATAGCCTCCCCCTGAGGCTCGACTTTGCCCACTTTTAGACAGCTTTGAAACTTCTGTCCTCGAATATCCTTAAGACCCACCAAGCCGAAACCGATCTCAGTCACTTTTTCTTTTCTTTTCCTTCTTTTTTCCCCCACCCCAACCTGACCCCCCAATCACTTTCGG
>Ga0179593_1319058_pt1 | contig 11309 bp, 13 predicted proteins | sample CZODoug2_1_08_16_FD_185931 | JGI IMG/M metagenome (GOLD analysis project Ga0179593, IMG submission 185931) | Vadose zone soil fungal communities from Angelo Coast Range Reserve, California, USA - CZODoug2_1_08_16fungal (PacBio error correction) | ecosystem: Environmental > Terrestrial > Soil >... | reverse complement strand
TTTTTGCCGTGATTGTCTTCTGCCGTGCGAAACACCCCATTTGGCCCGGCTTCTCTCTGTTTCTTTCTTATGCGCTTCGTTTCCACGCCCACGCGTGACTTCTTTTGAAAATGAGATTCTATTTATTTTCGTTTTTCCTGCGTAACGCGTTGCTCCCGGATGCCCCGTTCACTGGTAGTCCTGCATGTCACCAAACTGTCTCACCCTTCCCAGACACCCAACTCGTACGGCGTATAAGCCCCCCCGGCTCTCACCTTCTTTTTTTCCCCCCCCTCGTTATTTCAACCTCTTTTTTTTTTCCCATTTCTTTCATATTTCGGTGCCTGTACTTCCGTCGACTCGGGGCCACCCAGGGATGAGCTCGGTCTTTCCTAAAAACCCTGACTTTTACCACCCTTAACACCACCTGCACCAGGATAGTTTGATTCAAGTACTACTGATCGCCCATATGTTTTCCTCCCCCAATTTTAGCTGCAACCCAAATTTTTTGGATGATTTTGTCCCTTCCGCGTCCCTGGTGCAGGGTTTACGTTCTACATTCCCCAGGAGCCTTGTTTACATTCTGTATTGTTTTTTTTTCTTTCTTCAACCCTTTTTGTTTTTTTTTTCTCCCCCCAATGGTTTAATTGAGACTCTCCCCCTTTTTCCATACCTACTCCTTCTTATGAGATTTCCCTCTCTACTTCCTCATATGAAACGTGAGTTGCCTTCGTTTTTCCATTTTCTTTTTTGAAAGCCCACAAATTCTTTTTTGAGCGCAATCGTCGATTTCCTTTCTATGAATCCCCCCGATTCCACTGAGTTGTCCCACCTGTCTTCGGAGAAAATTTTTGAGGGTCTTCGGGGGCCGTCCATTCGTCTTAGTAGAGTTTTCTTTTGTTCCCCATAACCCCCTGTCTCCTCGTCCCCGTTCTTCGTGTCGTCTACTCTAATTTCCTACCCCACTTTAGACCAGAACTGTCGTTCCTCTTCCTGTGTCCCCCGTGTGCCCAGTGCCCCCAAACTTCGTTGTTAATACCTTTTTCTCTTTCGTTTGTTGGAGAGCTGCTCTGTCCAGCGCCCTCTAAAAGTAGACCTTCCCCTCTTTTGTGCTCTTTCTTATCCCTCGTGTGCCCCAGAACTTTCCCCAGAAGAAGATGAACTTCTTTGTAACGGTTCCATCGTCTGCCTTGTTGACCATTTCTTTTTAGGTCCTCGTTCGTTGTTTTGTCCAATTGGTCACCCGTGCTTTCACTGCCAATTCCTCCAGTTTAGTGTTGGAACTTCCTTTATGGTTTCTTTTCTTTTTTAGCTTCTTCCTCGGACGGCCTTAATTGGCACAATTGCTCTTACTGGGCATTGTCTTCGTTGAAGCTCTCTCTCGATGCAATGCACCCCTGGGCGAAATTCCCCCCCCCCCCCCCCCCCCCCCCCCCCCCCCCCCCCCCCCCCCCCCCCCCCCCCCCCTATTGGTTCTACTTTTTTTTTTTTTTTTTTTTTTTTTTTTTTGCCTCTTGATCTATCTCCTTCCGTTGTTGTGTCTTTTTTAGTATCCAACCCATCAGTGAGACATACAACCCCTAAGGATCTTTCCGACCAAGTTTTCCGAAGCACGGGTCGTGCGTGGTGCTGCGTGCTTGGAACACCCTCCCTTGAGAACCCCCCCAACCAAAGTGCATCCCCCACCGTGCCTAATACCAAGAAGCCTGAGCCCTTCCAGGATTACCCGGGTCCGGGCCAAAACGCGGCGTGTTGCTTCATTTGCGGCTAGTTGTACGCTAACTTTTGACATGACGAACTCTCACTTTTTCTGTAAACAACCCCCTGGGCCCCTTAAGCGGCTCTGGGGACCACTTTTCCCCTTCCCGTTTGTGAGTCCCCACGATTCTCCTGCTTTTTTTTTTTATGATTTTTGCTTAGCCCGGCCTCCCCCTCTGGGCCCGTTTCTTTTTCTTCCTTCCTGAGTGTCGGTCAAAAGGGGGTTTTGGTGTTTGCTCTCTTAAGAATGTCTCCCTCTTCATCACGACCGAAGTTTTTTTTCTCTTTAGCAATCATCTTTATCATTTTTACGCGCATATGCTCTTCCCCATTGCCTTTTTTCTACGGACCCAGTTGGCCCGGATACATTTCCCGTTTAACCACAATCTCTTCCGTGCGACCCGCCGACGCCTAACACCTACGGTGCGTCCATGTGGGCCCTAACACCCCTCTCGGGCCCTCAAGCTGACTCTTTTTGGTCCGACCTCCCGCCCTTCACAGCGATCGCACACAAACCACCTCTCCTACCTCGCCCCCCCCTCCTGCTGGAGCCCATTTTCTTGTACCTGCAACAAACCAAAGTAGGTTCTCTCCTGAATTTTCTGTTTGTTTTCCCCCCCCCCCCCCCCAACCTGTCTCGGTCCCTTTCATTTTCTTTCGTGCCGAGTTCCCGTCTACGTACCCTTGAAATGTCCTTCCCCCGTCTTGTTTTGCCGTATTTTTGCAAACCGGGTCTTTTCGCCTTCTTTTTCCCACCCGGTAAAGAACAACTTTGTTGCCTAGATCTTTTTCCCTTGGATTTTTTTTTGGGCTGGAACACCCCCAATGTACCTTTTTTATTTCCAGGGTTCCCGTGGCAGGTTTGGAGTTGTTGAACAAACCCCCCCTAGGACGACCTAACACCGGCCCCGGACTCGCACTAACACATCCACCGTTTGAACGCCCGTCACCCCCCCAACAAGTTGGTGGGTGAAGCTTACCGATTTCCTCTTTAGGTCGGGGATCACGAGTCGTTGGGAGATTTTTTTTGAGTGGGTCTTGGCGACAACTTCTTTTTTTTGGTGTTTATTGACAGATACTAAAGTAACGTCTGGGGGCCCCTGGTGCAGTCTTGCTCCTGATCATTCTGCACTTAAACTCTTCTCCCTCCCGTTTTGTTCACCCCCCTATGGTGTGACTCAACCAAACCTCAATTGGGAATTGGCACCCAACTTCCTGATTCTTTTTCCATTGTTTCTATTCTGTATCCCGCCGCTCTTTTTGGCCGGTGTTCGCCCTGGCTGTGGCCTGCTTTGTGTGGTTCCAGTGAGTGCTTTTCTTGACCAAGTTCGGGCCGTCGATACGCCGCCAAACCCCAGGATATTGCTGCCGGGGGCCCCCGCTATTTTTCTTCAAGGGTGCTCCTTCAAGATTAGTTTCCAGCTTTTACTTAGGGGCCTGTTTGAGTCTACCCCGCAGCGACAGGATTCCTTCCGCCTCGATCTCGTAGGCCCAACGAGGCACCTGGGTCTAACTTTGGGTTGGGTTTTTCGCTTCCGCTCCGACGCAGTCAAGCACACCTCCCCCCCCCCCAACCACCCTTGAACCATGTCTTTTCCCCCTCAAATTGGAAAACTTCTGAGTCCTTATTCCCCCCGAGGGCATTATCGTGTTATTCCTTTTGTTCGACGTCCCTGAGGCCCAACTCTGCCTACTGCGGGGGAAGCCCCCAGGTGCTGATAAGTCCCGCTTCCCCGTTTCTGCCTCAATTTCTGTTGAAGTTGTCTTTACACCCCAATTCCCAAAACGGAAATCGTCAAATTCATTCGTTTTTTCTTGCTCCTTATCGGTGTTTTCTTGAACTGTGCCCCCCTGCTTTTTCTTGGGTGCATCCTTTTTCTCTTTTTTTGACAACACCGACTACCCTCCCCCCTTCTATTTATTATCGTTTGGCTCGAGCCTACTGAATTTTTGACTGTCCCACCCCGCACCTGACCCCAAAAACACACCAGCCAGCTGGCCGCCGCACCTCTCGCCCAAACACCTAAATCCCCAGCACCCTTTTTTTTGCTGTAAGCTTATGGGTTATCTTTATTTCCTACTTTTCCCCCCTTCATAGGTCTGTGCGCTTCCCGTTACCCCTGATTTTCCCCCTTTGCTTTGTAAATCGCTACACCTTCTTTAGTTTCTCGTTTTTTCATTTTGACCCCATGTCTCCCGCCTTTCTCGCAGCCTGGATCCTGATCACTTTAGTCCGCCGGGCCTTGGGAGTAATTGGTTTCCCCTCCTTTTTTTCCATTTTTTTTCCTCGGTACACAAATTTTCTCGAGGCGTCCTTTAGTATTCGGACCCTCGTGCCCCCTTCGTTGGGACCATTCGTTTTCCCCTCCAATCCGGTTGGTTATTTTTTTCCATTTTTGTTGTTGGTGTCTTTTTTTTTGATTCGTTCGCTTGTATTGCTTCGGTTCCCCCTTTCAATTTTTTCAGGTGTCGACTGGCACCGTCCTGTTTTTTTTATGATTTTCCCCGGCGGTTATCCTTCTTTGGTTTTTCGTTGGGCTTTCACCTCCCTGGTTAGTTGAAACAAGGTTTCTGTTTCAAATTGTTTTTTGGACGCCTTCTTTTCTTTTGAATCCATCCCTGGTTCCTTGTCAAACACCAATAAATTCACCTTTTTGCGTAGCTTTGTTTGGGCTTCACCCACCATAACGGTTTCCCGGCCAGTTCCGTTTTGTAGAGTTGGCCTTTTCGATTTTTCTCTTGCACGGATTGATTTTGTTGACGTCCCCATGAATTTTCATGACGTACCGGTGTTCCGGCTTCCTCAGCAGGTTTTGTGTTTTTTTTTTGCTTTTCCACCAAGGGTTCCCGGCATTGTTTTTATGTTTCACACCCTTCTTCCCCCTCGTTTTCCCCCCATCTGCGGCCGTTATTTCCGTCTTTTCCCCGTGCTTGTTTTTTTTTTCTTTGCTTGGTGTTCACCCTCCGTACCTCCCGTTATCGCTGTCTTGGTCGCGAGCGTGTCTTATGACGCCAGTTTCGATGACTTGGTTGTTTTTACAGGAAGATTTTTTCTCGTGGATTTGCTGCCTCCTGCGCTCTTACGTAATTCAGATCAATAATGATTCGTTTTGGGACCCCGCATTTCAGCCCTCTGCATCCCTCTTTTTTTTTTCCCTTCCTTATACTCGTTTGGTTTTTTTTTTTGTCTAGGATTTTGGCCAGGATTCGGCATTTTTCCCAGTTCTAATCAGGCATTGGATCTGCACTACTTGCCCGCCCCGGCGTTTTGCCGCATCCCGCACGCTAATCCCTAATGTCCAATACTCCCCTGTTTCATTGCAAGACTGACTTTTTCTTTTGTTGCCAGCGCGATAGCTTGGCCGGTAAGCTTTGTTCCGGAACTCAACCTCCCCATTCAAACTGGGTGCGACTTCCGGGCCGATTTTTGCGAACGTTGATTTTGATCAGGGGCTTCCACTCCTTAACGTCTTTTTTTCCGGCGGGTGGGCACGTCCCCTCTTTTTTGCAGTCATTTGCCCCCCCTGGTCCGGTCCTGACGAATTGCACCCTGGGAAACCCCCCCAACTGCGGACCCGTTTTTGTGACCGCCGCCCCCCCAATTTCCTTCCGTCCCCTTTGGCTTCTCACTAACGCTTTCTTCTGTCAGTGCCACTTTCTCGCTTTGGTGGCGCTGCCCCCCCAACATACCTTGTTCCCGAGGACTTTGATCTGCAGTCACTGGTTTCACCCAATCTGGCCTTTCTCAACTTCGTCTCAGCAACCCCCACCACCAAAATGGACACAATCACCTCTGGTTATGTTGATTTTTTGCCGACGGTAACCTTCCCCGCTCGTTGCGGGGGCGCGTCTTCGGTTTCGTCTTTTTCGAGATTCTTTTTTTTTGCAACAACCCCCCCAGGCCCCACCCCCAATGAGGGTTTGGAATGAGAGGTTTTTTATGTTTTTTCATTTTTTGCCCCCCAATGGCCCTTCTGTCGACCCACCGTCCAACCCGATTTTCCGTCTTTTCTCCGTTGTATCATTTTTAACTTTTGACATGACCAACCCGTTTCATGCCGCCCCTTTTGCTGATCTTTTTTTTCTTTTGACAATCCTGGTGATAAATTTTCACCATGCCCCGAGGAGGGGTTCATTCTCAAAGGACCCCAACCCCCCACTGGACTTGGCTTAGAAAATAGTTTCGATTTCGTTCCCTTTGATTTTCACTCGGACGGTTCTGCGCCCTTCTGTTTTTTCCGGGTTGATTGTTTGATTTTGAAGAGTGACGATCCATCGTCCGCCAACCCGCCTCGTGATCTCCACGGGCTACCTCACTCTTGGACGCCCCCAAAAGAGAGATTGTCATTTTGCTTGACCTACTTTGAGGAACCTTCCCTGTTCCCCACCAGTCCCGCCGCTTTTCTTTGCTTGTATTTTCCCCAAACCTCTTTCCTGTGCGATTTTTTACACTTTTGACTCTTGCCCAGATTCCCCTTGCCTTCCTGATTGTCCCCCCCGCATGGCTACCGTTTTGGTTAAAACTGGTTTACCTCTTCTACCTTCTTAAGAACTAATCTCTCCCGCGAGTTGGTTCCAGGTTTGGGGGAATCGCTTGTGCGCGCTTCCATGTTTCGTTTTGCCCACATAAGGCGAGTTTTTTTTTGGCGTACTTGTTTTGGGGTGGTTCCCGTCTTTGACTTCCCCTTCTTCCAGTGAACAAAACCGTTTCACGCAACTTGATTTTTCGCCCCTTTTTATTGCTCCTCTTTCGTCGCTTGGCCCGCCGACCTTCTTTTTGTTTTTCCTATTTGACCCACCAGAGATCGACGCTCCTTTTTGGGCTTTCAGGCTCTTACTCTTTTGTTTTCTCTGCCCCCGCCCTTTTTTGTCCTCGATGGAAACCACCCCTGCCCTCACCCACTTCATGCTTACCTGTCGCCACCCAATCGAAACTCAACCGGGTTTTATTCTTCTGAACACAGGGCGATTCACGTTTTCGTCCCCCAAGCTCTCCTTTTTGACCCCCCCCTGGTTTTTTAGAGTCCACTTTTTTTCCATTTTGAATGACCGATCTAACCCTTTTGAGGTGGTCTGAACTTTCCCTTGCACGGGCCTCCCCCCCCCCCCTTCCCAACCAAGTCACAGCTTTGTCTAAAGACCCGATGCCGCCCGCTGTAAGTCGTTTTTTCCCCACACTTTTTTTTCTTTTGAACTGTTTTTCTTTTTGTATTATTTTCGAGGTCCCCCGGTTTGTTTTATTTTCCTATTTGTTTCCGCTTTGCCTTGCTTTGTCTTGTTTTTTCTAGATCTCTCTCCCCCCCCTCTCCGGTTGGTTAAAGGTCGATCGCATTTGCCCCGTTTTTTGACGTCCCTGCGAATTTTCCCCTTTACTCATCTCCTTCTCCTGTGCTCCCATTTTTTTTTAGGCCTCTTTTTTTCAGTTTTTTTGGCAGTTCCTCCCCATTCTTTTTTTCGCTTTGCCATCGTTCGGACTCCTTTGAGCAATTTCCCCAGCCCCATTGGTTTTCTATCGCGTGTACCGCCCTTTTTCTTCGTACCCGTTTTTTACTGTTGCGGGGGTCCCCAGAAAATGAATCGGGCCTTATGTCTCCTTTATGGTTGTTTCGGGCCCCCATCCACACCCCCCCTCTCATGTCTGTTTTTTCCTGGTTTTTTTTTTGCTGGTCTTTTCTTCTTCCCCGTTCGAGCGATCTCCTTTTTCACTTTGAGTTCTTGGCCCAGCACTTTTGGTCGCAGAGCCCTTCTTGAGACGGTCTGTGTTGACTTCCTTCGACTTAAAGCGTGCTGTTATTTAACCGGCGGCGTGTCTCAGTCTTTTCGCTTTCGCTATTTTCCCTCGTTTATTCCAACTTTCCCCCCCTTGTTTCCGCTGTGCTGCTTTCGGCCGCACCAGTCAATACTGCAAATCCCCCACTCGTTCTGAAATCGGGGACGCCGTTTTCCCCAACCGTTTTTCTTCTATGATCTGTCCAGGTTTAGTTTCGCTGTTGTTCTTCACGCTGTAATGTCTCCTTCCCTTTAATTGGTTACCCTCCCCACAGCTTTCTTGTAATGGCTGTTTCTCCACTTCCCTGTTCGATTGTCGAATGGTCGGTTGCTCGCTTCGATTCCCCCTCCCTTTATGCTATGGCAAATTTCAGCTTCTCCCTGGTAGCCCTTTTTTGTGACTTGATGCCCTAGTGCTCTCTCCTTTTCTCCAGTGCGAGAAGTAACAATGCTTGGGTTGTTTTGCGCCTTCTTTCTTTTTCTCTCTTTTTCTCCCTCCCCCTTACTGTTTTGTTTGTTTTTTTTAGCCTTCACAGGACACGCTCGGCCGAGATCCACGGTTCCACAAATTGGCTGGTGTTCGAGTTTTCAAGGGAAAGGGCGCCCTTTCTGACTCTCCCTATTAGGCCACCATGTTTGACCCAGTTTTCATTCTGAATGACCCCCCCCTTCCCTCGGCTTAAATTTTCCTGAGAAGCAACACTCTTCTCCTAACGTTTCAGTCAACCTATTCGTGCTTTTCTTAATAAAATTTTGATTGTCTTCTCCTTCTCCGATAAGTTCCTCCCGCTCGCCCTCGCCGGCTAACCAGGGTGTTCCCCTCTTGCTGGGTTCTCCTCCCCCCGGTTTTTTCCACCCGAGGTCGGCCTTCTTTCTCGTGTTCTTGCTTGCGGCGTGAGGCTTAAGGAATAAACGTCAGCTTTGGCACCAGTTTTGATCATTTTCTTTTTTGTTTTTCAACGCGGTGACCCCTCCCCTTATGCCGCCTCCACAACCGCCTAGAATCCTCCGTCAGCTGTTCTTTTTTCTTTTCGTCACCTTTGTCCTTTTCGGTCGTTGTTGACATTCCCCTTTCTCTTACGGACCCCCAAAGGAGGCTAATTCTATTCCGGATCTCTTTGAGTTTTCTTTCCGGCGTCCCTCCGCCCTCAAGCCCACACCCCTTTCGTTTCGTGAACATCTCCTACTCTCAGAAGCGAGGTTAGCTTTGTTTTTTTTTTTTTTTTTTTTTTTTTTTGCCGAGCCTCCCTTCGCTAAAAAAAACGGCATACACGATTCCCCCCTTCGGTGGATTCATTTTTTTTTTATCCTGCCCCCCCTGGTACCCGTCGACCCCATGGCATAAAAGGATTGTTTTTCTGACCAAACCTTTCCTCGGACCTACCCGGTTCCTTTTCTCCCTCTCCCCCTCTTCGCGGATTTTCTTCCACTGTCCATCGCATTGCCGTCTTTGATCTATTTTCTGGCACTTTGAGAGCTTACCCCCCGTAGTCAAAATTGTAGTTGTGGCAGAAGAAGTCTTACGTGTCCCAAACCCCCCCCCCCCCCCTCCCCCCGCTTTCAAGGGAAAGGCGGGTGCAAAATAAATCCGTCTTCTCTACAACCCTCCCCCTTTTGGCCCTCTTGACGCCCAACTTTACAATGACACCTCCCCAGTTCGGACCCCCCCAGCTGCACCCACCCCTCTGGTGCCTCCCCTACTTGGCCTTTCTCCTTTCGTTGTCTTTGATAACGATCGGGCGTCGTTCCTAGGGTTTTGGTTTTTGGATACCTGTCTTTTTTCGTTTCGGGGTTATTCATTCCCCTCTTCCTAATCCCCTGGTGGGCTAGTTTCTCGCGGGCGGGTTCTTACATGCTCCGATAAAGTTTTGTCACCCACATCTTTTGATCTAACTAAATTTTATTTTCTAACCAAAACTATGTCTTGTTTAGCTATTCGCTTTTTATTTCGATGTCCGTTTGTTTTCTCCTATTTGGGGGTGGGCTCCCTTCTTTTTTCCTGGGGACACATGTAACCACCTTTTTTTTTTGCCGCTTTCTTTAGAGAAATGATTACGCTTGAAAAAGTTGGGCCCGTCCCCCCCCCCCCCCGTACGTCTTCTTCTCTCTCTTTACAAATCCTCTTTCCCTACTTTTGGTAGCCGAGCGTGTAGTAGCAAGTGTGTCTCAGCTGTTGAACCCTGAGAGGTTGCCCACGAGTGGCAGCGGGAGGACAACTGGTTGTGGTCGGAACGACGACCCCGCCCCCCGGAACGCCGCTGAAAAAACAAGGCGGCCAAGCCGGCTTTCCCCACTCCCACGCTGGCAACAGTGTTCTGTCAGAACAACAATCGATTCCCCCCCGTCTGCTAGAGAAGAGATTGGTCGTGGTGACTCTGATAACCCTTTCCCATACGAATTGCTCCCCACAGGCGTAAAGTCTTTTTTCCCGCGGAGTTTGTCCCTAACTTTTTTTATTCCAGAGTTCCCACCTGCCCCTTAGGACCCCTTTGGGGAAACCAAGTCACCCTGAATAGGACGGCTTTAGGTCTTTTCCCTTGCTTCATTCCTGGAAGTACTCTCTTTTTTGCCCCATTCTTCTTTTTCCATTAATCCTCTTTCACTTTCACAGCCGTTTCTTTTTTTGTGTCTCTAGGGGTGGATTTTTCTATCCTCCTTTTCGATTGATATGACTCTTCTTGACCCCCCCTGGCCTTCAACCCCCTAACGTCGCCTGTCCCCTCTCCGCGCCTCCCTACCCAACACAATACTTCTTCTTTTTGCAGCTCCTTGTTGTTGGACTTATACTGATGTCACCCCCCTTAATCCTGCTTTTTTCGCTTTCACCTTTTACACCGGACCCCCCACTTTCCGCCTGTTCTTTCGGTGTGCCTCTGCGCAATCTCCTTTCTGACCCATGATACCGACTATTTTTGTTTTTCTTCCTCAATCTTGTTGTGATTCCCTTTATGTTATCCTGCCGGATTTCCCAAAATGGGTCGCTTTTTTTGCATCCGCCTTGTTAAAACTCGTTGTTGTTTAAAAAATCGTGAGGTATTTTTTCCCTTTAAGAAAGGTCACATTCGTTTTTTAATTTTCCGTTTTTGCTCTCCCTTCCCTTGACCCTTTTCTTGATTTTTTTCCCCTTTTTTTTGTTTTGGGGTTGGAGTCCTCGTCGATTGTCGGGCAAGACTTGTTTTTGGTTTTCCCTTGATGTGCAACGAACCCCAAAAGTCCCTTGCTGTGCCGGCGTTTTTTTTCTTTTTCTTTTTCTGTTTGGGGGCGGCTCCTGGGCGTTTGCTTTTACCCCCTTTGCTTTGTTTTTCCCTTTGTGAAGACCATCCCTATTTGAAAAAACTCTCCCCCCCTTCGTACGGCGTGTCTTTCTTGGGTTTTTTTTTTTCCAACCCTTGGGTCGTTTTTTTCGTTGTTTGTCGCTGATATTGCCTTTTTTTCCCCTGCCCTTGCAAGTATTATTCCTTCCTCCCATTCAGAGGGGGCGTTGTCGTCTCGTCCGCCGTTGTCAACGGGTTACCTTATTGACTTCTTTCTGGAAAAGTCCAACTCTTTTCGCCGTCTGCGGGGGTTATGTTTTTTTTCTGGCTCTGGCTTGGGGCTGGTTCTTCCCCATTGATATTCCGGCAAGGCTTTTTATTTTTTGCTTTTTTTTTTGGAAGGTTAGTCTTTTTTTTTTGCAGGGCAGGCTGTTGCCCCGATGCTTTTTTGTTGTCCTTTTCAAGATCTTTCTTTGGGCGATTCCCTCTCCCCGAGCTTCTTTCTTGTCGCCTACGCCTTTTTTTTCCGTCATCTCCCTAATTCCGGGA
>Ga0179593_1295169_pt1 | contig 11309 bp, 6 predicted proteins | sample CZODoug2_1_08_16_FD_185931 | JGI IMG/M metagenome (GOLD analysis project Ga0179593, IMG submission 185931) | Vadose zone soil fungal communities from Angelo Coast Range Reserve, California, USA - CZODoug2_1_08_16fungal (PacBio error correction) | ecosystem: Environmental > Terrestrial > Soil >... | reverse complement strand
ATACGAGGCGAGGTCTGGGACCAGTATTTTTTTACCTATGCTGTTACCTCGTGATGTAGGTTACTCGCTGGTTTCTTTGGGTGAGAACCCGATTTCGATCATGACCTGTGCCTTACTTTATTCTGGGGGGCTTTTGGCTGGGGCAGGCCCTTGCCATCCCGATCGTCTGTGGCAGTCACAAATCTGACTCCGCTCGCGAATTGGTTTGCCTGTTGCGGACCTTTTTCCAGCCGAAGATTCCGTTTAAATTTTGGTTCCGCTTTTACATCTGTGCGTCCCTGTTTCCCTACTTCTTTCGCCTTCCGTGGTCGTGTGAGAACGCTCCACACAATTCATCGGTTCCCCCTTCGTGATTGCTCGTGCCGGTGTTGATTGATACCTTTCCGAGGTCATTCGCTTTTTCCCCCCCCTGTTTCCCCCTTCCAAACATTATCCTTCTCCCTCTTTTTCCCAGTCTTTTCTTGACTCTTTTTTTTTCGCGCTGGCGCCTCGGTGGTTGCCCCTCCGGGGCTGACACTTTTTCCTCTTCGCCTTTTTATATATTCCCACCCCCCCGCCAAGGATGTTTCGGTCCTGGGGGTTTTCTATCTTTTTGATCTCCTTTCAGAGCGCCCTTGGCTCGGGTGGGCAATACTGGTTGTGAGCTTCTGTATTGGGGTTTAACTTCGTCCTAGTGATTCATTTTTTATATTCCAAGTCTAATACCTCATCCCGGATGCTCATTTTTGTTATTACTATCTCTCCGGGTTATGGAAATTTTTTCATTTCTGGATAGCTTTTGTAGGCGTCCCCCCAGGGTACCTGTGAGATGCCTACTTTTGCCTGCCTTTTCCTTTTTCGGCTCTTTTTCCGACGTCCTGTCCCTCTCCCGCGGGCGTTTGATTTTTTGCCTTCTTACTTGAGTTTGGGGGTATGATGGCTGTAAACGAGTGTGGAAAGGGACTCGATACAGGCCTCGGAGAAGCTCTGCAATAATTTGTGCTGTTATGATGTTGCATTTCCTCCACTGGATTGCTCCTGGACTGGTTTGGTCGAGCAAGCAGTTTCTCCCACACGTTTAACCCTTTAGCGCCATAAGACCGGCCAACGTATGTCCCCTGTTATCTGCTTACCCAGCATCCCTTTCCGTCTGAGAAAGGTTGAACACTGAAGTTGGACTCCCCAAGTCCCGTTCAGAGTGATTCGCACGCTTTGAGGACTTCCTGACCCCTTCATCAGGTGTTTTTTACTTACGGGATACGTGTGCTTTTTGGTGGGCGGTAGAGCTATTCTCTCGGTTTTCTTACTTTTTACGAGTCGTACCCTCTTCGGTGCTGGTTGAGGTATGTCTCGGTCCGTTTTCCCAGTTAGCGTACCTATAATCCTACCGTTAATCAACTCTCGATAGAGTCGTATAGAACGCTCCATTTTGAATGTGATGGACCCTTTCCGTTCACTCTGACGAGGGAAGTAATGTTTGAGGGAATAGCCGCCCCATTACTCCCTGTTTACTTTTACTATGGCACTTTGTTTTATGGCCTAACAATGGCGATGGCCCGTCTACGAGGCTGGTTTTTAGGGGTCCCCCCAGGTTTTCTTTTCGTAGCTTCCTTTCCCGTAAGCCTCGTACCTGCTGCCCTCATGGAAGCGTTATCTTTCTTGTCAAGACCGGGGCTTTTTGAGCCCGGGTTTTTACTCCCTACTTTATAGGTCTAGGCCCCGTCCCTCCCATTGATGCCTTACCTTTAGCATGACCTTCTGGACCTTTTGTTCTGATCTTGAGACTTCTGCCAGGGCTTAATTGGTTTTTTTTTCCCCCCCCGACCTGCCGTCCCGTGGGCCGCGTCTGTGCTTTTGTGGGTCACTCTCGTTGCCCTTTTTGTGAAGGCTTTATGACTTACTCCTCCGTCTTGCCTCGGATCGCCGCCTCACCCTATTCTCTTCCCCCACTGCGATCCCAGCGTTTTACTGCCGGACCTCCAGGAGATTTTATGTCCAGACGTCCTTTCCCCTGTCGACAGGCCCCGGCGTTGGCGTAGCCCTGCTTCGGGACCCCCCCCCTGATCCTGCGCTGTCCTACGCCCGCGATTGTTTCGTGGGTCAGACAGGACGCTTTGCAGCATTGGGCATTTCTTCTCTTTTCCCCCGACGCCGTGACACCTATTTTAGTTGCTCTTCCCCTCCCGTCGTTATCACGATTGTGCTTTTACTTGAGGAGGTTTTTTTTCTCTCCACTCCCTTTCCCCCCGACTTTTTTCCCCCGTGTTGGTCTTTTTTGTTTGTTGGGTTTCTCGTGGTGTCCCCACTTTTTTTCTGGGATCCTTCCTTGCCCATTGCCCCTATCGACTCCTTTTTGAGCGCGATCGCCAGCACATGCCGACAGTCGAGTTATTCCCCCAAGTTCATAGATCACTGTTCCTGGTCGATTCCTCAATTTCGGCGACGTTCCCATGCTTTTTATTTTTTTTCCATATTATGCTTTTTATCTAGCTCCCTCCTTCTCCGCGGCCTTACGAGGAGTGGCAGTCGTCTTCCCACTGCCGGAAACCTACCCCCTCTTCCGCAGCTAGGTCCCTTCCACACAGAACCGTGAACCTCTCGTAGCAAGATTGTTTGCCCTGGCCCACTTGTAAAGAGGACTCAACCCCCTAGGGAAGTTTCCCCCCTCTGGTTGCACTTTCGGCATTCCCCTCGTTCACCTCTATTTTGAGGTTGGACCTTTTCGTCCGTGATGTCAAGAATGATCCATTTCTCCTCCCGGTATCGGCATGGTCAGCTGTATTTGCCCCTTTCGAGGATGTCCCCCCTAAACCACCCGCCGTCTTTGGAATTCCCTTGAGCTTCCGGAGTACCCTCCACACCGACCGTCCCTTATGGTTTTCTTTTTTGAGTCCTCCTCCGCCCCGACTAGCGAGACACGGATTTTTACGTTCCCTTGGCTAGAGAAGGTGAGATCCCTATGTTTGACTTGTGGTTTCTAGCTTAGGAAGGTTTGACCAAGTAGCAACTGTATATGAAGGCTTTTGTGCGGTGGGGTTTTCCTACTCTCTACTAATACTTGCCCTCTACTCTGTAAGCCTCGGCAATGACAAATGTGGTTGACTCAGTTTTCCACTCTAGCCCCGTTAAGATGATGCGCAAATTCTCGCCCCCCCCCCCTCTTTTGGTCTCACTCTTGTTTGCCGGCCCGGTTCTCGGAATTTTACTTGTAATGCCTTGGCAATGTGCTCCCTAGGGGCACTTTCGTAAGTGCACATTCTTGTGCTCTTAGGATATCGAAGAACGTTTAGCTCCACTTCATGATTATGCCACGGTTAATGACCAAACCGGAGCCTATTTTATGTGACTAAACCCCCAACGGTACAAAGTCTTCGATCAACCTCAGGTCTGGGCACACCCAGTCTGGGTCGCCCCTTTCTCTTTACCGGTGGCGCAATGAGCTTTCCCAGACGTGGGTTTCCTGCGGACCTTTACCCGGATTTTGTGTTGCCCAAACTCCGGTTCCCATCGCAGAGACCCTTCCTGCGCAAGCGGCGGGCTCCAGAGCATGATTCCCGGGTTCGTTGTCGCGTGGCAGATCATTTCCTCTTGGACGACTTACAGTCATCTGCTGGTTCGGGCTGGGTGGCCTCTCGTGCTCCCATGATCCAAATCTCTGTTTTTTAAGATACTTTGTTGTTTTGGCTTCTTCTTTTTTTTTTCCTCCTTCCCCGTTTGTGTTATTTTATGATATCCACGAACACGCAACGTGAGTGAACCCCCACGATTTTGAGAAGGGAGGACCCCTAGTTTTTCCCACAGAAGACAATCTTCGCTCCCTTTGCCGCCCCACTTTTTTTCGCTAGCGGTTGATTCTCGTCCCCCCCACCTGCCCCTCCCGCTTCTCCAGCCTCATTATCCTTCCCCTTCTAAGGTTCCCTCGCCGGAAGGTACTCTTGTTTGTTGATTAGTGGTTTTTTTTGCCCCCCCTGTCCTTGATCACGCGAGCACGGTCCCTTATAGATGGCCTTCCACCGTTCCCGTTTTTTTCCCCTTCCTATTATTCCCTGAAGTCATGGGCGTGTTCTCTATTTCCCGTGTCTGTTGTTGATTTCCCCCCCCTCCCCCCACCTGCTAGGTGGTTCTGCCTTCCAGATTTCTTCAACTTTGAGTCGCACTTGACGAAACTTTAAAACCTTTGTATATCAACCTTCCAACGTAGGTTTCGCCACACGGCTTTACGACCGTACCCAAATTCCGCGACAAGGTGCAATTCGTTCCCTGTGTTTTGCGCTGGGGCCCCCTCTTTTAGACCCGCGTGGGCACCGGTAGGATTCCCCCGTGGGTCTCCCCGCCTCTTCATCGTTATCGCGGAACGTATTTTTTAAATTTCTGCGACAACGCGAAATACGACCTGGGCGTAGTTGTTCGAATTGCCCGCGCAATGTTTTTATCCCCCGTTACCCCCCCCTTCCACCCGGCTCCTAGATAGCCCTCCCTTTTATTTGTGTGTTCGTAGTGGCATCGCTCCCATTCCACTAAGACCCAATACTATTTCCCGTGTCGGACCGGATCAGTGTTGTTAGTGTGCCTTTCGGGCACACCGGATCCTTTTGTGAAACCCCGATCGTGTTTTCTTCAGTAGCCCCTCTCAATTTACCGCTCCCATTCAGACCTTCCCTTGAGAGATTACGACTTTTTTTTTTGGGGGCTGTTCTCCCTCGTGTCTGTCGCGATCCCCTTAGGAGGGGTGCCCCTCGGGCTTTTTGTCCTCCGGTGGCCTTATAGTTTTCTGGGCGGCTTACAATTTTTTTCCCTGTTTGGAGGTGCCCCCATTTCTTTTTCGGCGCCGTTTCCCTAGCAGGATTGTATTCGTCCCGTTCGTTTGTGTTTTGAACGACTGCTCCCTCCTTTTTTCTCGAGGTGGCTAATTTTGCCCCGTGGTCGACGCTGGATGTTCTCCCCTCGTCTTTGGCGGTCGCTCGCTTCTCGATCAACCCCCACTTTTACCTATTCCCCCCTGCCTTTACCCCTTTCTCGCCCCCAGTGATACCGCCGCCTATGACTTTTCCGTCCCTTCGAGTCCTCTCTGTCTTTACATTTCTTCAGTACTGGGCCACGGTGTACTTGGGATCCTAGGCCCTCCCGCCAGGGATGTTGTTGAATCCTCCGCCCTTTCCCCACTCCCCCCGCAAAGCCCACTTTTGCTTTCGCCATGCAGTTTTGAGAGGTATTAGTATTCGCAATCATTTACTACCTGGCACGGTTCTCCGCGGTCTCCTCAGATGGGGCTTAAGAGCTAGGGGCATTCGACACGAATCCTTGGTACCACGGGTCCCGGATAGCATGCCAATTGACAGGATGAATCAACGCTTTTCCTTGTCACGCTTCCCATTGACCGCGCACTGATACTATAGACCGGGTCGACAGTGACCACCGAGGCTTTTGGGGGGTCCCCAGTTGACCTTGACCATCGCACCAGCCCCTGGGCCCTTCCTCGAGTAGCTCTAGCGATTTGTCCCTTGATTCGCAGCCGATAGATGCGTTTTCCTATAATTCTGGCCAAAACGCGTGGTTGTCCTCAGGAGCCCCCGAGCACGGCGCTAACCCCAGGATTGACACCCTCGTTAAGAGGCAGTCTCCTTCGCCGTCACCAAAATCAGCCCGCAGCGTTTTGACCCCCGATTGCTTCCGTGGCCTGTTCAACAACAACGTTCCTTTCGAGCGAAGGATCCCTGCCCTTCCCCCCCGTTTCCTAAAGATATTGGACGAGGTTCGTGCTACTTGCAGAGTAGACTGGTGATTTCACTGCACGCTGCCGGTCCACGATCTTAGATGTCGTTCGGCCTCAACTTCTGAGCGCACAGTAAATTCTCACAAGACTACCATCTTCCTTACATTCGCAGGCACGATGGTTCCGGTGCGAGTAACCCCTGACATGGAGGCTAAGAAGAAAACTGGGGATTGTTTCAAGCCATCTCCGCTGAAGTTTAAACCTCTTTTTTAAGGCAATTGAACCCTGTTAGATTAACTCTGAAAAATAGGTAATGAAGGCCCGCAAGCAGTGTTCCTTCAAACCATCCTTCGTATCGATGACCTGACCCATTTTCGCGCACGCCGTCCCACTAGTCAAGGTCTTTTCACCTCCTCTGCTGCGGTTCGTCCACTTAGTTCCTTATTTAGCCGCACCCGGCTGACGCCGACTTACGCCTGCCCAATCCCCCCATTTCCCGTAGTGATTTTCGGGCCGCCCGGCTCAGGGTGAGAGCATCCCTGAGCTCATGGGATGAGAGAGAGCATATAAACAACTAGACCCCAGCTCAACCAGCCTTGTGCTAGATTACACGCTTTTCTTTTGTTTTTGGCCGAAGGACTTTGGAGAATTTAAGAGCCCTAGCCAACTAGACTAAAGGGGAACTCTCGTAAATGTGCCAGGTGCGCTCGGGTAATGCGTTCTGAGAGGTCGGTATCGGACTCAGAATCGGAAGTTTTAGGGAAGGTGTGACCCCCTTTGAGTTCCGCGTTAGTTCCAATTTGAGCACGGAGGTGGAGACTTAACTCGTGTAACTGACCCCCTCCCAATACCTTACCACGGGCGGATTGAAGTGACCACCCACATGTTTCGGAGTCGGAGAATGTATTATTGTAATTGCTGTGTTTTTCAACCATAGTGAGGTGAGATGCCAGCCCAACCGCCCAGAGCTAGGTATATCACTGTCACATTTTCTTTTGATCCTAGCAGTCGCTCTAGCACGAAACAGGACCGTCCTCCTGCAGCCCACTCGCCAGTATTCGCATGAAACCCACGCCCTCTTGACCCCCCACGCTTCCCGACAGCACCTAAACTTTTTCTTTTTTTGCCGCCCCTCTCTGCGAGATAGACCCCCTGAAGCTGCTTCCGCTCACTCTCGCTTGAGCTAGCATTTTGGTGAGTAAGCACCCGGTTTTATTTCAGCATCTCTCCCCGTACTGATTAAGACCCGGTTTAGACGCACCTTCCCTTCCCCGCCCAAGAGTACCTTTGAGAAGACCCTTCTTTTAAATGAGAAAAGACACCGACGTTTTGCTTCTTTTTTTTTTACAATCGCGCCTGAGGAACAGGTTCCTCAGTTAAAACAAGACGTCACGCCTCGCCGTCTCTCCCGCCTCCACTGCCTTTTACAGCTACTTCGGAAGAACTGCGACCGATCGTTCAGTTCTTTCAAAGGGGGTGCACCTAATCTCTTCACCAGGCGCTACCGAGCGCAATTTTTGATCACTCCGTGTATTTTGTTGTTATTTTTGGACCTCGGTTGCCGATAAAGCCACACGTTTTTTCTAGAATGATTTCTGAACTGTCTTCCGGACCGGTTTTTGACGCCTGCCCAGTTACTAACTTTGAAAAGGGACCGGGTGTTTTTTTCCAGAGGTTCTTGTGGCTCCAGCTGGGACCTTCCTCAGGTGTTGACTGACACCCCTCCTGGTTCCCTGGTCAGTTGATCCCCACAATACGTCCAGTCCGTCGTCCCTTCCCATTTGATCGAACTCGTGAGAAAACCGTCCCCACCCCCTCTCTTTAACTTGAACATATTTTTAGGCCTTTACCGGATACCTTTACAACGATCTCCCCTGCCCATCGATAGACCCTTACTTTCTCCCTCTTCGTTTTTGAGAGATTTTTCGGAGGTCTGAGCTCTGTGTTTAATAGTTCTCCGCCCAGAATCTGTACCTCCCTGCAACGTTTTGCCATAGGAACGCGGGGGGAGACTGGATGGGATCATAGGGGATCTCCCCGGGTACCACGGAAGGAATTCGGCAATGGGGATGTTGGGGTTGTGACTGCAAACCCGGAATCCGGTAAATGAGGGACGGTGACGGCACGCGATACCGAACTCAACTATCGGCCCCGGTGCACCCGGTCGCCCGTAATTCAATCATGAGATCCCGCAATTCCTTTATCGCCCAGGCTGACAGGTTCCCGTTCCGCCCCCGACGACTAGGGTTACGGTCAAACTCAAAGCAGGCCTGACGTTGGTTTTGTTTTTCTAAGCGTCACCCATCCCCTCGTTTTGCCCAGGTTCCGACGTTATTGTCTGATGTGGATCGCGGCGCGGATCCTATTTCCCCACGGTAGCCTCACCTCCGACCGGCGGCGTCCTTCTCCCGCAGGAAGAGTAGTAGCTCTTTCTCTCCAGTGGGGGCGTTTTTCTTCCGACTTTTTTTCTTGAAGGCGTTTTTTCACCGTTTGTCGCGCTCTCGGATACCCCAACGCAAGACGTCCCCCGGACGGTAGTAGGTTCGTTTTTACCTCCCCGATTTTTTAGTTTTAGCTACTTCGATTGGAGGGGCTTAGAATTATTTTTCGTTGGATCACTCCAGGCGGATCGTTTGTTTACGAGATGCCATAACCGGTTTCTTAACATAATAATAGCTCGCGTAGTAATGAGGATATCCCTCATTAGTATATCTTTTTAGTCACCTTTTCCCCATTTCTGGATTGATGATGGTCTTTTCATGGTAGTCCCTTTCATTGGATCGAGGCTCCTCGGGGGCGTTTTCGTAGAGGACGTTCGGTGTTTCTATTTCCAGATGCTGATTTTTATTTTAAACCCCTGCAAATTGCCCCAATTCCTTGGCCATCCGCGCTCTCTCTGTTTTGTCGGGAGCCTGAATCGAAGCCTACCCCCCTTTTTGCTTGTGGTCCCCCCCAGACTTGACTTAACGCGTCGCCTGATTCCCCCCATCGTGATGGGGTGTTTAACGGACTTTCATTCCTATCCGTGAACGTGGCTTGGTTGGGCTTCCTCCCGGGGCTTTTAACAACAGTTTCAGTTTCGACACAATGATTCACCCCCCCCCCGCTTAACCCCCCCCACAATAAATGTAATCTTGTTCTAGGTTAGCCCCTATATTTCCCAGATGCTCGGCCTCGACCTGTCCCCCTTTGGCCGCCCCCCCTCGGGTTCCAGAGTCCCGTTCGAGGAGTTTCTCCGCCCACCGCCGTGGGCTTTTGTTCCACGTCGTTTTGATTCGGCCGTCCAGAGTGTGGCGTGGTTTGGTGTGGGCGCGTTGTCGTGGTGTGCTTCTTTTTCCCCCGCCGTATAGTTTCGGCTCTCAGTCTTTTTTTCGTTAGGTCTATTTCCCCATCTGTCTTGGAGTTGTCCGGGCCGCTGTAAGACACCCGGACGTAGCTTTTTCTCGAAATAAGCCTCTTTAACTCCCCCACGCCGGACGTCTCTTCCTGTGAGAACCCCTGGTTCATCGTCTCGTCGTTGAGCTCCCCCCTTGATCCTACGACTTTTTTTCAGAATTGATGGTGTTTCCTCTCTCCGTTTTTGGTCACTGTTTCCTTATGGGGCCGGGCGTTACAAAGGCGATTTTCCGGAGCGAGCGTTTTGATTCCTCCCTTGACTTGCAGCCCCTTGATTTCCTAAGACCCCCTATGGCTGCTGGCCCTTTGAAGTTAGAGATAGGTTTTTGGCATAAGGTTTTTTTTTTTTACGGGGTTCTGCCTTCTTTCGTTTTTTCCTTAACCGCGACCCAGTTCTGACCCCTTAGAACATCGACTGACCCCAGTGAGCTCATTTCTCTGAGATCCCTGCGCTGACGGGGTGGTTTCCCGGAACATTCTGCATTTAAGATTCGGTCTGCTGTGCGTTTACACCCCTCGAGGGTTTTCCCACCCGATTGCGTCGATCCCTCCCTTTGTTGGCGTCTCCTAGGCATCCCCCTCTGCTCGGCCCTTTAGATGCAATTGGCTTCCGCGTTCTTTGTACAAGGAGGATGCCCTGATCTACCATTCAGATCTATATCCTTGAATTTCTTTTTGGTCGCTTCCGTTCCTGACCCCTTTTGGTCTTATACTCTCTTCGCCTCTATGTTCTCGCATCCTATGATCCAGGGAAGGTTGATTCGAGCATAGACTTCCCCCCTTATGAGTACTCTACCCCCCCGGCCTCCCCCTTCATTTCCCCCCTCGCGAGGGGTCCCCTTGCAGTGGCTTGGCTGGCTTTCCCCCCCTCCCCTATCCAACGATCACATCATGCGCACCCTTTCCTCTTTTCTCCGGGGGGGAGTGGAGAGGCGTGCACCCCACCTTGGAGTTTTTGCATCGGCGTGTCCCCATCCCCCTCCCCCATTTTCCTCTTGCCTGAGGAATCGTCGCATCACCTTTCCTTTCACCGCATCAAGGATCCTTGCCGCCGGTTATTTCCAAGGTGCGGACGTGTCAATTCCTTTTTCGGGGGCCGATGCCCGTGATGATCGGCTTCTTTTATCGCCTTACCTTCCGGGGTCCCGTCACCAACTGGGTGATGCCACCTTCCCCTCCTCCCGAGTGATTTCGTTGAACAACCCCGCACTTCCCCCCTTCTCCGATCCCTTCTCGGCCTGACTTCCCCCCTAGAACTCACGTGACCCCTTTTTTTTAACAGGTTTCATTTATCCGCACCCCTCTGCACAGTCTACGAGGAAATCCCCTCGTTTCACTTCTTTCAGGTGTAAATATATCAGACACTTTCCCCGATTAGCGTGACCCTGTCGCTCTGCGTCTCCCTTTTTTCCCTTTGGCGCGGGCTTCCCCCCACGACGTAGTTTCCTTAGAGATCCTTTGAACTCCACTCCCCCCCCCCTTTGAGGGGCGTAGTTTGAGGGAGATCCCTTTATCCGTCCGGCAACAAGGTTCTGGCTAGTCGTCCCTTCGAAGTTGGTTGCTGGTCCCTTTGTCCTTTTCCCGTAATCTTCAATTTACGGTTCCTTCTTTGTCTTGCTTAGTGTCGCGAGGCTTGACCCCCCCCCCTAGATTGTATACGTGCTGCCGCGCAAAATTTGATCATCTAAAGGTGTGCCCATTAGGCCTCCTTGAAAGATATCCGCCCGGATTTCATAGGGGGTAACCTTTTTCTGCCTTTGTTACGGGTTGCAGGCCATGTTTTCAACTTTTCAGAGGGCTAAGATTTTTGGTTTCAGTTCGGCTTCTCTCCTTTTTTTGAGAGAAACTCCTGCTTAGAACCGTCATTTAGCAGCATCAGAGTTGAGTATTGAGCCCCTTTGTCTCCCCAAGTCTACACAAGAACCGGCTCCCGTTTTTTTTTTTGCGTATTAGGTCTCCGTGGCTTCCCCCCTAGGTCAAGGCCCCTTTGTGCTCTACTTGATCAGTCCCCCCTGGTGTTGTCACACGCCCTCCTTGAAACCTCCTCGATCACCTTCCTTCTAGCCTTATGCCTTTTTGCCGAGCGCTTTATCTCTGTTCGTTTGGGGACGACTCGCTCATCAAATAAGCGACCATTCGGTCATCTGCAATTTGTCATCTGTCTTCTTTTCGGTTTTGATCCCTTTTTGCCGCTGCCCCATCGCTCCGTTGTTGAGAAGTG
>Ga0179593_1741029_pt1 | contig 11310 bp, 11 predicted proteins | sample CZODoug2_1_08_16_FD_185931 | JGI IMG/M metagenome (GOLD analysis project Ga0179593, IMG submission 185931) | Vadose zone soil fungal communities from Angelo Coast Range Reserve, California, USA - CZODoug2_1_08_16fungal (PacBio error correction) | ecosystem: Environmental > Terrestrial > Soil >... | reverse complement strand
CCTCTCTCCCATAACCCATTCTTTTCCCCCCTTCCACCAAAAAATTCGCCTTTTTGCTCCTCTCCCCCCCAATGTCCGCGTTCCTGGAAAGGAAGCTTCCTGCGTCCTTTTTCCCACCCCCTCGGCCCTTCTCTTCGCCAGCCTGCCCGCAAAGCGATCGAAATTTCCCTTTTTCTTCCGAACTGACTGCAAAGGATATCCCGGACCTTTCTGATTCTCCACGGTCCCCGAGTGGATGATATTCGTATAGTTTTCAAAAATAAGAAGTACCCATCTTCCCCTCCCCTTCTTTGCTCCGCTTAGAGGGAAAAAGGACACTTCTCCATGAAACGTGCTTGCCGCCCTTTTCTCCCTTCTGACCTAAGCGCGGGAGTTGTTACAAATCCACCTCCTAAATAGCGAGTAAGAAGTGCACTCCCCCCCAAACTCCCTCCTGGGTGACGTTTCAGAGAGAAAATAGGTAAACGCGCAGCAGCCAAAGAGGACAGAAATGATAGTGTAATGGCTCCCCTTTGCTTACTCCCCTGGGTGTTCGGGGAAGAAACAAATTAGAGACTCCCCCCCCACTGAAACTCTTTTAGAGTTAGTTAGTGGATTTTGTGGGTCTGTTTCTACTCTTCATATTTTCGAATGAACTCTGGCTGAAATCTATCCCCTCTTTCTTAGACCCCCCCAACTCCATCCTCGCAGATATCTTATTTGGCACTCCTTCGCGCACGACAGGAGATCCCGATCGACGGCCCTTCCGTGTCCCTCTCTTTGACCCCTTTCAGCAGGATCGCGAAAGGAGAAGAAAACACTTCTCTTTGCGAGTGTTGGCGCCGACTCCTTTTTGCAACTGCCGGCAAGAGGCTTGCGGCCGTGATGAGAGAATAACTTTTTCCTTTCTGTTCTTTTTTGCATCCCTCATGGCGGAGTAGGTGTCGATTCCGTCCCCCCCTGAGTTCTTCATTGGTCCCTTTTCTGCGACGTAAGCCGATAACCGGCGTTTCTTCGAAAAGAGAAAGCTTTGGGCCTCCCAATTCTTCTTTCCATGCTGAAGCGAGGATTGGGTGTGGACAAAGTGGCGCGCCTCATTCTTCCCCACTGCAATCAGAAACTTTTGCAAGGCGAGGGAGAGCTTCTTCTCCGATGTTTGAAGAACGCTCGAAGGCGGCGAGAACCTGTCCGGAACCTTTTCTATCCTTTCCCTGTGGGTCTCGCCTACTTGGCAGGCGCGAATGCCGCTGACTTGTTAGATACTCGAGGAGAGATTCTCGTTTCTCCCCCTCTTGAACCCCCTCCCCGGCGGTTTGTAGTCAGGGGCACCCCCTTTCCGGGAATCAAGATCCGGAAATTTTAATCTCTCCCCTCTTTTCCTTGCCGGTTCTTTTGCCGTAAATGGCCGTCGTGAAAGAGCCGCCCCTTTGTTAACAGGACCATGACGCCTCTCCTCCTGGATCCGGGAGCGTCCCGATAAAGATGATGTCTTCCCCGCTGGTTGTTACGAAGCCCACCGTCCTTCCCCTTCTCATTCCCACAGCACTTGAGTTCAAAACCAGAGGGCGCCTCTTACTCATCGAACGCGACAGAAGCAAAGATGTACTCCTCCTTCCTGCATTCCGGATCGAAGGGGGGTGTCAGTCGATCACATGCTGCGAGGGATTCACCCTCTCCCCCCCCTGACCTCGGTGCGGAGGACAACCTTCACCGTGCTGCCCACACCTTCCTCCCCCCCCTTGTGCGACCGGCTTGTCGAAACAAAAGGGGCGGAGCTTTTTTTTAACGCCTCGAAGCCGCGTCGGTCCCCTCGGAGAGAGGAGGAGAGGGGAGTCCTTTTTTCCTTTCGCACATTTTTCCGCCTCGAGTTCCTTCTTTCCTCGATTTCAGGGAAAGGTCCGTAAAAGGGAGGAGTGAAGGTCTATCTTTGCTTTCGGTTTTTCCCCTTCGCCGGTAAGGAGGAGAGATGACAATGAGGGGTAATGGTTTTCTTCTGCCTTTTCCCAATTCATATTAGGTCCGGGGCCCACCCAACGATACGTGAGCGCTTTCTAATTGCCCGAATATAAGAGATGAACAAACCTTTCCCTTTGTCTGGGTCCTTTGGGAGTATGGGAGGGCCTCCCCCTCATTGGATGCCTTTTCCGTTCCCAGTTGGTGGATTGACTTCTGGCGCTGCGACGTAAAAGGAGATTCTCTCCCTTGCCTCCCCTTTGCTCCCCCAGAAGAGATTCGGCTTTATCGCGGAATAAGAGATATATTATCTTTCCTCCTTCCTTCCTGATCGCGATTCTCCGTCTTTTCTGAACTATTGAGCGATGCTCCCGTGATGACATGGTAGCCGAATGTCCCAGCGCCAGCGATGACGAGGACGAAGTCATCCACCCCTCCTTCTCTCCCCCCTCGGTACGCCCAGAAATTGAACCCCGCAAGCACCCCCGAATGTGTAGAATAAGTAGACATCTCCCCACCCTTCACTTCGCTCGAATTCGTCCAGCCCTCCCCTGGGTAGATGAATTTCCCGTCCCTAATATGAAGGGGTTCTTTAAGAATAATCGGAGCCACCTTCCAGAACCTTCTCGCCCTGAAAGGATAATTATTTTCAAGGAAAGAGACATCTTGTCCTAAGTTTTTCTTACAGGGCCATCGTAGGGAAACTCGTCCTCTCCCCCCTGATGTGGCCGCGGACCCCGGCGGACCCCTGATCGCCTGCAGAGTTATGACCATTTGGCGCCAGTGTAGAAGAATTTCCAAGAGGGGAGGTTATTTTTTCCCCCCACCCGGGGAAAGAGAAAGGGACGCTCCCTCTGAGGGCGCGTCCCTCCACAGTAGCAAGAGGCGTGGCCCAACCTCCGGTGATGCCGCTAAGAGGAGCGTTGAGCGAGAATGGATTCTTGCCCACCCCGGGCTCTTGGGAAGGAGGTCAGGACGACAAGGCGTTCCTTTTTTTTAGCGGGGGGGGATCAAGGCCCGGGTTGTGTCTTCAATGATTTACGATAGAGGGCTCATCAGAAACTGGGCCGCTCCCCGAGGACGCAAGAGATCCGATCGTCCTCTTTTGCCTTTCCTGAGCTTTCTTCGGCGCCAGCGGCGTCCCCACCATTGACGGGAAAAAGTCGAGCGCTTCCGTCCTTTTCAGCCCTTTCCCCCCCCGGCGACGCTGATCGCGAAAATGCTCCCTCTGGCCGGATCTTGATGGACCGGATGCCTCCCTTGACCTTAACTCTTTTCCCGGCGATCGACGATGAACTGGCGGGAATCGGAAATTCGGACTCTTATCTCTACGCCTACCTTCCTCCCTTCTTTCAACATAAGAGGAATTAGCGCCTTCCCCCCTTCGAAACCCGAAATAACACAAACATCTCCTCTCTTTCGGAACCCTACTTTCTCGCGGTTGGGGCCCCAAAAGAAGTCGATCGAGCGGATGGAAAATAGAGCCAACGTCCCCCCCTCCTCGGCTCGTTGCGAGTGAAGTGGGAGAAGGTTCCCCAAATGTGGTAAACACCCCGCCCTGCCCTTTTCCATAGATTGGTGGTGCTGCCCATGATGGGGGGCAAGCGTACCCCTTTTCTGCACAAGAAGGTGATCTTTTCCCTTCCCCCTCCTGCCAATGAGAACCTCAGGTTGCGGGAAATCTTCTTTCTCCGCCATGCTGCTGAGATAAATGGGAGCCCCTCCCTTCCCGGACCCTCACGGAAAACGACCTCTTCCCTTGCCGGCATTTGCGATGTGGATCAGGTGCGTCCTTCTCGTTAATCGTTCTCCTCTTTCGCGATCCGGATGAAGTGCTGCTCCCTCTTACAAGCACCGGGCGTGCAATGCTTGCGCTCTCATGCGAGGTTTTTCTTTTAGTCTGCCAAAGTAATATAGCTGCCGAGGGCCAATGGGCGGCTGCGATAAAATGGTTTTCTTCCTTCTTTATAAGGTCCACCTCGCTCTGGGTTGGGAACTCTTGATGGAGGCGCGAAGGTTTCTTTCATTGCCTGGCGCCCGAAGGGGGTAAAGACCCGCCTCGACGGGCATGAAAGACTTTTTTTATATTCCTTCGGGAATATATACTCTATTTTTTCTGCACCATGAGTGGCGCCCACGCCCCCCCTTCGCCCGTTGGGAGAGGGCACTGTCCTGCTATGGAGGGGAAGTCTCTTTCCTTATATCTGGCGCGTTAGGAAGGCCTGGACAACTTTTCTTTCCGGGCAAGAGGAAGAGGTTACCTTTTTCCCTCGCAAAGGTCATGGTGGCAGCGAAGCTGCCCTCAACGGCGGCGATAAGAGCTTGCCTTTTTGATTTTTTGTTTTTAGTCTCTCCGAAATCAGCCATTCCATCGCGGTCAGACACGCAATTTACTTTCTTGATGACTTTTCCTTTCAGTAAGTTCGCCTTGCTGAAGAGGCTGCCCTCTCTCAGTCTTCCTTTCCGCCCCGCGAAAAGGTGGGCGAGGGACGCAGTCTTTGCAGGTTTTGCGGAGGGGAAAGTACGGCATGGAGCTTCCTTTTTCTGTGCTTGGCCTTTGCGCCTTTTGGTGGTGGAAGAGACTTTTTCTTCCTTTTTGTAACTCCGAAGATCAGGAAAGAAAGAAAGTACACCTCCTCTCTTTTTTGTTTTCGATCTGTCCCCCTTTCCCCCTAAAAACCAGATTAAAGGAAAACTCTTCTTTTTCCCCCCCCGCTTTTTTTCTAGCCACCTTTCCTTTCCCTCATCTCCATGCGGAATGAAAATAAGAAAACCCCCCCAATTCGCATAGAAAAAGGTTAGCTGATTTCCCTCCCCTTCCAGTTTTACGTCCTATCAGAGAGAACGGGAAAGCCCCCTCTCCAGGACGATTAAAGGAAAGGGAATCCTTCTTCATCATCTTCGAAGAGGGAACTGATCTTCGGATAGGGGGACATGCGTCCGCGTCCCAATAGCAACTCAAGTGGGTTTTCTGTTGGCGCTTCGCGGACAAAAGGACCCGCAGGAAACGCCGGCTTCCTTCCCATAGCTTTCCCAGAACAGGCAGACCTCCCTCTCGCAGCGAAGAGGGGGTTTTCTTCTATCCCTAAAGCCCCTCTTTCCCCAGTGAAACGCAAAACCTCCAAAAAAGTGGTTCCTGGCGAACAGCCTTAAGAGCGCCTTATTCCCCGCGAAAGGAAAAAAGCCTTTTCCCCCCTCCATTCCCTAGCAAAGGCAGAATTTTGGGAGGGAGAAAAAGTATTTTGCCCTCTCTATAGGTGTAGCGGGAAGAAAATACCCGCAGAATCCAAGTAAAGGCAAATCTTCTCCGCTCTGAGTTTTTGAGCACGGAGACACTTGAGGAGGAAGGAGTTATCCCCAGCCCGTTCCCGTCGCCATATAAAATTTTGAAGCTCTTCGCCCAATAAGAAGATTGTAACCTTTTAATGCTTCCTACGCCGGAAACGAGAAGTGAGACGCCTGTTGCTGTAATAGGAGCTCCTTTTTCCCCAACTTGTTCCCTATCTTTGCGGAGCTAGTTTTTCAAAATATAAGAGAATTTATCCCCTTCTTTATCCTTCTCCCCCCTTCTAGGGAGGACTTGATGTTCTTCCGAATTCGTTGGTGAGGGAATGGGCCTTTTCTTTCTTTTTTCGACGCCCCTTCTCTTCTTCTGGTAGATCAGTCCCCCAACCGAGAGTTATAATGGCCGCTTTCGTGCCCCCCTCCCTATCAAAGCGTGTTTTTTTTCCCCCCATATACGCAGGTAAGATGGAGCCCCCCCCCTCCACCTTTCTCTTCTCTTTTAAAATGAGCCGCCTGCTTTGACGGAGGGTGTTTCTTTTTCGACCCTTCCCTCTAATAAAAAGGAACTCGAAAGAGCTTCGCTGTTTCGAGATAGGGCTATCCTGTCCAGCCGAATAGATGGAAGTTTCCGTTCCCCGGCCGGTTTCTTTCTTCCTTCTATTTTCAGGAAAAAGGGACGACCTTTTTCGATGTCCTATTCCGAGTTCGAAGAGTGGACTTTCCCTTTGCTTTTTTCCTGTAGCATGCTTTCTGCTTATAGTTGCTCTCGGAGCCCTCCCCTCTTAGGTCTTTTCCTCCGTGAAGAGAAGAACTTTTCGTCAGGGTAAAATTCGTTTCAATTCCCTATCCCGGCCATTGTAATAGAGATATCAGGTCGCCGAAAGGCCGGGCGTTCCTTTTCCCCTTCCCTTGGGTTTCTCCCTCCATGGGTCAAGGAAAGGTTTTTCCAGGAAAAGGAAGACCACCCAGTATTTTTGACTGATGCAAGGGAGAGGAAGTCCCCTGAGGCGAGGGCGGCCCCCTTTCATGTCTGGAGAGAAGGCTTTGTGGTCGAATTTTCCCCCCCTCCGAGTCCCTTCTTCCCGAACGCAGAAAGGAAGGCCACCTTTCTTTCGCTGACAGAAAGGCAGAGAGCCGCCCCCCCGGTTGCCTTTCGTCTCCATTGCTCGAAGGAGAGGAAAATTCCGCAGAGAAGAACAGTTCAATTTTAGGAAAAAAGGGAGATTTTCCATCATATGAGCAGAGAACATAACCCTTGGTTTAAAGCTGCACCAGGGAGGAGGTCACGTTTTAGAAATGGCGCGCCTTACTCTCTTCCCTTTCGAGGTGATTCCCTCGGACAAAAGATATGGACTTTCGATTCCCTCTCACTCGTAAGGGAACTTCTTCTTCTTTCAGGTAAGAGGCGCTTTCTCTTCGAAGCCCCCCAAAGGACCCCCAATTTCGAGTCATGGAGAAGATGAGTCTGCGTCTTCCACTTCCCTATTAGGCCTTGATTTTCCGGCCTATTCAACCCAACGATACGTGAGGCTGGCCCTTTAAGAGAAGTTCCCTCCTTCCCTTGATTATTAGAAAATTCGGTTGTTTTTTTTCTTGGACTGTCGGGGTCTTCCCCCTGAGGTCTTTCCCCCCCCCCTCCTTTGGTGGATGAATTAGTCTCTTTCCGTCCACGGCGACAGACGTAGGCTTACCCCTCTTTCGAATCTCTCTTCTCCCAGCGGGGATACGCTTCCCTCTCTCTTTTCCTCAAGCAGACGGTTTTTTTTGATTTTTTTTTCCCCCCTCGTTCTGAAATCGTCCAGCCTTTTTCCCATTTCTCCAAGGAAGGTAGCCGTGGACTTTTTTCCCTTTCCTCAGTGACCCCTTTCCTTCGCCGACGAACCCCCTCTCTTCCGCACAGAAGACCCTTTCCCAAGACCCCCCCCCCCGCGGTGTAGAATAAGTCCGTTCCTCCTCTTTATTGGGAAAATTAGAGCGCCTTCGTCCCTCCTTTCAGGAAATTTTTCCTTTCTTCCCTTTTCAAGCGAGGAAGGGGGTTGCCCCTTCCTCTTCTCTGAACCAATTCCTCCTCCTCGCCAGGAACGTTTGTCAACGGAAACAGAGCCCCTTTCATTTCCCTTGACCCTTTCCCCTTCCTTTCCCCCGTCGGGAAAAATAGACGTACCCCTTCAGGATGAGGGAGCGGAACCCCCGCCTCTTCCTTCCTCTTTATTGCCGAAAGAGGCTTCTCCTCTCCCTCAGGGGGCGGGACTCCTCCCATTCCCCTCTCCCTTTTTCTTTTTTTTCCTATGATACACTATGATAACTCCGTCGCAAGTGGTTCCCCCTTTGATGCTTTTTTCTTTCTCCGGCGAGAATGTTCCCTTCTCCCTTGGCCAAAACAACATTTCGATCTTGGGTTCTTCCCTTGCGGAGGTCAGCCCTTCTGGCGTCAAGAGGGGCCTTCCTGGCCTCCCTCCCCGGGCACGTTCTCTTTTTCACTTCCAACAAAGTGCTGTGGACTTTCCTTTCCTGGTCCTCCAAAAGAGAAGAAACATGCCTCTCTTCCTGGACGATAAAGTGAAATCCTCCAGCTTTCCCCCTTCGCAAAAATTAAGGACCCCCCCTTCACGAAGGAAATTACCTCTTTCCATCCCCTCCCTTTTTCTCGCTGGATCGACGAAAATCTTCCAATGGCCGAGAATTGATTAAAGGATTTTTTTTCGAAGACCTGGATCCCCCCTCAAAAAGAAGGGAGGGATATTATTATTGCCCTTTAAGAGGGAATCCTTGAGGCCTTTCCCTCTCCCTTCGGTAAACTTAAAGCTTCTTTTTCAATTCCGTGAGTAGAGGACCCCCCTACCTGATTCTTTTCGACAAATAGAAGGAGGAGTTTTCCCCTCTGGTTATTAAAGGCGCGCCTCCCCCTCCACCCTCTCCTCTTTTTTTTCTTCCCCCCCACTAAAAGGATAGTGAGGACCCTCTTCTTTCTACCAAGGGGTTTAAGACAACAATTATTCTTAGCTATTCTCCCCCCTTCCCTCCCCCGAATAGGCAAGATTTTTTTCTTTTTTTTTTTTTTTTTTTCAAAGAGTAAAAGATGTTTGATCATTCCCTTTCTCGTTGAAAATAGAAATACGACCCCCACTACCCTTTTTTTCATTTGCGGAAATATCTGCCAAGCTCCCCTCTCTTCTCTCCAAGGGTAGAAAGCCACCTTACATTTCTTGCAAAGGTATTATGAGAATTCCCCCTTGAGTCAATTTTTCCCTTTGGATCAAGGAGCCTTTTTTTTTTCTGCAGAACCTTTTAGAGGTCCTTCTTTTCCCGTGGAGAGATACTTCTCTTGCTGCGAACAGAGGTCCCCACTCTTTTCCCTCTGCGGAGAATTTCGTTCTTCCGGCGTCGTGCGCGAAGGGCTTTTCGTTATTTTCCCACCCCACTTTCTTTTGATTGGCGTCCCTTTGCGCTAAAAGGGTCCGGTTTCTTCTCTAGAGGCAGAAGTCTTTCCTCTCCCTCTGGGGAGGGAGGACGACTTTTTTTTTCTTTACGAAGTTTTTTTTTTTTTCCCCAACCGAAGGGGCCCTTTCTTCTGCCTTGCGCGAAAGAAGGGCGCTTTTCCACCCCCTTTCTACTCTTTTTTTTGGGCGGGGAAGTATCCTCTATATTTTTTTTTCTTTCTTCCCTTTGAATGAGGGTAGCCCCCCCCCCCCTCTTCAGAAAGAAAAAGGGTTGGTTTTTTTCTTTTGCTTCCGCTTGCCCTCTTCCATCACCGTTTCTCTTCGGTTAGAGAGGATTTTCCCAAACCTCCTTTCCCTCCGAATTTTTTTGTAGGAAGGCCTTTTTCCAGGAACCGTCTTTCCCCGGTTAAGAGGTTTTCCTTCGTACAAAAAAGTCCTGTTTTTTTTTTATCCTTCCAAATACCTCCTTTTCTTTTCTTCCCTCGATTGAAGTGGGGGAGATCTTTTTTTTTTTTTCTCCGAAGATCAGTCCCCTCTCTCCGTCCGCCAGCAATTTCCATCCCTGCTTTCCCCCCCCCTTTCAGGGATACGTCCTGGAAGTCCCTTTTTTCCTGGGAACGGGTTTCTTTCCTCCCTTGCTCTTTTTTCTTCTTCCGAAGAGTTCCTCCTCTTTTCGATGGAACTTTTTGCTGGTATTTCTTTTTTTTTCCTTTTTTCTCATGGAGCTGAATTTTTCCCCTCTTCCCCCCTTTTCTTTCCCGCTGGAGGCGAGAGCAATTTCTTTATTTTAGTCCCTTCCTCCCTTTTCCTCTTTTTAGTTGTAAATAATGAAGATCAGGAACCCTTCCCTTCTTCCCCCCTCCTCCCTTCCTCCTAAGTTTGTTGGTGAGAGATTCTGTGTTCCTTCCCCCCTATTACATTCACCTCTTTTTCCTTCTTTTCTCCTCGCCTCCAGAGGAAAGAAAAGGTCCGCGCTTCCTTTTCTTTCCTCTCCCCCCACACCTGCCAGAAGAAAGGCAAACCCCCCCCCCCTCTTTGGCATGTTCTTTTTTTCGAGAAATCTGCAGGCCTCTTTTTCCCCCTCTTTCCTCCCTCCCTGCTTTTCTCTTCCGCTTACTTCTCGCCCCCTTCTGGAGGACGAGCTGGCAAAGGAGTTTTTTCCCTTCTTTTTCCTGCGAAAAAGCAGCCTCCCTGCGTCTCACCTTTTTCTGTTGGCCGCGTAAGGCCCCCCCCTTTTTTCTTTAAACAAGAAGGAACCGTCCTTCCTGAGTCCATCAACGGCTTCCTCGAGAAAAAAAGAAGAGAAGTCTCTTTTTTTCAAAAGAAAATCCCCCTCTTTCCTAACCTTCGCCTGTCCTCCCCCCCCGGAAAGAAACCCCCCCCCTTTCTCCCAAGAATGGGCGACCCCCCCCCCTTCCCCCCTCGATTCTATTCCTTCCCTCAAGATAAGGAAAAAGCCCCTCCTTTCCCCTTCCTCCCTGTGGACTGGTTCTGATCCCCCCTCTCTTTTCCCCAAAATTAGGTGTTAGAGCGTCTCCCCAAAAAATCAATCCTTCACGGTTTAGTTCTTGGGGGGGGGGGGAGCGGGACCGTCTTCCCCCCCAAAGTTCGTCCCCCCCCTTTCCCCCCCCTTCATGTTCCCTTGGCCTTTTTCTTAATGAATGAGATATACTCCTCCCCCTCCCTTCAGCGAAAAATTTTTCCTTCCTCTATCTTCTTTTTGTCTCTCCTCAACAGAAAAGCAAGGAGAGCCCTCCTCTTTTTCTTCCCCGCGATGAGACTCCATCCCCCCGCACTTTGCTTGTCCTTTCTTTTTTTCCCCCGAGACAGGAGAGAAACCGTTCTCCCTCGGAGTAGTTGGAGAAGAACTCTTTTACCCTGCCATTTCTTTCCCCCCCGCTCCCCCTCCTAGGAGAAGTCCCCTCCTATCGTCTTTGAGCATCCCGAAGAAGTTTCTTTTTCTCCTGGCGGGTTTCCCCCCACGCAGCATTGTCTTTCTCCTTCAGAGATCAAGAAAACTTATTTTCTTCTTCCTTTTTTCCTCGGTTATAGTGATTTTTTCTGGGCATCTTCCTTCAGGAATCTATGGCTCACCTCTTCCCCCCCCTAATGGGCCCACCCCCTCATTAGGATACCTCCCCCTGATTTGAGGAGGTTTTTTCCCCCCCCCCCTGGAGCAAATTGTCTCATTTATCCAAATGCCCTCTCCCTTTCTTTCCCAAGGAGAGTGGCTATTCCTCGTTTACTCTCTGCCTGGAAGAAAGGCTCTCCTTCTCTTCTTCGATTGGTCAGAAAAAGGCCTCCTCTTTTTTTCCAGTTCGTCTTTTTTTTTGCAGAGGAATCGCCGACTTGCCTTCTCTTCCTTTGAAAGACGGTAGAATGATACTCTCTCTCCTCCCTTAGCCGCCTCTTTCCTAATTTCCTCTCGCCGGAAAGATCAAGAACCTTCTTTTTTCCTCTCGCAGCAGTAGGAACCTCCCTTCCCCTTCCATTTCTCCGCATTTTGCTCTCTTCCATGGAGAGGGATCGGGCCCCTCTTTTTCGAGAGAATGGGACGTAAATGTTTTCCCCCTCAGCGCCCGAAATTTTCCTGATGCGAGGACTGATGCACGGTCCCTCTGAGATAGGAGGAGATTTCGGCGCTTTTCCCCCC
>Ga0179593_1643196_pt1 | contig 11310 bp, 19 predicted proteins | sample CZODoug2_1_08_16_FD_185931 | JGI IMG/M metagenome (GOLD analysis project Ga0179593, IMG submission 185931) | Vadose zone soil fungal communities from Angelo Coast Range Reserve, California, USA - CZODoug2_1_08_16fungal (PacBio error correction) | ecosystem: Environmental > Terrestrial > Soil >... | reverse complement strand
CCCCCCCGGACGCCGGACAAATGTCATGGTCATTTACGGTACACGGGATGGCCACCAGTCCTCTGATGCCTCGGACCTAGATGACGCCGACACCCCCCCTTCGTATCCTGCACTGGTATCACTGTGGCCGTCGCCTCGGGAGTTAGTAACCAAATACATCCCCACTTTTTCCCCCTTTTCACAACAGGGTGCTTTCTTCAAAAGAATACCTTCCGACTAATGCACATCCCAGGTTTGGGCATGCGGTAGGGGACCTAATTCCTGAAGCTGTTGCGTGCCTTTTTTTTGTTTTTCCCCTGCCATCAAGACTTTCACGGGTTTCCCGTTTCTGCCCCCCCTCAGGGTTCGGTCTCATGAGCCTAGGAGACTCGTGGTCTTCCTTGCAGATGGTGCACCACAAGCAGTTTTTTTCGACCCTTGGAGGTCTTTTTGAAGTTTCTCACCTTGCTTATGTGTGTGGGTTTCGCTTTTGTTCTTTTTTTTTTTTGACAAGTCCCACTTCTTCTGTTTTTCCCCCCTTGACGGGAACCCTGTTAACCTTTGTCGCCTTTTTTATGGGTAGTCAGGTTCCGGGGCGGACCGCTTTCAAACCTGCGAGCCCCCCTCTTTCCCCTTGTCTTTTTTTTTTCCTGATTTCCTTGAAGGAGCTACATCCCCCCCAGAATTTGTGTTCAACTTCCTTCCCTCTTTCCCTTCTCCACACAACCCTTTATTTGTCCACGTTTCCACCCGCATTTTTTAAAAACTCATTTAGGTCCTGTGCGATTTTCTCAATTTCCTTCCCCGAAATTTACAAAGTTTCCCTTCCTCCTGAGGCATTTCCGGTGCTTTTTTGCTCACCCCATTTACCCCCCCCCCGTCCTGGCGGACCCCACCTTTTGGTCCCTTTCCCTTCTTTAATAAGGCTCTTTTTCTTTTAAGACGTTCTCTTGCGTTATATTGCCCTTCTTTCCCACATTTTTTCGTGTGTTATTGTTTTTTTTTACGCCCCCTTGCGCTTCACTACTGTTTTTCTTAGGTTTTCTGACTGTTTTTCTGTTTTTAATGCCTTTCCTGATTTCCCCGCTAATACTGTCCGCGGGTTCACCCGTCTAAGCTTTTTCGATCGGAGGGCTGGTTTTTTTTTCGGCCTTTTTCCGTGAAGTTTTTTCCCTTTTTTTTTTGGTTTTTTTCCCAGGATTTTTTGGAGACGGATCTTTGGACCGCCTTCCCGCCCCTGGTTCAGACCAGACCTCCTTCGAAATCCTCTCTTCCCGCTGTACCCTTGCGATTTCAAGGGCTCTATGTCCCTCGGCTGTCACGTCTGAGTCTTTCCAGATTCTTTCTTCGACCACACCAGATTTCCGTTCCGTTTTGGCCCTGGCACGGACTTTTCACAAAATCCCCGAGACCTCAAATCTTCTTATGTACCCCTTGTGGTGTTGTTTTTTTTGCCCAGTCTTTGTTCTCGATTTCCTTCAATTGCCTGCACGTTTGACGACGCGTCCATTTTTTTGTTTTTTTTCTTTACGATTCAGGGTGGACGGTTCGTCTAGCTGATTCTCTCCCCCCTAAGTGCTCACCCTTTTTTTTTCGGTATTCTCTCGAAGTGTACCCCTTTTTTTTTTTTTTTTGAATGGGATAGTCAGCTTTTCATATCTTACCTTTCCCCTACACCTTGTTTTTCCCTTGATCGTTGTTAGCAAGGTACCGGAACAAAATTCCCTTAAGTCTTCTTGAACCATTTCTTTAAAAGGATCTTGTGGATCGGTCTGTTCTTTTTTTTTTTTACTACCTGTTAACATCAGTCATCTTTTGCCCCCCTTCCAGGTATTCCACTTCTTTTGTTTTAGTCCCCCCCTGTCTCTTCTAACCTTGAGTAGTTCTCTTTTTTTCCGCCTTGTTGTCTTTTTTTCTTTCCTCGGATTCTTCTTTATTGGTTCTGTTCATCTCAGAACTTGTCGTGTTCTGGCCCCACTTACCTATTTTTTTCGTTACTTCCCGGTCTTTTCACCTCCGTGGACTAGGATTTTTTCCTGTTGAAGACTTCCCCCCTTTTCCTCCCCCTATTCTTTCTTTTACAAATGGCTTCTTCCCTTGGTACAGCCCTACGTTTCTTTCACTAGCGTCGCCCCCCGCCTGTAGGGGCCTACATGACCCCCTGCTTCCCTTGGCGATCCTCGTACGATCCCCCCCTTTCTGGCTTCCCTCCCCGCAGCGTGTCTTTTCCGTCGGCGATCAACTATTCCCTTCTATCGTGTCTGCCATTTTGTTTCGTCCCTTTTTTTGCATATTTTATTTTCAAGAGTGGATTTCGTCGTTCCGGGTTCAAATCTCCTTTCACGGTTGTCCTCACCTTTTCCCCAGGGCGGTTCCCCTTCTCGGGGACCTTCGTTTGGCCGTCTTATTTACCTGCGAACCCCCCTGGTCTTCCCGAAGGGGAACTCCCTCCCGTTCCCCAACAACCTTCCTACCCAGGTTTCTCGCTTCCACTCACCCCCCCACTTTGCCCCCTTTTTTCGTAGCCGTTTTTGATCCCGGCTTCCCCGCCCCTGCCGGTTTTCGGGTTTTCTTTTTTTTCAAAGGTCATTGCTTTCACGGTCGAAGCTTCTGACAAAAAATGCTTGCTTTTTGATTTCTCCTTCTGACCTATGGCTCAAGCCCTTTTTGAAGAGTATTTCCCTCCCCGTTCGTGTGTGTCTGACTGTTTCTTTCCGTCCAGGCGTACCGTTCTAACGGTGTCTTCCTGTCGCCCTTCCCCTCGAGCAGTTTCCCCCAGGTCCTTGGGTCTCCGTTTTGAGTCCTGCGTTTTTCCCCAGCGGGACTTCACGGTGTTCGCCCTTCGGCATAGCCCTCTTTCCATGCCGTCGACAACTTTTATTGTGGTACTTCGGATTCCTGTTTACCTGGTGGATTTTCCCAAGTACCACGCTTGCCGTGTTTTCTTTCCTTCCGGGTTTGATGTTCTTGGCACGTCCCCCGAGGACCCTTTTGAGATATCCCTCCTACTTTCCTGAGAGACCCTCTAACCTGGTCCCCACGGTTGGTTCTCTTTTGATCCTTTTTTCATCAACTCCAGTGCTTACACCCTTTCCACACCAGTTCCTCGGTCTACTATTCCAGGGGCGGTGGATTAAAGGCGTCTCTTCTTCCCGTTTTTTTTTATCTCTTCCTGTACTTTGAGTAAATGGTCCATCAAGCCTGACCACCCCCTTGTCCTTGTGATTCTTTTGATTCTTCTGGATTTCTGATTCTTTTTTTCATGTCACTTTTTAAGCCCCTCCTCTCTCCAGCTCCCCAAAAGGGTGATTTGGTTCCCTTGGTTCGCGGACCACTGATCACTCTTTTCCTGCAACCATCTTTTTCCCCCCTGACTCTTTTGCCACACGTTGTACGAAACGTCCCTTTTTTTTTAAAAGTTTGTCCTCACCTTGTCTTTTATGTCCGAAGCCGTTTCCTTTTCCCGGTCCCATTATTTGGGAGTTTCTTTTCCCTGGTTAGTTTTTTCTAACTTATCCATTCCTTCGTCCGGTTTTCTAACCACCTTTCTGGCTTCCCTACAGGGGTGGATTACACCATCAGATTCCTAAGCGGCAAAAATTCGTGTGACTTTTTTTTTCCCCTCAAAGTTATCTGATTTTTTCCTTGTCTTTTTTTGGGGAGTCTTTAAGACTTTTCTTCTTGGACATCGTTGAAGATGGTTGAGAGCGGCCCCTTGTGATATTTTGGGAACTGAACCAACGTGCCGTGGGGTGTGTTTCAGTTTCGGGAGTGGTTTCTTTCATTGTTTCTTTCTGGTGGGTAGAATTCCCGCGGGACTTTCTGGTCAGACGCGCTACTCCCTCTTAGTCTCTCCCGTTTAAGGAACTCCATGGTTCATTTTTGAGTCGTTCTGCACCTCTTATCTTTTGTCTCCCCTTTAAGGTCCTTTTTTTTTTTATCTAATTCCTCTTTTTTTTTTCTTATGACTCTTACACTTACATTCCTTAATTCGCAAACGTTCTTACCCTTCAGTTTTTGTTTCTGCATCTGGTTGTTTTTTCTCTTTTTCCCCCGCGTTTTGGTCCGTTCTTGCCTACCTCCCCGCCCTCCTTAACCCCTTCACCCTCGACCTTGACATCTTGCTCCAAAAACTTTTTTCCTCAGCCTTCCATTTGTATTCAAAACCCTTCTTTTAGGTGACATCGGTTTACCTGGCTTTTTTTTTTTCTTCCTTGTTTTTTCCCTTTTTCCTGCACTAGGTTTCCCGTCCAGTTCCCTCCGGCCGGCCCAAGTCCCTCTTTCTCTTCTGTCAAGCACGACTTTTCTTCCTTATCCTTTTTCTTTTTTTTTTTTGCCTCCGATGTTAGATTGTTTTTGTTTGTTCCCCCCCGTGAACATCTTTTTCTTCCCCTCTGATTTTTCCTTTGATTCTCCTTGCCCTTTTTGTTTTTCTTTCTGCTCGATTCCAGTTTGCTTCCCCCGAGTGTGAATTTTTCCGAATGTTTAAGGCTCTCTGCCCCGCCCCGATCTTGGGCGACACTTCTTCTCTTTCTCGTTCACATGCGTTTTTTTTGTCCTTTTTTATTCCGGCCACGTCTTTCCTCTTTCCAGTTCTTTTCCTCCCCCCGTGTCCAGTGTTTTTTTTTTGGATACTTTGGGGTCAACCTCGACGACCCTGTAATTTTCTTCCCTTTTCCTCATCCCCTTCCACTTTGTTCCTTTCTCGAAGTTTTTTCCCCAGATTTGGGAGGGTTGTTTACGCTACTTTACTGGACTGGTCCAGTTTGTTGTGGTCTTCTTCCCGGGCTTCTTCTTTCCCTGTCTTTCCCGTCGCTTCTTGCAACTTTTGCAAACGCTCTTGGTTTCCCAGGGCTCTCGTTTTGTGGGTTCCTCCTTTGAAATCCCCCACTTTTCTTTTTATTGTCCTCTCATTGTTTTTTTTCCCCACCCATTTTTCTCCAACCGGTCCTCATCCGGTCCCGCTTTTTTTCGCTGTTCTTTTAAACTCTTTGTCTTTTTCTGATCACGTCTCGTTTCTACTCTTATCATCTCGCTTAGCTCCTCTTCTCCCTCTTCTTGACTTTCTCCTGGCCTTTTTTTCTTCTTTTCCCACTGCCTCTCTCCCCCACCTGGTTTGGTGAATTCACTTTTTTCCAACCTTCCCCTCGATACAACTGCGTTTCCCTTCGACTTTCTCCCACTTTGGTTATTTCGCAGAGATTAGATCTGGACCATCTTTTCTATGATTTCCTTTCCATGTACTACGGTTTCCCTCTGCTTCATTCTTATCTTCCCGCCTGACCCCTTCGTATCCTTTTTGTTGCGGCATTCCCTGCTTTACTGAACCTTTTCAAGTTACCGCCCTTCCGGCGGTCCAGCCGGCATCCCACCCTCTTTGAGGACCCTCTTCTTTCCGTTGATTGCTTTTTCATTTACATCGTTTTCTTTAACCCTTTTCACGCGGTATTGCTGAATTTTGCACCCCTCTTTTTTTCGTTCTCAACAATTAGCCCCCCCCATGGTGCCCTCGAACTTTTTCCGATGCTTCCCCCCGTGTGAAAATTACCCCTCTCGGCCCTGGCGCTTTCCATCCCCGCCAACCCCCCTTCTGTTCGGTCCCCCTTTCCCTCCGGGGTCCATTCTTTTAGGTTGGGTCTCCCCCCCTCTCCTGAGAAGGCCCCTTTTTTAAGTTGTGTGTTCTTTTCCCCCCGGGATTTCCTTTCCTTTTCACGCTTTTTCGCACCTGTCCCCCGTCAGGTTTTCCCCAAGCACCGTAACCTTCGCTCTTCTTTCTCCATTTTTCCCTCGTCTCGCCCTAAAGCCCTTTCTCCTCCACACGCCTTCGTAAAACCCATTGTGTGCGACGTGTTTCATCATCTCCCTGCGACTTTTTTTTTTACGGCTCGTGGCCTGTGTTTCCCCTTTCCCGGCTTTTCCCCCCCTCCCCGGTACCACAGGTTCTGGTGCTGCCCCTCTTGATTTTCTGTTCTGGTGTGGGCTTGGCCGTACTTCTCTTTCCGATTCTGTACTGGCATCCTGTTTTCTTCCTTTTTTTTGAACGGCATGTCGGATTTTTCTTGGCGGCCTCTCTTTTTTTTATTACCCCGAAACTTTTATAGGGTCTGGCCCATTCTTTCCCATCATGTTGTGTGATTTATCGCATTCTTCCCCCATCCTATTCCCTTCTCTCAAGTTTTTTGGTTTTTCCCAGCCGAGCCCTTTGGTTTACTTCCCTATCTCTTCTCAGTGTTCTAACTACTTTCTTGTGCTTTTTTCCTTTGTTTTTTTTTTTTCTCCAGTTTTGTGTTTTGGAACATTAACGTTCCTCCTGCTTTTATTTTTTCCGCATGACTCCTTTTCCCCCCCCCCCCATCCTTTCTCGCTGGGTCCACTTCTGTCGTTGCGTGGCTCTTTTAGAGACCTTCCCCCCCTTTCTTTTTTTTCTCTTCTTTGTGTTCCGTTGCTCAATGTTATCTCCCAGGGGTTTTTCCCTGTTTCCCTCCCTTACACTTTTTAAGACTTTCAGTGTTTGAACACTCTCAGTGATATCTTTTTTTTGTTTGGGGTTTTGGTGGGGGTTGGGGGGGGGGGTGGCAAAATCGCAAACGCACATTCCACCCTCCTGGTTTTCACCCCGGTGTTTTTTTCCACTTTTTTTGATAGCTTGACTCCTTTGTTCCTGAGGTTTCTTAACTTCCCCTTTTCAAATTCCCCTTGCAGTTCTCCTTTCCCTGAATGTTTTCCTTCTTTTTTGTCTCCCTTAGTTTATACGGTTTCCCCTGCCACTTTTTTTTGTATCCCCTCTTTTAATCTCCGTGTCTTTGATGCCCCGGGACTGGGCCTTGCTTTTGTGATTGTTTCCCTCTACTTTTTCTAGGTCTTTTAAGGGCGTCTTAGTGGTTTTTTTTGGCGGTTTCCCTTTTTGGTCCTTCAGGTTGAATTTTCCCCCTGATCGTTATTCTTTTTTTTCCCCTTTTGGGACGTCCCCCATGAGACCTTGGGCTCCTTTGGTCCTCTTTCCACTTTCCCTTGGAGGGCTTTTCGTCCCCAACTTTTCTTTTTTGGCGGACCGCATAAGCCTTTCCCTCTGGTTTTCTTTTTGGGCCACCCCCTTTTCCCGAACCGAATGATCTTTTTTGTCGTCCTCCCCCTCCTCCTTTTTTCCTGCTCACCTCTTCCTTATTAGACGTCCCGCCCCCCTCCTTTTCTTTTTGTTACTTTTTTCCCTTCTTTTTTTCGGTACTCGTCAGAGTTCTTTAGTCCCTCGTGTTTCCATTTGGCGCTGCCTCCCTCAGCCCTTGACGGACCTCGGGTTATCCTCTAGTTTCTGTGGTTTTCCTTTGCGGCTTTTTCGCCGGACCGAGTTCCTTTTCCGTTGTCGGCTGGGACGGATTTCTATTTTTTTTCTTCACCACTTGTGGTCCGGCCCCTCGTCCCAAAGGATTGTACCGTTTTTACAGGTCGTCTCCTTCTCTCTGAGGGAATAGTTCTTTTCCCGACTACTTTTTTTTCTCTTTCCTCCTGTTTTCCCGGAATTTTCTTCTTTTTTGGCTCCTTGGGCCCCGGTACCTTTTTACTTAAGACCTTGCGTGCTCTTTTTTTCCTGACCGCACCTTTTTTGAAGACTGGTTATCTTCTTCTTTGTGTCCCCCGATTTCCTTCTCTTTTCCGGTTTTTCCCCTCTTCTGTTATTCTGCACGTGTCCTTTGAGCTCTTTCTGCGCTGGACGCCGGTTTTTCCCCTACCGGGCTCCCTTTTCTTTTTAGACCCCCAAGCTCCCTTCGTCCTCCTATTTTTCGCCCCACTTTTCTGAGGTCTTCCCCTGATTCCACCTCTACTTTTTCCTATTTTTTTGTTGTCCTTTCAAAGTTTTCTCTGTTCCCCTCCGGCCCTCCCCGGTGTTCCTTGGTTGTTCTTCCCTGGGATTGTCCGGGTTCGAGAGCTTGCCTTCATCCCCCCCTTTGCCGGTTTCTTCGTTTTCCAAGTATCCCTTTTTTCCCTCCCGGCCCCTTTTCCTCGGTTTGCCTTTTCCCTTCAAGGGTCGCGTATTGTTTTTTTCCGTCATATACTTCCGGTTTTGTCTTCGCTATTATTGTCATTTGTTCAAACCTTTGTCCGCGTTGTCTGGTTTCCTTCCCCCATGTCTTTGGCGTTATTGTGTTTACATTTGTTAATTGCCCGGACTCTAACTTTTCTGAGGTTTCAGCAAGTTCACTCAGTTTCTGCTTTTTTTGATTGACTTTCCCCCCAAGCGGTCTTCTCCTGATCGACGTCTTTTCGTACCTTCTCTCCTTCCGGCTCCTCCCAATTTTCGGTATCTCCTTTTGGAGGTTCGGGCCATTTTGCCCCTTGCGGTTCCCCTTTTCCGTCTCCCCTCTGCGTCTCGGCAGGTTTCCGTGGTTTTCCTACACACTGCTTCCTTTTTGGCGTCCTTTTTTTTGATTTTCTCTTCTAAGTATTTTTTTGCTCGGTCTTTTTTCCCTGCTTTCCACCTTTCCCTTACGGTCCCGTTGCCCTAGTGAACCTTCTTCTTCTTTCCCTTTTCCATAATTCCCCGGTTCTCTTTTCACCACCGGGTAGATCCCTTTTTCCCCCGTCCTCATTCCAGTCCTATTTTCGTTTTTTTGTTTTAGCCCCCCTTTCCTCGGTCCCTTTAATTGCGCTTCTTTTACGCTCCCTTCGTCTGACGCTTTCCATATCCCTCACCCGTCTGGTCTTCTTCCGGAGCTTTCATGTTACCCTCTTTTGCTTCCTTTAGCAATGTAATCTTCTATTTTCGTTCTTATTCACTGTCTCAAATTTGTCCCTACGGCTTCCACCGATGTTTCCCCGTCCCCCACTGCCCTATCCCCTTTCCGTGCACTTTGTTCATACTTTTTGGGGTACCATGTGTTTTTTCTCCGTCTTTCTGGCTTTTTGCTCCCTTCTTCTGTCACTTCTTGCTTTTTTGGTTGCTGTCAGGTTTGTGATCGATCCAGTCGGGTTTTTTTTTTTCAGCGTTTTACAGAACCTTCGGGTCTTTTTGCACGGTCCATTTTTTCGGTACCGCCCTGTCTTTCCCACTGTCCTTTTACGGCCTTTTTTCAATTCTTCTGTCTTTCCGTCGGCTTTTTTCGAGGGCCTGGTTTTGTGACTTCCCGCTTTTTCTTAACGCTTTGTTTTGGTTTTCTGTTTTTTATTTCCCATACCTTTTTTTTTTGTGTTGAGATTTTTGATATCAACACCTCCCCCTTTTCTTATTGATTTTCCCCCCTGACTTTTCTTTTTAGCTTGCCATTCTTTTAGCATCATTTTTTTTAGGCCTTTCTCTCAACCTTCTTTGGACCTTGGGGGCTCCCCTTCTCATGGATGGCCCCTTTCAGCTTTTTTTTTTTTTCCTTTTCTCCCTTGACCCTTGTTAAGGTTCCTTTCTCATTCTTTTTTCGAGTGCCTAGCCCCCCTCACGTAAATTTTTTAGGTTTCTTTCTTTGCTCTTTTCTTTGTTATGTAGATATTTTTTCCTTTTTTTTTTCTGTTTTTCCTTTGGGTTCCCTTGGTGTACCTTACTTTTCCCTGACTCCTTCCCCCACCTTCCCCTTTCTCAGTTCTTTGTTTTTATTTGACTTTTTCTGACCTGTTTTTTACCGTCCTTTCACGGACTTCTGGAATCCAATTTCTTTCTGTTTCTCTGATTTCCGTCACTCCATGAGGTACGATTTTATTTGATTCCCCCTTTTTTTTTTTTCTTGGTTTTTTTGGTGGAAACACACCAAGCCCTTTCCTCGACCCCCTCTTAGTCTTTTTTTTTTACTGAACCGTTTTCCCCTTTGCAACTCTTCCTTCTTCTTGTTTCTCGTGCTGTGTATTCCTGGTGTTGTTACCGGCCCTTGTGGATTTCTTCTAAGAGTTCGACCCTCCCAGAGGGTTTCCTGGTAAATTAGACGCCCCGGGCCCTCTGATATTCCACGTGCCTTGGCGCACTTTACTCCAGTTGAGCATGGTGTTTTACCAACGATGCCGAAGCCCCTCTGTTACCCCCTCTTTCAACGTGTCAGAAAGCCCCCGCTCTTTTGAAACAGCTTCCTATCAAATCGTAGACGTATCAGACCAGGTCGAATTCATTCCCCTCCCTCTCTCTTTCTAGTCGATAGACGGTCCCAGCGTCGGACTCATCGTGTTGTGTTCTTTTTCCCTTGACCACCCAGTTTTTTTCGATCACGGACAAGCTCACGAGGCTCGGGGATCCGCCATTTTTGGTTTTTGTCCCCCCCCTTGGCCGCGACTGCACCCACACTAGTAAGCCATAGCGGAAGTGTTAGCCACGCAGCGTGCACCCCGGTTTGTCCTCTTTCCCTCACACGGTGTAGCACCACTGACTGGAATCTTCCTTTCGCTTTGCGTGGTTGGACATGGGCCTATTCTGAGCCTAACAACATGCAGGAGCCTATTATTCCTCTTCTTTTTTTGCAGTAGATGTGTCCCTTTTCCCTTGTGAGCCCCACTTCTCTTGTTCAAGTCCACCACGACCTTTTGTTAATGGGCATGTTCACACTTAGATGCCCGCTATGTCAGATTTGTCACCGGCGTCTCAGAGCGCGCTCCCCCCTTTTCCCTTTTGTGCACAAACACTTTCCGCTGGCGCCCACGTGTAGCCCCGGACGTGAATTCGCCCCCTTTGCCGAACTTGTCGCGCCATCATATTGCCCATACGTTTCCCCCTTCTGTGTCCTCATTCATGCTAGTGCCACGTTTAAAGACTGGGGCAGAGGGTACTGAGTTGCATCATCGAACTATCAGTTTATGAGCAACAGCCCTCAGTTCACTGCTCCTCATTCCAACTACATTTCTTGTCCTCCTCACGTGTCCGTTCATCCAAATGTGCGCGAACCTTCCTCGTCTCTGCCGATCCTGTGTTCCCGAGTACAGGTGTATCTGCCTTTGATCGAAGCCCCCCCTTGTGACCGGGTCAGCAAGTTCCACACTTCGTGTTGTCGCCCGCATACGCCGTCTCCGTCCGACGGCCCCCAGTGACCCTACTGAGAGACCCTTGGCCCATGAGTACAGTGTGCCCCCATCCCACCAAATCCCATCAACCGTGCCCCTGAGAGCTGCGTGCTGCTGTTTACGGCCGATTCTTCTCAGCAGGAGGACCCCCGATCTTCCTGTCCAGTTTTTTCGTCCCCATCACGTTTCAACCTATGTTGCTCTTCTTGATGGCCCCCCCCCACTCCCCGTGTAGAGGCCTAAACACGTAAGTCCATACTTTTTTTCCTTTTTCGTCAATTTTCTTTAGTTCGTTTCTTCGACATGTTCTTTTCGTTGATTTTGCTGAGACTTTGTTGTCGAATTCCTACGCTAGTCCCGTGTCCT
>Ga0179593_1538515_pt1 | contig 11310 bp, 17 predicted proteins | sample CZODoug2_1_08_16_FD_185931 | JGI IMG/M metagenome (GOLD analysis project Ga0179593, IMG submission 185931) | Vadose zone soil fungal communities from Angelo Coast Range Reserve, California, USA - CZODoug2_1_08_16fungal (PacBio error correction) | ecosystem: Environmental > Terrestrial > Soil >... | reverse complement strand
ACATTCTTGCTTTTTTTGTCTCCTCCCTCGGGACCCTTTGTTTCCTTCGCGACCAAATTTCCCCCTCGAACATTGGCGGGTTTGCCAGGTTTTTTTTTTGCGGACTTTTTTCCCCCCCGTTCAACGTAGGGTCGTCCGTCGCTTTGAGTTTTTTAGATGTTTCGCAACTCCCATTCGGCAACCTGCCGCCAATCGCGGCCCCCCTTTTCCCTTTTTTCCGAACCTTTTTTCCCCTTTTTGGGAACCTTGCCCGCTCCTCCCCTGATTGTTTTTTTTTGTTCGATCCCAAGTTATGACCTTTTTCCTGATTTCGCGCTTTTTTCCCCCCCTTTTTTTCCGTCCTGTCTCTCTGCCCGGCCTGGGCCGTGACTTCTATGTTTTCGCCGGCCCCCTAGGATTACTGCACAGTTCTTTGGGAGGGCGCCCCCCTCTTTGTGAATGTTTTCCCCAGGACCAATGGTCGGTTAGTAGGTCGTCACCCACCCTGCCCAATTCCCGAGGATGTTCATTTTTGAACTGATCCGCCTCCCTTTCTCGCGGATTTTTTTCTTTTTTTTTCTCTACTGGCTTATTTCCGGTGCTTCTCTTGCTGACCGTGCACGTATTTGTTTCTCTTAAATCCCGACTTGACCTTCCCCCCTTCCTGGTGAATTCCTGGTTTTTTGACCGCTCGCCCACCGTTTGCGCGCCCGTTTTCCAACAGACCCGACCGGGCGTTTGCTGCCTTGAAAGTCACCCGTTTGTCGCCCTTCCCTCTAACGGGTTTTTTTTTGGGGGTGGGGGGGCCGACCTCCGTTCGTGTGCTTTCATCCCCCTACGTGCTTCGGTTGTCGAAGTGCCTTTCCCCCCCGTCCTTTTCCAGGAAAGCATCCGTGACCCTCCTTTTCCCCCCCCCCCGAGGTTGTGTCCTCGAAGCCTGCTTCGTTTCTTTCTTTTTTTCCCCCCCCCCCCCCCCTCAAATTTTTTTTTTTTTTTTCAGAATTCCTATGGTCACCGGCCATCACTTCGGCCCCGGAGCGATCCTGAATCCCGCACGACGTTGTGGTGATCGGTTCCAGCCGGTTCTTCGTTTTCTTCATCTCTTTTGGTTTTGTTTTTTTTAAGGCCCCTGGTTTGCGGGGCGACCTGTCTTCGGGTCCGGTTCTGGTTTCTTTCCCGGGGTTTTTCCAAACCAGCCACCCAGCCCCTTCTCTCCTGGGTTATAGGACTGAGTTTCTCCCCCTCCCCCTGCGCCGACCTTGGTACCCCTTGCACTTCCCAGCTCTTGGTCCTTTTTCGGTCTGGCTTTTCTTTTTTCCTTTTTTTTTGCCATCGGTCACACCACTCCCTTGTGCCAATGCCACACACCCTTTCTGTTTTGATCCCCCCCTCATGTCGGGGCGTTCTAAACAACACTTGATTTTAGCACGGCCAAGTTTTTTTTTTTCCCCTTGGCTGTCTTCCGGTTTCGCCGACTGACATTCCCCCCCCCTGGTGGAGAACTTGCGGCTTATCAGGCCCTTTTTTTCTTTGGTTCTGACTTTTTCGGAAAACATGGTGAATGAATGTTCAGTACCAATTTGCCCCTCGCGCCAAACTGAGCTTTTGGTAGGAACGGCCCAACATACTGTTTCTCTGGTCCGACTTTATTACATTCAGGCTTTTCTTCGTATTGTGAGGGTTCCGGGGGCCGGGTTTTGCTCTGTCGATGTCTCTCCCGCCACCTACCGTTTCAAACCTACCTTAGGTGACAGGGCCCACCTGCGATTTTTCTTGGGGGGTTCCATTTTTTCCCCCACGTGTCCCTTGCTGGATATTTTCTTTTCAAGTTTTTCGCACAGGGCGTTTCCCCTTTTTGACGAAATCCCTTCTTTTTCCCATTTCTTCCCTCGCAATGCGGATGTCTTCGTCCCCCCTTGACGTTACCAACTCGATCTCGTTCTCTTCGCCTTTGCCCCCTTCAGCCTCCTCTCTTCAGGGGAACCCCCGGTTAAAGCTTTTATTTCCTCTTTTCCAGCGACACAGGTTCAGCCCATTTTCCTCAGTTGTGGGTTTTTTTCGGTCCTGCCTTTGTCTTTTTTAACCCCACTGCCCAGACCCCCTTGCCCAAACCGGGTCCTTTTTTTTTTTTTTCGAAGTTTTTCCCTGCGGGTTGTGGTTAAGCGGTTTTTTTTTTTGTGTTCGCTTTTTCCCCCCTTCTTTTCCCGGTGCAATCCATTTCGCCTCTACCCCCACCTTTTTTCTTTTGACCATACCGGGTTTTGACTCATGTCTGTTCCTTGATCAGCTATTTCGGCCCGTTGCCCACCCCTACACCTTCTTATAGGCCTTTTGATCGCCCGTTTTTGAGATTTCGACGATCCGGGCCCGTTCCCCCCTTTTTACATTGGGTCCCCACCTTTTCCCTTCGGCGCGGTTCTTCTTTTTTGCATCGTGGTTGGGCCCCTCCCAGTTCAGGGATCTTTGTTCCCTCCGCTTTGCCCTGCTTTCAAAAGCTGTGGCCCCCTTGTCCCGGGCCATTGACCGTTTTCATGCAACAGTTCCTTTTCAACGGTCATTCCACTCCACTTCTTCGAGCAGGTTTTCTAGTCCTTTTCGGGCCTCGTTTGGGTTTGTCTCCCGGCGATCTGACCCCTCCTGATGGACGATTAGTTTTTCCGAAAAAATTTACTCGCAGCAGTTTTCCTTTTTTGGCGTCCTTTCTTTTCTTTGTTTGCCCCGACCAGGACCCTGGTCATTAGTTTCTTGACGTCCAGCTGCTTTGAGTCTTCACGGGCCGTATGTCCTCAGTCCCCGACCCCTTCCAGGCCATCGTGCGTCATCTCTCTTGTTTTTGCGGCGGCCCTCCACTTGGTTTTAAGCATTTTCTCGAAACATTATTTCTTTTTTCTCCATACCTTGCAGCCATACCATGTGCCGTTCTCAATCTATTCCCCTTTTCCCGCCATTTTTTTCCCCTGATTACCCCCAGCTCCAAATCCTTTTCATTTTTCTCGCCCAAGTCCCGTAATCGGCCGCCTTTTTTTCTTGACTGGGGGCGGTTGTGTCTTTCTCCCTGTCAGGCAAATCTGCGGTTCAGGCCTCTCTTCTCCCACCCCACCTGGGACAAGGTTCTTTTCTTTCCATTCCCTTCATTTGCTGCAACGTCTCTATACGTAAGTTTCCCCCCCCCTGGACGAATTTCTTAGGTTCCCCCTCCCCTTGTTTTTTCCCCGCCCCCGGCCCTTCCGGCCCTGGTTTGCCCTTTTTCGCAGGTAGCCTTTTTTGGCCCTTTTTTTCGTTTTGTGCAAACCGACAATGGTCCCCTGCACTTTCCCCCTCCGCGCTCGTTGGTGACTCCTCCCCCTTTTCTATTCGGGTGGTGTTTGAGCAAGCTTACTGTTTTCTCCCTTTTTCACAAGGAGGCTCTCGTTCGACTCGCCCCCAACACGACTTTGTCGAGGCTCCCCCTTTTGTTTTGCCCGTCATCTCGTTTTTTTTTTAAAAAATGCCTCCCCTTTCCCCGGCTTTTTGGTCTCCCACCCTTTCTTTGTTCACGGTCCCCCGCTGTCTTTACTTTTGTTGAGTTTGTCACAAAGGTCGCCCTTCTCTTGGCCAGTCATGATTTCTTTTCTTGTTCCCTTAAGGCCCTTTCTCCCACCTCGGGATTTTTGGTTTACGCTGATCGTTGGACCTACACCCCCGCATCCTCCCTCAGCAATCTGCCTGGCCTTGGCGTCCCCCCCTTTTTCTTTCTTTGGGAAGTTGCCGATCAGCAGTCCCTTTTTTGATTCCCATTTGCACGGATCTGAGGCTTTGACATTGCACAATATAACCCTCCTCCCTCCGTTGTTGTTTAGATGATGTCTTTTCCTTTCCTGATATCGTTCCCACTGACTCTCACTCCCTTCCTATGGGCTCCCAAGTGTACGCGGACCGTCTTCGCGGCTTAGTTCCCTTGTCAGGGGTCCCCCCCGCGGTCTATTGCGTCTTCGCCTCCTTAAACCCCCCTTTTTCCTTGTGTTGTTTCCTTTTTTTTTCGTTTTGTTCCTCCATTCTGATTGGGACTGGGATGGAGAGGCATTTCGGGATTCCTTCCCTCAACCATGAGGACGCTTCATCTCTTGCACGCGCCGCGCTTTTTTCTCCCACCTTTCCTTCGTTGTCTCCCCTTCTTTTTTTTCGGGCCGTCATACGCGTCCTTAAAAGTGTGGGAGTTTTTTTTTGAGGCGCTCCCCGTCTGCCGCGGTCTGGATTCCAATCTTGTTTTTCCCCCCCAAATTCTCTCGGTCTCGATGTTTTCCCCCCTTAGACTCCCCTTTTGCGCCTGATTTTGGTTTTTGTTTTTTTTTTCTTCCAAAACCTTTAACTTTCTATGCCCTCGTGTACCGGGCCACCCTTTTTGCCCCGCCCTTTCGGGTTTGAAGGACGCTTTTTTTTCTTTTTTCCCCTCCTCGGGGACGGAATTTCTTATTAGCGTTCAGTTTCACCTTTTTTACCGCCTTTTTTTTTTGGGGCATTGGTATGTGAGGCTTCGGGTTTTCGGTTTTCCAATCCCCTCCAATTGAACGTCTTCTTTGACGGCATTGGCTCAGTCTCAAAAACACGAGACATTCCACCCCCTGTTCCCGATGTCCCTTAGGTTTGCAGGATTGTTGACTCTTTTGATTCTCGGGTCAAACCCCTTGGATCCTCCCTTTCCTATTATGGCGTGCACCGGTTTCTACCCTTGGTCTTATTGACGTTGATTTCCGTAAAAGGACTTACCGCGGTCTCCTTTCTCATGGCCTTTTCCTTCGCCTCCCTTCCTAAGAGATCCCCCCTTTTTCCCCCCGCCTGTGCTCGGGCTGTGTTTTTAGTTGGTTTTCCATTTTTGGACCTCAGCCCTCCATTCATACGTTTGCACTTCCCCCCTTTTTCCCATGGTGACCTCCTTTCGCTCTTTCTTTTCATAATCTCCTTTTTTTTTTCGTTTCAGGCTCCATGTCGATGCGTTTTTGCGGGACCCCACTCTTGTCCGTCAGGCGGCTTCTCCCCTTTTTTGGACGCTGCTGCTCTTTCCCTCGTTGCGGCCCGCGTTCTCCATTGTAGGGTCTAACATTTTGCCAGGCTTCCGCGCCTGGGCATCGCCCCGTCTTGTTGTCCTTCTGTTCACCTTTTTTTTGGGCCCCTGAACTGTTGTCCTCTGAATGGCCCCCTCCGGCCTCCCCGTGTGACCTTTGTGTAGTCCTGGCGGGAGTGTCCTGAATTCCTCGACCCGAGCACTTTCTTGCGTTCTCTTCTCTTTTTGAGCTTTTTTGTTTTTCATCTCTCCTGTCCCCTTTCCATTGGGACGGTGTGACCTCAGGAGTTCCCTTTTTGCTTACATTGGCCTAGGGGTTCTTTCCTTGTTTTTCCTAGGGGCGTTCCTTTTGTCCCTAAAACCGATTCCTTTCCTTCGCGGAAACATTTTACCCCTTTTGCATTTTAGCTTTTTCCCCCTCCCCCCAACCCCCCCCTCCTTCGCCCTCTTCCTGGTCAGGTTTTTTTGGTTGGTCTTAGCAATTTTCGCGAACTTTCTTCTTCGGATCTTCTCCCTTCTCCATTTGATTCTTCTTTCTGATCGGGCTTGTGCTTTTTTTGTTTTTTTTCGATGGCTTCTCTGGGTTCCTTTCCCACGGCTTCTCCCCCTTTTTTTGGGAGATCCCTTCTGGCGCCCGTTGAAACTCCCCTTGACTGAGATTTGATTGCCGGTCCTCCTCTTTTCTCCGCATACACAAGGGCGTTTCCTTTTTTTTTGGCGGACCTCTCTGTTGGTCGGTGTTTTGCCAATGCCGGTACATCCCCCTTCCTTCTGGCGATCAGACGGACTTCTTTTTTTTTGATTTCCTTTTCCAAGCCGAACTTGGTCCTTTTATTGGCCCTGGGTGCGTCCTGTGGCACATCCCAAGATCTTTTTGCTTCAGGGTCCGTCTTTACCCGCTTTTCCCTTTTGTCCCCGCTTGCAATCGCCGCCAAGGATTTCGTCTTCAACCCATTTTTTTTCCCCCCCCCCCCCTAATCCCGCCCCGATCAAAGCTGTGATGAGCCGCACGTCCCCTTTTTCCTGTTTATTTCCGAACCCGCCATGCTGCCTTTTTCCCCTTGAATTTTGTTTTGTGTACGGCGTCCGTTTGTGTTCCCACCCGCAGCGTGGTTTGCAGTGTTTTTGCTCAATATGGTGCCCTGTGTCTTTTTCATTCTGGTGTAGGTGACTCTGTCCGATTTTTTCCCCCCCCCACTGATCCGTTTTGCCTCATTCGCTCGCCAACATTTCCCCCCCACCCCCCTGCTGTCGGGGGGTTCCCTGTGCTTCTTCTTGTTTTGGGGCGGCCGCCGGGACTTCTGGAAGACTTTTGCGCAGGGCGTATGCCCGCCGTGCCCGGTCATAACTCCCCCTTTCTTTCCCCCCCCCCCCCCCGGCCCGCCTCCGGTTTTGATACCCTCTCGGCGGCCCACTTTGGTTGAGGCCCCACCCCCCCCCCTTTGACCGTATCTCGTTCACGTTTTTCCGTTGTTTTGGGGTATTTGCTTTCGTTCGGATGATTTTTTGCGTTTTGCCCCTGTTCTGCCTTGTTGGATTTTGGTGACCAAAGACCTTCCCGGGCGGGCCTTCTTCCCCCGTTGATCTCTCCCCCTTCGTTTCTTCCTTTTCGATCTGTGCCAGTTTGACAAGGAAGCGTAGGTTCTTTTTTTCGAACTCGTTTGCTTTTTTTCGCTTCTCGTTTTTGTTCCCTTTTTTGGTTCTCTTCCTCAAGCCCGTTCAACCGCTGTTAAAGGGGTCTTGCCACGATCCCTGGCCGGGGCCGGTGTCTTCGCGATTCGTTGACCTCTCCCCTTTTTTTCATTCCCTTTTCCTGGTGATGGTCCTCCTCCAGCTGTGCTTAGACCCCCGCTCCCGCTTTTCCTGCGCCCCCCAGCGGTCTTTGTTTTCAGCCCCCTTCAATGAGCTCTCACCGCTCAGTGAGATAGCTCAGTTGAATTTTTCGGGCCGGTTCGCCGGCTCTCCCCGTTTTTCTCGTTCACCGCCCCCCCTGGTGCAGTGTCCCCCCCCCATTTTTTGGTGCGAACTCAAGGTCTCGTCGCCCTCCTTCGCCCCTCCTCGGGTTGCATCGAACCCATGACCACACCACCCCCACTCGAGCCAGATTGCGAAAGCATAGATGGCCTTCCTGACCCCCCTCGGGTTTGATTGTGAAATACTTCTTTCCTGGGCGGTTTTGCCCTGGCCCCCGAAGTAATCTCCTTTACGGCCCCCTTTTCGGTGTCCGTAGATGCCCGTTTTTTTGTTGCAGTTTTTCATTTTGGTTGTGCCATCGGAACCGACTTCCTCGCCATCGTTGGTGCCCACTTTTGTCTACCCGCAGACAACCGCCCTTTGGTGCATTTGTCGCGTGATTCCAGTGGTCTCGTTTTTCCCTGAGAATGTCCTTACTGTTTTGCAAGCCGTGCCCTTGCACTATTGCCCCAATCCCTTTTTTTGATTTTTTTGAGCTCTTTCTTTGCCAGGTCCCCTTCTCTTGACTCCTCTTTCCCCACCGGACACTGGCCCATTTCCTGCCTCAAAAGATACCCTTCCCCATGGGCTTGTCGGCCCTGCTTCGTTCTTCCTCCCCTTCCCTGTGGGGGGATGGACCACGTCCCATCAATTTTTCGAGGTTTTTTGCGCCCGAGCCCCCACATTTCCTGCTGGAACTCCACCCCCAGATTCCAAGGACCACTTCCTCATTTAGACGACAACTACATCTGTCCCCCCTCACCCCCCAACGTTCTTTTTACCTTGCCGCGCCTTCCCCTCGATTTGTGTTTATGAGGATCTACCTGGCCCTTTTTTAGTTTCACCCCCTGATCTTATGCTTCTCCGTTTATTCTTTTTCATTGTTCTTTTTCTTTGTCGATGACACCCCTTTACTGACTTGTTTCTCGGCGCTCCCACTTTCTGGCGGCAACTGCCCAACCCCAGGTCCATGTGATGTCCCTTCCGTGAAGAGTTCCCTCAATGGGTGATCCCTAAGACATCGACGCCCAGGCAATTCAAACGGGTGTACATCAGACCCCCACCCTTCTTCCCCTCAGACTGCGTATTCTTTGGCTTGGCGTTTTTAATTCTTTTTCTTCTTACACGTTTTTACTGCGCCTTGAGGTCCGCTGTGCAACCCTCTTGGCGCTTGGCTGTTTCATTCACACTTTCACCCGAAATTCCCCCCAGTTTTTTCCCCCGCCTTTTGAATTCAACCGGTCGTTGCTTTTGACATGATCCCCGGGGGCTCTCCTTTGGCCGCCTTCCTTTTCCTTAATTTTTTCTTGTCAACCCCGCGTTGATGGGGGATTGAACACAGGTCACTTCGGCGTACCGCTGCCTCCCTGATGTTCCAGTTTGCCTGGGGGGTCTCCCAAACCCGCCCACCGTCCGTTAGTCGCCTTCGCATCGGAAAAGACCCCAGATCCTCTTCTGATAACGAGTGGTCTCTTTTTTCCCCCGGGCTTCCTTTCCCTGTCTTTTACCCCCCTCCTCTTGCCTGCCGCAGTTGTTTGAACGGTCCATCTTTCCCTTTTTTTTAATTCGCTCCTCTCGGGTGGACCCGGGTTTGAAAGGATTAAGTTTCCAGTTGACTCCTTTTGGCGCGATTTTATTGCGTGCCCCTCTTTAGGTCGTAACCTTGTCCGATTCTATGACCCCTGAGGGGCGGTGAACCAGAAATCGCCCCCCAGAGGTCCTTCTTTTTTCAGTCACTTTGGATTGGAAAGTCAAGGCGACAGTCTTTAACCTCTTTTTTCAGGTGACCTCCCATCGCCGGTGGGGGTCTATCTTGTGATTCGCTTTTTTTTCCTTTTTCTGTTGTCAAACTCGCGTCCCCTCCCATTTTTCCCTGCCATGGATGGAGCCCTCATTTGCTTGCGCTGTGTTCCACTGCGCTTCGCACTCCCACACAGCTTTTGTCCCTTGGGCAGTTCAGGGATGGGTATATACGACCCCTCCACTTCCCTGGCTTTCTGTTTGACATCATCCCCTTTTTTCGTTTTTTTTTTGTTGGCTTGTGGTATGGTGAAACGTTGAAACCAATATGGTTTTCCTTTGACTTCCCCCCATCCTTTCTTTCTGGCCATCCGTTTCCTAAGATCCCTAAAAGGCTTTTTTTCAGTTTGCCCGCTCCTTTCTGCCTCTCAGTTTCCGTCACCCCTTCTCCGCTTCGTTCATTGGTCTGATTTTTAGGCCCCACGACGGGCGTCGTTCACTTTAGGTCAATGCCCCTCCCCCCTTATCTTTTTTTTTTCTTTTAACACCCTCCCTACTCGGTCACCGATTCCAAACCTTTTTATGGGGGGCTTCCCTTCACCTGGCCTGGCGGCTGTTTTCTTTGGTTTCCTCTTCCCTTAGACTTTTCCCGACAGGCCCTTCGCTTGGAACCGCTCTATGGCGCCCTGGTCCCCCTCTTGCCCGGTCAAAACCCCGGTCCCTCCCCGGTTCATCCGCAAGCCCTCTTCCTTAAAAGCATATTCCCTCTCCACCGACACCTTTTTCGCTTTTTTTTTTTTTTGGATTTGTTTTCGCGTGCCGGTTGGGCTGTTACCCCCCTTGATTGAAAGCAAACCGTTTAGTTTCGCGGACGGTCCTTGGGCTGGTGGGTCTTTTCTTTTTTTTTTTTTTCCTTGTTGGTGCTTTTCTCTGAGTCCGTTCCTCCCCATTTGTGCCCCCCTCGGCCCTGGTCCATCTGGATTTGGGGATTTGCCCAGTTGTCTTTTTGCCCGATGACCTCCCTCGGCAAACCCGGCCCCTCACCCTCTTTTTCGAGGTTTGCTCCTTGCTCGGTTGCCGATTTTTGTGTGTTGTTTTTTTTGGTTGCGTCCCCCCTCGGTTGATGGTTTTTTTTTTTTGTTTTTTTTTCCTGAGTGGCGGGCTACTTTGCGTCTAGTCCTAGGTGAGCCCCGTTTTTTCAGGCTTTATGCTTTCTTCGTTTTTCCCTACTTTTTTTTTTTTTTGTTTTTTTTTTTTTATGCCTGGCCCCGTTTTGAAAAACCGGCTTGGTGGTGCATGGATCCGGCGGTCACGCACCGCTTGAAACGGCCTCCCCACGGGCGTCTGCCAAGTCGAGCGAAACTGACCTCGTGGGCTGTGACGCGATTCAAGACGCACCGGTAGGTGATTTGGGTCCGGATTAATGGTTTGTTGTTCTCACTTTTTTTTTTTTTAACCCAACCCCCCCCCCCCCCCCCCCCCCCCCCCCCCCCCCCCCCAGATGTTGGACCAGACACTATTTTGAGTTTGTGCGCCCATGCTCGGCGTCTTCCCCCATTGTTTTTGCTGTCTTCCCACTGACGTTCCGATAATTTTGTCAGTCAGTTCTTTTTTATTCTTCGTCGGCCGCATCCAGGAAGCCCCCTCTTTTTCCTTTTTTCCCTCCAAAGGGTCTCCCCTTTCATACGACCTCCCGTGTCCCCCAAATAGTGACTTTGCACGCCCGATATTCGCCTTTTCGATGCCCCTGGTTTATTTCTCTGTTTTTTAAAATGCTGTTGCAAGCCCAAGGCATGTTCCTGTTTTATTTGAGTTTTGGCCCGCTCGTTGCTGCGTTTTTTCCCACTTTTTTTTCCCCCCCTTCTCCTTCCCTTGCACGCTTGGTCGATTACCCAGAGTAAACCCCCACGGTCTTTCAAAGTACTCCCCCCCGTCCAGTCGTTTCCTTCCCTGTGGGTTTCCTTTATCATTTCCTCACCTTTCAAGACGATTTTTTTTTTGTTCCCCCCTTCCAAAGGACCCTTTCCCCCCTGCGACTTTCTGCAAGGTCTCTTCTGCGCACCTCACTCTTTTTTGATAGAGCTGTGGGGTTGTCCCCCCTAACCAATAATTTTCCTCCCCAAACGATTGCGATCTTTTGGCATATTCCCGGACCGAGATTCGGTTTTGGTGAGCCACCGCTTCTTCCCTCCTTGCGCCTCTTTCCTTTTTGCTCGCTTCCCCTCCGTACTTAGGCGGCATATGTGGACGGGGGTCCGGAACATCTTCGCGCCAATGGGCCCCACTGCCGGGGTGGGCCCCCCTCCCTGGCCAAGTTCTGCGTTTCTGGTTTGAGTCTTTTTCTGGGGACGTCTTATCCTCCATCCCGTTTTCTACTCCTCTGCCTTCTTGACACCACATATCGGTGACCGGTAACACTCTGGGGGGGTTGCATGTGGTGTTCCGGGCGCTTTCCCATCGGTCTCCTCTCCCTGTTTAATCCTTTTAGGTCCCCCCCCGGTTAAGAGGAAATTCGGCCCCTGTTGGCCTGAGGCCAGATCCGCAGTGGATGGCGTCGTCCCTGTTTTTGCCCCTCCTTTTCTTTTTTCGAACCCCTG
>Ga0179593_1521441_pt1 | contig 11310 bp, 21 predicted proteins | sample CZODoug2_1_08_16_FD_185931 | JGI IMG/M metagenome (GOLD analysis project Ga0179593, IMG submission 185931) | Vadose zone soil fungal communities from Angelo Coast Range Reserve, California, USA - CZODoug2_1_08_16fungal (PacBio error correction) | ecosystem: Environmental > Terrestrial > Soil >... | reverse complement strand
AAATATGGTATACCAAATGGATATACAGGAGCCTTCAAGGATGTTTCTCCCCTTTTTTTTTCTTTTTTTTCCCTCCCTTTTCCCCTTTCCTCTCCTCGTCGGCGGGCATGGTTTCATGTTTCGACGCATGGGAGGTGACGCTTAAAAGGCTCTTATTTCCGCTGGTGTCGACCGAATGGGAGATACCCCCCTCCCTTTTCCCCCCCTCCTTTTTTTTTCCTTTTTGGCGGCAATCGCCGGACATAATAGGACGTAAGCGGGCATTCAAAGCCGGACTATGTCCTTCCCCTTTTTCCTTCCCCTTGTTTCCTTCCTCGGCGGCTGCATTCCAGTTCGACTACGCGGCTGGTCCGGCGAGTTTTCAAGGCCGGCGAGGTCCGACGCAGGCGTCCTGACCGCGATGACGTTTTTTTTTTTTCTTTTCTCCCCCTCTTTTTTCTTCTTTCTTTTTTTATTTTGATGGTGCTTCCCGGCCTGCGCTCTTATGGATGTAAGGCCAGTCAGTTCCCCGAGTCGCCGCTATATATTGTCAGAAGTGTTCCTTTCCCTTTTTTTCCTTTTTCAGCCTGGCGGTTGCCGGGGACGGCCCAAGGAGGAGGAAGAGAAGGGGAGAGGTTCCTTTTTTTTTTTTCTTTTTTTTCTGCGCCCGGTCACAGTTTTTTTTTTCTTCCCTTCCCCCCCTCTTTTTCTTTTCCCTTCTTTCCTGGCGCTTGACGGTTGGCTGCCGAACCATAATGAAAACGAAAAGGGCTACGGGACGTTACGCCGCATTCATGGTCACCAGCTGATTGAAAGATTTTTCCCCCTTTTTTTTTTTTCCCCTTTTTTATTTTCTTTCCTATCGTGACGGTTGGCGGGCAGCTCACGCTGGTGCTTTTCGGCATAAAGCTGAAGTGCGAACCGCGGCCAAAGATATGGATTTTTTTTTCCCCCCTTTCTTAGCTCTATCCGGACCGGAGGATGCGGGGAAAGTGGATTAGGGATGGGAATAGAAGGTGAGAAGGGGTACGGCTTTTTTCTTTTTTTTTCCCCCTCTTTTCCCCCCCTTTTTTTCTTTCCTGGCATCTGGTGGCCCTTGCCGCTGCCGGAAATGGAAGTCGCAGAAAGGAAAAACCAGCGGCACGCGAGCTGGACAAGGTCGGTCTTTTTTTTTTTTTTTTCTTCTTTTTTTTACCCCCCTGTCTTGGTTTCGTACGTGGGGCGGCGGAAGAGGGTTGTTTTTCTTTTTTTCCTTCTTTTTTTCCCTCTTCATGCTGGCGGGTGGATTTAAGGCGTGGCGTAGCAGGACCCGCGGGCCGGCCGTGCCAGGGGTCCCCCCCTTTTTTTTCTTTTTTTTCTCCCTTTCCAGATCGGAAATTGGGAAATCCGGTTGAGTAAAAAATAAAGTGCGTCGTCCTTCGGGGGCAGCGAAAGAGCCCCTTTTTTTCTTTTTTTCCCCCCCTCCCCTCCTAGGGACTCCAGCACCGCACGGATACGGAAGTTTAATTCGGTGGAACACGGGCATACGATTCCAACCCTTTTCTTTTCCCCCCTCTTCCCCCAGGCCGCCGCCAATAGGAATAAAGTAAGGGAGTTTTTATGGGATGAACTGGGGCCCTTTTTTCTCTTTTTTTTTTTTTTTCCTTCTTTTCCTTTCCCCTTTGATGATCAGGCTCCGGTTAAGAAGAAAAAAACATGTAAGTTTGCTGACAATAGAGCTACAGCTGGGCAGATAATAGTTTCCTTTCTCTTTCCTCCCTACAATTTCTTCATTTCCACTGCAATTCCAGGAAACGCGATGGAGAGGAAAGGAAGGAGGCGATGAGGCCGCCCTCACCGGCGGCCGGAAGTTTCTTCCTTTTCCCCCCCCTCCTTCCCCTGTTTTTTTTTACGGCAAAAATTAGGGGAAGAGTCGGGCAACCGGTAGTCCATGAAAACTTCCCCCCCTTTCCCCCTTTCCCCCCCCCTCCCCCCTGCACCGCGACGGCCTGGGGGCGCGAACGCCGGCCGACCCCAACTGGCCCTCGACCATCCTTTTCCCCCCCCCCCTTCCCCCCTCCTCCCCCGCCGGCGGTTCCCTGGGTAGAAACTAACTACGGCGATTGTTGCACGCCGTTACGGTTGTCATGGTGTTCGACCTCGAACCCCCTTCTTTTTTTTTTTCTTCCTTTTTTTCCCCCCTTCCTCTTCCGGACCTCGGGCCAGGCGAGAACCCCGGAACTGGGGCGAGGTCTTTCCCTTCTTTTTTTTCCCCTTCCGGTGGACCGCGAGATATTGCGGGGGACGCGACCTCGATCGCCCCTTTTTTTTTTTTTTCCCCGCCCCTTTTTCCCTCTCTGGAGGCCCATGATCCGCCGCGAAGGCTGCAAATGTAGTGGTCACCGTTGACAAAACGTTCACGGAGTCTTTCCCTTTTTTCTTTTTTCCCCCCCTTTTCTTTTCTCTCTTCCCTGCCCAGGGACGTGGCCACAGGTGTGGGGAAATGCAACCGCGCCAAGTTGCCGCTCACCAGGGCCTTTTTTCCCTCTTCCTTCCCCATTCCCTTTCCTGCCATGCCCAAGGCCGAACAGACGACCGGACGCCCCTATTTCTTTTTCTCCCCCCGAGCCGTTCGGCTCCCGCGACGGCTTCCCAGCAGGGCCCGGATAGTCGGGCCGCATCGCTTTTTTTTTTTTTTCTTTTTCCCCCTCCTTTTTTTTTCGTTAGGCAGGTTGCGTCGGCGGAGCTCGGGACAGGTCGATCCCGAAGCGGTCGGCCGCCACGTACCAATGCTCTCCTCCTTTTTTTTTTCTTTTTCCCTTCCCTACGGCTCGGCGATCGACCGGTCGAGATAGAAGGAAGAACCTGCTAACGGCCAAAACGAAGTTCTTCTTTCTCTGGGGCCACGCTCTGCAATGACGTGGTTTGGTGGATAGGAATGGAGGACCCCTTCTTTCTTCCCCTCCTTCTTTGTTCTCATTCCGAAGTAGTTAGAAAAGTGAGAAGGGAGGGAAGGAGGATGGTAGGAATGGGAATGGAGCTCTTTTTTTCCTCTTCCACCGCGGGAAGGTGTGGTGTTTTTTCTTTTCCCCTTTTTCCCCCCCTTCCCTGGGCCAGGGAAAAAAATCGAGACGGCCATGGCGCAGGGAGGGAGAAGAGGTTTTCCTTTTTTCTTTTTTTTTCTTTTGGTGTAAAAGGGTGACCCTCTCTTTTTCTTTTTTCTTCAGCTTGCGGGGAGGTTGGAGGGACGAGGAGGAGGAAGACTCCTTTTGCGTTCCTTTCCTTTTTTTCCCCGCTGACAAAACTCGGAATTGAAGGGGAAGAGTGAGGTACGGTCAAAGAATCGACCCAGTGCCGGGGGGTCTTCGATGGCGAGGTTTTAGTTCGTTTTTCCCTTTTTTTTTCCCCCCCTTTTCTTCCCGGCGAGCCGGCCGGTCTGTTCGGAGAGGGCGCCGGGTCGAGGTCGGAACAACCCTTTTTCCCCCCCTTTTTCCCCTTCCCGTAGTGGAGGTCGAACACAGGGACCGCAGGCAGTTTCGCGTTTTTGATCTTTTTTTTTTTTTTTTTCCTTCCTTTTTTTCAAAACCCGACGTGGTCGAGGGACAGTTGGAGGAGGGCGTTCGCGCAGGGCCTTTTTTTTCCCCTCCCTCCTCCTCCTTTCCCCCATGGCCCGCAATCGGGTTGACGTATGGGAATAACGGTTTTTGCCGGACCGCGGCCGAAGTTTTTCTTTTTTTTTTTCCCCCCCCCTCCCCCCCCCCCCCCCCCCCCCGTCCCCCCCAATAAAATGGGGGTGTCCGAGGAGACGGGGTTTGCTTGGGCGGCCTACAGCGAAGCAGGGCGGGGGCCACTCGCCAGCGTTTTCTTCTTTCCCTCTCTTTTTTGCCGATGACGGTTTGAACGCGTAAGGAACTTGATGGAGGAGGGGTGGGTCCCGCTATGAGGCGGAACATTTTTCCTCTTTTCTTCGGGAGGTGATCATCACAGGTTGGACATGACCGGCCGGAAAACAAGCCCGGCAAACGTGGACCCTTTCTTTTTCCTTTCTTTTTCCTTTTTCTTCTGTGCGTCCGAGGGTCTTCGGTCCTCGGCGACACGCACCGCGGGTTCACGGTGGTTTGGGAAGTTTTTTTTTTTTTCCCTTCCCCTCGGGCCCCGCCCGGTCGTTGGCCGCGGCCAAGAATCCAAGATCGACGAGGAGGGTACTTTTTCTCTTCCCGAACGGACCGACGCACGTTAAAGGGGGGACTCAACCGGGATTTCATTTCCGCGATCTTACGAATATGGTCCTTCTTTCTTTCTTTTTTGCAGGGGCCCTGCCCGCGGCCCGCGGGTCCTGCCGTAAGCTTTTCCCCTTCTTTTCTCCCAACATCAGAGAGGGAAAGAAGAAGGGAGGAAGAGGAACCCTTTCCCTTCCCCTTTTCCTTCTTTCCCTGCCCACATTTAGGGCCCTCCTTTTTCTTTGATGGTGGTGGGGGTGCGGGGGTAGGTACGAACCTTTTCTTTCCTTCTCCGTCCATTCGGCAGGGAGGGAAAAGGGGCCAAAAGGATGCCGACCACGACTCTTTTTCCCCTTTTTTTCCCTTCCTCTTCCCCTCAAAATTCAAGTTGGCACGAAAGGACGGCGCCGACAAGGGATAAACGTCTCTTTTTCTCTCCCCCCCCTTTCCTCTTTTTTTTTTAGGAAGGAGCCGGATACGTGGCTCAATGATGTGAAGCCCGAACGAGACCTCGGGGTGGTTCGGCAATTCCAGCTGTTAGGGCGGAAAGACTTCCCCTTTCTCTTCCCCCCTTTTCCGCCGGACCAGTCGAACCAGCCAACCGCCGACCACCAGGACCCCGACGATCCGGAACCGCGGTCATCAAGTTTTTTCCCCTTTTTTTTTTTTCATTCTGTTTTCCTTTGCACCACGTCAAAAAGCGCCGTAATAGGAAGAAGACGGGAGAACAGGGCCCACGGGAAAAACCCCCTTTTTTCCTCCTCAGGCTGGGCTCGCCAAGCTAAAAATGCAGTTCCGGCGGCGCCCGCCCCTGGGCCTTTTTTCTTTTTTTCTCCCTCCCTGCCTTCTACTTCCACCTCCCGGGGCCTCCGTTTCGAGACAAAGGCGGGAAAAGGAGATAGAGGGCGTTCTTTTTTTTTTCCCCCCCCCTCCACCAGCAACATTTCAGCCGCCAGGGAGGTTAATAAATGTGGAAAGCACAGCAAACTCCGTCGACACAAGATTCCCTTTTTTTTTTTTTTCCTTCCTCTTCCCTTTCTACCTTCGCCCGGCTGAAACTCGCCGGACACAGCGCGTAAGTTAGAATGGAATGCAAGCCGCCGAGGGGGGGCCGACCCCCGCGGAAGAACCCTTTTTTCCCCCCTCTCTACCCCCGAGAACATTTTTCTGCAGAGTCAGGCTGAATGAAAGCTTAAGGGCCGATGATGTAGGACGATCTTCTTTTTTTTTTCCCCCTTCCCCCCCCCCTCCTTCTTTTCTTCTTGGTGGAGCGCCAATTCGGTCAGACACCAGAGGGATGAGGGAAGGCAGTGTGAAGGGCGTCACATTCCCCTTTTTTTTCTTTTTTTTTTCCCTTTCCTTCCCCTTCTTCCCCTCTCTGGTCACCGGTCTTCAACTCGATTTGTAACTAAAAGGGCAAACGAACGCGGGGGCCATCGTTGAAGCTATGGTACTCCCTCTCCCCCTCTTTTTTTTTTTTCTTTTCCCCCCCCCCTTCTCTCCCAGGAGGCCTTCACGATGGCCGCGTTCGTTTTGAATGGAGTTTACATCGGAGTGAAGACAGGGACCATATTAGTTCAGGGGGAGCTGGCCCTGGCGGTTTTTTTTTTTTTTTTTCCTTTTCCCTTTTTTTCCCCCCTGTCTTCATCATCCCGCTGTGTCGAAACGAATGGCGATCACAAGGCGGAAGCCGCCTGGGTCGGGTACGGCCAACATGATTCGGCATTGTTCCTTTTTTTTTTTCCCTCCCCTTCTCTTTCCCTTTCTTTCTCGGTGTTCTCGGTGGCCGGCGCGCTTTCGAAATATTTGATCTTCTGACCTTTTCAGGTTTCTTCGCGGGGTCGGACTCGGGCGCTGCATCCGTCTTTCCTTTCTTTTTTTTTTTTTCTTTTCCTTTTTTTTTTTTTCCTCTTCCCTGGGGCACCCTCTGCGGGGTCGTGTCGGACGAGGTTTGCTGGCTGTCCACAGTGATCGAACAGGCTGGCGGCCTGATGTCCCTTTTTTCCTTTTCCCTTCCTTTTCTCTTTCTTTTCCCTTCCGTGGTCGCGAAAAATTTTCTTGGGAGGCCCCCGGGAGGTGATGACCGGCTCGTCGGCCCGTACCCCTTTTTCTTTCCCCTTTCCCTCCTCTGGACTTGTCGATGTTCAAGCGTGGGAGAGCCAGGGCTGCGCGACCTGTGGGATTTTCCCCCCCCCTTTCCCTCCCCCCCCTTTTCTTTTCTTCTCTATTACCCCCCCCCCCCACCCCCAGGCGCTTGTGACTGGCTGCCGGACCATTCCTGAAAAACAGGCGGGCTACGGGACGTACCCTTTTTTTTTCCTTTTTCCTTTCTCCTTTTTCTTGTCAAATGGGTGATCGGCCTGAGGCGGCCGGTGCGGCGCTGCACGCTGGTGGCTTTTCGCCCTAACAGCTTTTTTTTTTTCTCTTTTCTTTTCCCCCTCCTTCCCCCCCCTTCTCCTTTTTTCTACGCTTACGGTGCGGAGCTCTAGGCACGGACAGAGCCTGCGGGCCAGTTGGCTCGGCTGGCCTCTTTCTTTCTTCCTTTTTTTTCTTCCTCTTTTTTTCCCCCCTTTTTTCGTTCGTGGGGTCGGACATCCTGGTGCCCTTGCCGCTGACGGAAATGGCCGTCGCCGCACCCGGGAAAACCCCCTTCCCCCCCCCCCCACCCATCGCTTTTCACTGAGTTTTGCTAATTGGGGGCGAAGATGTTGGGACACCATGAGTGTTCGACTTTTTTTTTTTTTCTTTTCTTTCCCCCCTCTTCTTGGGCGTCATGCTTGGCGGGTGGATCCGCTGTGCGTAACGCAGGACCCGGCGGGCCGCCCGTTGCAGGCCTGCCACAGCCTTTTTTTTTTTTTTTTTTTTCCTCCTCTTCGTAGATCGCGGAAATGGAAAATAAAAGTTGAGTACCCCCCGTAAACGTGCGTGTCCTCGGGCAGCCCCCTTTTCTCCTCTTCTTCCCCTCCCCTTCCCACGACCGCGCCGAGGGACTCCAGCACCGCAACGGATCCGGAAGGTTTCCTCGGGTTTTTTTTTTTTTTTTTTTTCTTTGCGCGATGGACCGGGAATCCGCTGTCCAAACGTGAAACCCGCGAGTTGAGTGTCGCTTTCTCTCCCTTTCTCTTTTTGGGCTGACCTGGGAACCGGGGCGGGCCCAGGTCACGGTTGGGCCGGAGCTGTTTTTCGGCCTTTTCTCCCCCTCCCCCCCCCCCCCCCCCTTTTTTTCAGTTTTGCTGACATAGCTAAAAGATGGGCCGCTCATAGGGAGGGACCACCCCTTCCATCACCTTTTTTCTTCCCCCCCCCCCCTCTCCCCCCTTCCCCCGCGCTGGCGAGTGCCCCCGCAGGAGGGGCGCTGAGGCGGCCCTCACCGGCGCCGGCGGAACACCAGCTGGATTGCCTTCACTTCGTGCCGCGGTCGGCAACCCGGTAGTCCATGAACGTACACCGATTGCGCGTGCCGGCGGTCGTCGTACGGAACTCTCCAGCACTTCCCTTTCCCTTCCCCCCCTTTTCTCCCCCCTCGTCGGGGTTGATCGCCCGGCCCAAGTAAGTAAGCGGAAAAGGTAAAAACGCAAACGCCGAACCTTTTTTTTTTTTTTTTTTTCCTTTTTCTTTCTTTCTTTTTCCCTTTGTTCGACCTTCGAAACGGCGCGCGCCGACAGAACGGGACGGCTCGCCGGTCAGGCAGGGGCCCACCGTTCTCCCTTTTTTTCCCCTTTTCTCTTCGGTTGAACCCCGGACCGCACCCAAGTCAAGGAATTTCGGAGTTTGTCAGCGGTGAACCGGCGATTTTTTTCTTTCCCTCCCCTCCCCTTCCCCTCCCGCCCCAAGGAAGCTGACGAACCGTCGAGGCGGGAGGCAACAATCCCCTTCCCCCTTTCACCGGCGTCCCGGGGTAGAAGCCCAGATAGTCAGCGCGATCTGAGGCCATGTTCCCCCTTCCCCCTTTTTTTTTTTCCCCTCACCCGCGCCAGTGGCGCTCCACCAGACAAGGTCGCAGTGTACTGGCGGACCCCTTCCTTTTCCCCCTTCCCCTCCCCCCCCCCCCCCTCTCACTGTCTACTTTCTGACTGATAACCGAGAAAGTGCGGATTCCGCGGGACGGCTTTCGCCAGGCAGGCCCGGATAGTCGGGCCGTCCTTTTTCCCCCCTTCCCCCTTTCCCGGGGGCGGTTAGCAAGTTGAGTCGCGAGAGATAGAACGGTCGATTCCCGAGGCCGTTTTTTTCTTTTTTTTTTTCCTCTAGATGGGACGTTGGCGGGAAGAATTAAAAGGATAGGGATTAGGAACCTTTTTTTTTTCCCCCCTTCCCCCTCAGTGTGCCGGCACGATTAGAGAGGATTTTTCCCCCACTGACGTGGTGTCGAGGCGGAAGACTATCCGGGGGACTGCTGGCGCGGGAAAGCACGTCGTTTTTTTTTTCTTTCTTTTCCTTCCCCGGTTGTTCTGGGTTTCAGGCCTGGGAAAAATGGCGATCGTTTCCTGGAGAAGAGCGGCTAGGTCTTTTTCTCCCCCTTTCACTGGGCGCGGTGAATGGTAAAAAAAGGGGGCACTTCCCTGGGGCCAAGTTTCCCTCCTTTTTCTTCTCTTTCCTTTTCTTTCCTGACCCGGGGACGGGGCCGTGAACGTTGTCAAACGGTGACACGAACATTTGCAGGCCTTTCGGCCCTTTTTTTTTTCTTTTTTTTTCGGTTGAAGGGACAGAGGGAGGCGCAAGGACCCTCTTTCCCCTTTTTTTTCTTCCCCTCCTTTTCTCGCCGGTAAAGATGAAAAAATAGAATGGAAGGGATCTTTTTTTTCCCCCCCCCCTTTTTCCTCTCCCCAGTGAAGTGGGAGGGGGGTATAGGATGGAAGATTTCCTTTTTTTTTTTCTTTCCTTTCCCCTTCCATCCTGTTGCCCACCTGCTGACCGGCGAGAAGGAAGGGTTCATGTAGGAGAGGGAGCAGGTTAGAATCCCTGGCCAGGGCCGTAGTGGAGGTCGAAACCCCCAGGGACCGCCGGCCCTTTTTCTCCCCTCCCTTTTTGTCCGGGCGATCAAACCGAAGATGGCGAGGGCCAGGTTGCGTCGGCGGTTCCTTTTTTTCTTCTTCTTTCACGTACGACGACGCCCCCACCCAAGGGGGGGCAGGGGCCGCCCAATCGGTGACTCTCTCTTTTTTTCCCAGTGCCGTAACAGTGGGAAGTGATGGTGGACCGAGGACGGCGCCCACGCCTTTTTTTTCCCTTTCCCCCCCTTTTCCCCCTCCCCCCCTTTTGGAGGGCGGCCTCAGCGCAGACGGTAGGGCCCTCGCCCACAGCGCTTTCCCTTCCCCCCCCCCTCCCTTTTGCGCCCTGACGATTGGACGGTGTGGTGGACGCTCGCACTTTCTTTTTTTTTTTTTTCTTTTTTTTTATTTTCCTCCCCCCCTTGGGGACAGGTGGTGGCGCTGTCAGGGATGCTGATCATCACCTTTTTTTCCCCCTTTTTTTCCTTCTTCCCCCCCCCTTTTCCAGGTCCAGCAGACGCCCGTACGGGAGGCTGATGGCGGCGGGGCTGGAGTCCCGAGTTTTTTCTTTCCCTTTTTGGTAGGAAAGCGGATTGCCGGTTTCAACCGAGGGGGAAAACTTCCGGGAATCCGTGAGGTTTTCTCCCTTCCTCCTCTTTTTTTTATTATCGCCCAAAAAGATGGCGAGATCAACGGACACGTTTCTCTTTTTTTCTCCCCTTTCCTTTTTCCTCCAAACGGGGATTTTCCATTTTCGCGATATACGAATATGCGCACCAGCCGCTCAATGTTGTCGCTTTTCTTTTTTTTTTTTCCCCACCGCGGGTCCTGCGTACGCAAGCGTCCCTTTTTTTTCCCCCCTCCCCTCCCCCCTCTGTCCGCCGCCACGTAAGAAACACATCATGGGTGTCCAACATCTCGACCCCCACCTTTTTTTTTTTTTTTCCCCGGGCGTCGGGTCCGACCTGGTCCAGCTCGCTTTTTTTTTTTCGAGGCCAATTCCGGCAGGCGGCAAGGGCCACCAGGATGCCGACCACGACGACTTTTTTTTTTTTTTTCCCCCCTCCCCCCTCCAGCGAGCCGAAGAAAATCAGTGGGCACGAAAGGCCGGCGCCGGACCTTTCTTTTTCCTTCTTTCTAGGCTCCGCCCACCGTAAAACGCGTATTTAGAAGCGGCCGGGGATCGTGAGCTCAATTTTTTTTTTCCTTTTTTCGGCCCTTCCAGGCTGTAGATGTAGGGCGAAAAAGCACCAGGGCGTGAGAGCGCCCTTTTCCTCCCCCCCTTCCCTACCCAGCCCACGCCGACCACAAGGGAACAAAGAAGATTCAAGGACAGCGGTCATCAGCGTGGTGACCATGGAATGGCCTTCTTTTTTTTTCTTGTCGGCAAGCCAGTCAAAAGCGACAGTCGTTAATAGGAGAAAAGAAAGAAGGTGAGGAACAGTCCCCTTCCTTTTTTTTTTTCTCCCTCCTTTCTGCCACGCTGAAACATCGGAAAGTCGAGGGACGCCGCCTGGGGCGTTCTTCCGGCAACGCCAGGCCTCCCTTCCCTTTTTTTCCCCCCTTTTTTTTTTTTTCGCGCCCACGGGCGGACCAAGATAGAGCGGCGCGACTCGGGGACTGACCTTTTTTCCTTTCCCCCCCCCCTTTTTCTCCCTCCCAGCTGTCGATTCACGGTGGACAGCCAGAAAAAAATAGTCGGACCCTCTTTTTTTCCTCCCTTTTTTTCCGCGGAACCTTCGCCCGGCGTTGAAATTCCGACGGAACAGCGCCGTAGTCGGAACTGGAATCAGCCGCCGAGGGTCTTTTTTTTTTTTTTCCCCCTCTCCTCCTTCCCCGAGACACCGAGGAACATCAGAAGGAGAAGGATGAAATGCCGCTTACGGCCGATGATGTTCGGCTTCTCTTTTTTCTTTCCCCCCTCCCTCCCCCAGGCGGGCTTCCGGCTTGGTGAGAGACATAGGTCGACACAAAGGGTTTTTTTTCCTTTCTTTCTTTTCCCTTTCTTTTTCCCTCCTCCCTGAGGTAGAATTCATGCCTGCGTACGCCACCGCCAGGGCAGATCCGTGAACTATTCTGGTCCACGGTCTCATCCGGGATGTAATCCCTCTTCCCCCCCCCCTTTTCTCTTTCCCCCCCCTTTT
>Ga0179593_1438592_pt1 | contig 11310 bp, 5 predicted proteins | sample CZODoug2_1_08_16_FD_185931 | JGI IMG/M metagenome (GOLD analysis project Ga0179593, IMG submission 185931) | Vadose zone soil fungal communities from Angelo Coast Range Reserve, California, USA - CZODoug2_1_08_16fungal (PacBio error correction) | ecosystem: Environmental > Terrestrial > Soil >... | reverse complement strand
CAGCGGAGCGTGGTTTGACTCCACTTGGTACCCCTCGCGCCGAGCTCCTGTCCTGTCCCTCCGGGGTTTCCCCCCTTTCTTTCCCCTTTTTTTGGGGAAACATTGCGCGGATTGACGTCTTCTCCCAGGTTACCTTGTGCGCATTTTCTCCGGTCTTTTTCATTCACGGCTTGACCGCGGGTTCTGACGTGGTTTTTCGGTCAGTATTTCTCAAACGACCTTTTTTTTTGTTTGATTTGTGCAGCCCCCCAGTATGTAGAGGGTGTAACGGATGTAGGGATTCTTTGCAAGTTGTTCGCGACACTCGCCTTTTGAAACCTTTTGGGCTTAGGCTACTAGACAATTATGACGTTCCTTTTCTTATTGCGTTGGAGATAGTTCTTTTCTTCACACTCGAAGACCCATCTATCCGTCTCTTGCCGGTTTCTAGGACGCATTTTGCCTTTTGATCTTGTTCCTACCCTCGTTTCCTGGTTTCTTTCTTCGGTGGTGATTATGTTTTTTTCCCCTTGGCTTTTTGCGTCCCCCCGATGGGGCCCCTCCTGAGCAACTCCCTCGAAACTTTTACGAGCCAAAACGATTCCCCCCTCCCAGCGACCGCGGATTGTTGACCCTCCTGGTTTAGGCCTTGGGTCCTCCGGGCACTTTGAGCCCCTGTCCCCGAGTTCTTGCACTTTGGTCACGTTTTTGAGGCCATTAGCCCTTGCCTTTGTTCACCGCGCAGAACGGTCCGGGCCCTCAGTCGACCCGGACTTCTTCCCTATTTTGAGTCTTGCTTTTGGTCCCTTTGCTGCATTTCATATTCTCCCTCCGCTTCGTCCGACCTAGAACTGGACCTTTACGTCCTCTCCCTTTGTAAGCGACTTACACTCTGTGAGTTCTCTCCTGTCACCAAGCCATTGTTATGAGTTACTTCTCCCTCCTTTCCTACGTTTTTTTTTTGTTCATCACCTTTCCACGCTTTCCTTACCCTGGTTCCCAGTACTTCCTACCCCCTTCTACAGATGGTCCCTTCCTTAGACAAGTGTTTCGCACCTGTCACCCCTCTTGAACAAAAAAAGCCGCTTCCACTTCCAACCGGTCCGATACGCCAACTCTATGGCCACCGGTTTTCTCTCATCGTAGTTTGGGGCAGGACACCTCGGGCTCCGGTTCCTCACGATGTTAAGTGCTCCCAACCAAGACCGCAGAACAACAGTAGTTTTTCTCAGCAACCCAGCCATGTCCTACTTGAACCCGCCTCGCCTCGATGCCCCCTTTTATCGACGCCCTAACAGGACACTTAGCTCTGGCACGAGATTGTGCCTTTTAGATGACGTCCTTCTGTGTTATTCTCTCCCTTTTCCTTTATTCCAGCGTCCTGCCGCTGGCTTCGCGCTTCTGATACCCCCTTCTCTGGACCCGGCCGATTTGCTCAGGAAGCGGTTTAATGTTGCCGGCGGCTCGTTTTCCGCGGTGGTCTCAGGCCCTTTTAATTTGCTTTAGTCCCCCTTCTTGAGCTCCCTCCGCACAACGTGATGTCCGATCGTCCCGCCTTGCGGCGACCCTCCTTGATTCTTCCCTCCCTTGATCGGTTTCCTTTCTGGCCCCATCCCCTCACTATCCGCTGAATTCGGAGACCCCGTGTTCCCCCTGGTAAACCACCTTTTGTGCACAAGTTTTCCCTACCTTTTTTTTGCAGGCATTTCTTGTCCTCTTCTTTGTCGCGTCGCAGACGTTCAACCCCACTCGGAGGGAAGAGTGCTTTAGCTTCCGTTTTTTTTAGATACGTCGAGGCGAGCTCGTTTTCTTGTCCCTTCTTTTCTTGCGTTGTTACCGCGTCCAGGAGCTCCCGTCTTCCATCCTTTTTTCGGCTGAGTTTTTTCTTTGAATTTTTTTTCGTCTCTCTGGCCCTGGAGAGGATGTTGCTTTCCAACTTTTTTTACCGTATGTCTTTTGCGTCACGCTTCGACCACCGACTCGTCCCTCCCCCGGTTTCCTCGTTTGTCAGGATGCTCCGGCAACCGTTACAGACGCTCCCTCTTCTTGCCCATCACTCCCCATTTGTTCGGCACCCTGGCCTCTCTACCTTTTGACGGCGATACCCTCGCGTCTACTACCCTCCCTCACCCGGCTTGATTGAACTTCCCATTCGGTTTATGATTGGTCCGGATGAACGTCTGACCGAATTTTCGACACTCCCGGCTGCGACGCCGGGCTCCTGGCTCGTTCCCCTCCGCCTTTCCACCGTTCCCCTGCTCGTGATCTCGTTTGCAACTCCTCTCTTTGCTATTTTCACATGGCCGTTATTAGCCACCTGCTTGTTTTCTGCCTTACGGTAACCGTTCCCCTCCCCCGATTCCCTCGTCCCTCCGTCTGAATGCCATGTTCACCGAGCTGGTGTTTTCAGGCTTTTTGCCACCAGTCAGGGATGGCCCCGCCTTCCTTTGCTACGGATTTGATCGCCCGCGTGTTGGTGTCGGTCCCGTGGTATCCCTTCACTCTCGGGGTCGCATGGTGCCGGAGGCTGCATTGTGATGTAGGCTCTTCCGCTCAGGTTTTAGGGGTTAGGTTCCCTAGTCCCTCGGCACGCGTCTGGCCCTTTTTTTTTTTCTATCCGGGGTCGTCCGTCCGCCCTTCATGCTTGGCCCGGGCCCCGGTAGCAGCCTGTTTCCCCATTTCCGTCTATGCATTTTCCGAATATTACCGTTCCGGTCCCCCCGCCATGAATTTTCTCATCTTTTCATCCTTCCTTTTTTTTTGTTTCTCTCTGATGTTTTTTGCGGGTCCTCACCGCTAGCCGTGCTGTGCCGAGGCCCTTCGTGGTTGTACTGCTGCTGACCTTTGGCATCTTTCTCTGTTCCCTGACTTCACCCTTTCTCTAAAAGATTGCCTTCTTGGTTCAGGTTCTCTTTGAGCGGTTCCCCATCATTTCGGCTTCTTACCCTCTACTACTTTTTCGCCAAGTGGCTCGCGGCCCTTCGACGGCTGAGTGCCCTGTAGCACCCCCTGTTCTGCAACCAACTCGGTCTCCTGAGGTGGTTTTAATTCCCCTCAAGCGGGCCAGACTTTGTGCACGTGGTTTGCTTTTGCTGAGCAGTCCCCCGGCTCGTAGGTTTTTGCTTCTTAGCTTTCTTTTTTCTGTCACCGGTCACTTTTCCTTTCTCCCACGTTTACCGAGCCATTCCCTCCACGGCCGGTGGTCTCCTCCTTGCCCTTACCGCTCCGGCCGATTTAGATAAGCTTCGGCCCACCTTTCGACTTGCTCTTTTACCTTGCCCTGCTCTCTAGACCCAAGATGAGCCCGGCCCGTTCCCGTCCACGAGCCCCCTCGCACTCAAAAAGAGAGAATCCCACCCGGAGACAGAGAAGCGACCCGCCCGCAACCGCGCGTTGTCCCCCCCCCTCTTGCTTGAGACTTAATGCCCCCGCCCGCGGTTCCTTGTGTGACCGTCCCGACTCGGCGGCTGTGCACTCTCCGTAGTCCGGAGATCGGCCTTTGTCTCCGTACTGCTTTCGCTATCCTGTCCAGGGTGCTCAAACTGGTGCTTCGTTCTTCGTTTCAGTTCACGACCCTGGTTTTGCATAAGGTAAAGGTGCTTACTGTCGTCCGGTCAAAATCCCCCGTCGCTGGAATACCCTATGGTGTCGGGTTCTTTTTTTGACCGGCTCGATCCCCCGGGGCATCGTCCGATGCGCATTTGGTCCATGGCATCCTCCATGGTTGCATGCCCTGCTGAAGTCGTCCCCCTCCTCTTTTTCCTGTGCTCCTGCGCCAAGTGCCCTTGGATTTTCGCTATGTTTTTGCTCACGCACGCTGCGAATAAGGCCTCTTTCCTTTCCTGCATTACCCGCACGAAGATTTGCTGCACTTTTTCTCGCGGTGCTTTTGGTCCGTTGCTGCGTCCTTCTCGGACCCCCTCCAGCTTTCTCCGTCCCCAGTGTGCAAGAACCCCTTCGTTCCTGTACCCCATCATAATTGAGGTGTACCATTCGCTGCGCCCCCTCCGTTGTCGTTCCCTACTGAGTTTTATCATAGGTTCCGAATACTCCCTCCCTCCTTCCCCTGTCTTTCGGTATCTTTTTCTCGACTGTCCCGTGCTTGCTCAAGACTTTTGTTCGAGAGGGCTGTCTCCTCTCACGGATTTCCGTGGACGTTCCTTCGTCTGCTCTTGTACCCCCTTACGTTGACTTCCAAAGTCCCTTTTCCCTCCTCCTTACCCCAGACCCCTTTGACCAAGATCGGCATGCAGGATGGTGTTAATCTGAGAGCGTCGGCGACTAGCCACGGGTTTGCCTCTTTTGGATCCCTTTACATTGGGATTTATACGATGAGTACGGCGAAGCTTTGAACTCGACCGTAGCCTTTTCGGCATGCTGCTGTACTTGTTTCCGGGCTTGCGAGATAGGGAAGCATCTCTTCGTGTTGGCGAATCGTATTTTGGGTTTTCCTTGACGCCTCCTACGCTTTTGATCTACTTTCGGTTTCGCTTCCCGCGGTGACGTTTTCTTAAGACATTCTGAGCCCTCCCCCTCGCCTTCAGGAAACACACTTTTTTCCCTTTCGTTTCTTTATTTTGCATTACGGCCCCGGTGTCCTCCTCTTTTTTTGTTCAATGTTGGGCCCGAGTTCGAACCCCCCCTTCCTTTATCTGCACAGGTTCCCCTTCGCTGTTTTCCGTTTGACGGTGGGTCTCTGTCCAGAGCCAGTCTTTTTGTGGATGCTAACCCACAAAGACCAAGCGTCCCCCTTTTCTCGTTTCTCAAGAAAAATGGTATCCATACAACTTGCTCCCTCTTTCAAACCCTTTCTTGGTGACAAAAGACGTATTCGCATGACAGTGTCAGACTAACCGTGGCCATTTTTGTAGGCAGGCCCCGCGAAAGGTCCATCGTTTTTTATACTGGTCATCCAGCCTCTTCTTGGTAGATTCTTGTTCTATTCCTGCGCGCACGTGTAACCCCCTAATCCCAATCCTCCCCGTCGTTTCCGCAGTGCTGTAGAGCGGTCTCGCGTTGGGGGCTTTCTCTTTCCAGGCATGGTGGCTTGTCGCTGCCCGTGCCCAGGTGCTCATCGAAGAGGGAGGCGAACATGTGCTTTCCGCTCGTTCGGCTTTCCTGTTTCTCAGGGTAGGGGCTGTTTTTGTGATATTATCCCCTGCGCGCTTCTCGTGTTTCCTTGGCCCGTCTTTTGCCAAAGCTGTGTGCCCCCCTGTGAACAATCTCTTCCCCCTACTGCAGAAAACTACCCATAGGTAGCAAGGAACGACACAAGGATACCTTTACTTCGGTCCACCGGCACGAAACCGATCATTGTTTCTTCCCCGCTTTCGCCTCTCATAACTATCCCGGCTCCTTGATTACGTCGGCAGGCCGGTTTTTTTTTACGTAAATACCGGAATGGTGTCTATTGTGGTCGCTCCCCCTATCCCTCACTAGCAATCCTGTTTCATCCTTTCGACGTTTTTGATTTTAGTGCGACAAATCAACATCAGGTTTGACCGTTGCTAAGCCAACTTCCCGCCCGCCCCCCGGCAGCCTCGGCTGGTCTCGCACGGCCCGGATGGACTGCGCCCTTTCCCGGGTAGCCCGTTTGCTCGACCTATATCGGCCTGGTTTACCACCAGCTTGTGAGAAGAAAGTTTTCCCACCCCGGCGGGGCAGGCGGCTTTCCGTAGCGCCGACGTGTACAGTCGTGGATGAAAGTCCTTGCTACCTTGGCATCTCTTCAGCATACCCTTTTTGTTTTTCTGAGAGATGAAAAGTGACGTTCTCTTGCCTCCAAGTTTGGTAAATCGTTTTGCCCTGAGCGCGCCTGCATCCCTATGTTGTGGCCCTGGGCTTGTGTCCCCCCCCTGTAATTTTTCCACCCTGTCTTGCGCTTTTCTGGAGGTCAAGTGTAGCTTCTTCTTTCCCTGCTTGCTCTCCAGTTCCCCGGTGTCAACCGCCGTTTCTTTTCATTGGTGTTTTGCGGGCCTAGATGTGTTGTTTGATGGCGGCCCGCCCCACCTCCTTTTGGCGTCGCCCTTTTGCTTGACTTCACGGAGTTAGGTTTGATGCATGTTTTCGCGCTTTTACAATTGATTCCTTAGGGAGTTCTTTCTCGGTCGATGCCCCTTAATGCTTTTTTCGTAGTGTAGCCCTGTAGCGGGTCTGCGAGAGGCCACCTTTCTTAACCTGAGGATTGGTCTCTTGCCTTGTTGTCTCGGCCGATTGACCTGGCTCTTTCGCCACGAGTTCCCTTTTTCTTTGCCTGCGGGGTTATAGATTTTCTCGGTGGCAAGATGTGAGGCCACCGACGGGCCATTCTTTGTTAGCATTTTCTCCCCCTTTTCCCTGCGACGATGACTGTCACACGAGTTTACTTAGCAGCCACTCTCGCCATCGCCGCGTCAAGGATCGGGCCGGGGCCGGAGACCTGCCGCGTTCGATGATCCCTGTACAAGGTCCGCTTGACCACGAAGCACCCCGCAAGAAGTTATGGCTCGCGACTGTCGGTGACCGCGCGCCCGGCCTTTGCCGCGTCGGCTTATGCGGCGGGGTTTTCGGGCGCTCTCCCATCAGCTCAGACTCCGTGCGTCTGGTAGACTTCACTGTCCCCCCTTTTTCCGGACGCGGGTCCTCTCTTTTCCCCCCCCTGCCCTCTGTGAGTTCCTTCTCAGTCCAAAGACCTTTGTTCCTATCTATTTTAGTACCATTTCTTCAGATCATTGTCCCCCCCGATTTTCTTTTATTCGGAGTCTCCACCCTGCGCTGTGCATTCCGGGCTGTCCGGACCGGCCCGACCCTTCCGATGGATGGCCGTGTCCTAGATATTTGTTGCCTTGTAAAACACGTAAAAACCTCCCCGTTCGTTGAACTTTTCCCCCGGTCCGTACGTTGCAACAATCACTTCATCTGTTAACGGTTTTCCTAGTATGTTTTTCCGCGGCCGATGGTCTTTGGTTAGGCATCCACTTTCAACGAGGCCCCCGTCTTTTTGGTTTTCGCCTCACCCTTTTGTTCTCGCCGCCGCCTCGCGCACCTAGTCACGGCATCCCTGCAAGAAGACCCGCCGATTTTACTGGCCCCTCTCTTCTTAGCAGCTGAGAAAGCCAGGTTATATGATCTTTAGGACTGCTTGCACTCCGGTCCGGCCGAGGCCTTTTTTTCTCCGCGCTTCGGATCTACCTGCTGCGTAAAAGACATGTCGTTTTTTTCTAGGTTTTTTCGTTAGGACTCTTGACTTTTTTTTTTTAAGTAAGGGGTAATTTTTCGCGGTTACTTCCCGTGATGCTCTTACACGCTTACCGCGCTTTAAGGAGATCGAATACGCCAGTCACAGTCCGGCGTCCCCCTTGATCGTAAGCCCTGGAGCCTTTGGATTTTCATGCCCAATTAATGGGTTGACTGGTCGGCGCAGTAGACCTTGGCCCCCCTCCCTTGAGGGTCCCCTTTCTGTGTTAACCGACTTTAGAAGGGTCACAGTCGCTCTTTTTGGGGAGCCCGCTGGGGTGTTCGAGTTTTCGGCAGCTCCCACCTTCACTCGGGACCGGCACTACGGGCGCCGGTGCCGGGGTCTTTCCATGCTCCGCTGTGCGGTCTTCCATGTTTCTGCTCTCAGAGCTAGAGGCATGCTAGAAAGAGGCAAAGCCGGCGGTAGCTTTTTCTTTTCCCTTCCTATTTTCTCGTCTCCGGCCTGGAGGAGGTATAGGACACCGGGACTATTGCCGTTGATTCGAAGTTTTGACCGAACGCAGTACTCCCAAGGTCGTCGCGCGTTTTCGTTTCCGCTCTTCCCACTTCCACAGTTACCCTGACCGCGTACGTCTGCCGGCCCCGCACTCCCCAGGTGTTTCGTTAAATTCTCTATTAACCCCGGTTTTTCCCCCTGAGAGTACCCCCATCCCTCGGTCTACGTTTACAACGGCGCCTCTCGTCCCCCGGTCACCCCCGGCGGCCGCGGGCGGGAATTCACTTCCTGAGATTTCACGGACCCTGCTTCTTGAACAGCTGGAAATTTGCTATTTCACTCCGCCGTGCCCACGGGAACCCTCGCGCTGATTTTTTTTCCTCGGGCCCGCCGCTCTCGTCTTTCATTCAAACTGGCCGTCTTCTCAGACTTCCGCGAATGACCTATCCGTTCAAACGATTCCCGGCCGTTCCCTGCTTCCCGACCTTCTCCCTCACGATCGGGTGGCGTCTTTTCCAGCGCCCACTTAGCGAATTGGTTTTTTTTTTGGCGGGTATACGCGCCTTCTTTTTGAATTTCGTGGGTGTCGCGTTTTTTTGTTCCCCGTCCACCTATTCACGTCCCCTTTTCCGGTCGGCTGCCACTTCCAAGTGTCGATGTACGGCGATTTCTTAGCATTCTTTCTGGTTAAGCGGGCACGAGTTTTACGCATTCTTGGACTTCGTTGTGTTTTCGGTGTCAGTACTTTTTCAGCCTCTATGCTGACTGGCCCCTTTCATCCCTCAGGTCCACCACGCCGCCTTCCGGCACCGCCGCCGTATGGCTTTTTTGCCTTCACTCCCCTGTTCCATTGGTTCCTCCAGCTTTTTTTTGTGATCGAGTTGTTCTGGCTTGTCCTTTGAAAGGTATGGCCTGCCTTTGCCTCGTTGTGGCGTGGGTGGACATGTTTTTTTTCCGTCGGGCAGCCTGATCTGAGACGGACTGCACCCGGTCTCAGCAACCAACGCTTTCATTTCGTGTGAATGCGTCTCGGGCGTGCGACCCCGCAAGGCGAATTAGCCTTAGCCAAGTTTTCGAGCCTCCTGCCCCCCTGACGTCCTCGAGTTTGTCGCCCCTTGTCAGCGACCACAACGCGGGGCGCTCGTTTCTCTTCTACAAGACCCTGCCCGTTTCCCCTACCTTTTTTTTTTTCACTTGTCTTTAGGTGTAGAAGCCGTCTCTTTCGTGATAATTCTCCCGGCGTCCGGTGCTTATCGTTTCGACCTTTTCCGGATTTCGTTCCCGTTAGCTTTTTTTAAGGCAATGTGTTCTGTTCCTGATACTTCCATGGGCCCTAGTCTCCAAGCTTTTGGTTTTGGTTTTCCCCGGCGGCGGGACAGCTTCCTTTGAGTCCCCCCTTGCGTTCCGACCCTAAGGTTCCTTTGGAGTTTATCACTTCCGCTTTTAAGCAGGGGTGACGTCCTCTTCACGGCGACGGTGAGTGAATCTTCTTTATACTTTGGATGGTCCCTCGCCGTAGCTTTGAGGCCGCCTTTTCGTTAACACCTTTTGTTTGTCTTTGTCCTTTTGGGAAGGTGAACGCGTTCATTGTAAGGTGTTCCGTGGTCCTGAGCCGGGACACCCCCCTCGCGACTCCCTGGTGATCGACTTGAAGTCGTTTGATTTAGCAGTGATTAGTCCCCTCCCCGGTATCAACGGGCCGTCCAGGATTCTAGTCCTGGGACATGCTGCTTGACTTCTTCGATTGACCTTTGCTCCAGCGGGCTTTTATTGCCTCGTTTCGTATCCTCATTCCGCGGGTCTCTCCGCTGACGCCGAACTTTCTTGCAGCTCTCTGACGGAGTACACCCCTTAGCTTCGTTTCTGGCGGTTAGAAGGGACCGTGGTTCTGTCTGCGTATTTTTCAGTCTACAGCCCGTCCCCCGCTCCTCCGGCCCACGTTACGTACTGAATCACTTCACTGTATTTGTCCCCTGGACTTTTACAAGATCTTTGCTTGTGTTTCCAGGTTGATGAGCGCCGTTTCTTGATCTTCTTTTTCCCGTTCAAAGCGACTGTTCGATGGCTCGAACCGAGTGAGGACTTCTATCTCCTTCCACGCGCGTTCTCTGTGTAGAGAACCCCGTGGCAGACGTGTTTAGCATGCCCCGCTTCCAGAGTCCACGATTCAGGCCTGACACCCCTCCTATTCCGGGATACATCGGCTTTTCAGCAGGAGTGGGATCCGTTTATTTCTAATATTTGACCCAGTTTTTATCGGAGTGCATCCGTTTACTGACGATAGTGATCGCACGGCGTCGCGAGTTGCTCTGACTGAATCTCTTTCACGTTTTATGAGCGGTGTCTTTTCTAGATTTTGTTTACGGAGGAGAGGGTTTCTTAGGAAGGCACCGTCTTTCAGGCGGACTAGACCGACTGTGGGATTTGTTATTGGGTTTCTCTCACCCATCGGGCGTTAAATGCGGATCGTCCTTAACCTGACGCCTATGAGAGAAACCCCCCTTTTCCCCAAGGAGTGATTTTGCGCTACTTCCTTTTGTTTCAGTCCTAGATTGGTGTAACTTCCACAGGTACGTCAACTTTTCTATCCCCGGACCTATTTTTTTTTTTTTTTTTCCTAGGTTCCCTTTTAAAGGGAGGCATTTTAAATTGACGTCATGCGTCAGGTGGCGACGCCCTTTAAAAACCCATCTAAACTTATCGAAGATGTGCTTGCCTGGTAACGATCTCCCAATGTCTTTTTTTTTAGATGGACCCTAAACGTCGTGTTTTTTTCTGTAGTTGACCCGCCTCTTTCCTTTTGGTAAGATTTATACGGTGCCAGCCGCTCTTGATCGTGTTGCTTTGCGCGCCTTGTAAACCGAGAATAAGCCGCGCGGGTCGCAGTCTTTCGGCCCGGGGTCCTCGGCGAAGTGATGCGGTGGGTCCTTCTTTTGCCGGTCTTTTGGTCCGAGGACCCTTTACTGCTATCGAACCTCGGTGATTCGCCCCTGCCCTTCCTGCCCCCGTCCGTGACTCCGATCCCTGAAGTTTTTTCTTCCCCCAGATTGTCGGCGTTTGTACTTTCGTTTTTGCTCGCCTCGGCGTGATGTCTAGTGCTCCTAAGGGCCCTGTTTTGGGTCCGAGTGGTCCATAAACCGAGGATAACCACCGTTGCCAGACCCCGTCACGTCGGTGTCGAACGAGCCCTGTTACACAATTTGCTTCCTACACCTGCCGAGCCAGAGTCGTCTTGATTTTCTGATGCGCAAGAACGTCATTCTACTTCCGTTCCCAGACGCAGGAAGGGGCTTCGCGCGCTTCTCCCGCCCGGGTGCCCCCAGTCGCGGTTGCGCTTTTAATTTTTTTAACCATCCAGACCATCGTTCAGGCCCCCCCCCCTGGTCGCAGCTGGCCGTTTGGCGGTCGTCCGGGCCATCAACCCCCCTCCTCTTCGTGGTGCACGCTCTCTCCCAAGGCAAGCAAGACTTTTTTTGCGTTTTTTTGAAAGCTTGCGCAATGTGCCACTTTTTTTTTTTTTGTTTCCGGTCGCGAGCGTCCTTTCTCGTCGCCTTTTTCCAGCGGGGTCGCCCCAACTCCGGTGTCCCCCCGGAGGGGTTCACTTGCTTGCTTCAACGACTTTCATGTTTTATGCCCCTTTGAAGTTTTGCATCTTGTGC
>Ga0179593_1411024_pt1 | contig 11310 bp, 25 predicted proteins | sample CZODoug2_1_08_16_FD_185931 | JGI IMG/M metagenome (GOLD analysis project Ga0179593, IMG submission 185931) | Vadose zone soil fungal communities from Angelo Coast Range Reserve, California, USA - CZODoug2_1_08_16fungal (PacBio error correction) | ecosystem: Environmental > Terrestrial > Soil >... | reverse complement strand
TTTTTGGCCCGCCGTTGTTTCCCACCGCACCCACAACTTTCCCGCCCCAGTTTCGGCTCTTTCGTACCCCTTGTTCCGTCCACCCCCTTTGTCCTTTTCCCTCTTTTTCACGTGTTTATCCCACCCCACCCCCCATTTCTTTTTTTACACCCCCCCAAACTGGCACCGGTTGACTTTTCCACTCATTTTTTTCCCCCCACTACCCTTTTGTTTTTTCATGTTACCTTTACCCCGTATCCGGTTCGTTGGAACTCCCTACCCCCCCCTAATTTTGACCTTTGTTAGCGCCCCCAACAATAACCCAACCCCACCCCTCCACAATCCCTTGTTTTTTGAGGTTTTCCCCGCTCAACCTTTTGGCCTTTTCCCGTCACTGTGTTTGTCTGTTTTCCCCCCGTGTGCCCCCCCCCCCAGAGATCACTACCCCTGAGCTAACCATTCCCCCTGCCCCCAATTAGTCCCCAGGTGTTTCAACTTTTTTTCCCCCCTTGGGGCCCTAAGACTTTCTGAGTTTTACCCCGCAATTTTCGAACAAACCTCCCCTTTTGCTCAATATTTTTCCCTTGGCCCCTTGTCCCGTTTTTTTACTGTTCGGCGGGCCCCCCCGTTTTTTACCACTTTTTTTTTCTCTTCCCCCGTCCATTTTTAGTATAACGACCCCTCTTTCTTCAGCTCTTTTGTTACCCTTTCCCCCATTTCTCTTGCGCCCCCCCGCAAGTTTGGGTTTTCACAGAAATCTTATTCTACAACTGTTTTGGCTGCTCAACTCTCCCTTGTGCTTTTGTCCCTCCCACCTACTTGTTTTTTTCTCGATGGAGGAAGCGATTTTTGACTCTTTCCTCTTTCGCGCGTTCCTTATTGTCACCCCTCCTGCTCTTTCTCATTTTATCAACTGTTTTTCTCCCCCCCCTTTTTTGGTTTTCACCACCATCGTTCCTTTGTCACGACTTTCCCCCGTTGACCTCACCATTCTACTTCTTTTCACCACCCTTGCTCCGTGGCCCTTTCTTCCATCCCCCCAATTTTTGCTTTAGTACATCCCGTCTTTCAGGGACTTGGCCCCTTCTTTTCCTTGTCTTCGCGCTGGCTCTTTCAATAAACCGGCCCCCCCCTTCCTCCCCCAATTGTTGCTCCCGCACTTCCCGCTGTTCGCTTTTTGGTATGAAAATTGTTGTCGCCTGTCCCGTTCGCCAATAACCCCTTCACCTTTCCCCCAGATGTCCCCCCCCCCCCCCCCGTGTTTTCCCCGCGTACCCTGTGAGTCCTGCCTTTATCGTTTCGTTCGAAGCAAAATACTATTAATTGGCCCCGTTTCTTTTTTTCGAAACTTGTCCTCTGTGTCCCCCCCCTCGCCCCCGAGACCTTCTCATACCTGCCCCTCTTTTTGCCTTCTTTTCTTCAGTCCCTTTTTATGTTTACCCTATAGAAGGCTGGCCTCCAAGCCTCAATAATGTCCCTCCTCTTACTCCCATGCCCCTTTTCGGGTTACCCCTTTTTGCTCGAAATTTCTCAGAACCTATCGGTTTTTTTTTCCCCCCCCCACTGCTTTTTGGCCCGTCTACCCTGTGTTACCCTGCCGTCCCCCTTCCCTCCCTCGTGTTTATCCCGAGGCTCTTATCACCCCCCCTTTTGTGACAACTGCAATCGTCGTCCACCTTTGCACCGCTTCCGATTTTTCATTCTTTTTTTTGTTCATCCCCCGTTGTTTGTTGGGCATGGGTTTTTGTCCTTTGACCCACTTTGAAAATTTTTGAAAATTTCAAACCTGCCTCCTTTCCCTCCTTTCCCCTCCTTTCCCCCCCGCTCCCCCCCACAGACACCATTTTAATCATGCCCTCCCCCACTCAAACCTTTTTTCTTGTTTTCAATTTTTTTGATCCCCTGGTTCTTTCCCAACACCCCCACACCCTCTTATGACGCCTTTTTTTTCTTTCCCCTCCCCCCACAACGTGTCTTCTTGTGGTTCCCCCACTTCGCTCCATAAGGCTTTCCCCATCCCAAATTTCAAGCCCCAACACCGTTCCCCCCTGGTCTGACTTTTTTTTTTTTTTTTACCCTTTTCCCCCCCCCCCTCACCCCCCCAACATTGTGATTTTCTCTTTTGCCTTTGTTTCCTTGATCCCACGTGTTTTGGTACTCCCCCCTCCCCCCCCAACCCCCCCCCTCTTGTGGCCCTACGTTTGAATTAGCTCTTTTCTCCACGGATTTTTGCACACCACCCCACCACCTCCTCGCACCTCCGGACACGGCCCCCTTGAAACAACCCAACAATTCCCCCACGACCGAAGGCCTTTTCCCCCCCTCCGCGCCATTCCCTTGGCCCCCCCTTCACACGACCCGATCCCTTCTCTTTCAACCCACCATCCCCTCTCTAGTTCAAATGTCGTTTTTTTTTCCTATATTTGGGATGATTTTTGGTTGCCCACTGTTTGTCAGAACCTTTTTTTCGTTTATTCCCCCTGCCCCCTTTTGCCAAGCCCTCCACTGGCGCCAACTCCGAGTCAAAAAATTTATCCCCATCACTTTACCCTCAGATACAACCAGGCCTTTTGATTTCTTGCGCCCCCCTCATTGTCCTCCTCCCCTGATTCTATCTCTTTTTTTTCCTCCTCCTCATTTTTTTTTTTTTTTTTTTTTTTTTTTTTTGTGGCTCTGTACCTCGTCGGGTCCACCCCTTCCGTGTCACCCTCCTCCAGCCTTTTTTTTTCGGGTTTCCCCCTTCAGTGGGCTACAATTTGCTTCCGTGTTGAAGCAGTGTTCTTCTTGTGCGTGTTTTGCGCGATTTACTCCAGTGCTTTTGTCCCCCCCTTTTCGCCCATCTTCCCCCCCTCACGCTGTGACCCCCCTCTGAGGGTATTTTCCTTTTTTGAGGCATGTGATCGACATCTGGGTGTGGCTTCGTTTTTTTTCATGTGACCCTTTTTTTTTTTTTTGGTTCGTTTTTTGAGTTGTTAGGTTTCTGGGCTTTTTTTGTGGTCCCTTTTTCGTCATTCTTTCTCTTTTTTTTTTTTTTTTCTAGTCCCATCGTGGATCGTCCCTCCTTTCTTGGATGGCCACCAAGGTGTTGGGATTTTGTCGTGTTATTTTACCCCCCGGTCTATGGTCACCAAATGTGCCCTTATCCCGTCCCTTTCCCAACTTGTTGTTTGTGCAGGTTGTAACGGTAAAACAGCCCCCGTTCATGCCCTGGGTATGATTTCCCTTCTTGTTCCCTTTTGTCCTTGTCCCCTGCGTGTTTATCGTTCTCTTCATTGTTGGACCCCTTCCCCACCCCTACAGTTTTCTTTTTGTCGGGTCACAGACAACCGGGCACCAGTTTTTTGTTTCTGTTTACCAGGATTGGCCGTCCCTTTTCCCCCCTACTTTCCTTTTTTTTCCTCCCTCTCTTCCCGGTTTTTTTTTTTTATTTCCCTTTCTGGGACCCGGGCGGAATATCTTGAAAGGATTCCGTTTCACTTCGTGTATAAGTCTCTACTCCCTGTTGTTTTCGCCTTGCCGCTTCCCCCCCCCCTTCCTTTTCCCTTTCCGTTGAGGCGTGCCAATGGTGGACGACCACCGAATTTTCCCATTTTCTTACCTGCTTCTTCTCCTCTTCGTATTGGAATCTTTTTTCCCGAAGTGTTCTTCCTTCAAAAATCCTGGTTCCAATTTTCTTGGACCGATCTGCGGTCCTGGAGTTTTTTTAAGTCCTTTCTCGTTTCTCTACCCACTTCTTTCTTTTCGCCTTCTTTTCCCTGTCTTTCGTGCCTGGCTTAATTTGTCCACTTTTTTTTTTTTCTTGTTTATTACCTTTGCTGTCCCCCCCGAACAGGACCCGTTTCCTGGTGATTCCAGTCTCTGTTTCTTTCTGTTTTTGCCTCGTTTTTGCATGTTTCGCTCCTCGTTTTTCCCCTTTTTTTTTTCCCCTATGATTTGCTTCTGTCTATCTTCCTTCTTTTTTTTCTTGGTTTTTTCCGCTGTGTTTCTACACCCGTTGGTTCCCTGTCTGTGTTCTTGAGTTTTCTTTTTTTCGCCTTTACCCGGTTATGCCAAATTTCTCTAAATTTCCCCTGCTATTCTGATTGGTTCTTTTTTTTTTTCCTCCACAAAGTTTTCTCAGTTGTTTCTTTTTTTCCTTTAGTTATTCCTTTCTGCGCCTTTCTCAGCCCCGTTACTTTTGCCCCCCCCCCCCCTTTTTCTGTGCATTCTTAAGGTCGTTTTTTTTTGGTTATGAAGGGAACCCCATCCCGTTCAGTCACTTGTGTGCCACAGCATGTTGAGGCCGTTCTTTCCTTTCTTTATTTTCCATTTGATGAGTTTGTTTTGTTTCCCCAATTGCCAGTCCCGGTTGGACCTTGTTACCTGAACCCTCCGGCTCGTTACGAAGTGTGGTTTTTCCGTATCCTAAAGCTGCTCCCCCGAACCTGCATGAGCTGTGCCATCCCCTACACCTCTCTTTGGTTTTCCCCCCCTCCACCTTTCCGCGTGGCTTGCCAGTCCTGTCGTCACCTCCTTTGCCTGTTCGGGCGCACTTTCAATTTTCCCCCCGAATATTTTGACGCTGAGAGGGGTGGTGACTCTTCCACAACCGGACTCCCTTTGTCCCTCTTGCCTGCGATGCTTCTCCCAAACTGGGCGCGCCAAACGGCCAATTTTCATGATTTTTTGGCTGGGTCTTTTTGCTGGTTTTTTTTTCCCGCCGGTCTTTTTCTTCCATTTCAAGTTTCCCCCTGGGGCTTTTTTCTCTTTTCTAAGATTACTGATGGCTTTCATTTATCGACTCTTTTTTTACGTTTCCCCCCCCCCCCACGCCACACCCTGATTTTGGCTGGAACGAGCCCTCTTGTTTCTCTGTTTTATTTTCTGTCCTTCCCCAAAAAAACCCCCCCCTTCTTTTTAGTTTGTTGTTTTGTTGTTTTTCGGCGAAACCGGCTCTTTTGTTGGTCCGCTTGCGTGTTTTCCATTGGAAGCCGGTACCCAGTTCTCCCTCTCACAACCACCACCCCCGGTCTTTTTTTTCACATTATAGTTGTTGTTTTCCTTCTTGTTGGTCTTTGATTCCCGGACTTTCTTATTGTTTCCCTTCCCCGTTTACTGAACATGGCTTCCTGGACTCCTGCTTCTGTTTTTGCGTTGTTTTAAAAACGAGTTCCACCACATTTCCCCCTCCCTTTCTATTTCTTTCTTTTTTCCGTTTTTTTTTTTTTTTTTCCCTCCAGAGATGTTTTTTCCTGTTACTTTGGACCCCCCCTCCCCACCCCCCACACCTCGCCGGCATGGTTTCCGGAATTCCCACTTTTCCTTTCCCACCTCATTCCTTCCCCCCCCCGTGTATCACCCCCACACTGATTTTTTTGAACCCACAACTGTTCCCTTTAAGATTGTTTTAACCCCCCAAATCTTTGTGGTTCTCCTCACTTTGTTCCCGCTTCCCTTTTTTCTTGACCCCCTTTGCAACACCAATTTTTTTGGGCGCTTTTTTTTTTCTCCACCCCCCCCCCAAACACAACCTCCCCCCTTCCTGTTGGTTTGGGTTTTATCCCTCATCAGCCCGATCCCAATCGTTGTTCGTTCCCCTGCCCTGTTTGGCCCTGGTTCGAAATTTTCCCCCCCTCGTTTCCGATACATGAATAACTTTCCTTATTATGCCATTCTCCCTTGGTTTTTTTACCCTTCCCCCCCCCCTTTGGCCCCCACTCTCAACCCAAGCAACGGTTCCGCAATGCAACCCGAGGTGTGCCCCTGCCGTGTTCCAATTTTTCCCCTTTACGGTTTCTTTTCCCCCCCCTTCTTTTTTTTTTCCCAACTTTTCCGCCCCCGTGTCTTCGCCCAAAAGTCCATTTTAGAGTCCATCCCCAATCTTCATTAAGCCAGTTGTACCATGCCCTTTTTTTTTCACTTGATTTTTCCCCCCTCCCCCAGACACTTTTTTTGGCTCTGTATTGGCTCATACAATGTGGGTGTGGAGTGACCCCCCCCCCCCCCTCCTTTTACATGTGAGTCCTTCCCCCCCAAACCTTTTCCTTTGTACTGCGAGGCTTCCGGTGCGTAATCGTCCTTTGTTTTTCTTTTTCCTTCTTATTTTGGTCTATTTCTTGGAACCTCCTCTATTTGTTTTTCAATTATTCCACGACGGGCATACATTTTCCCCCCCCCCCACTCGTAATCCCCCCCTCAAATAACTCTTACCCCACATCAGGTTTAGGAAGTCAAGAACCTTGAACGGCTTGTGTTTCCCCCACCACGTGCTTCACCTTGGCCTTGTCTTTTTTTTTCTCCTCCCAAACCCTGCCTTTCATTACCTTTTTGCCCGCACCGTATTTTTTGCAGGGTCATTCCCCGTTTCCCCGAGTTGTGAGGTTTTTCCCCCCACTACAAAACCTGGTCCAAAACCCCCCCACTCTCCCATTTTTTGCGCAATCCCCCCCCTCCCCCCTTTTATGATAGTCCATTTTGGAGGAAACCTTATTCTGAATGTTTTTGTCGGGGCGGTCCCCAAACCCCCCTCAAATACAACCTCTTTTCCCCACGTTTTCTCCACGGCTCCCCCCCACGCTGACCCCCGACTCTTCTTTTTTCTCGCCAGTTCTGTCATTTTCTTTTTGACCAGTCCCGTACCAACTACCCCTAATTTGTCCCCCCCGTGCTTTCGCTGTCAACTTGCGCCTGCACCACCAGTGAAACAGATATTTCCCCCATTCCCCCCCGGTATACTGATTCTCCTGTCGCCCTAAAATCGTTTTTTTTTTTTACATTCTCTTCTTTGACCTACCACCCCTCCCCCCATAATTTCTTCCCCTGCCCCCCATTCGCTTCAGGTATTTTACGTTTCCATTCTACATAATCGGGTTTTTTTTTTGGCCAATTATTTGGACATCCTTCCCTTTTTAAGAGTTTTTTTTTCCACTCTTCCCTTTTCCCTTCCTCTTAATGCTCGTTTTTCTACCCTACTGCCACTTTTTTTTTCTTCCCCCTTTGTCCCTTGAGTCATCTTCTGATTTTTTTGGAAGACCTGGTCCTTCGAACACCGTTCCTGGTCGTTTTTTTTGACGCTGTCCTTCCCAAAGTTTTCCCCCACCTTGAATTCCCTTTCCTAATTCTTTTTTTTTTAACTCCTTCCAACGATCCCCCACCAGACCATTCTTCCCCCTTTCTGTCCACTGAAACCATACTTTGTTTTTTTCCCCCTCTTTGTTCATTTTTCTACACAACCAACCCCCCTGGTCTATAGATTTTTATTAACGTCAACACCCAAACCCCTTTCCCGGGGTGGCGATCCACAACCCCTCTTTCGACTCCTGTCTTAATTTTTTTTCAAGTCTTGTACCCTCCCATCCGCCCCCCCCGTTCCCAGTTGCCACCTTCTTGGGCCGGTTTTTACCGTTGCCCCCCCACCCCCCCTGGCCAACAAAAAAACCCCCCCACCCAAGATGTTGCCCCCCTCTTTCACGTCTAAGTTTTGCATTTTTCCCCCACCCGTTCTTTTTGTAACCCTCCCCCCATCCCAAATCCCCCCCACCATAGGGGTCCCCTGTCCCCCAGGTTCCTCGATCTGATCTTGGACCTCCCCACCCACCACCATATATTTACCCACCCCTCCCCCCTGATACCGTACGCCAAAAACTTTCCCCCTACAAGGCCTTTCCCCCCTCCCTCGCCCTTTTTTTGTTCCTTTTGGGCCTTTCCAGTTCCCCCCACCACCCCCATTAGCGATCTTTTTCGTTTCGGAAACACCAAATTCTAAGTTCACCCTTTTTCCATGGTCCGACCTCCCTTGGCGTCTTTGTTGCTCCTTCCTTTTTTTAAAAAGGTTGAACCGTAGTTTAATCCCACGCCAAGGCCAAGCCCCACTGATTCAAACGACGGACCCCACCAGTAGTCCCAGAGTTACCCTCTTTTCCTTTTGCAAAAATTCCTTTTCCTGTTTTGATTTTCGCCGCTTAGAACCGAAGATTTTTTTTTTTCTTCCTTTCCCTTTTTTTTGTTTTTTTGAGAGAGCTTTTCTTTCTACCCTGCCACTCCTAGGCCCTTTTTGTTTCTCTTTAAATCTCGTTCTGCAACCAATTTGTTCTTTTCCCAGTTTTTCCTCCCCTTTTTCCGCTTTTCTTTGGGCTATATACACCGAGTTGGTTTCCTTTTTGATTTCCCACCCAAATTTCCCCCCCCTACTTTCTTGACGTTTTAGGTGAACTCAGATGTTCTTTTTTTTTTTTCCCCTGATTTTCTGGATTCGTTCCCCTGTGGTGCCCCCCTTCCTTCCACAATTGACCCCCAAGTTGTTGCGGTTTTTTTTTTTTTCGTCGGTTCTTTTATTTTTTTTGACCGGTTCCGCTTTTTCTTTTTGGGTTTTTTTTTTTTTTTGTAGTTCCCCGGATTTTTTCCCGGTTTTCCCATTTTTTATGGTGTTTGGATTTTGTTTTATTTTTATTCCTCCCCTTGTTTATAGTTTTTGATTTTGCCCAAGCTCTGCATCCCCAGTTTTTTTTTTGGTCCCAGTTTTTTTCCCCCCCGGTCAACCTCCCCCTTCATGCTTTTTCTGACTTATGTTTTTTGAATTTTTTTTTGTTGTAGCTTTTTTTTGGGCTCGGAGCCTGGTTTCACTTTTATCTGTTTTGACCACCCCAGCCCTCCGTTTTTTTTTCTTCCCAATTTTGAACACCCCCTCTTTCTTCCCCGCGTTTTGATAAAAAAGTTTTTTTTGCGAGTCTTTTCTATTCAGCGGTTCTTTCTCGAGAGGACAAGGTCTTTGGTTTTCTCCTTTGCCATTGGTTTTGGTTGAATATCGTGTGACCCTGGCTTCAGGTTTCCCTTTCCTGGACCATTACAAGCGTCACTTTTTTCCGGACCACTCAGTGTTTGCCCAGGCCCCTTGCCATTTCCCAACACTCATGGACAGCTTTCTTCTTCGAGTGCCCAAGGTGCCTTTTTCCCGATTTTTCACCCATTCTAAGTTTGTTTCTTAGGCATGTTCTGTCTGTATTGCGATTTTTCCTTTGTCGGCCTTCCACCCCCCCCCACATTGTGCCAGTACCCCTTTTTGATACTGCGTTGAAGGTGATGGATGGATGAAGCCGGTTTCTGGTTGCCCGGGCGCCTTGTTTCCGGACATTATTGTTGTTTTGTTAGTTCTTTGCAGGTTTTTCTTTCATCTTCCCCCCCCCCGTTAGTTGCATCGCTGTACTCCCGCCCCAGGCAAGCCCCGTTGGTTCATGGGAATTCCCTCTGGTTCGAGGTGGTTTTTTCTTTTCGATCTTATTTTTTACACCACTTCACTTTCTTATTGCCTTCTTTTCGATTCCCGAGCGGCGCTTCGGTTTTTGGACGCGTTCTACCCCCCTTTGGGGAAATCGTTGGCCCTTTTTTTGTTTTTTTCTGTGGCCCGCCCTTCCCCCGGTTTCCCGCTTTCCCCAATTACTCCCACCCCCAAGTTTTCTAGTTTGATTGGGTTCGTTTTGGCAACCTGATCTTTTTTTTGTCCAGGTTATTTTTTGCACAGTCCCTCCTTCGCCGCGACTTGGTGACCCCTTGCGCGGGATCCCCCTTAGGCCTCTTTCTTGTGGTTTGTTTTTTTTGTGTGGGCCCTGGTTGTTTCGGAGAAATTGTTTTTTGCCCATAATGTTCAGCAGTTTCTTCTTTTCTATGCCCAAGGCTTCTTATTTTGTGTTGACACCTTTATGATTTCTGGATTGCAGAAAGATTTTTTTCCTTAATGAGTTTGAACGCTACTTCTGTCTTATTTCAAGCACTATCTCTTGCGCGGTGTCCTTCCCCTTCTCCCAACAAGCGCTTTGAGTTTTTTTTGGACAAGCCTTTTTATGCGGTGCTTACATTTATTTAGCAACTACCCGATTTTTTGTTCGTTGAAGTTACTGGGAGTCCCCTGCTTTTTTTTTCCTTGATTGGTCCATTTCGTTTCCGCGAGCTTTTTTCTTTTTTTACTCCCCCCCCCTGTTGGTCCACTTCGGGTTTGCTCCCTGATGGGTAACACAAAGGTTTGGAGCCGATTAAAGTCCCCCCTTTTGCTTTCCCCGAACACTGTGTCTTTTTTTTTCCCTTTTTTTTGGAAAGCCTTTTCTTCCCCCTTTTGCCCCCCCTGGTAAGTACCCGGTTTACTCCTTGTTTCTTTCCTCTCCTGTATGATCACTTTAGGTCTTTTTTTTTTTGTGACTTCCCCTCCACAATGGTACTTTTTCCCACCGTCGAATCTTGGTTCTTTGTCTTTTTCTGGACCCTCACCACACCCCCCTGCTTGGGAGGTTGTTTTTTTGTTTTTGATTTTTTTTTTTTCCCCGCTCAAGTTGGTAGTCGGTTGTTCCCCCTGTACGTTTTTTGAAGCTTTTTCCCCGTTTCGCTTCACACCATGTTAAGTGTTTTTCCCCCCCATCTTTCCGGTTCATTGGTTTCATCGTGGTTTGTGATAAGGCTTCGTGGGACCATTCCCCCCGTCCTCAAATTTTCCTCTTGACATGCCTTTTCTCTTGTTGGTGTTGGTTCCCCCCCTTGCTGGCCCCCACAACCTAATTTTTCCTCTTCCCCTTCATCCTCCCGGGTGTTGTTTGCGTGGTTGACCGAGATGTTTTTGCCTCCGTTTTGGGACTGTCCACAACCCCCACATTTGCCCCCGGTTATGTTAGTTCTCCCCCCGGTTGCCACTTTTTGTTTTCCGTTTCCCCAGTACCCTCCGTTCAACCACCCACGTGAACAACAACCCACTTTCCCCGGTGATTTTTTATTTTACCCAACTCTGTGGTTTTTGTTTTTTTTTTTTTATTCCACTTTTTAACCGACCCCTTTATTTTGAATACCCCCAGTCCCTCCTTGTTCGTAGTCCCCAACCCCCAAACCCAGCCCCAACATCCCCCCCATCAAGTCGTGTTGTTAATTTTGTTTCGCCCTACCTTTCCACCCTAGATCCATAGGGCTCGGTTTTTCTTTCTTCCCTTTTTGTGTCCCCGTTGAACAGAGTACCGCCTACGGTCCTCCTTACTCTTGTCCCCCCCCCCTTCTTCACCTGGGTACTGAATGTGGCTCCTTCCACGTTGGGTTTCCCCCTGCCATTCCCACGTCCCCTTTTGCTTTGTTCCCAAAGGGACCTTTTCACTTGGCTTTACTGACCACTTTTTCCCCCATCCGTTTCCCTACCGTTCTTTTTTAGAAGCCCCATTCGTGTCCTCTCGTTTCCCCCCCATGATCCACGTTGAATTCTTTCACCCAGTCCCTCCCCCGTTTTGTTCATTCACTCTCTACTATTGCTCCTTTAAACTGGCGAGTCCCTCTCCCTTTGCTTTGGTTCCTACCTCCAAAGTCTTGGTTCCCCCCCGATGCTGGCCG
>Ga0179593_1393892_pt1 | contig 11310 bp, 10 predicted proteins | sample CZODoug2_1_08_16_FD_185931 | JGI IMG/M metagenome (GOLD analysis project Ga0179593, IMG submission 185931) | Vadose zone soil fungal communities from Angelo Coast Range Reserve, California, USA - CZODoug2_1_08_16fungal (PacBio error correction) | ecosystem: Environmental > Terrestrial > Soil >... | reverse complement strand
TTCTTCTCTGTATGTGGGACCTATGGACGCGCCCGAGGAATCTACTCTCCTGCTCATTGCTCCAACCACTTTCGGACACGTTTTCAATTCTTTTTTTGATGTTCCCGAACCTACGATCGGAGCCCTCCCCAACTGCGGCTGGCCTTTTCTCTGCCCGGTCCATGCCGAGCGTTTCTCAGTTGCTCCTCCCCCCCCCCCCCTGGCCTTCGTTCCACACGAGCCCGTCCTCTCCCTTCCGCCTAGGTTTTCCTTCGTGAGAGCGGTTGTGGTTTTTCTCTGACGGACTGGCGCCCTCCATCCGTGATCCCCCCCCTTTCGTGTTTGAAAAAGTAATTTGCTCCCATCCCATGTTTTTATGGGTCCGGACTTCGTCTGGGCCGTTTCAAACGCATTTCGCATTTCCCTTTCTTTTTTACTACTCGATTTTTTCTTAGGGTCCTTTTCAGTCCTCCTCTCCAACTCGAATCCCAATCGTTTGTTTCCTTCCCCCCTTAGGCAAAAGGATTTGTGGCTTCTTCCCCATCTGATTTCTTTTATGCGCACATCCCCCCCCCCCCCAGATCCTCGGCTGTAATACTCCATAACCCTCACCTCTTGTGTCGTGTGCTGTTTTCAATCCCAGTCTCCCCAAAATCCCTTAGTTTCCCCCCCTCCCAGGTGTCATGAAGCGCCTGATCTATGCCGTCCCCACCCCTTTCTTGCCGCTTCTTTTCTTCCCCGCGCCGTTCTCTCACCCCAATTTGCTGCATTTCATTTGCGCGGCAGTTTCAATTTTCCCCCCAAAAGATCCTGCGCGACGAACGCTTCTCTTGGCCACAATTCCTCCAGCGGGTTTCTATCTTTCTCTTGAAAAAGCTCGCACGGAGACCCTCATCCCTCTTTACCTGGAGTCCCCGCGCTCCCCCCTTCGTTGACGTCATTCATCGGCCTTTCCTATCCCTTAATCCTTCTCGATAATATCCTAATGATGATGGATGCCCCCACCGCTGTCGTCGTCTTTCTTCCCCTTCCCCCTGGGGCTTGTGCGCCCCCTAGGCCCCCACGGAAGACGGCATCCTTTACCCTTAACCGTACGGTCATCCCAAAAGCGTTCCCTTTCCCCCACATGGGAGCTTGATTTACTACCTTTTCAAATCACGTGGTCCTGACTAATATTTTGGCACGTGTTGGACGAACAAGCTGGCAGTGGTCCCCATTTGGACCTTGCGGTTCCCCTTCTGGTACCCATTCTTCCCGAAACTAACTAACCCCCCTCTCCTTCAGATGTTGAATTCCCCCGGTTTGCGTAAGTTCGCTCCGGCTTACATCAGGACAGTTTGTTTAGGGCAGCCCCTCTTCTGTCCTCCATGCACCCCCTTATGTAATCTCCCGCTTTCCCCAGATCCATTCCTTTTTATATATATCCAGTTGTTTGTTGCGATTTATCTAGCCCTCCCTTCATTTCGCGCCACGAGACTCTTGTGAAATTATTTTTTTTCTTAGTAAATACCTTGTTAGAGCCTGCCCCCCCCACATCCTACTCTTTTACTCCCCTATAAATTTTGCCGCCGGCTTAATGGTTGTATCAACGCCGCGACTCGTACCTGTTGCGAGTTTTCCACAGTTGCTCTTCATGTGTGCCCAGAGTCCTGCATCTGGCCAGGTCTTACCAAAGCTTTCTTCTCGTCTAGACCACCTCGACCTCTCGGCTTCAGATCGGTTCACGGAGTTAATTCTATGCACAGCCGTGGTAGTGTGTCTTTTTCCTCCCCCGAATCTTCTCTGTTCTACGCCTCCCCCGTGGCCTCTCCCGTTTTTTTCTAAGTTTGGATAAAATGCCGGGGTTTTTGCTGTCATGCCGCCGTCTAAATTGTGACTCCTCCCCTACGTCAGTGGCAAACTTATCTAGCATGGATTTTGAATCACTCCTCGTGCCGCTGGAAGGCAGGAGAAGAATGTCCTGATTTACGCCAGGCCCAGTCCTCATTGGATTGAGCTTAGTCTGACCGCTTTTTCTTTTGTGGCCCAAGCTCGCCTCCTTCTTTTCTTTTTCCTTTTTACCGTTTTAGTTCGGCTACGGCTTTCCACTCACAAACGCTCCTGGCAAGTTTTGGGTCCTCCTAAGTGAATGAAAGCTGTCTTTTTTCCTTTTTGTCTTGCCAGATCATTCTATTTTCCCTTTTCCCCACATTGTTACTTGCGGGTTATGTTTTCCGAAGGGAGAGTCCTTTTTTTTCAGACGATTTGCCGGCTTAGCAGTATGTTGACTTGGGGCCCGTTGTCCCTTTCCCTGGACAAGAGTTTTTATCTTTCACCCTCGTCCCCCCCGCATCTTCCTGTCTGACTTACCTTCTTTTCGTCTCTTTACCTCTCTCGGGGCCAAGTTTTGAAGACCCGATGCCCCCCTACATGTACCTTTGCGGAGACCCCCCTAGGCTCGTACGTCCAATCCATGTGATCCCCTCACCTTGCTACTTTGTAAGGCTAATTCTTCCTACCAGCGAAGGCCCCCATTCTTAAAACCCCCTTTCTCCCGTCTCCCCTATCTTTGAGGTGTTCTCTTCGCTGAGCCCCAGTTTGTGGGCTTTCCCCCCCCTTTCTCCCCCCTCGCTTCCCTTCCCCGATTAAACGTTTTGTCGCCCTTCCCCTCGTAGGGTCTTTTTTTTTGGCTCGCGAACCCCTTTGCAGATTTCGAAGTTATTTTTTGCAGCCATCCTTCTTTTAATTACTTTTTTTCTCCAAATGCCTATGGCCAAAGTCTCTCGTCATCTAGCCTAGATTTTTTCCTCTTGTTTTGATCCGGAAGGCTAGATAGTCTTCCCTGGTAGCTTTGGCCCGACTCTTCCTCCTTTTCAAGGTGAATTGCTGCCCCCCCCCTGCCCGCAGTCTCCGTGCCTGTTCCTTCTAAGCTATTCCGTTCAAAATCGCTTGTACTAAAGCAGATCTTATGGCTTGGGTGACTGCCTTTTCATTTTTCCTTGCCTTCTTGTTTCCCTTTTTCCTCCCCCCCCGTGCGCAGTACCCGTCAATGCCCTTTCTAACCTCAGCTATGGCTGGTTGCTGAGAGCGGGGTCGGAGTCCCTTCCTGCCTCCCCGCCCTGCATTTCCCCCCCCTGTTTAGCTTTCCCCTGTCACCCCCATTAGTCAAATGATTTCTAACCCACTGGATTTTTTAATTCAACCTATTGGCGTGACGACGGTATTTTCACTATTTTGATTAGTCTCCTCCATTATCTCCTCCCCCTCCCTCCCCCCCTCCGAGGATTTCTTCCCCTAATTCAAATTCTGGTTGTATGTTCGATAACCCACTTTGAGTATAAAGTCGATCATCCGCTCTCTCAATCTCATCGGCCCCTATTTTCTTCCTCCCTGCACCCCCCCTTCCTCTTCAAGGATCCACAGTCCCCCGGATCACACCGCAATTTTGACCCCGGCTAAGCCCTGTATCTCTTCCCCCAACAAGTTCTTGTTCCTTCCCCCTCTCCTCCCCGGATATAGACACCAACCCCCCCTCTCTTGGTGATTTTCCTGGCTTTTTTTTCCCCACGATAATTCCCCCCTGCGAACTACTCTCTGGCTTTTCCCCCCTCCCCTCATCCCCTCGGTCTCTTTCAAGCCTCCTTTTGAGAACAGCCACCTTTCCTTCAGGTTAGACTGTCTCGGCCACAAGTTTGGACAGGCCAGGCCCCTTTGCCGCTTTTCCCCCCCTCCTGCGCGCGTCTCTAAAGAGATTTTCTTCTTGACTTGAGCTTTTTTGTTCCTTTAGTGGCCCTGCACCCCGGGCTTTTGTTTTCGACACTTTCCTTTCACCTTCCGGCCCTTCCCCTCTTACCATCGTAGCCACCTCTCGCTGTCCCTCACCACGCTAGTAACCTCCCACCCCATGTTTTCGACGGTTGTCACCCCTCCCTTAACCCCCCCCTTTTAAGAAGATACCTGCGCCAGGGTCATTGGCTTCCTAACCTTGGCCTCCCTTTCCCCCTCTCCCCCCGTCCCTTACCTTCTAACAATGACGTTTACTACTGACTCCGACGCGAGAGGCTGAGCAAACCGTACTCCCTCCTTCCCTTAGCCTCGGTTTACAATTTCAAGCGTCTGTTCTAAGGTCTCTAAAGATTCTTTTTACCATCCCCAACCCTCTCTCTTCATCGCGCGTGAGCTGAATGACGACATAATCCTTTCCTTCCCGACCCCCTTGCGTTTGTTGAGGTGCCGACATATCTTCGCAGTTCATTTTCAGAGAAATGAGTACTATTGAAAGGCTTTGTCTTGACTAGCTCGCGTCCTCAATCTTGTTTTTATAGTACTTTGAGCCCAAGGGATTAGCGCTCCCCCCGTACTAGGCATGGCTCAACTTTTTTTCTTTTTTTTTTCACCCTCAGAGGTCTCAGTCGTCCCCCCTGGGTTGAACAGGCAGTGCTTCATCCTGCTCCCCTTTCCCCTTTGTTCCCTTTTCTTACCCTCATGTCCTTTTTTCCTAAGACCTTAGGGCCGGCCCATGTGTCCTTCCCCCGCGCCAATGTTTGGTAGGTTTTTTTTTATCCTCTGAGTGTTTCCCCCTCTCCTTTTTGAAGTTCTCTTGGTTAAGGTGGCTCTTCCCCCATTACCTGGGTTAGTAATGAAGACTCGTTTGCCGTTGGCCGTCACCCCCTTTAATCGGGTTCGCAATTTCTTCCGCTTCCCTTTCTTTTCTTCTTTTGGCGTCTTTTTTCTTCTCTCACTTCCGCGTTTTTCGTCATCCTTTGTCTCCGCGGGAAACCCCCCTGCTGAATGGTAGGCTACTGAGAGGCGTTGCCGATCGATATGGACTCTGGTCGTTTTTTTCCCCCCTCGCCTCTTTCTTTCTGCCTGGAGGTTCTGTAGTTCCTCCCGGACCCTCTTCCCCTAAAGGAAGTTGGGGCGGGGGTTGGAATGACTTTTTCCCCTTCCTTGTTTGAGGATCTATCCTCTTCCTCCCCCTGTTTTCCACCCCCTGCTTGTTAATTCCTTGTTTGCGAACTTTACGCGAAAGACGACAAGTTCGGTAGCTTGTTCTTTTCCCTTCTTTCTCTTGGCTTCTTTTCTCGCCCCTCAAATGAGTTGGAGTCTGTCTCAAAGAACCCCAGCCTCTAATTGTCTCTCGGTTTTCTTGTATCTATTAGAGGTATCGAGGGTCATAAGCCAGCCCCTCTATTGAATCCGTTCCTCCTTCGTTTGCCGGTTTCTTTTTTTCTTTCCCATCCCTTTTTTCCTACCCCCTCTTATCCCCTTCCTCCTTTTCTTAAGAATATCTCTTGTTACAGGAGACTTCTACAACCCGCTCCGTCCGGCTTCCTTTGCCGTCTCTTTTCTATACCTTTATTCCCTGCCTTGACCTTTTCTGCCCCTTCTTGTGGGTTTCGGAAACCTGGAGCGTTAACCATTCCTTTTTCTTTCACCCTTTCATTCTCTCCACCTCCCTCTCCTTCCCTTCTCCCGACGATCTTTGATTGCACCTCCCTAGAAGGAAGTGCACTTTCTTTGCAGGGCAGTCTCTCATAAATGCTCCCCATTTTTCAATTTCCTCTTTCCCTTCACGCGTTCCCACGATCACTCCTTCCTCATATAGTATCCTTTTGATTGATGTTAGAGGGGTAGACGTGGTGAAGCGTTTGTTAGTACAAGCGTACTTTACTGCCTCCTTGCTTTCTTTCCACCCATTCTGCAAGAACTTCTATTTCCCCTTGTGAAGTGCTTTTGGCCCCCCTATGAACCTTTTCCGGCTGGTTGTTCTGCCTCTTTCTTCCTGGCCTTTCCTCGTTTTCCCCGGTTTGATCACCCACACCCTTTCGAAGAAAGGTCAAAGAGCCTCGTCCCCGTTTTCCCTGGCTCCGCCCTTCGATCTTTTCTTTTCTCTCTTTTTACGTGCACCTTGAAAGTGACCCCCCCAATTATTCCTTGAAGGAAATAGGACCGTGACATCACACCACTAAATGGTCTGATTGACCCACGGCCCTTTATTTGTCTCAGGCCCCTCCTTTTCCTTCACTCTTCCCTCCCCTGCTCGTTGCAAATCGACTTCCTCAAACAGAATCTCGGGTCTTCCCTGCCCAATTCTGGTTCTTTTCCCCCCCTCTCCCCCCTTTTCGTGTCCCTTTTCTTTCCCCTCCCCTTCTCATCCGGTCTAATAATTTTTAAATCCCCCGTTCACGGGGTATTTCCCTCCAAGCCCCAATCCACTCCACCCAGTCCCTTCTCTACCCGGGACTGTGCCTTATCTATCCCCCCCCCCCCTGACTGAGGTGTTTCTTCCACGTTTCTCTTCTTTTTTTTTTTCCCCCCCCCCCCCCTCCTTTCCATTGGTTTCTGAGTCGTCGGCAACAGAATCCAACGATTTTACATTTTTCCGCTGCAACCGCCAGAACTCGTTCTGGTCGATCCTCTTTTGTCCCCCTCCTCTGCCCTTTCGCCCTCCCTACCCCCTTATTTGGAGCTTTTTTCCCCCGGTGACTCCCCCCCCAAGGCGGAACCGGTACTGCCGATTCGATCACGAGAATTCGAATATGCATCCCCATGACATGGCTTTTCCCTTCCCCGTTTCTCCCCGAGTTTTTTCTTCCCACCCTTTTTTTTTTTTTCCCTTAACACCGGACAGAAGGGCTGTTTTACCCTCGCGATTCGGGTAAAGTAAACGGCCCCCCTGGCGGTTCATTTACTTTCACTCTTTTGTCCTCCTCCTCCTCTCCGGAATTTCCTATGGGGGTTAGAGAACCCCATGTTCACGCCTGCTGAAAGGTGCGCACTTAACTTCCCCCGTGTCCCTCTTCCTCGCCTATGTTTTGTTACGCCCAACGCACCTCGTTCCGTAGAGTTTTTTGAAATAATTCCCTTTGGGTACGGATATAAAACGACTTCCCTGTCCCCCCCTTACACCAAACAGGCCCCCCCATCGATAGCTCTTTTTTTCCTTATTTACCTCCTCATCTCTCCTATTACTCCCTTTTGTTTTGATTGCGATATAGTCTCTACCTGAGTTCTCCCTTCTCCCTCTTTTATTACCTTGCAGTTTGTCCCTCCATCATCGGAGGGTTCGACCAAGGTTATCTTTTCCTCCCGATCTACTTGCCTGGTTACTGGTTATTTTCGTAATTCAGGTTCGGTGTAAAATTTGCTCCTTTTCTTTATACTATTTCCTTCCCCGTCTGGGCCTTTTGCTTCCCCACTGCCTGCCGCACTCTACAAGTGGGCTCCGTTACCCGGCGAAGGTTAGTCTTCACGACTTTCCCTGTTTTTTATTTTCGCTTCCTTTTTTTTCCGACGGCTTGTCTCCTGATGACCCCTTTCTGCCCGGGTTGAAGGGTTATTTCGTTTTCACCCCATCCCCGTTGTGCAGCGTCCCCTCCCTCCTCGGCTCCTTGCCGCATCCAGCTTCTGTTAAGAGGTCAATCCTTCCGACTATTTTACTTTCCTACTCCTTGTCACTCTGGGCTCTCTTGGTAAAGCAGGTTCCCCTCCCTTTCATGTCTGCTTTGCTCCCCGTTTTTTGGCGTTGACGCTAGCTCGTTCGTCTTGGACGTTCTGTTGGATGCCTTTTTCCGAATAGGTCGTTTCTGTCCTTCTCGTTGCCGTTCCCTTTCCCTCATGACCCCGGCACCCTCCCCATACCTCCCATGGACAGCCGGGGGTCTTCAAGGGCGCCGTTGTTCCTGAAAGCTCCTTTTTCTGTTGAAGTGCCCCCGATCAGTTCCCTTTCCCATGGTCCACCAAATCCTGTGACTGCGGGTCTTTTCTATATCTGGCCTTTTCTCCCCCCGCCCCCCGTGACCATAAGTTTTTGAAGTGATTCGATTGCCTTGGCAGCTATTCTTGTGTGATGTTTTTATCCTCTCACCTCCGCGCCTCTCTGCACTACCAGATCATGGGCATCGTACTCGTACTTCTCCTTTCCGATTTCCTGCGTTTTGGCACACCTCTCCATCGCCCTTTCTGTGAAAATACCGTTCTTTGGCCAGGAGTTTCAAATCAATTCTTTTTATCCCTTGAATTCCTTTATTGTTTTCTTCCCCTCTTCCCGGCCCTTTTTCCTTCTCTACACCCTCCCCTTCTGCCGTAAATATTCTGCCGTTTTCTAGTACGGGTATTCATTTTTTTGTTTCCTGCAGGGTGAGCAACAGCCACTTCGGCCCTTCAGGCCTTCAAACTTAGGGGCTCCCCCCCCATCCCTTCCTTCTTTTGCTCTTTCTTTCCTTCGAGGCCCACGGCACTTACCCGCTTTTTGAATTTCCTTTTTTTCATGAAATCCCTTCTATTCTCTGTGTAAACTTTGCCTCTATGATTATCTCTCTTCATGTTTTAATCCTTTTTTTTTTTTCCTCTCATATAGATTTCCTTCGTAGTCTCGTGACCAGAGTTTTGCAGCCCAATCGGTCGAGTTCCCACCTGCATGGAAAGTCGTCGCCGAGTTTTTTCCAAGATTCGTTTTCTCCCCGTGATGGCTTTTCGCTCTCCCCTCCTTTCTTGCCATCTTTTTTTCCTTTGGGCTCCAGGTTTCTTCCCCCACATGCGCCAGCCCTTCACAGACGACACGTCCTATAACCGGCAATAGGGATAACGGCCGATGAGCGGGTTGTCTTTTCCTACTACGAAGTTCCTTTCTCCCACCATAGTCTTCCGTCTCCCCTTCCCTTGAGATCCCCTCCCCTCCAATGGGCTTACCACGCTATTTCTAGAATTGTTTCACGGTATTTTCCTGATTCGTCCTTTTTCATTCGTCTTCTTTTCTCACCTCTTTCTCTCCACCCCTCTGCGCTTCCCTCTCGATGTCCGTGTTCATGACAACCATATTGCTTTTTGTAGTTTACCAATCTTTTTCTTACCAACGTCATTGATCAACTAACCCAATGCAGCGTCACCTTGCTGGAGGGGCTTTCTGAGTACACTACAAGGACAAACCCTCAAACACACTGCAGTGCACAGTGGACGTGAACCGGTCATTTCCTCACTATCATCCTCAACCTCCGAGGCCCCGCTAGTGATCCATCTCTCCCGAACTACCACTGTGCCTTGGTTTTTTTCCTCGGTCCGCTTCCCGACACTCCCCGATCCTGCCAGCCCCTGACTTTCGCGGGACCCAACTCCGTCCAAAAGGTCGATACTGGGTTGTGCAACGCATGCGTTGATTCCTCCTACTGAAGACAATGGTCTTTTCTTTTCCCTCGTATCCCCTCTTCCCTCTTGCCCGCGTTCTGGCTTATCCCACCTGAGCCCTTGCTCTCGGTCAGCGAAGCCTCTTCCCTTGCGGAGGGTTCCACGGGACCTTTGGATTACATTGTGTCTTTGCGTTACGTCCGTCCTCCCCCCCTTCCTCCCCGTCCCCGAGTCCCCTTTCTTAGCCCACGTTTCCTCTTTTCAACCGGAACATAAAATTTGGTGCTTTTTTTGCATTATTATAAAGTCTGTAACCATTCTGGTCCCCCGGCAGATATTTTCTCTACCCTTTTTTCCCCTGGCCCTTTCTTCCAATCTTTCCCCAAATTGACTTCTCCACCTTTTAATACTGTGCCGTTTTGACCACAGGTCCAGACAGCTGCTTTGGCCGGGCTTCCCCCCCTCCCCCCCACCCTTTTTTTCCGGTCATCACCACCTCTCTGCATACCCTCCAAAACTGCCTTCTTTTCATGCTCTTTCCATTCCGTAGACTACAGCTTCTTTTCCTCTCCCTACTTTCTTGTGTGAGCTCTGATATAGTTTTTCCTTCCTCGCACCCTTCTATGAAATTCCTTTTTTTTCTTTTAGTAAGGGCCTTCCCTGCGTAACCCGATGACGCCCGATATAAGGCCCTTTCCCTTGTTTTCCCTCCTCGGGCACCTTCCCTCGGTGTCTTATTTTATTTCGTTCAACCATGCGCGCTGTTCTAGGCCAATTTTCTCTCCCGCCTCGCCCTTCTTCTCAGCTGAGGATTCCACGGCCGTTGATGTCGCCTTCCCAAACAGAGACTTTGTTTTCTTTGTCAGATTTTTAAACTCACTTTCGTTTTCTACTTGTTCTCTTTTCTGTCTTCTGGGGTTTCGTCGTGGTCTCCCCCCCCAAAGACCCATTCTTTTCCTTTCAATGTCGTCTAGAACGGGCCGCAAGGTCCCTCGGGAAATCTTCCCCTTTGCATTCTCTTTTTTTTTTTTCTCTACCTCCTCGGCCGTGCGTGTCCCTCTTTCCTGAATTTTTTGGGACTCCGGGGAAAACACCAACCTCTGTTGTAGGCTTGTTGAAACTTCCCGAGGCGTTGCTTCCCAGTATTTTCCCAAGTGCGGACTTCTTTTTTTTTTCCCCCCTGCGCGATCCCCCTTTCGGTCTGCCTTTTTAGTATGCCTGACGGTATTCCCATAGCCCCGTAAGGTTTTTTCATCTCCTTTCGCGTTTCATTCACTTGTTTCTTTCCTGTAGTTCATTCATGCCATGAGAGAGTCCCTACTTCCCCCCCCATTCTCTTTGCTCTTGCTCTTATTTTGGGCTCTGCTTTTTCGCCTGTCTCAGACGCCCCACAGGTCGCAGTCGCTTATTCTGGCGTTCTGTCTCTTATTCTTTTTTTTTTTTTGATCCCGACGCCACCCCTGCAAGAGTGTTGTGATGTTAAATATTAATTTTTATTTTGCGGATCTACCCCGCTTTCTTTCTTTCTTTTTTGAGAGATGATCTTCTTTTTTCTAAGCAGGAACTTCCCTCTTCCCGTGACGCCTTGAGACCATAGAGGTTTCCCAAATCCGTATGATTGTCATTCTTTCTCCCTCTTTCGTCCCCTTCCCTTTCTTCTTGATCCTCCATTCCGTCATTCCCCTTCCTTTTCTCTAAAAACCGCTGGCTGCGTCACAGCGCCGGTGAACCTTTCTGCGGCGTTTTTATTTTCTAGCAGTTTTGTTTTTTCTGCACCCCTTCTTCACGCCGAGAAAGACGGAGTAAACCGGGCAGTCCGAGTTAAAGCTTTCACCGACGGGTCTTTGCCTCTTCCGGCGTCCCTTAGTAAATTCCTTTTAGTCTTTCCTTTTTTTCAGCAATTCCTCTAGGCCGTTAATTACTATGGGTCCCAACGCTCTCTGCCGCTACGCCAGGAATCTTTTCATCCTCTTTTGTGTGTGTTCTCTGCGATAGGTCTGCCTTCTTCCTTTGTCCAGATCTTTGGCCCCTACCCCGAGGTCATTACCTCTCAGTCTTCAATGACCCACTGCCCTGCAGAACGTCGTTCCCGCATCCAGTCCCAGATTTTGCGTTTCGCACACTTCTTCTTTTGTTTCGCGTCCTTCCCCCTTTTGCCTCTTTCCTTTCCCTGCGTGGCTAATTGTGCCAAACCCAAATGGTCCGTAGGAACCCAATGCGCTTCTT
>Ga0179593_1284293_pt1 | contig 11310 bp, 8 predicted proteins | sample CZODoug2_1_08_16_FD_185931 | JGI IMG/M metagenome (GOLD analysis project Ga0179593, IMG submission 185931) | Vadose zone soil fungal communities from Angelo Coast Range Reserve, California, USA - CZODoug2_1_08_16fungal (PacBio error correction) | ecosystem: Environmental > Terrestrial > Soil >... | reverse complement strand
TCTTTATTCGCAAGCTGGAGTTTATTCCCTCTTATCTCTACGACTTCCCTTTTCCGGCATTCTGTTGTGATCCCCCTTTGCGGACCCGCAACTGGTTTTGAGATCTAGTCCGTCCCCCTTTTAGTTCCCTTCTCTCTTTCTTTTTTCTGGTGTTGCTGTTCACTCCCGACTATTCCGATTACATTATTTAGCCGGTTTTTCCTTTTTCCTCCTTCCCAGTGGGCTGTATTATCGTAATCTCCTCCATCCCTTCTCCAACCCCCGCGCTTTACGGGCTCCCTCAACTTCCTTTTTCTGACACTGTCTTTTTTTTTACCCTTGACTTTTTCTGCAGCGTAGGCTTTTGGCTGACTTTGCGGGTCTTCTTTTGTTTTATTTCCTTTTCACTTTAACACCAAGATTGTTGACTTCCAACTCCCCAACTCTCCTACTCCCACCGTTTCTTCCTCCCCCCCTGATTTACGACTTCCGTCCCAATATCTCTGGCGATCGCCTTGAAATTCCGCTGATCACCCATTTGCCGATCCTTTCTGTGACCTGTTCTCTGACTGCTATCAACTCCTGAAGCCTGCCCTTCCCGTTTGAGGCGTTTACTTTTCGTCTCTGGTCGACATCCTGGAACCGAACGAAGATGTCCGCATCTAACCCCTTCCCCCCTTGCTTGCTTTTCTCCCCCAATCGACCTGGAGGACTTCTTATTTTATTTGCGTGATCGGAGGTTTTTCATTGTTAGGGTACGCATCCATTGACAGCCTTGCGACTTATGTGCTTTGTCCCGGTTTTTCGATTTTCTCGATTCCCCTTGCCCTGTCGTATGAAAAGGGTTTGTGCTAGAGACGCTTTTGCCTCCCACTTCATGCTTCGCCTCCCCATTTAACGTTTTCCATTTTTGCCCGTCTCTTCCTTTTGTTCAGTGACCGGGAGTGGTCGTTCTCCTTTCGATCTCCCTAACGCTTTTCTTGTGTCTGCCCTTCTCCCTCTCTCCGGCTTTCATTGGGCTTCCTGTTCAAGCTTCTTTTTCTTCCCCTTCGTTCCCTCTGGATTGGGCTACCCCTTTTGCCTGGTCTGTTAGTTGGCCTCTGGTTTGCTCTCAGTCCAGGTCCCACCCATGTCTTCTCTGACCAGGTTGTCTTCTCGGGGATACTCTGACATCCTTTTATTGGGACGGAGCTTTTTTTTTTTGGTTTTCCTTTTGACTCTTTTTGGCTTTGATGGAACCCTTCTTTTTTCTCCTTTTCCTTCCCGACGGTCTTCACTGGTCCAGTCTGTTCAAGGTCCCGGCACCTTTTCGACAAGGGCTCTCTTGCTTTTTCTTTCCTGCCTTTTGCATTTTTTGCTTGATTCTCTTCTCTCGATTTTTGTCCTTCGTCTTTTTTCTCTTCGTCCTCTTGGCCCCCTTTTTTATGAGCTCTAGCATATGGGACTAAGTCCTGTTTCCCTCGGGACCGATGTCTTATCTCCCCTCTCCCCTCCCCCCGCTTTTCTCGCCGTTTTCTCTTTGATCGAGTGGCTCGCATTCTTTTTGACGGCTACCAGCTTAGTCAACCCCCCTCCCCTTCGTCCGCTTTCGACTCCCCCTCCCCTTTCTTCGAGCTTTTCCCTGGTCGGTCCCTTCGCTTCCTTTTCTGCCTTTCCTTTTCTAGCTTACCCTCGAGTGTATGAGAACTCGGCAATAGATGTTCTACTTCTACAGTCTTTCCCCGTCCCTCTAGAGGTTTTTCCTATCGCCTTTCATTTGATCCATTGCTGCCATTCTGACTCCTGCATCCTTCTCTGATTTTAATTTTGGTTACTTCACCCCTTGGTTACTGAGAAGGTTGTGTCATATTGTTCGATCTCTTCCCCTCTTTTCGGCTATCCGAATCCCTCCCTCTCTTTCGCCGATGGTTCTTTTATGATGACCCCCCCCTTCCGCTCATGGTTTCCCATCTAGCTTCCCTTTTTCTCCCGATTTTTTTCCAACCTCTTAGCCTTTCTCGGGTTTGTTAAATTAGATTCCACTGCCGCCTTCTTGTTCCTACACTGTTAGTTGGCCTCTTCCAGGCCCGCTCACTCCCTTTTCCTTGTCTTGTCACGGACACCCAGATAGCTTTTCTTACTCCCTTCTGTTCGCGTTTTGCTTGGAGTTTACCTTGCATTGACCTTTTTGCCTAGTCTCTGAGGCGTTTCCCTTTGGGTGTTTGATTTCTCTCTGTTGAAGGGTGCATGTCCCTTTGATATTTCTTTTTTTTCTCTATGTTGTGTTGAGTTAGAGATATGCAAGGGCCTCCCCCCTTCAGATCACCCCCTCCGTCCCCGCCGGTCTCTTAAGTGGCTTTCCCCTGCCCCTGTGGCTCGTCTCCCCCTTTTTTCCCCCGAACATTTTTCTTCCCTCCGTATCCGCCTTTCTCAGAAGGGGCATTATTCTCGTTGTGTTGTTTTTTTTTCTCTTGGAAGCAATCCCAGACTTTTTCCCAGAAACCTTGCCGTCTTTCTCCTCCTTCAGTCCATTTTTTCCTCCCAGAAGGTGTTTTAAATCGTGTTTTCCTCTTTTGTTATCTTGTTCGACACGGAGGACTTTCTATGTTCTGTGCCTTGAATCTATTTCCTTGTGTTTTGTCCCTTTTTTTTCTGTTCCCATCCCTCTCCCGCTCTTTTTTCGAACTTCAGTTTTACGGTCGTTTGCCTTGATCTCGACTGTCAATGACCTTTTCTTTTTTTTTTTTTCAGAGTTCCAGCTTTATCCCCCTCTTTTCATTTCTTTTATTTCCCCTCTAGCAATTTACTTATTTCTAATGGATTATTCTCCTTGACGTGCTTCCCCTTTTATTGTCTACCTGCTTGCCGCCCCCCTCGACTTTTTTTGGAAACAATCCTTCCTTTTTCTCTCATCCAACGTCTTTCCCTTTTTTCCCCCCTTTCCCTTCATGGCAGATTAACCCTTCTTGGTTTGTACGAACCTGACAATGCCCCGGAAAGGGAGTACTGCCATTCTTCCGGAGTTCTTGCAGTCTTTGCCCCGAGAAACGGGAGATTTCATTTCCCGGTAGCCAATTCGCCATCCGGCCTTTTAGATTTTTCGCTAATGATTCGGTTTCATTCCCCCTTTTCTCCCGGCTCCTCTTGCATGTCTCAACCTTTCCCAGCCCCTCTTCCTCGGTAGACGTTTGTTCGAGTCTGACGAAAGCAATAAGGCAGACCCCCTCCCACCGTTCGAAGACTTCCCCCCGCGTATGGCCCAGGCCTCCCGAGATCCTCCCCCTCTCTCCCCGCATTTTGCTCGCCTGGAAAATATGGCCCCGTGCTCGAAATAACGTAGACGCACACTAGCATCTCTTGAAAACCCTCTCCCCTTCCCCTGCTTCTTTGAGGGTCCTATTATAACCCGGCCACTCGTCAAGAATTCCACTGGTAATTAGAGCCCTCCCGCAGTTTTCCCCCCTTCCCAGGTCGCTTGTCTCCCTCTTTCTAGCCCTTCGACCTTCACCGGTTCCCTCATTTCCCCCATCCCTTTGACCACCCTCAAACCCTGAGACGCAATCAACAGTGGCTCGAATTCTTTTGCGATCGAAAGCCCTCCGCCCCTTTTCGGTTTGTTTTTGACTCGGACACATTTCAGTTTCAACTTCCGTTGTTTTCAACTGGAACTGCTTGCCCCGACTGACTTCTGGCCTGGATTCTCGCACCACCCTTGACTCTCGGTGTTATTTCTCCCCGTTCCCCTTTTTCCCGTTTTCCTACAGCTCCGGCTCCCCCCCGATAGTCGCCATGGACTCCCCGTTTTTTTTGGACTGTCCCCCTTCTCCGAGAAAATCCCTCGTGTACCCCTCTCCCCTTAATTTCCCACCAGTGGCTCAGGTGGCGAGCCCCTTACCACGTTCACCTTTTTTGAAGTTTTTCCACTATTGTGCCAGTGTCGTAGTTTTTTCGTGATGTTTCCCGGGATAGGATTTACGACCATTCATGAAATTAAAACGTTTTGCCCGTCTCGTTTCTTTTGATCTTGGGGAGACTGCATTCTCCAAGTTTTTTTAATCCCTTAAGTTATGACTTTTTTTTCGTGTCGCCTCTTTTATTTTGGAACGGATTCTGCTCCTTTTGCGTTATTTTATTCTCTGCAAATTTTTTTTTTCCCCCGCTCGGTTGTTTAGGCTCGGGGCTCTTCGACTCTTTTTTTTAGTTTTTTTCTTGTTTGTCTGTTTGTTGATAGAAACCCTCTCCCCCCCTTCCCCTTCTAAGCGTTTTCACAGCTTTGCTTCTTCTTCCTTTTTCAAGTTTGAATTTAGAACGTTTTGTTTTCTTCCGGTTTCCCTCCCCCGTTCTCCTTCCTCTTTGATGTAGAGAGGCGATTGGCTGCTTTTTTTTTTTCCTTTTTCTTATGCCCACTTTTATTCTTTTTCCTCTCAGTTTGCATTGAGCCTTAGTCTTATTTTTATAGGTTAGGACCTTGTCCCCTCCTTTTCAATTTCACGCGCCCTTTTTACCTTTTTTGCTTCCTTTAATGGTAGGAGTCCGATTTTTCATTTTGCTCACTTTCTTGCATGGATTGACTTCAGGTCCCACCCAGATTTCTTGTAACCGTTTGTTGATGTTGGGCGCTTCTTCCTGTCTCAGTAACAGCCCCCTCGTCCTATTACTCTTCTCTTTCTCTTCCTCCTCCCTTTTTTTTCTGTTGCTATCGATTCGGACTTTCTCTGCTTTCTCCCCTTCTAGTTCCCCCCTTTAAATCCGGTCGAATGTTTCTGGTTGTTTTCCGTTCCTTGATGCTTTCTCTTTTCTCAAAGGGTGGCCTATTCGTTTTCGCCGCCCAAGGTCTTTTTTACCGGAGCCTATTCTGCCTTGGTTTTTTTTTTTTTTTACGACATAGAAGAGAGAGAAGAGACGGCCTCCATCGATTATCTTTCCAAGCTTTTATTTTCTGGCTGCGCGCGTTAAGCTCGTTAAACCCCCTCTTTTTAATTCCCACCGAGATTTCTTTGCTCCCTCGAAAAATCGCGCGTCCTCCTTCTCTTATTTACATGATTTTTTTTTTTTTCTCTGTTAGCGCTTTTTTATTTGCTACTGGAGGGATTTGTTTGTTTTTCTGATCCCACCCCCCCCCATTAGCTTCTGGATTTTATATTCTTCCCACCCAGATCCTACAAGCCAAACTTGTCGTTTCCCTGGAACGACCCTTTTTATTGACTTTTGCCGTTCTTTCCAAAGTCGGGCTACCCTCCTTCCCCGCTCTCCCGAGTCTTCTTCCTGGAGGAGGCTCTATCAGCGACTGCCCGAAACGTTTGATTTTTTCCTGGTTTTTTCCGGATGGTCGCTCTCTCCCATTAACCCTTCCCTCTAGGCCAGATCTTTTTCTGTCCGACCGTTAAAAGTCCGGCCACTCGCTTTGGGTCTCGCCCCCCTTTTTGAGAATTCTTCCTTTTTTTTTTATTTTTCCGTTGGATTTTTTCTTCGTTCCGTAGGTCGCTGTAAGCCCCCTCCTGACCCATTACTGTTCCGACTTATGATCCTTTCGCTGGTTTTTTTCCCACTTTTTTTTTCGACATGATCTATCCGGCAATACTTTTTTGTCGGTGGGTTGTCTTCGATCCTGAGTTGCCCCCCTTTTTTTGGCTTTTTCTTGAATGTTCTCCCAGACACTCTTCTTCCTGTCTTCTTTAACCCTGTTTGATCACGATTTTTTTTTCTGTCGGTTGTTCCCCTCTTTGGGCTTGAGGTTTGTTCGATCGCTGAACCGTATAATTCGATCGCCCTGCTCGTCCTGCTTTTTCATGGGGGGTGCCTCCCTTTTTCCATGGCGGGGCGGATTGATTGAACTCGCGTTAGGTTTTCTTTGTCTTGTAACCCCTTTTTATTTGATTTTCCCGGGGGTGTGGCCCTCTTTTCATCTACGTGCCATTTGAAACTCAGACTTATTGATTTAGAGTTTTTTTCTTTTGGATATAGTAGGTCCCTCCCATATAGTATCTTGGCCCGGTCGTCTGGTTTTTTTTTCATCTGTTGGCATTCGATTGGTTAGGTTGGAGGCTTTAATTGTTTCCCGTCAGATGGGCGGGGGGTTTTTAGGAGACCCCCCTCCTGACCCCGAACCCGGTCCTCTGATTTTCGTGCTTTTCGGTGAAGCCTTTCCCCTTTCTCCGACTCTCCTGCCTTTCACTGGAAGGGCGTGAGGTTTTTTAAGCCGAAATTACTCTCTGAATGCCTTCTGTATTCCTTTGACCAGAGGGACGCTTCTCCGATTCGCAACTTTCCCCTCGATTAGATCCTCTCCGGCTATTCCATCGGTTCTCTTGGTTCGCCAGCTCTTTTCGCTCCTCCCAGATCTTCCCTGCCACTCCCTTTTACTTTTTTGCCCTCATGAATTCCCTGGCAAGGGCTTGGAGATTTTTTCTCTTCCCCTTCTTTCTTATCTTGAATTCCCTCCAAGTTTTTTTCCTCTCAATTGCCTCCTTTTGTTTCCGCGATGTGACCATACGTGCCCCCCTCGTTGATTTTTGGATTTTGCTCCCCCCCGTTTGCCCCTTCTGATTCAGGTAAAAGGGAGGGATTTTAGTGGTTTCCCCCCCTCGGCTTCTTGCTTTCCGGTCCGGGTTTTCTATGCGTACCTTTTTTTTTTTATCTCGGCAACCTCCTTCCTATCCTCTTATTACTCTTTCGTGTCTTGCCCCCCCTTTTCTGCCCTCCTGAAGCCGCAGGCTCCCCCTCCACTTGCGACTTACTTTGAGACAAACTTTTCGATCCATCGGGTCCTTTTCCAATTCGAGGCCCTGCCCTCTCGTCTTCTTCAACACATCTCTTTTGGTCTTTGACCTCGATCTCCCTCACGCTGATTCTAGTCTTTAGTTACCATCGGTCCCTTTCTTTTGGTGAGCCTGGCAACGTTGTGCTCCTTGAAAGTCTCCGTCTTCGTTAGAGGCGGGGTGATATCTCGACTTTCCGTGATATCTCCTTTCTTTTTTACTTCCCTTCTCAGTTCTTGATAGGCGAGATATAAATCGTGGATTTCGGTCTCCACGCTCACCCTTCCTTCATTCTTCTCACTTTACAAGGCGGACTCCCCGTGCTCGCTCAAATTCGCGATTCCTCCCCCCGCCGATCCGACCTGTTGGCCTTTTCATTATTGAAAGATGAACACCTCACCGATTTTTAGACTATAGTTTGCAGGTTTCTCTTCAAGTTCACAGACCTTCGTTTTTCTTAGTTCTCACCTCCTCCTTGGTCTCCTTGTCCCCGCTTCCCCAGTTCGTGCGTTTACCGCCTCTGCCATTAGATGTCGTTATTAAGCGTCCTTCCTTTTTTTTGATCTAGCCGCAAGCTCCCCTACCGGTTTCGCCCCTCCCCCTCTTTTCCGGCTGACCTCCTTTTTTTTTCTTCTCAAGCAATTTTTTCTTCTTCAGAAGTGCCCGATGAGCCCCCTCTAGACTTTTGCGACTTCTGTGAAGACAATAGCCTGTTCAACAAGCGTTTGGTCCCCTTTCTCACCACGCTCATTGTTCCCTTTTCCTTCATTCCTCTCGAGAGGAATTTCCTGCCCCTTGATTTTTCCCTCTCCAAAGTTTCCCTGGCCTCTGGCCCTTAACCCCTTCCTTTGCTGATTGTTTTTTGTTGATGAAGTTTAGTACTTTTCGCCCTCCGCGCCTCCCCTTCGTCATACCAACTTTCCCTCCGCTCCTTTTGAGATCGCAACTTTTCGCGGCTTGATCAAGGTTTTTTTTGACTAGGTCAGCCGGCCTCTCTTCTTACATGCCCGTTCAGAGGCCTCGGTTTTTTTCTTTTGTGCTGAGTATCCGACTTTCAGCAGGTTTCTTACTCCCCTTCTGCGACTATAATTCGTGCAACCCAGGCAGGTTACAGCGCACGCTTACGATCTCGCCCCCGGTCTGTTCCTTTTTGATCCATTGCTGGACAGTTTTCAATCCTTCTATGAGCCCCTTTCCTTGATTGTCTAGTCCTTCCCCTCCTGCATTCTTGCTCCACGCCGGCCCCTTTTATTTGGTCGTCCCTCCCCCCTTCCTTTCCCTCCGTAACTAGTAAGCTCTGCCCCGCCCTCCCTTTTCCGGATCTTTCATCTCCCCCAGGTTCCACACCCTTTTCGAACTTTTCCGGGTTTCGTACCAATCGAGGCGGATTTGTTCAATCGGGCCTCCTTCCTACCATTTTCCCACGCTTTCTCTAATGAGCCGCCCTCACTTAGACTTTCTTTTTTTTCCCCCTGCTTTTATTTCCCCCATTGTACCGCGTTCATTTTGCTGATCCGACCTCTCTTTTAGTCCTTTTTCTAGTTTTCAGTGCGCCTTTAAAGCTAGCTCCTGTCCATCGTTTGTTTTTTTCTTCCCCTTTTTTCCGTAACTTGCGTTCAAAGTCTGGCGTTTGCTTCTTTGATTCCCGTGCCCCCTGTCCTTTTTCCCCGTTCTATTTCTTCTTTTCATTATTATTAGTCAACCACCTTTTTTTTTTTTCACCCCCTCGAAGGCACAACTTTCTTTCCCCATTTAGGATGCTTCCCCCGTCACCATTGTTTTAGTACTATTTTTCGTGATCAGTTCCCTTTTCTACTCGTTTCCTGTGTTTCTCTCTCGTTTCCTTGCCTGGGATAAGGTCTTTTCGTCCGTACTGTATTTCATTTTTAGGGATGTCGTGATCGTCGTATAACTCTCCCCCTTCCCTTTCATAATCTCTTTTGCTTATTGTATTCCAGAAGTATCATCGCTTTCAAGGCAATTGATGTGGGCGGCCTTGGTTGTAGACGCCCCTTTTTTTCCCTTTTCTTTGACGGCCTGCTTGTTGAGACTCCCCCTTTTTCGTTGTATTTGGTGGCCCTTTGTATAATTTTTTTCTTGGTTCCTGGGTAGGCTCCGTTTTGTTAGGATATTCTCCGTTTCCCTTCTTTCTTTTCTGTGATCGCCCCCTCCAACCTTCCCTTCCCCTCAAGTAGACAAAGTTGATCTCTTCTCTAATTCCGGGTCAGTTCTCACCGTTTTTTTCTGAGTGCGCATCCCTTTTTTGCCCTTTGTTTTTTTTCGAGGATTATAGATTATAGGTTCCAGTTCCACCCATTTTTGCTTTCTTCTCTTTTGCCTGTCGAGGATCTCTCGGGTATTATGTACAGGCTTTCACACACCCCCCTCCTCCTAATTTGGCAGCTGTTCTTAGATAGTCCGGTCCCTTTGCTTTCCTCAAACTCTTTTTCCCCAAAACAGCCTTATTCTTCTTTTTTTTGGGGTCTGCTCCTTATCGGCGTCTTCCTTAGTCCGATCTTTTTCTTTTCTCCTATCCCTTTTTGTTGTGAGGTCCTACAGAGTTGATTTTCCCCCGATATTTATTCCCCCAAGTTCGAATGTTTGTTGGTCCTTCTGGATTTTCTTCCTTGTGCCCTGACCTTGGAGCGCTCGTCGCGCCGCACCTTGTATTCCTCCCTTCTCTCTTCTGGGGGGTTAGACGACCTCTCGACTGCTTTCAGATTTGTCCTCGCCTCCCTTGTTCCCTTTGTTTCTAAGCCGCACACGTCTCTCACCCGCGACCGGATGATCCTTTAAAACCCCAACCTGGTTTCTTCTCATCTCAACCGTGATGAGATAGTATCTTTTTTTTTTCCCTCTGGAGGGATTTTTCTTTTTTTTTTCGTTCACTCCTGACAACCCAATCTCCTGCGGCTTCACTACCACCTGCTTACCTTTTCCCCTTGTCTTCCCCCTTTTTTGTTATTCAAATATCCAGGGCTCTCGTGGCAACTACGTTCCGGTCTCACCACCCTCTCCCCCCTGATCCGCTTATTTTCGGTTTCTCGGCTTATAAGGAAGAAGCTGACCTAGTGTAAGGTTCCTTTCCTCTCGGAACTCTCGTCGTCCGAAGCTGGCCTCATCCTGAAATTAATGCACTGGCTTTCTCGACCTCGATCATTCTCAGGTCCCTCTGTTATAGGTTTCTTTTTAGGACATTAGCTTCCTTTGCCTTTCCGTTCTCCCTCATGTGCCTTCGGTGGTGTGAAAAGTTTTCAGGGTAGCTTCTGCACAACGATGCGTCCTTTTTTTTGTCTTCGTACTTTTCCTTTATTTCTGGTTCAGCCGACTTTTTTTAAAAGATTTCGAAGAGATGTGCCCACCCTGTGACTCTTTTGCGGAGTATCTTCATCGCCCTGCCCCCGCTTACTTCATCCGTCGTCTTTAATGTCTTATGGGGGTTACGTGGTCACTTATTGCTTCGGGGACTATTGCAAGATTTCGTTTCTTGGGGGGGATTTTTCTCCCCTGAGCCTTTTTGGACCTGGAGGGTTCCTTTTTGGGCTCGATATCAGGAAATGATTTCAGAATTTCCGAGTCGTGCTTTCTTTTTTTTTTTTGACATTCCCCAATATAGGTACTCTGGGTAATTTTTGCCTTTTTCGAGGTTTTTCGCCCCCCTCTCTTTTGCGTGACGGAAAAATCGGTCTGGGAGTGCTTCCACGCATTCCTTTCTGGTCCCTTTTGGCATGGTTCTTAGAAGGTCCCAAAGGGTCAGAGATCCTTTTTATGGAAGCCTGTGCCGTGGTTCCGCGAGGAGGCGCTTCTACTGTGGAAGGCGGCCTGGTTCTTTTTTTCGTCATCCTCTACTTCTTCTGGACCCCCTGTATGTCCTGATTTCCTTTTCTCGGATCCGGCGTTTTTCCTCACATCGCACGCCAGCGCTTTTCCTCTGCCGGCTTCTTTCTTCCCCGACCCCCTCGTTTTGCTCCCATATCTTGATGCCTTCCCTTCCTTTCATCCCACCTGCCCCCAGCCTACTACTCCCTTACTAGGGATTTTTTGGCTGATTTTTTCTTCGTGTCTTTCCGGCTTCTCTATCGGCATGAAGTGAGCTTGCCCAGTTCTGTTTATGAAATTTTCGGTTGTTGCCCTCTGTGTTCATCCAGTTTGCCCCTCTCTGAGGAAGATTGTATCAGGGCTCAGGCGACATTCTGATCGGAAAGGTTTCGGGATGTTTTTTCCTTCTCAGTCCCCCGCCATAGGGGTGCTAAGTGTTTTTTTTTCTTTGACGTCTTAGATCTTTCTGCCGAAGCGAATCCTTCCTGAGTTTTTTTGAACTTGGCGCCACTTTAAAGCCGATCAGGACTTCACCCATGAGTATTCCTTTTTAACTAATATTCCCCCCAACCCCTCCTTGCCCCCGGGGCTGTTTCCCATTCTATTCCCCCGCCTTCTTCTTCCCAAGCCCCTTGGTGAGTCTCCCCATCTTTCGGTTTTTCCCTTTTCTACTACCGCTTGGTATCCACCCTTTTCTCTTGTGGAGCGAGCCACGTCAGGCGTCCTTCCTTCGATTTTTTCTCTTTTTGTTGTGTCGTCCGAAAGGGGAGCCGTT
>Ga0179593_1669669_pt1 | contig 11311 bp, 24 predicted proteins | sample CZODoug2_1_08_16_FD_185931 | JGI IMG/M metagenome (GOLD analysis project Ga0179593, IMG submission 185931) | Vadose zone soil fungal communities from Angelo Coast Range Reserve, California, USA - CZODoug2_1_08_16fungal (PacBio error correction) | ecosystem: Environmental > Terrestrial > Soil >... | reverse complement strand
GACTGAATGAGCACGCCGGCCTTCTTTTTTCTTCCTTCCCCTCTTTTCTTCTCACTTCCCCACTTTGCCGTAATTTTGTTAGAGCGGAAAAGGGTAACATGGGCACCGGGCTTCCTCACTCTCTTCCGTTTTTTCTCCTTTCCTTCCTCCTTTTACTTCGGTTGCAGCTTTTTTCTTTCCGATGGGAGATGGTACAAAAGCCGAATTGCCGATGTTGCGTTGATCTTGCAAATCTCTCCAAGCCCCCTCTTTCCCTTTTTCCTCTCCCTTCCTTTCCCGTCGGCCACTTCTTTCATCCTGCTAAGCACACAAGCTTCTCTTTGTGAGCAATTCCTTCCCCCTTTTCTCTCCCCCCCTTTTTTCCTTTCTCTCCTTTTTTTTTTTTTCGAAGGCGGAAAGCGGCTTCGGGCTCTGCGCTTCGCGATCCCCCCCTGATCTCTTTTTTTTTTTTTCCCTTTTTCCCTCCCTTCCCCCGCATTATTTCGCCGTTTTCCTTTAAGAAAGAAAAATCAGATCGCACATTCTCCTTTCGCTCTTCTTTTCCCTTTTTTTTTTCACCCTTTGTTCCACTCCACACCATTTCATGCCCTTTGTCTTCCTTTTTTCGAGGAAGATTTATAACAAGTGCGCACCAGCCCCTCATCCTTCTCTTTTTTCCTTCCCCCTTCTTCCCTGTCCTCGCATATTTCTTATTTATCAATAGAGGGAGCATGAGAGGAGCACTTTTGTCTTCCCTCTTTTCTGTCCTCTTCCCATTGGTTCCCGGGATTCCACACTCGGGAACAAAAAGTCGAATTTTGCTGCAGGAAGCCCCGCGGTACCTCTTTTCCCCTTTTCTTTTCCTTTCCTGAAGGGACTTTTGATGGAGTATTGAAAGAAAAAACGATGCAAGACAAAGTGCCTCTTCCCATCTTACTATCCTTCCTCCCTTTTCTTCTTTTTACTCTTTCACCAGGGCTTCCTGTTTTCCCCATTCCCCTCTTTCTCCCTCCTCCCCCCCCCCCTTTCCCATTTCCCCCCCCCCTCCCCCCCTCCCAAAAGAAGAAGGGACTCTTCGTATTCCATCCTTCTTCCCTTTCCCCTTTTTCTCTACCATCTCTCTACATGCACGCTGTCCCTCCATGTAATAGTAGGTGTTTGGAAAACTGCGCGTTCCATTTTTTCACCTCTTCTTTTTTCTCCCCCTCCGGCACCTTGAAGGGAGAAGGAAGAAAAGACGTTCTCCGCCTCTCTCATTCTTTTTTTTCTCCTTTACCCCTGTCTCGGAAAACCTGCCTACCCTTTCCCCCCTAGATTGGAAGAAGAAGAATGTTAGGTGTTTGAGGAGATCCGATAAGTTATTCCCTTTTTTCTTTATTCTCTTCCCCCCCTCTTTTTCTCCGGTAGTGCGTAGACGAACGTCCGGGGAAGGAAGGAGAATTAAAAAAACACCCTTTTTTTTTTTTTCCCTATTCTCCGCCATATTGACTTGCCCTTTAAAGAAGAGGAATAGAGATTGCCGCGTTCCTTTTCCTTTTTCTCTGCCCTTCCTCCTTTTTCCCTTTTGCAAGCTGTATGGACAGTCCGGAATAGGAAGCGGCCGTGCTGCGGTTGTCTTCCCCCTATTTTCTTTTTTTTGTTCTTCTTTCCTTTGAGGCCCTTACTTGGTGGCCTTTTCCTGAGGGAGGAATGACGGAGTTGGAATCTCCTCCCTTCCTTTTTTTTTTTTTTTTTTTTCCTCCCTTTTTTCCTCCTGTTTGGCGTGGCCGAAGGAAGCCATCGCTCCCTCCCTTTCCCCCCGCCTGATAGAGGAAGGGAAGTGTCCGTCATTTTTTCTTTTTTTTTTCATTGAGATTCACAGCAAGAGGAGAGTTCTCTCTTCCCTTCGTTGGAACCGGGAAACCACTCGGAGAACGAGCTCTCCTTTTTCTTCTCCTCTCTGGTGACGTAATAACTCTTTTAAGAAGGGTGTAGGCGAGATAGGGAAAGCTTCCCCACATCTTTTCCTTTTTTCTCTTTTTTCCACTTTTTAAACATCGTACTCTGCTTCCTTGTAAAGGATGATGGTGATTTCGTGGCCCCACCTAACTTTTTCTTTTTCCCCCCTCCTTTCCCTCCATCTTTCCTCTAACCTATTCTCTTCCCTCTCGAGGGTGATTGATGAAATAACGTCACAACGCTACCTTTACCTTCTTTTTCCTTCCCTTTTTTCCCCTTTTTTTTTCCTAACCCCTGTCTCAAGTCCCCCCAGAAGAGAAAGCCGATCTTATCTTCCTCCTCTCCTCTTTCTGCGGCTCCCCAGTTATCACAAGATGCACTATTGCCCGCCTTGTCCTTTTTTTTCTCTTCCCTTTTTCACAAAATGATAAGTTTTTTATGAGCAATGTGAGTGAAGAAGTTGGCATCGCGGCAATATTCTCATTTTTTCCCCCCTCCTTTCCCTTTTCTTTTCTTTTTTTTCCCCATATCCCACTCAAAATCTTGCAAGGTGACATCTACTCTATTCCTCTTTTTCTTCATGCCCCTCCCCCCTTTTTCTCTCTTTCTCTGTCGACCCTGGGGTAGATATTTTTTTTATGAGGAAGAAAGCAGTGCGCACTCCCCCCCTTTCCATCCTTTCTCCCCATTCCGCGAGTGACGCGGGTCTCCGATATGAAACAGGTGGAGTAATGCTCGAGGTGATTGCCTCTCTTCTCTCCCTGTTCCTTCCCATGCGTCGTGCTATTCAGTATTCACTCTTTTTTTTCCTCTTCCTTTCCCTTTTTTTTCCCTCCTCATTGATTGTCATGTAATCCCCGCCCCCTTCCATGATATTAAATAAATCGAGCAGACTCAACTTTTAAGCTTCCCCCCCTCTCCCCTTCCTTCTTTTCTTTTTTCTTCCTCAAGATGGCTTCCGAATATACGGGGATGAACCCCCTCCTTCTCTCCTCCTTTCTTTCTCCCCTTTCTCTTTCCCCGCCTACTTGCCTATATTTTTCTGAAAAGAGACGCCACGAGATGGCCATCCCCTTCTCTCCTTTTCTTCCTCCCTTCCCCCATGCTCATCACTTTGGGAGAATGAAGGCAATCTCATCGGTCCCTCTTCCCCCTTTTTTCCTCCTTCTCCTGCGGAAATGGGATTCGGATCTGCGCTTCGCTCCCCCCTTCTTGCCCTCTTCTTCTCTTCTGTCTTTTTTTCCTTTTCCCTTTTCCTTTCTTCCCCCGCATCCTTCGCCGTTTTTTTTTTTCGGGTATGTAAATAATAACAATCGCTCGCAAGGATGCGTTCGTTTTCTCTTTTCCCTTTTCTTCCCCCCTTCTTTCCCCCCTTTTTTTTCCCGCCCATCCCCCAATCCTTGACCTTGATTTCCCAGAGTAAGATTTTCGAACGTGCGCACCCATCCCTCTTCCCCTCTCCTCTATTTGGTGAGCGCTTCCCCCCCTCCCCCTAAAAAAGTGAGTAAAGGAGAGAAAGAGTTATTACGTCACCATAGCTGAGCTGGTTCTTTCCCCTCTCCTTCTCTCTCCTTACCACGTTGTTTCCGGTCCTCAGTCCCCCCACAAAGTAGAATTATGATGAAGGAAGAAGAAACGCGGACTTTTCCTTTTTCCTTTCTTTTCTCCTAAGGTGAAGTTCGCGCTCCCCGAGAGTATACACAGCCAAACGCGCAAGCAAAGTGCGTTTGCCCACTCCTTTCTTTTCTTTCTCTGACCCTCCCCTTTGCATCACCGTGCGTTCCCCCCTTCAAGGGAGGAAGGAAATTAAAAAATACAGTCAATTGCCGCAAATCACCCCCTTTCCCCCTCTCTTTCCTTTCCCCTCATCCACCAGCAGCACGGCCGCTTCCTCTTCCTTAATAAGGATAAAAAAAAAATTTGCGAAAGTCTTCGGCCGATTCCTTTTTCCTCTCCCTTCCCCATTTTTCTTTTTTGTCCCCCTTCGAGGGGGTGGCCCCCAAATATGATGAGAATCGTAGCAGGACTTCAGGCACTTCGACCCCCCCCTTGTCCCCCCTCTCCCTTTTTTTTTTTCTTCTCCCCCTCACATCTCTTTTACCTGGGCACATGCATCCCTTCCGAAGAGATGAACGGAGAGGAAAACTTGCCTCCTCGCTTATTCTTTTCTTTTTTCTCCTTCCCCTCGTATTTAGTCAAGGTTTCGCGGGCCTTCGTAGTAGATAAAGGAGGAAGAGCAAATGTAAACCGATCGGCGGTGCGTCTTCTTTTTCTTTCCTTTTTTTTTTTTTTTTCTACTTCACCGGTCTATGTCTTGCTTTTGAGTAATAGAAGATGCGAGCAGAGTTGACTTGCCCGCGCCTTTTTTTCCTCTCTTCCCCTATCTCCCCTTTCTTTTTTTTTTCCTCTCTTTGAACGGCCGAGACTTTTCTCCCTTTGTTGAGAAGGATGATGACGCGTTGATCTTCCTTTCCTTTTTTTTTTTTTTTTTTTTTTTCTTGTTGGGACTGGCTGTTTGGATTGCGGCATGCCTTAGTGGGAAGGTCCGAAGACTGTTGTCCTTTCCTTCTCCCCTTTTTTTTTATTTTTTTCCTTGGCGTGTACTGGAAGAGCACTTTGTTGGCAGCGTCTCTTTCAAGAAGAAAGAGAGATCGTTCGAACTCCTTCGTTCTTTCTTTTCGCCTTCTTTCTGTCCTGATAGGTTCCACAGAAAGCGTCCGGTTTTAATGAAGAAGAGAAGTCGACGTTGGTGCCATTGTCGCTTTGATGGAATGAGTTCTCTTTTTTTTCTGTTTTTCTGGTAGAAAAGTGCAGAGAAGATCCTCTTAAGTAAGAAATATTGATCTCCTGTACGCCGGTGTAGGCTATGCTATTCCTTCCCTTTCCCCCCCCCCCCCTTTTTTTTTTTCCCTCTCCCGCTGGAAGTGCGGAGGCTGGTGCGCCGGTTAGAAAATCCTTTTCTTTTTTCCCCCTTTTTCCTCCTGGTGATTTTCGTGTCCCGAAAGGGAGGTGGAACTCGACAAAAACTCTCTCCCCTTTTTTCTTTAACCTTTCCCTTCGAAAGTAATGGACCGTGTGAAGACGGAGGGGGAAACCCGGCCCACTCTTCCGCCTTATTTCCTTCCCCCCCTTTTTCCTTTTCTCTCTTCTTTTCCCCCCCACTTTTCCCCGATGCACTCTGCCCGCCGGGGAATAGTGCCCGAGGAGATTTTCAAAGAGAAGAGGTGGCTGAGCATGGCGGTGACTCTTTTCTTTCCATCACTCTTTCTTCCTCTTTCCCCTTTTTTCCTTCCTTTGCAAGATCAACCGCCAAAAATCGGCATTCCCCTTCCAGATAACAAGAGATGAAGAGTTAGAAAAAGCTGCCCACCGTCCTTTTCCTTCTTTTTCTTCCCTTTTTTTCTTTTTTCCCCTCCCCCCTTCTTCGAGGCATCACCAGGGCCCATTGGATTAAGAGAGGAAGAAATAGCGAGTGAAGCGGGTTGTCCGCCTCCCCCTTTATTCATTCCCTTTTTTTTCTCCCTTCACCTTTTTTTTCCCCTCATTTTTCAGTATCTGCAAATCCATTAAGAATAAGAAGGTGGTGTGGTTGAGAGAGATGCAGATTTTTTTACCTTTTTTTCAATTCGCCTCCCCCATTTTTCTTTTCTTCCCCGCTTCACTCGAGATAATGGCTTCATTCTTCAAGGTAAAAATGGGAACCGAGTGAGCAGCAAGATGGCTTTCCTACCTTTAATTTTTTTCCTTCGCGAAGTGACTGCGGTGTTCTCTTTTTTCCCCCCTTTTCCACTTTTTTTGCTTTTCCCCCCTCCGTGGACGCCACGCCGATGGCCTAGGCAAGTAGGGATGGTTGATGTTAGCGGGAATGATCATCTTTTCCCTCTTCCCTCTTTCCCCCCCTCCCTCTTCTTTCCCTCCTGCGTTCATTTTATGGGCATCTGGGAGAATTGGTTTTTTCTTTGAAGAGGAGTAGGCTATGCGCTTCGCGATCCAACCGGCGCTCGTTCTTCCTTCCCTTTTTTTTCTCTTGTCTTTCCCCCATCCGTCTTAACCCGACCATTACTCTCCTAGTTGTGAAAGTAGTCATAAATCACCCCGTCGCTCGCCAGATCCTGTTTCCCTCCCCCTTTTCCTTTTTCTTTTCTCCCTCCCATTTTTCCCATATCCTTGACCCTTGATGCACGCTCTTTATGTGGCGAAAAGTGCGCACCGCCGCAGCATTCTCTCTCTCCTTTTTTTCTTTTCCTCTTTCCTATTTTCTCGCCTACACCGGCGTACAGGAGAGCCATTCTTTCCCTAGCGGAGGGAGAAGGCATGGGCGACCATGCCTTTCCCCCCTCTTCCCTTTCCTTTTTTTTTTTTCCTTTCCTTCCCTTCCTAACGCCGGACTCTGGCGGGTGACCATTCGAAGCTGAAGAATGAATATTTACAAGACGACGCAGGCGATTTTCCTCCTTTCTTTTTAGGAGGTCGGAAACTAAAAATCCGGTCTCACTCACACGTGAGAGGATACACTCAAGGGGTAAGAGACACCCCAAGATAGGGCAAGAGCCCCCCGTTGTCTCGCCTTGTTGTGTACACCCAAGAAAAAAAAAAAAAAAAACAAAAAATACAAAACAAGAAAGAAGAAAAAACGCCCCCGTCGGCAATTACAAAGCCAATTCTTCCAAGAGTCAGGGACCAAGACTCCTTCCCCCTTCCCACTCTTCTTCACCCCATCTCCCCCCTCCCCCCCTCAGCAAACCCCCCGAAGGCCCTTCCCCTCCCCCCACGTATGTCATCTTCCCCCCCCCCCCCCATTGCGAAAGTAGTTAGGAGATTAACATGCTCTTCCGCTGCCTCTGTCTTCTCTCCCTTTTTACCCTCTCTTTTTGTCCCCCTTTTTCCTTTAACTTTCTGTCTGAGAAGTAGTCGAAGGAATAGAAATCCGTCCCGGACAAACGTTGACTGCTCCCTTCCTCTTCCTTCTCTTCCGATCGGTTAAATGGGAAATGAATATTGATCTACCTTCGATGACGGCGAGGAAAACCATTTTCCTCTTTTTCTTCCTCCTTCTCTCCCTCTCAATTTTCCTCGCCGTTAATATAGTCGTAGATAAAGGAGGCATGCCCCCACTTCCCTCCTTTTTTTTCTTTTTCCCCTTTCCCTTTTTCTCGCTGTAGGAGTCTTTTCTTCTTCTTTTCCCGCGAAGTTTTCACCCCGAGACATAGAGATGCCTCTTTCCTTTCTTTCCACTTCCCCCTCCTCTTTCCTCAATTTTGTTTGAGAAGGGATGAATTGTTGACTCGGATGCCTCTCTTCTTTTGTTTTTTTTCTTTTTTTTTCTTCTTGTTTCGCAAAGAGAGGAGGGAAGGTGTTAGGGCATTGTAAAAGGAATGGCTGTAGGACCTTGCCTGCTTCCTTTTTCCTTTCCCTTCCACCTCGTGAGCAAAAAAGGGAGGTTCTTCCTTTTTTTCTTTGGGAGAGTACTTGGAAGCGCAAATTTGATTGTCCCTTTTTAGGACGATCTTCTCCCCTCTCTCTCCTTCCCCTCCGGGGAATCAGTCCTGAAAGTGTCAGGAGGAGATTAGGTTCCTTCTTTTCCCACGCCAGAGTTCTGCTTTTTCTTTCCTCCTCCTCCCTTCTTCCTTTTCTTTTTCTTCCTTTCCTTCCTTTTATCACTCCTCCCATGGACGAGCAGCTAAGATATGGTGAAGGAATAACTCTTCCTGTACGCCGGTTTCTTCCTCTCTCCTCCCTCTCCTTCCTCTCCCCTCTATCGTAAGTGCTGCGGATGGTGAGAACTATTAGAAAAAATCGTCCTTCTTTTTCCCCCCCCTTCTTTCTTTGCCCCACACGAAGTGAGTTGAAAATCGCCAAATAATGAGGAAGAATCTTGCTTCCTCTCATCACAGATTTTCATCCACCCTCCTTTCTCCCTTTTTTCTTTTCCCCCCTCCTTTTTCCCTTCTTCTTTTCTTTCCCCCCTTCAACGCTAAGCTGAGGCGAAGTAAAAAGGGCGTCCCGAAGACCGCGCGTCCTCTTTTCTTTCTTTCCCTTTTCCTTCCCTTCTCTCCCCCCCTTCCCCCCCCCGCTTTACTTTTCGTGCCCGAGGAGATGGCCTGCAATTGATCACAAAGGATCCTTTTTCTGGAGCCTGTGCTTTTCCGACTTTTCCCTTTCCCCCTCTTCTCTCCCCTTTCTCTTTTCCCTCCTTCGCGTGGCCGTCGCGTGCAAGACAACGAAAAAATCGGCCCCCCCGGCTCTCCCTCTTTTTTCTTTTTTTTTACCTTCTTTCTCCTGTCCCCCTCCCCTTCTGTTCCCCCGATCCCGGAGATTAGGAAAGAAATTCTTGGAAATCACGTTGCCCCCCCCTTTGAACTGTTCCATCTTATTCCCCCTCTTTCTTTTCCCTCCTTCTTCTTTCTTCATCTCTTCTGCGTGACGGGCTGGATTAAAGGAACATCCATGAAGGAGTCGATAATGAAGTATCTTTCCTTCTTTCCTTCCTCCTCCGTTTTTTTTCTTCTCCTCTTCCCCTTTTCTTTTTTTCCTCCTCCCCCGCTCCCTATGCTATTCCCCCAATAACATAGAGAATGAATCACAAGTTTCCTTTCCAACCCGTACTTCCTCTCTTTCCTTTTCCCTTCCCTTAGTTCTTTCTTTTACCCCTTCGTCTTTCCGAATATCTCCGGGATCGACCGCGGTAGAAAGATCCCTCCCCCTTTATCCTTCCTCCTTTTCTTTTTTTTCCTTCCCCTCCCTTTTCTACTCTGGAATGGAAGATGTTGGCGTTTTTCCAAAGCGACGCACGCCGCTTATCCCTTTTTTGTTTATTTTTCGCGGGAATGTAATCTTGAAAAGAGGGAAACTTCTCACTCATGCTAATCCACCCGCCTCTTTTCCCTCTTTTTCCTTTTTTTCTCTACATTTTGGATGTCTCCTTGGGACGCGGAATTAGGATATGAGAGAGAGATCAGGCGCACCCGCGGCCCTTTCTTTCCCTTTTTTTCTTTTTCCCATCCGTTTCTTTCACACCGCAATATTTCGAAGGCCTGTTTTTGAAACCCGTATCATCCCTTTTCCCTTTTTTTTTCTCTTCGCGTTCCCCTCACTTTCGTGTGGCCAAGAAAATAACCCTCATCCCTGCCCCCCCTCTCTTTTTTTTTTTTCATTCTCTTCTTCCCCTCTCCTTGCTCTGTTGCCTGCTTCCTATAGAGCCTAAAAAGGAGGAAAGCTTTCGTAGCCAAGAGTTTCCTTTTCCCCCCTTTCTCCCCCCTCCCCTCTTTCGCTGTCGCCGGCAAAACGTGTTAAAGGTTAAAGAAAGCGGACTTTGTCACCACCTCCTTTCCTTTTCCCCCCCCTTTTTTTCCTCCTTTCTTTTTGACCTATCATTACCCGAAGTCCGAATGAAAATTAAAGGAAGATTAGAGGGCGCTCGAAGTCGGAAGTTCTCTTTTTTTCTTTTCCTTCCCTTCCCCCCTCCCCCTCCCAATAATTACTCGACCCCTACCGTGATACACGATGAGTAAGAAAGTAAAAAGGGCTTTCTTTACCCCCCCATTCCTTCCCTTTCCCCTCCCCCCCCCCCTTCCCCTCTTCCCCCCCCTCCCCTTCCCCCCCATTCCCACGCCCCGTAGAAGAACAAGACAGAAAGGAAGAGAAGAGTCACCTTCATCTTCTCAACCACCTTCTTCTTTTTTTTTCCCTTTCTCTGCACGCGTGGCAAGCTGATAGTGTAATAGGATTGATGCAACTTTCTTTCTTCCCCTTCTTTTTTTTCCCCCTTTCTTCTCCTTCATCACAGACGTTCGCTAAAATAAGCAAAGAAGTAGGTTACATCTTTCTTCCTCTTTATTCCTCCTTCTTTCCTTTCTTTTCCCTTTTTTTTCTTCTCCTCGAAGTAGGAAAGGTTTTAGAAGAAGTAATCTCGTCTTCCTCTCATTTCCCCCCCCTCTTTTTTTTTTTTCCTTTTTTTTTTTTTTTCTCCCCCCCTTGCTTCTTTCGTAGTGAGAGTCTGCGCAGAAGCTTTCATCCCTCCCCTTCTTCCCCCCTTCTCCATCTTTTTTCTTCGCGCAGAGCTGGAATCGGCCGAAGACTTAGAAATTGTTTTCTTCCCCTTCCTTTTCCTTCTCCCTTTTTTCTTTTTTTTTTTTTTCTCCTCTATTTTTCCTTTTCGGGCACTTGGTGGAAAATGGAATGGTGGATTTGAGAATGGAAGGAGTGTCTTCCCCTTCCTCCCCCTTTTTTCCTCTTTTTTCTTTTTTTCCTCCTCTCTTTTTTCTTTGCAGCAGTTTGGCGGGAAGACGCCATAGAGATCGAAAATTAAATTAGGAAATGCTTCTTTTTTCCTTTCTTTCCCTCTTTCTTCCTTTTTTTTCCCCTTTTTTTCCTATCCCCCTGTCCCCACTCTCGGCGCGCGCAGTAGCTTGGTTGTAGGAAGTGTCAGAAAATGCGTCTCTTTATCCGTTTTTCCCCCTCCTCCCCCCCCCCTCCTCTCCCTGCGATTTTCTGACGCCAAAGCGAGGAGTAAGGCTGCGGCTGGTGCGACTTCTCCCTCCTCTTTTCCCCCTAGTGTGAGTGTCCCCCCCTCCTCTTTTTTTTTTTCTTCTTTCTCCTTCCCCTCTCCTTCTCCCTCTCTTTCTAGCCGAGGGTGAGGATGAATCTCCCCCCTTCCCTTCTTCTCCCTTCCTTTCTTCTCGTTACCAAGGGCGCCGCAATGTCAAAGAAGACGCGCGAAGAGGTCCTTTTCTCCCTCCTCCCCTTTTTTTTTTTTCCTCCTTTTCCCTTTCTTTCCTCTGCTTTGCCTTCTTTCTCACAAAGAGAAGATGGTGGCTGAGCATGTGAGTTGAAGAAGTGCCCTCTTTCTCTTCTATTTCCCCCTTTTCTTTTTTTGCGGTGACATCGAAAATCGAGGAAGAGTTAGAAAAGTGCAAAAGAAGTCCACTTCCCTTTCTCCCCTTTCTTTTTCTTCTTTTCTTTTCCTGTTCCCTTCTCTTCGCCATACGCTATGTGAAGCGGGGTGAGATCAAAAATTGAGTAATGATAGAGGGGATGAAGAGAAGGAGGGGCAGTCTCTTCTCCTTACCCTCCCTTTCTTTATTTTTTTTGTCTGAGAGATGCAGTATACTGAATGAGCACGCCGCAGGATGGTAAGGTAATCCACGCCCCCTCTTCTTTTCCCTTCTTCTCACCCCCTCTCACTCGGAATGGCTCATAGATGGGAAAGTTTAAAAGTTTTCCACTTTTTTTTTTTTTTTTTTTTCCCCCTCCTGGTCGGACACCGATCCTGAGTAAAGAGAAGAAGTTCCCTTTCCCTTTTCCCCTTTTTTCATTCCGATTTTTTCTTTTATTCTTGCAAAAGCGACGCCAAACAGAAGATGAGAAATTAGAGACAGTTCGGGATGGTTTTCTT
>Ga0179593_1426302_pt1 | contig 11311 bp, 13 predicted proteins | sample CZODoug2_1_08_16_FD_185931 | JGI IMG/M metagenome (GOLD analysis project Ga0179593, IMG submission 185931) | Vadose zone soil fungal communities from Angelo Coast Range Reserve, California, USA - CZODoug2_1_08_16fungal (PacBio error correction) | ecosystem: Environmental > Terrestrial > Soil >... | reverse complement strand
AAACCATTTTTCGGCTCAACTCATCGTGCATGACGCGATGGAACAACCATAGCCCGCCCTGACTATCTCTTCAAAGAGTCGGAGTGTTCCTGTAGTTTTGTTGGCGAAGGACCCGTCATTCCTAACATGACTCGCCCCCGAGAATATCCTTCCTCGTTCGTAGCCTTGCAACCATGAATATTGATCTCTCCTGTTATAACCTCTCCCCCTCCGTGCACCCTTTTTGATCCTTTTTTATTTCGTTTTCATCGCTTTATGGCCTTGTCCTTAAGATTCGGAACCCGGCTCGATTTCTTCCCCAACTTTTTCAGACCCCCCCTCTTTTTTTCGTTATGCTTGCCGCCGCCCTTGGCTCTCTAGCGACCGACAAATCTCTCAGCGGTCGATGCTCCTCCCTTCTACCCTGCTTTCCCCTCTTTCCCCGTTCGCTTCGCCCCCTGCCATATCTGCGTTTTGTTCAGGAAGAACCTTTTTCTTCGCAGCCTTTGTAGCCACGAAACCTTCCCCCCTTCTCTGATGCGTTTTTGTTCCACCGCTTGACGCCACCTCCATTTTCCCTGAAGTTCTCTTTTCGGCCGTGACTCTGCTCTGCGGGGGGCCGTTCCCTTTAACGGATCTCTAGACAGTCGAGTTGTCAGATTAATTTTTGTATGTTTGATGCTTGACAGAGTCATTCGTCCGGTCCTTCGTGGGTTCCTCATCCTGATGCTCCGAGCCGTTCTTCCCAAAGCAATTCTTTAATTCATTGGAACTCGTCGTTTGTTCTTTAGTCATTCCGCCGCGCGGGTTTTTTTTCCTCCCGATCACCCCCGATACAATTCCGTTTGACCTGCACAAGTTTGTTCTCCTGAAGATATGATTCCCTCAGTCTCTAACCTAATTACTTTTCTCCCCCGCGTTAGTCCTATTTTAGGTCCCGCGGTATTCTATGTTCTATACTTGGCATATTGACCATGTAGTGGGCCCCCAGTTTCCCTCGTGAGCCTTTTTTGCTTGGTTTTTCGTTCGGTTTGACCGGCCCTACTTTTTTATTAGGTCGCGACCATCGTGGCTCTTAGGTTGGCTCGCCACGTCTCCGATCTCCGGCTCAACTAACGCTCTGCCTGAATCTAAAGTCTGGTTGGGACAATAAACCACGGTTGTAGTTCCCACCTTCATATCCGTTTAGGGCCTCACGAGGTCTTATTTTAAACCCTCTATTAGTCTTTATGCACCGAGAGGACATAAAAATCACATTTCCCCCAGTGACTATCCTCGGTTCATCTCCTATGACGGCGTTAATGGGCCCATAATTTAGCCCTTCTCTTTTCACTTCTACATTTTAAGAATCCCCCTTCTTTTTGACGAGAGATGTCGGGTACTCCCCCGGATTCCGCGACTTCGAGGATGGCATATGAAGGGAACGAGTGTCGCAAGTTCGAACCTTGAGTTGTCATGGCCGTTATCGTTGGTAAGAAGCTCAGACTTCCGCGGGTTTCATTGAATTCTGTTGTACTCTCCTAATATTGACGATGACCATGACGGACCACAGGCGTGGGCTTTCAAAAAAATGAATTTTAGGATCTCTTAGAGCTCTTCTTCCCTCCTAGGAAATCCTTCGTCTTTTCGACAAGACCCCTTCCCCCTGAAATAGTCTCCCCGTCTGGACGGCCCGCTCCGAAACAAGCCGTCAACACTTCCCTTTGGTTACTGTAAATTCAGAGACCGCTCGTTTTTTCTCTATATTCCCTCCGAATTTTTGAGGACGTTTTTCCAGCCTTTTACTATTGTCCCTGCCCTTTATAGAAGTAAGACCGATCGGTATCCTAGTCCTTATTATCCTGGGTTCGCGGCATCCCCGGAATGTTTCCCGTTTTCTGGAATCCTCGGTAGCCGCTGCTTCGATCACCCTTTGACAGCGACCAATCTGTTCCCCTTCCCCTGTTCGAATTTTTCGCCGGCCGGATTGTATCCCTTTCTTTCGAGAAAACACGCCGTCCTCTTATCCGGCCTCAAAACCACCCGAGGTTCACAGACAGATGTCTCTCGTGCCCACTGTAAGCAGAATGTTTTTTGCGCTCCAAGAGCTTTCGTCCGCTTCGTCGATTTTTTTTAACGTGGGATTGCGTCCGCGCGGGATCTACCGCGAGACGCTCAGGTCCCCCCTAATGACGGTGGCGGTGTCTACGAAACAGCTCGAAATCCAATCCCAATCTCCCAGTTTAGACTGACCTCCTCGGAAAGAGCGTTCGGGTTGGCGAATAGCCGCATCATTTCTTTGGAATCGATCGTCCCTCGACACCGACAATTATTCTTTCGGGGAGTTCTATATTCTCGCGGCGGAAAGTCCCCCCATCATGAATTGGGGTTCCTTCCCCCCCACACCCGGGTGGTTTCGAGAGCCTCCCATAGAGGAGGGCCGTTCCCTTGCCATCTGATTTCTGCTCTGAACAAGATTAACCATCTTTTTTTTTCTTTCTTGCAACCATTGTTTCTTAGGATGAGTATTGACCAGGCGCGCAATCCTTTTCCTACATGGAACCAGGACCTCCCCCCCCTCTATGGCTTCTCTATTTCCTGGTTCTCCATTTTCCCCAGCGCTGACCAAACAAACTTCGTTTCACCGCCTTTTTTCGATCGCCCGTCTAGCAGGGTTGGTTAGTCCCATCCATTATTTATAAGCTTCCTTTTGATCCCCCACTCCTATATTGTTTCGTGCCTCCCAACACATGCAGGCTTTTGATGTGGCCTCAATTCCTTCTTCGACTTCCCTGGTCTACACGTCGATCAACAGCACGATTCCCCTTCTGCAACGCCCGTCCCGTTTTCCCTGGACTTCCGTGGCGGACCGTTCCCCGTCCAGAAGACAACCGACCCTGGTATTCCTCCTCTCAACGAAACCCCTTGGGTTTTTCAATCTCCTTGGCTGATCGGCTTTCCCAACTCCTCCCTTCTCGGCCTGTGACCAATGCGAACCGCCAGGGTCTTTACTCTTTTATCTACTGTCTTATCCCTAGGCGCTTCCCCGTCAATTTTAGTTCTGCCTCTCCTAACCGGACCTCCAGAAATTCTTTTCTTACATGTTCCCCCCTTCGCGTTTGCTGGAGTGTGAGTCTCTTCAGCTTGAGTCACTTTCGGCACCCCCGTTTTCCCCTTCTTTGCTTTTTCCCTCATCCAGGTTGACCTGGTGCAATTCTTGTAGCGAGTACCTCCCTTCGACAGCAGCATATGTGCGAGGCGGCTTCCGCGTTCACGTGACCCAACTAGTTTTACAAGTCGCTTCATGGCCGGCCGTCTCCTCTTTTTCGATTTCCAAGCTTTTCTCTCACCCCATTAGGTACTCGTCCAAAAGGAATCCTCTCCTCCAGCCGTCACGTTTTTCGGCTTCCCTCTGGTTTGTCGTGCTATTTAGGTTTTGCCCTCTCACCTACGTTTTTCCCCCGCCTTCTTTGCAGAATTCTCCGTTGAAAGGCTTCACCTCAGTTTGCTCGGAAGAGGCTTTGGATATCCTAGAGTCACTACCTCCCTCTCCCGTTTTTTTTCCCAATATTTAGTCGCTCACTCGTGTGGTCTTTTTGGTTAAGACTCCCCCCTCTAAACGATACTTTTGGAACTAGCCTTTTTTTTGTCCTTAAGGGCTTTCCGGTTGGACGCAAAGCGTTTTTTTGCGCGTTTTTTCCGTATTTCCAGGATTTTTTAGTTTACGCTTTCCGCCGGTCCACCTCCTACTTTCGATGGACCTTCGAGATCTTTCACCCGTTTTCCGCTTCTAGATGCTCTTTAGGGGAGAATTCTGCCTCTTCCACCCGTCCAGGTATCCGGTCTCCATACTTTGACGAGGCCAAGCATATTTCTGCCCCCCCCTGAGAACCCCATCTCGACGTCTCCTACGGACGACTTCTTTTTTCGGCGGTGAAACTCACCTGCGTTCCCGTTCTGGTATTTTTTTTCCGGAAGCCTTCCCCCCCGTCCCCTGCTTAATTCCACGTTTTTCTCCTGGTCTTCCCCCGAAGTTTTATTCTTCAAGAAAATCGCCTTCTCTACGGACTTTTTTCGACAACTAGGGGACCCCTACCCGATTCTCTTTTCCCCCACTAGTTTTGGCTCCTTCCTCTCGGTGCCCGTCCCTTTTTCCCTGCTCCCCCTGTGTTCGGGTCCGATTCGGACCCCTGTGCAGTCTGGGTGATCTTGGTGTTTGGTGCCTGCGTCGCCCTGGGGACATTATGACAAGTGGCAGTGACCGATCTCGCTTCAGCAACCCGATGCTCGTTCGGGCCCGAAATGTATGGGTGGTACATACCCCCCGCTTCTCCGCGTTTCTCCAGATATTATCGGTCAGGTTCTTTTTAAGTTTTCCAGGTCTAGATCCCCTAAGATTATTGCCCCCACCAGCAGGTCCAGTCTCTCCTTTTGCTGTCCCTCGTATGGTAATTGATGTGCTTTATGTCAATTTTATCCCCTTAATTTATGACGAAGATCCCTTTATGATCCTTCCGAAGTCAGTCCTTTTTCATTAACCCCATAAAAACCGTCCCCATTTCTTCGTAGAGCGCATCGCCCCTCCCGAAAGTATTGTCCCTTTTACCTGTAGTTCCCCTTCTATTCTGGCTAGATGCTTCTTTTCTTCCTTTCCCCCATTGAGTTCTTCCTCTCCTGTACATCATCCCAGATACTCGTTTGTGATCTTCCCCCCCCCGAGAAAGCGAGTTCTAGAGTGATTCTTCTCCATTTTTCCCAGATGTTAACGTCGAGTACTTCACCTCTTTCTGATGTATCGTCCTCCTTCCCTCTGTTATGACCGCTTAGGGGCCCCCACCGGTTTTTACTTCTCGAACCTTTACCTTTTAGAATGATCTCTAACCTATCTTACCCTCCTTTTTTTTTGTCTAGATTATATGTTGCGAAACAGACTTTTTTCTCAACTTTTTCTTTTCCAGGACCCGCCGGAGAAATCTCCCTTCCCCTTCCGTTCTGCGGTCGTCTATGCCATTGCATCCTATCCCGTTCTTCCCCTGGGGTTCTCTCAGTCGTGAGTCATTTTTCTCTTTTCTTCTTTTTTTCTTATTGCTTGGCCCGAGAGCCCCTCTCTGCCCTCAAGATACGTGGACAAGAGTCAATTTAACGTCCCTCCTTTTACTTCATTTAGAGGAGACGCCGCAGGCTTGCCTGTTTCCTATTTTTTCTACTTGTCGTCTTCTCCATTCCTTTTCAGTAGGAGTCAAGGTTTTCCCCCTGAGTGTTTTTAATTCTTTGAACCTTTCCTTTCACCTCCAGAAGCTCCTAAAAGGCTCCTTCTGAGTTTCAACTAATTGCTGACCTGTTCCTCGCTCCTCTCCCCCCCCGTAAAAATGAACGTCATTTGCGTTCCTCGTTCCGCTGGCAGGTATATGTACCCTTCGTTGGTTCCCGCTCGGTTTTTTCTAACTTTCTCCAGATTATCCCTTTTGGCGAACCAGCTAAACCTTCCCTTTTGTTCTTCCGGCAAAGTGGTTCCATTATATTTCCTCTTCTCTTCGGACGAGCTTTCTGTAGGAGCTCTTTCCCTTAATAGTGCGGATTTCTCGATAGTCGTCCTTCTTCTTTTCTGTCAGTGATACGAAGTTGCCGCTATCTCCTCACCTTCCTTTTCCTGTGTCTTCTTCGACTTTTCTCTCCCCCCCTTCCCGCGCACCCTCCCCTCGGTCATCGTCTCTCTTTTCCGTAGATGAGTTGTATAGAAATTGGAGGGCCTTGTTTTCTCTCCCCCTTGAGTCTCCAGGCCTGTCTCTCTACCCCCCCCCCTTTTTTCATGAAGCAATTTTTTCCCCCTCAGAGAGAATTCCGTGTCGGATTTTTTTATAGCGGCCTGTGCCTAGTCAATTAGCGTTTTTTTGTCGAAGAGGCTCCTCCCCCATTTCTTCTCTCCAACCCGAATAAACCTCCTCTTTTGGGTCCTCCAGTCCCTTTACCTTACCCCTCTAAAGAATGTCGTTGCTGGGGCTCTTTTTTCCTCGTCTGTCCAGACACGGACTTTTTTTTCCTCCTTCTTCAACTTTGTCTACTTTCTCGCTCCCCCCCCTCTGCTCGGAGAGGATTAAATTTGTGAATATTGAGACGCACTTAGGGTCTCATCTTGCGGCGAGATTTTGTCTTCCCCCCCTCTTCTCCAGACAGGTTCAGTGCAATTCTTGATCTCTGATATGGTTCTAATTTTTCATGTGTTATTTCCTCCCCTCTTTTTTTTTCCCCTGCTCTCAACGCGCTTTCTGCCGAGATGGGTCAGTTATTTTAAAAAGTCTTTTTTTTTATAGAAACAGCGGTTCCGGCTCCTCTTCTTCCCCCATCGGTCTTCGCAGGTCTCAGGCTAAGCTTCTTCCCTTTTAGATTTATTTTTTCTCCCCCCCCACGAAAAGGCCTGTTCGTCCCAATATATTTCCTTCTCCCTTGTCCTAGACACAACTCTCGCCCCCTCGGGTCCAGTTCAGACATGCCTCTTCTTGTAGTCCCCTCTTCTCCAATTAGTCGCGTCAACCGCATAGAGCGCCTCCTCTCCGAACGAATATCCCATCTCCCTCTAACCCGGCTCTTGTGCCTTCTTTCCTGGTGCGATGAGATAGCTTCCTAGCCGTATCTTTTCCAATTGGAATCTTTGCCCAAGGTTTTAGGCTGCTTCGTCGCCAAATGTTTCGCCCCTCTCCTTATCTGAAACAAGTGAGCTTTATAAGTCCTGTTGACACTTTCTCTGTCGGAGTTGCGATGTCCGACGTTTCTTTTGATGTACGTTCTTTCCTCTTCTTCTTTCTTCCAGGAAGGCCCAACATACACCTCCTTCCTGCCCATGAATGTGAGCCTACCCCCACCAGCTCTTGTGTTTGACGACAAGTAATACGTTCCTTCAGCCTCTTAAAAAACACCCAGATCTCTTGCATCGGACTGATACTTATCCGCCTTTTCGTTTTTTTCCTCCCCTTCGGAGATGACCATAATCTGTATGAAGTCCTATAGTTTTCTCTTTCAACAATCGTAAATCTTCATCGTGCCTCCGCTAATTTCCCCGTTCATCTGGTTCCCCCCACCTGATTGGTTCCTTTTTTCTCCTTTTAATTTTGCTTGGCTTTCCCTCGAATATTACAGCCTCTTCTCCCACCCCGGCCTTTTTTGCGCCCTGACCCATTTTTTTCTGTATTCGTTATTTTCTTTGCGAAGTCTCTTTCGCCGCAGCCGCAGCTTTCGTCGTTGTCCCGTGATGGGTTTCCTTCTGCCGTCCTCCCCTTTGAAAACTCCCCCCCTCTACTTTTTTTCCTTTTCCCCAACGCGCTTGTCTTCTGTATGTTTTTACTCACTTTCCTTCTGCCCCTGCATTCTCCGCACCTTCCTTCTGTATCTGAGTGATTCGCGTTCGATCACATCGCTTACCTCAAATCCACCCGTTGACAACGGCCGCCCTTCTCTTCGTGCGAGCGGCCTTATATTTCATTTCTCTAACATTAGGGGTTAAATGTTACCGGCATGCTTAGACCAGCTCGGTACCCCCCCTCTTTGGTTCTTTGGGACGACCTATCCGTATTAAGTAGTTCTGTCCTCCTCCATAGATGCTCACCCTAGAGTCTCCAAAGACTTCGAACGAATAGTTGAAACCCCCTCGGACGTTGGTCAGCGTCCACAGTGAAGTGATCATCTTTTTCTGAAATATTTCTCAACGATAACTTCGTTGCTCGTCTTCCCAAACCATTTTATACTCCGCATACGAAGATGTACAGGCCGTACTCCAAGCCCAAATCCCCGAAGTGATAAAGATCTCTCCCCCGTCCTCAACTCGCATTTACCCGGATAGATTAGCCCCAGGGAGGATAGTAACCTTTCCCCCGTTGACCCAGTGGAATCTCTATCCTTGACCGACTTGCGGCCCCCCTTTATGTTCTTGCCCCTGGTACCTACGTGACGCTTTCGTCGCTTCTAACCTCCTTTTTATGGAGTCTGACGACTCAGAAGGAGTACGCACTTATAGGACCTAATCCGAACTTGAATTTTTACGGCACCAAAAGGTTTTCTCTAACGCTCGTCAGATGAGGATGTTCTTTTTCCTGCAGAAGTACAGCCCCTCCCCCGCCCTTTAGGATGGGCTTGACACCGCGCCTTGAAATGACCAACTCCAATGTACCGACACTTCCTCTATCGGCCATCCGCTGCCCTCCTTTGATCGACGTTGTACTGGGAAGTCCTCTCAGACTCCCATCTCTCCTTTAATCCGCCTCCAGTTTGTGTCTTCCACTTTTCTGGTCGTATGCGAACGGCCCTTACCTTACCAGAGATCGATAAGTGGAGGCTTCTAATATGCTTGTACTTTTCTAGCCATAGCACGTTAGTCACTTTGAGTTTTCCTTTTTTTTCCGGCGGTTTTCTCCAGGCGCACTACTTCGGGGTTATTGGACTTCTCTTACGAGTCCTCGACGAATATGAATCTTTGCGTTTCCCCCTTGCGGTGGACCCGTCCCAATTACGTCCCTGATCCTGGTACTACTAAGGCTTTGTGTCCTCCTTCCGTGAATGTCGAGTGGCTATCACTGACTCCCACGCTTACGACTCACAAGTTGGCCTTTAATAAGATCGATACCGACCTAATCCTGCAACAGGCCTATTCAGCTGTTGTAAACGAACATTTATCCTGCTCTCTCCCTCGATCAACGCAGTTACCATCGATGGTGAAGGAGACTTTCCCCTTCTTGTCCTCTTGATGGCATGTGAACCCAGGACCAGATCTTCCCCCTATGTTTTCAGTTTTTAGAAATGTTTTTGTCCAGTACCTTCCCAAAGTGACTTGTTAGGGGGGAGCGTTTTCGCCCCTCTCTCTTCTTTGACAGAGCCCCCCCGTCTTTTTTTCCCATTTTTAGTCTACGTCTTTGTCAACCCGGCTCTACGTCTTAGGATAGGTTTTGATAACCCCTCCCTCCTACCTTCTACCTCCTCCCTTCGGCCTACAAACGGACAAACTCTTTGTAAATCTCGATCGCTTCGAGGTCTTGTACCCTTCGTTCACTACTCTGGGAGAGACTCCTTCACTGAGCGAGTAGCGACCCAGAGTACCTTCTCCTTTAAAGTGGTCTGATTTTCTTCAGCGCTGATAGACCTTTCCAGTACCTCTCATGTTTTTTCCAAGAATGCCTTTTGATCTTCGCTACCACTGTAATTTGAGTCTTACTTTCTTAATTCCAAACATCGGGACCCCACCCCTATCTTTCGGGTTTCTGAATAGCTTCTCGTATTTCTCCTTTTCGCCCTCCCGATCCACCCCCTTCCCAAAGCAACCTTGATAGTAGTCTTGCGCTTTGCCGTCTTTCTCTCGGACTTTATTACTCCCCAGCAAACCAGATCCTCCTTTGGTTTAGGCGTCCCCACCAGGTAATTTTTTCATCGCGGTTTCCCGATGCTTCCTTTCCCCGACCCCGAATGCCGAGGAACCGCTCCCACTGATCCATATTTTGACCCCCCCCATTTCCCTGGGATAGGCCCGCTAAGAAATTTTCCTTACCGCTTTTCCCCTAATTTCTCGGCTAAGACTTTCGCGGTCTTCTCTGATTAATGGTCTTTCTTCTCCCCACCGGTCCGATTCAAACAAAAACCTGACTCCCTTCGATCTTCTATTCCCCCCTTTCGCGCGGGTTCCATCCGGCTCAGCGTCTTTTCTCCATCACGCATATTGTTGGGTCGGCCTTGCCCCCCCATTATTCCCTCCTTCGGTGTAAACCTTGAAATGCTTCGACGCAATCCCCCTTTCCAGAAAACCTTTTCGACCCCCCAAGAACAGATTTTTGCCCTTCGGCCTTTTCCCAAGGACTCCCGGGTCCCTTTCCTACCTCGGAGGATCAAGTTGAGACTCCCCAGCAATTTCACTGGTTTAGATTTTTCAGATCCCTTTCACAACTTTTTTGTTACCCAATTATCGATTTGTACCTTTGCCCCCGTGCTGTCCACCCGCTCGTCACCGGCCTCCATGCCCTACTCCTTGCTCCCGATTTCCTTGATGATCTTCGTTTCTCTTTCTTACTCTGCCCTGACCCCCCCCCGATGCGTTTTTTCTTCATCCCATTTCCTTCGACCTCCCCCTCCCTTCTAGAGACCCTGTTCTCTCCCCTCGCTTCTTTCTTGATTTTTTGCTTTTTGAAGACGTCAGTTCGTCAGTCGTGATTGTTCCGGACCCCCACTTTCCCTTTGCGGTCTCTTACGCAACTTTTGTTTCCCCAGTAAAAGCCGCTTTCGCCTGAGGAACATAGGCTGACGTAAGCCTCTCTTATCTGCTATCCCTGCCGGATACGATTTCTTTCCCTTACACTCTTTTTCCACAGTCGAGTTTAAAATCCCCGGTCCCATCGCGCGTTAGACTCGTTTTTTCCACAACGATGCGACACCCCGCACGAGCGACCGCATCATTCTCTAAAGTCCGTGCAATCTCTCATGCGCCATTTCGTCATATCCTCAGAAGCTTCACGCCCCCGATTCTGCCTTTTTGTCCCCCCAGCTCCAATCCTGACCTTCGGAGAGCCCGTTTTCTGGATTCAGATCTCCACAAGTCCATTCAAGAAGTTTTCAAGCCGGCCGTCGGCAAGAAACTGCCTGTCTCTTTTCTTTATTTTACGATTCCCCGCGTTCCCTTATCAGGGTCAAAGTAGTTTAGATGTTCCGGAAGGCATGGACTTGCGTTCTTAAAGAGCTGGTGTCTGAGGGGGGCGCTTTACTTCAGGTTTATGCCGCTGCGATAGTACTTTCGCGAAGGCTGCTGACTTTTAATTCCCCCCCCCCTTAATTAAGTGGAAGAGGAGCAGGCTGAGATCATGAGGTCAGACGCTTTTTCATTCAATGTGGGGGTGTTTGGTCTCTCTTGCCGTGGTTTTCTCTGGGGGGTGGTTTCTTTTTTTTTTTTTTGGTCTTGTTTTTGGGTGTGTTTTTTTTTTGGGGTTTTTTTTTTTTGTGGGTTTGGTTGGGTTGGGTGGTTTTTGTTTTTTTGTTGGTTTTTTTTTGTTTTCTTTCTTGGGGGTGTTTTGGTTTGTTTTTTTTTGGGGTTTTTTTCGGGTTGACTCCCCCCCCCCTAAAGGTAACTCGCCATTCCGTGCGAACCTCTTTTTCAATAGTTTCACCACTCGGAACTTCCCCCCCTCCCCCCTCTCTCTAATTTCTTCTTCAGTAATCCTTAGCTGAGACGCTTTAAAAACGAACATACTTATGTGAATTATGATCATTCCAATTCTTCCGTTGATGTGTCCCGTCAAGCCCCTTGTTTCTGTCTCTCTCTCCATCGTCACGACTTAGTGTGACTTTTACTATAAATTCCTCATGATCTACGGCACTGATAATACCA